>WNGR01001369.1_pt1 | contig 39138 bp, 37 predicted proteins | sample 5407581 | NCBI WGS metagenome assembly WNGR01 (sample SAMN13153383, study PRJNA577476) | soil metagenome | isolation source: 80 cm soil or saprolite under Garry oak tree replicate 2 | place: USA:California | collected 2016-06-15 | reverse complement strand
GAGCCTGGCCGAATGGTGAGCACGGACTTCCTCGAACTGTTGCGGTCCGCACGCCTCCTGGCCATCGTGCGCGGCCACCAGCCGGACGCGGTGCGGGCCGCCGTCCTGACACTGTTCGAGGCCGGTGTTCGCCTGGTCGAGGTGTCGCTGACCAGTCGGTCCGCGTTGTCGGTGCTGGGCGGGCTCGTGCCGGACGTGCCCACGGGATGCCTGCTGGGCGCCGGCACGGTGCGCACCGAGGGTGACGTGCGGCGCGTGCTCGACGCCGGGGTGCACTTCGCGGTCAGCCCGGCCGTCACGGATTCGGTTCCGGTCGCGGTCGGCGCCGGCCTGCCGATCATGGCCGGTGCCCTGACTCCCACGGAGATCGAGACGGCGCTGGGGTTCGGGGCGTCGGTGGTGAAGATCTTTCCGGCGTCGCTGGGCGGACCGGGCTATCTCGCGGCGTTGCGGCAACCGTATCCGGATGTGCCGATGGTGCCCGTGGGCGGCGTCGGGTTGGACGATGTGCCCGGGTACCTGGCGAAGGGTGCGATCGCGGTCGGGGTCGGATCGCCGCTGCTGCGGGACGCGGCCGACGGCGGTGACCTGTCTGCTTTGGCCGCGCGGGCACGTGAGTTTCTCAAGGTGGCCGCCGGATGACAGATGTGCTCACGTTCGGCGAGACCATGGCGGTGCTGCGGGCCATGGCACCGGGACCGCTGCGACTGGCCGGGTCGCTGCGGCTGGGCGTGGCTGGCGCGGAGTCGACGGTGGCCATCGGCCTGGCCCGGCTCGGTCACGCGGCCAGTTGGGTCGGCCGCGTGGGCGATGACGAGTTCGGTCGCCTGGTGCTCGACCGGCTTCGTGCGGAACGTGTCGATATCACCTATGCGTCAACGGATGACGCCCCGACCGGCCTGCTGGTGCGCGAACAGCGGACCGCTGACCTGGCGCGCGTCCGGTACTACCGCAGCGGTTCGGCCGGTTCCCGGTTGTCCGTGGACGATCTCGTGCCGGCGCTGGCGGACGGGGCGCGGTTGCTGCTGCTGTCCGGTATCACGCCGGCCCTGTCCGCGTCCGCGCTGGCGGCGGCCCGGGCCGCCCTCGCGCACGCGGTCGCGTCGGGCTGGGCGGTGTGCTTGGACGTCAACTACCGGGCCACGTTGTGGTCGCGCCAAGAAGCGGCGGCGGTGCTGCGGCCGCTGGCATCGTCGGCGACGATCGTGGTGGGGGACGCGGACGAGTTGTCCTTGGTTGGTGGCGTTGACGAGTTGCTGCGCGGTGGGGTGCGGGAGGTCGTCGTCAAGGCGGGTGCGCGCGGCGCTTCCGTGTCTACTGTGGACGGTAGTTGGTCGGTGCCCGCCGCGCCGGTGACCGTGGTTGACGTGGTGGGTGCCGGGGACGCGTTCGTGGCGGGCTATCTGTCCGGGTGGTTGGACGGGCTCGACGCGGCAGCTCGGTTGGCGCGCGGTGCCGTGGTCGCTGGGTTCGCCGTGGCGTGCGTGGGGGACTGGGAGGGGTTGCCGACGCGGGCGGAGTTGGACCTGGCCGGGCCGCCCGGTACCACGGTGCGTTGAGCGCTACGGCCGGCCGGTCACTCGACGGAAGTCCTCGTTTGCCTTGGCCACCAGTTCCCGCATGGCTTGTTCGGCCGCTGGTGCGTCGCCGGCACGGATCGCGTCCAGTACCGCGCGGTGGCTGGGGACCGGGTCATCCGCCGGCGTCGCGCCGTGGACGACCTTGTCACGCATGGCCAGGCCGTTGGCGATGATGCGCTCCATCTCGGCCAGGAGCGGATTGTGCGTGGCGGCCAGCAGGGCACGGTGGAAGCCCAGGTCGGCCGCTACCGCGTCCGCTGCGTCGCCGTCCGCGTCGGACATCCGGGCCAGTGCCGCGTCCAACGCGGCCAGGTCGTCCTCGTTCGCTCGCTGTGCCGCCAGTCGCGCGGCGGCCGGTTCGACGATCGTGCGGACCTCCGTCAGGTTCTCCAGCAGGTCCAGATCCACCGGGCCGGCCGATCGCCAGCGCATCACGTCGCCGTCCAGCGTGTTCCAGGCAGCTCTCGGCTGGACGAACGTGCCACGCTTCTGCCGGGCGTCGATGATTCCCTTGGCGGACAACACCTTCAGGGCTTCACGCAACGCCGTGAGGCTGACGTCCAGCTCCGCGCGGAGGGCAAGGAGGTCCAGCGTGCCACCCTCCGGGATCTCCCCGGACAGGATGCGCCGCGCCAGTGCCTCCACCGTCTGCCCGTGTACGCCGCGTAGCTGGTAGTCCGCCACGCCAACCCCCTTCGTCGGTTCGCTCCAGTATCCCGCCGTGACTCGTCGCAGCCGGCGAGCCACGTCGATATTAATTTAGTAATTTATCTTGACACTACTGTAGTGCGCTGCGATCGTGCTGGCAGGCCCCGAAGCGACGGCACACAGGAGTCCAACGATGAACACTCCAGGTCTCACCCGCCGGAACTTCCTGGCGGGCGTCGGCATGGCCGGCGCGGCAGCCGTGCTCGGCGGTTGCGCCACCTCCGTGTCCGGTACCAGCGGCCAGAACGGCGGTGCCGTCACCGTCGAGTCCAACCTGTCCTCGCCGCAGGCCAAGGCCGCGATGCAGGCGCTGATCGCCGACTACAACAAACGCGGCAGCACGCGGGCGTCGCTCAACACCGTCGCGTCCGAGACGTTCCGTACGCAACTGCCCACGTACCTGACCTCGGCCAATCCGCCGGACGTCTACACCTGGTACGCCGGCTCGGTGGCCCGGTCCTATGCGGACAAAGGCCTCCTGCTGGATGTGTCTGAATGCTGGCGCACCATGGGCAACTACAGTCCCGCGCTGCGTGCCATGAGCACGGACAGGACCGGCAAGCAGGTCTTCGTGCCCACGGACTACTACTGGTGGGGCATGTTCTACCGGAAGTCCAACTTCGCGCGGTGGGGCGTGCGGCCGGCGACGACGTGGGACGAGTTCGTCACGCTCTGCCGGACGCTGAAGGCCAAGGGCGTCGCGCCGATCGGCATGGGTGCCGGTGGCAACACGCCGTGGGTCGCGTCGGCCTGGTTCGACTATCTCGACATCCGGATCAACGGCGCCCAGTACCACCGGGACCTGCTCGCCGGCAAGCGCGCCTTCACCGATCCCCAGGTGCGCAACGTCTTCGCCCGCTGGCAGCAGGTGTTGCCGTACTTCGACCAGCAGTCCACCGCGATCCCGTTCCAGGACGCCACCACGTCGCTGTTGCAGAGCCGCACCGGGATGATGCTGATCGGCACGTTCTTCGCCGACGCCGCGCCGAAGGACGTCCTGGACGACATCGACTTCTTCCAGTTCCCGATCATCGACCCCGCGATGCCTGTGGTGGAAGAGGGGCCGACGGACGGCTTCTTCGCCAGCAAGCGGTCCGGTCACGTCACCGGCACCAAGGACTTCCTCACCTACATGGCCACCGCGCCCGCGCAGGAGCTGTACGTGAAGAGCTCGTCCGGCACCGTCATTCCGGCCAATCCGGACGCCAAGGACTCCGGCACCGCGCTGGTCGCCAAGGGCAAGGCCATGTTGGCGAAGGCGGCCGACCTCACCCAGTTCTTCAACCGCGACTCCAGCGATGCCCTCCAACCGACGGCCGACGCGGCGCTGACCCAGTTCTTCGACAAGCCCGGCCAGCTCGACTCGATCCTGTCCACGTGGCAGGCCGCCGCAACGAAGGTCTGGTCATCCTGACGTGGCCACGCTGACCGTCGGTGCGCCGCGCAAGCGCGGGTTTCCGCCGGTTCTGCTGCTGTTCGTCCTGGTTCCGTTGCTGGTTGAGGGTTTCTGGGTGTTCTGGCCGGCGATCCAGGGCCTGTACCTGTCGTTCACGAAGTGGGACGGCATCTCGCCACCGCAGAGCGTCGGCCTTGGCAACTACCGTGCGATGCTCGACGATCCGGTGTTCGGCAAGGCGTTGCTGGACACCGCGATCTGGCTCGTGTTGTTCGGTGGCCTGTCCGCCCTCGGTGGCCTCGGCATCGCCGTGCTGCTGCAGAAGGAACGGCGCGGTGTGGGCATCTACCGGTCCGCGCTGTTCCTGCCGGTCGTGTTCTCGCTGGTCGCGACATCACTGATCTGGCAGGCCATGTACCAACCGGACGGGCTGATCAACAAGGTGCTCGGCGCGATCGGGCTGTCCGGCTGGGAGCATTCGTGGCTCGCCGACGCCAACACGGCGCTGTACGCGGTGATCGTACCGGCCCTGTGGCGTGAGATCGGCTACGTGATGGTGCTGTACCTCGCCGGCCTCAAGGCCATCGACCCCGCGTTGTACGAGGCGGCCACAGTGGACGGAGCCAATCGGTGGCAGCGGTTCACCAAGATCACGCTGCCACAGTTGCGCGGCGTCAACGCCGTCGTGCTGTCGGTCATCGTGATCGACTCGCTGCGGTCGTTCGACGTGGCCTGGGCACTGACCAGGGGCGGGCCGTATCACTCGTCCGAGCTGCTCTCCACCTACATGTACTCGACGGCGTTCCAGTCGGTGCAGCTCGGGTACGCGTCCGCGCTGGCCGTGGTGATCTTCGTGCTCGCGTTCGGCGTGATCGTCACGTATCTGGTGCGTGCCTTCCGGGAAGCCGAGTGATGACACGGCGACGGCTGGGCATCGTCGGCTACCACGTCGGTGTCGGCGCGCTGTCGTTGCTGTGGGTGCTGCCGATCCTGCTGGTCGTCGTGACCGCGTTCCGCAGCTTCGACGACATCGCGGCGGCCGGTGTCGGCAGCTTGCCGCACTCGTTCACGTTCAGCCCGTTCGCGCAGGCCTGGACCGGCGGCGGGGAGATGCAGGCGATGATCAACAGTTTCGTGGTGACCATCCCGACGGTCGCGATCACGCTCGCGCTGGCGTCCATGGCCGCATTCGCACTGAGCCGCTACCGCATCCCGCTGCGCCGCTCGCTGCTGCTACTCATGTTGGGCGGCAACCTGTTGCCACCGCAGATCCTGCTCGTGCCGGTGTCGAAGCTGACCGAGCTTCTCGGCATCTACGACACACTGCCCGCGCTCATTGTCGTGCAGATCGGTTTCGGCCTCGGCTTCTACACGTTCGTACTACAGGGCTTCATGGGTGGCATCCCGGCGGAGATCCAGCAGGCCGCCGTCATCGACGGCGCCAACACGTGGCAGGTGTTCACCCGCATCATCCTGCCGTTGACCCGACCGGCGCTGGCCGCACTCGCGGCGCTCGCGTTCACCTGGGTGTTCAACGACCTGCTGTGGTCGATCTCGGTGCTGCGCACGGACACCGAGATGCCCGTGACACCGGCGCTGTTGGGCCTACAGGGCCAGTACGTGTCCATGTGGAACGTGATCGCGGCCGGCTCCGTGATCGCGGCCATCCCGACGGTCGCGGTGTTCCTGCGCTTCCAGCGGCACTTCGTGGCCGGCCTGGCATTGGGAGCCGTGAAGTGAGGTGCACACTCCGGACGGGTCATCGTGGATGACCGTCACCGAACCCGCCCCCGCGCTCACCGTGCTGGTGGCTGGATCAGTTCGATGAGGTTTCCTTCCGGGTCCTTGACGTAGGCGAACCGAGCGCCGGCTTGCACCGCGTCGGCCGGCGGCCATACCGCCGTGCCGCCGGCCGCCACGATGGTGGTGAACGCCGTGTCCAGGTCGCGGACCGACACCGCCCAGTGCCCGAACCCCAGGGTGCTCGCGGCATCCAGCGGATCGGCGTAGGCGCGGTTGCGGCTCGCGCCGGCACGTTCGATGAGTTCCAGGCGCACGCCGGAACCGGACCGCAGTACGACGGTGCGTACGGCCGGCTCGTCGAGTTTGGAACTCTTCGATGACCTCGTGCAGGCCGAGCGCCCGCTGGTACCAGGCACGCTGCGCATCGAGGTCCGCGACGGACAGGCTCGTGTGGTGCACGTCCAGGCCAAGGTCGACGTCGGGCACGGTGACCTCCCAGTTCAAGGTTAGTGTCACTTACCAGGTTAGTGCCACTAACCTTAGCTTCATGCCGGAGAACGTCAAGCGACCCAGCGGACACCACCACGGTGACCTGCGTCGCGTGCTGGAGCAGGCCGCGCTGGAACTGGTGGTCACCAAGGGCGTCGGCGGATTCACCATGGCCGAGGCCAGCCGCAGGGCCGGGGTCAGCGTGGCCGCGCCGTACAAGCACTACGCCGATCGCGACGCGCTGCTGTCCGCCCTGGTGGTCCGCGCCTACACCGAACAACGCGAGCAGTACCGCGCCGCCATGGCGGACGTCACCGATCCGGGCGAACAACTGGGGGCGTTTGCCGCGGCGTACGTTCAGTTCGCCGCCGACCGGCCGGCTCTGTTCGAACTGACCTTCGCCGCCGGCCTGGACAAGGCACGTTTCCCCGCGCTCGCCGAGGCCGGCCAGGCCCTGTTCACCGAGCTGTTCGCGCCGGCCCGCGCATTGTGCGGCGATGACCGTCAGGCGCACAGGCTGGTGTTGGCGATCGCGGCCTGTGCCCACGGCCACGCGGTATTCCTCACCGAAGGAGTACTCGCCGACCTGCCGAATCCGCTCTCCGACGCCAAACGGGAGGCCGCCGCGGCGGCGTCGGCGCTGATCGCGGCATATGTCGCCTGACCAGCGGCCAGTTGGTCTGAGGTAGGCCTGGACCCACGTCGGACCGTCACGTTAGGACAATCGCTCGGCGCGGGCCAAGGTTAACGTAGGGCAAATGACCCTGTGTCACCTGGGTAGTCCGTTTCTATAGGAGTGCGCCACATCGGTGACCCGATGACCACGGCAGAGTTCTCTGCAATCGAAGAGTCGGCTATTGCCGGACCGATCGATGTGACAGCGCCGTCGTGGTTACCATTCGTTCACCTTTCTACGTGTGGCGCTAACCTTGGTGATCGCGACGTGTGCCATTTGCCAACAAGTATGAGCCACGACGCGAACCGAGGTGGCAAAAACCGCGTGCTCGGTGAATCGGCGCGGTCCGCGCACGGATTCGCACGCCGGATCGATGCGCTGCTGTCCAGCCGGCGATTCACGCTGCTGGTACCCGACGCCGACGCGGATCGGACCTTGGTGGTTTCAACCTGGGGCTTCCTCACGCACCACCAGTGGTTCAACGCGCCGATCGATCCACGAACCACGGACTACGTCCAGGGCCGCTTCGGCTGACTTGGTCGATGTTTCCAGGTCTCTCAGACCGCGGATGCGGCCTGCTTGATGAGGTTGGCCACGGCCGCCGGCTGCGACTCGTAGATGGCGTGGCTACCGGCTACCTCGGTCACCGTCGCGCCCGCCCGTTCGGCCATGGCGCGCTGCGCGGGCGGCGGGATCATATGGTCGTCGGTGGCCACGAGGTACCAACTACGGGTGACTCGCCACGCGGGTTCGCCGACCACCCCGGCGAGCGCGTCGACTCCCCACGGGACCTGGGAGTGGGCGAGGAACGCCGCCCGCTCCGGGCTGAGGTCACCGGCGAAGGAGTGGTGGAACTTCTCCTTGTCCAGGAACAGGAACCCGTCCTGCGGGGGCAGGATCGGCGGGACCGGCGTGCCAGGCGCCGGGTTGGCGATCAGCGTGTTCACCGACTCGCCCTTGTCCGGTGCGAACGCGGCGATGTAGACAAGTGCCAGGACGCCCACGTGGGTGCCGGCCTCGCTGATGACGGCGCCGCCGTAGGAGTGTCCGACCAGGACGGCGGGTCCGTCCTGCTGGTCGAGGATCTGCCGGGTGGCAGCCGCGTCGCCCGCCAGCGACAGCGTCGGGTTCTGCACGATGCTCACCGAGAAGCCGTCCTGGGTCAGCAGGTCGTAGACCTGTTGCCAGCCTGATCCGTCGACGAAACCACCGTGGACGAGGACGACGTTGCGCACACCTGTGCTCATGTGGATCTCCTGTCGCGAACAAGATCGTGACGGACCTCAGCCAATCGGAACAACTGTTCCGTTTCAGTCTAGTGCCGCGTGCCGGCCCCGCAAGCAGGGGTTCGTCACACAGTGGTGCAAACGGATACAATGGCCCCATGTCCGGCATCGACAAGACGCTCCACCATAGGCGCTGTCTTGAATCCTGATGCCGGTACACCATCACGACCCGACGCTGAGTCACCGGACTGGCATTCTGGGGCGATGTGGGCGACGACCGTGCAGACCCAGGTGCCGACCGGCATTCTCAACCGCATTCATGCCTACGAGGTGGCCGGCTCGCTGGCGATGATGCCCGTCGGCCAGGCGCTGGCCGGACCGGTCGCCCAGGTGGTGGGTCTCCATTCGGTCCTGCTCATCAACGGGGCGATCTCGGTGGCCGGCGGCGTCGTGCTGATGGCCGTGCCGGCGATCCGTGGCCTGGTTCGTGTCTCGGCGCCGCTGGAGCGGGTCGGATGAGCGACGTCGACCTGGCCAGCGTGGCCGGCGATCCGGCCGGCCGCAACGAGGACTACGCCGGTGTAGCCGCGAACGGCGTCGTCGTGCTGGACGGCGTCACCGAGCCGGCCGACGGCGACACCGGCTGCCGGCACGGCGTGGCTTGGTACGTCGAGCACCTCGGCCCGGCACTGCTGCGCGCGATCGATCCACGTCGCGGCCAGGCGCTCGCGAGCTGTCTTGCCGACGCCATCAGCGAAACGGCCGCCGGCCACGCGGCGACCTGCGACCTTTCCCACACCTTCACCCCACAGGCGACGGTGGCGCTGCTGCGCTGGACCGACGACACGCTCGAGTACCTGGTGCTGTCGGACGCCGCGATCCTGCTGGCCGGACCGGACGGTCAGGTGACGCCGGTGCTCGACGGCCGCATCGACCGGCTCAGCACCCGACCGGATCTCACCGCGCTGCGCCAGGCGATCGACCGAGCCGAGCCGGGCTCGGCCGCGCGTGATGCCGCCGTCCGCGCCCACCGCGCGGCATGGGCCGCACTGCGCAACGGCGCGGACGGTTTCTTCACCGCGGCGGCGGACCCGGAGGTCGTCCACCACGCCGTCCAGGGTTGCCTACCACGCGACCAGGTCACTGCGGCCGCCGCGCTGACCGACGGCGGGACCCGATGGACCGAGGTGTTCGGCCTGGGGGACTGGACGGCGTTGTTCGGCGTTCTTCACCGGGCGGGGGCGCGAGCACTGATCGACCAGGTGCGGGCGCAGGAGAACGCGGATCCCGCGCGCACCGCGTTCCCGCGTGGCAAGACTCACGACGACGCCTCGGTGGTGTTGGTGAGGTTCTGAGCCACGTCGTCCGGTACGACCGAGCCCGACCACCACGGCTGTCGCTCGCGCAACATCGCGCGCAGTTCATCGGTGTCGACCGGTCGATCGATACACACATAGGCCCGCAACCGGCGTCGTTGTTGCGCCGATCTGAGAGCGGTACGAGGATCGGGCCGATGGGCGGATATCTTGGGGGGCAAGCACAGCGGGACGACCGTGGTCGTCGCGTGCCGTTCGGTTGGTGCATTGGACCTGGACCACACGCTGTTTCGTGGCGCCCGGCGTGAGCAAGCTCAGCGCGCTGAAGTTTCTGTGCGGCCAACTCGACGTCGCGCCGGATGAGGTGATCGCGTTCGGCGACTCCGAGGTCGACATCCCCATGCTCCAGTGGTCCGGCCTGGGCGTCGCGGTCGCGGTCGCGAACGCGGATCGCGCCGTGCTGGATCGCGCCGACGTGGTGACCGACTCGTGCGATGAGGACGGCGTCGCCGGCTATCTCGACATGCTGTTGCGCTGACTACCGGTAGACCACACTGGCTCAGCTGTTGGCAGACTGTGCGCAGCAATCGGGTACGCGGAGGGGTCGCCGGAGTGAGTTCCAGGTCTTACACAAGGTTCTTGGTGGTGGCAGCACCCTTGTTCGCGCTGGTCGCGGGCTGTTCGAGCGCAGCGACCGTCGACACCGGCGCCGCCGCCTCGAGCGTCCCCACAATCAGCGCCGCGCCCGCGCCGTCCACGACGTCGCCGAGCCCGTCGCCGTCGACGACCGATCCCGGCCGGCTCCCCCAGACCCACGTCCTGCCCAATCCCGACGACTCCACGTTCCAGGCCGGGGTCCAGGACCTGTGGCAGGCCATCGTCACCGACAACCCCACGGCCGCGCTGCCGTTCTTCTTCCCAGAGACCGCCTATCTGCAGGTCAAGGCGATCTCGGGCGCGTCGGCCGACTACCAGAACCGGCTGATCGACTGGTACCGCCTGGACATCGAGGCGGTGCACGCCCATCTGGGCTCCGACGCCTCGGCCGCGAAGTTCGTCCGCGTGACCGTGCCGACCTCCCGTGCGGTCTGGATCGTGCCCGGCGTCGAGTTCAACAAGGGCTCCTACTACCGCGTCTACGGTACCCGCCTCTACTACGAGGTCGGCGGCCGGACCAGGTCCATCGGCATCTTCTCGCTGATCTCCTGGCGCGGTGAGTGGTACGTCGTCCACCTCGGGCCGAGTACCCGGTCCACCAACCGTGGCATCATCTACAACGCCATCGGCTGAACCGCATCATTCCACCAATATGCTGAACGCTTTCCATTTGTCCGGGCAGAACTGATCCCCGGCGAGCGTGTAGCAGGGCCACAGCGTCCACGTGCCCGCCTTGTCGAGAAATACCTTCCCGTCGGCCCGAATGGTTTCCTGGGGCTGCACAGCACGTTGTTCGTTGCCGTCCTCGGCGTCCGCGTGTGCCCCAGTGGGGTTGCGTGCACCGACAAAGGTGTACGCCAGTCGGACGACGCTGGTCCCGGTGTTGGTCAGCGAGTATGTGACGGTGACAGTGTCTCCCACGCGCGGTGGCGTGTTCCGCACCGAGGCCGACAGCCCGGTCAACCTGATGTGATCACTCGTGGTTTCGGGCGCGGTGTCAATCTCGATCCCGCCACTCGCCTGCGCTGAACCTTGGCTGTCGAACCCCGCCGCGACCGTTGAATCTCCAGCGGTCTTCCCGGGAAGGAGGTTCAGCATGAACGGCAACAGCAGCAGAATGCCGAACACGCCCGATGCCACCCTGGCCCAACGTGGCACCTTGGGCAGCGCGATCTCCCTGACGGCGAAGCCGCCGCCGACAATCGCCACCAACACGAACAATATCCCGCCCCCGAGCGCCACCACCTGAACCGACATCGATACTCCAATCCGTCGGTCGCGCAACGCCAAGATCGACCGACTCGTCCACGAGACCGTCGATCCCGTCAGCAAGACGGAACACGCGGGCCGCGAGAAAATACGTCAGACCCGATCCCGACATCCACGGCGAACGTAACAATGCGGGGGACTCCAGACGTCGCGACGGGAGACGGAGATGACCGAGTTCGAGCGGTACGTGATCGAGGAACACGTCGAGGACTTCAACGACGGGCTCATCAGCCGGCGTGAACTGCTGCGCAGGGTCGGCCTGATCACCGGCGGCGTGGCCACGGCGGCGGCGCTGCTGGCCACGATGGGATGCGGCGCCCAGCCCACCGGCACGCCGGTGACGCCCACGTCACGCACCAGCAGCGCCCAGCCGGACTTCGCCACCCCACCGGCCCAGCCCACACCGGACGGGATCACCGTGCGTGAGAATGACCCGCGGATCAAGGTCACGCCGCTGGCGGTGACCGGCACCGATGGCGCCACGTTGATCAGCTACCACGCGGCACCGGCCGGTAAGCAGCCGGCCGGCGGCATCCTGGTCGCGCACGAGAACCGCGGCCTGGTCACGCACATCAAGGACGTGGTTCGCCGGGTGGCTACCGCCGGGTTCAGCGCGGTGGCCGTCGATCTGCTTTCCCGCGACGGCGGCGCGGACAAACTGAGCGATCCGGCGGCGTACGCGGCCGTGCTGGCCAAGCGACCGGTGGCCGCGATGGTGTCCGACCTGCGGCAGGCGCGCGGGGCGCTGTCCGGGTCGGGCGTTGGCACCCGCCTTGGCATGACCGGATTCTGTTTCGGCGGTGGCATGGTGTGGAACGCGCTGGTCGCCGGGGTCGACGTGCGCGCCGCGGTGCCGTTCTACGGTCCCGCGCCCAGCGACGTCGCCGGCCTGGCCACCACCAAGGCGGCGGTGTTCGCGATCTACGCCGAGCGGGACACCCGGATCACCGGGACGCGCGGCACGATGGAGGCACAGCTCAAGAAGACTGGGCGGCCGTACAGGACCACCGTCTACCCAGGTGTCGACCACGCATTCCACAACGACACCGGTGCCCGGTACAACGCCACCCAAGCCGAGGCCGCGTGGATCGCCACCATCAACTGGTTCCGCCAGTACGTACCGGCGTGACGAGCCGCGTCCACGGGTAACCAGTGATCGACGCCACGTCGATGTCAAGATCCCGGCAACATGGACGTAGCGGGTGTCATGGTCCCGTCCACATTCCTCCCACCCCGACGCGATCCGCGTCTACTGGAGCGCGTACCCAGGCGTGGAGGAGGACACGTGACACTCGCCGAACTGCTGCCCAGCGTTGGCACGTCAGCAGAACCACCGCTGGAAAGGAGTCTGTGGCCCGCCGACACCCGACTGGCCGACGGGGGAGACCTGAGCATCGGCGGGCTACCCATGACCCAGCTGGCTGCCAGGTTCGGCACGCCGTGCCAGCTGCTCGACGAGGCCGAGGTCCGGCGGCGCGCCCGGTCGTTCCGGGCGGCGCTGCCCGCAGCCGAGGTGGCCTTCGCCGGGAAGGCGCTACCCATCCGGTCGGTCTACCGGTGGCTGGCCGAGGAAGGCCTCTCGCTGGACGTGTGTTCGGCAGGCGAACTGGCCGTTGCCCGGTCGGTCGGCTTTCCCGCTGGGCGGATCCTGTTGCACGGCAACGTGAAGACCCCGGAAGATCTCAAGGCGGCGCTCGCCTACCGGGTAAGGCGGATCGTGATCGACTCGCTCGACGAGATCGAGCAGGTGGCCGCCCTGGCTCCCGTCGACCAAGCGGTGATGATCCGGGTCACACCAGGGATCGACGCGCACACCCATCAGGCGATCACCACTGGCATCGAGGACCAGAAATTCGGTTTCTCGCTGGCATCGGGCGCGGCGATCGCAGGCATCGAGCGGATACTCGGCCGACCCAACCTGCGGCTGGTCGGCCTGCACTGCCATCTCGGCTCGCAGGTCTGCCAGGTCGCGACCTACGAGGAAGCGGTCCGGCGGATGGTCGGCCTGATCGCCGCGGTGCGTGACCGGCACTCGCCAACGCGGGGGTGGACGCTCGTCATCAGGCCCCGGCGCAGCGGAGGAGGCCGCACGGGGGGCAGCATCGCTAGAGGGCGCGTCGGCTAACATAGGTGATGCTGCCGCGGCAACTATCGGAGATTTCGGTAGCACGACCAACCTGTATCGTGTGTCGCCTGTCGAACGAGGAAGAGATGAGTTGGTTCATGGTCTGGATCAGAAGAATTTCCCCAGGAATGATGAGAGTGATGGCGCGGCACACTTTGGGAACGAGGCTCGTGTAAACGACTTCGCCAATTCGCACCGCGGTAGTCATGGGCAAGGGTTTAGGGTGGAGGTGCCGACCTCGTGGCTGGAAGAGAACAATATAGAAGTATGGTCGGGAATGACGACTGATCAGCTAGAGTATGTTATTCCGCGTGAGCTGTTTGGGCAATTCAACAATTTTCCTCGCGTGGCGTGGGCGCCCGGAGGCTCCGGATGAGCAGTAATGAAGATCCCAAGTACGCAGTAGTCGACTGTACTGTTGTGGGCCACCAAGCATACGGCCTTGTTGTTCAAGATGATCATGGGAGGAGAGGATTTGTAGACAGTCTGGACATAGACGATGAAATAGTTGCCGAACATCGGTGGCCGCCAATTGGCGAACCGATTCGCTGCGTGCTGCTTGGTCATACGAGGGATGGGCGTCTGAGGCTGAGCCTGAGACCCAGCGATGTTGCCTTGGTAACGGCAGTGGATAATGCTGCCGCCGCGCTCGCCGAATGGGCTCGGATACGAGATTTGGAAAATCCGGGCGTAGAGCTGCGGCAGAGCTTCTATCGATCAGGGCGGGCGGCCGATATCCTTCGATGGGCGCTGCGACGCCTTCCCAATTCTGTCGACAGCATGCGCGCACACCAGTTGCTGCTTGACGCTCCGGAAAGTCTGCGAATAGATGTTCTGGGCGATGAATGATGGCTCGAAGATTGGCACTTGGCCGTGATCTGACGGCGATCAGCCAGTTGTCACGGTGAGTTCGCACCTGGCGCGGAAAGGCGATGTCACCGAGTGCTGGTTCTCATCCGCTGTGCTCGTGGATGGCGGCGCTGAGGTGATCACGGGTGGGTTGGTCGAAGGCGACCAGCAGGACTCGTGCGACACCGGTCGGCGTGGACAGAATGGTCGCTACGGCGATCCGTGCTGCCAGATGTGGAGGGAAGCCGTAGACGCCTGTGGCGATCGCCGGGAAGGCGAGTGTGCGCGCACCGATCTGGTCGGCGACCCTCAGGCTACGGCGATAGCACGAGGCCAACACTGCTGTCTCTCCCTGAACGCCGCCCTCCCAGACGGGACCGACGGTGTGGATGACGTTGCGCACCGGCGGGTCCAGATCAAATGCCGGCGTCGCCACCGCATCGCCGGGTGCGCAGGGCGCCAGCGCGGCGCCGGCCTCAGCCAGTCGTGGCCCCGCTGCCCGGTGGATGGCGCCATCCACGCCACCGCCACCCAACAGGGACTCATTCGCCGCAGTGACGACGGCGTCCACATCCTGCCTTGTGATATCACCCGACACGACCTCGATTGCCACCACAACCGGATAGTGCCACCACCAGAGAAGTGCCGACCCAATCGGGACCACTGCGCTGTTCGCTTAGCGTGAACAAGCAAGCCACGCCCACGGGCTGTGGGGTGCCGGTATCGGGTGTTGACCGAGTGGGTTCGGGCGGCCGTGCTGTTCGGAATCTCATTGGCTTCGACCAGCGCGACCGGTCTCCAAGCCGCTCAGGGCACCGCATCCTACACCTACGACACCGCCGGCAACACCACCGCCATCACCGGGGGCGCCACCGGCAACCAGACCCTGACCTGGACTGACCAGGGCCAGTTGGCGACCGACACCACCGCAGCCGGCGTGTCTTCCTACGTCTACGACGCCGCAGGAAACCTGCTGATACGCCGGGACCCGGGCCAAACCACCCTGTTCTTCGGCGACGAGCAACTCGTCCTCAACACCGCCACCGGCACGATCACGGCGACCCGCTACTACAGCATCGGTGGGGTGGTCGTCGCTGCCAGGAGCGCAGGCTGTCCAGGACGCAAACACGTATATCAGGAACGGAGCGGCCCTCGATGCGGTGCAAGCCATCGGACCCGCAGGGCTACTCGCCGGAGGTAGTTCATCGGCCGCACGCCCTGACGCGGCGGCAGAAGCGGCTCGCGGTGCAGCGTCGATAGATGGTGCATCGGCCAGTGATGTTGTGGCAACCATAACCAATTTCGACGGTGCATGTTCAGCAAACAGTTTTGCGGGTGGTACACCCGTGTTGATGGCAGACAGGACCAGCAAACCGATTGACACTGTCAAAGTCGGCGACAAGGTCACCAACTCGTCTCCGGGTGCCACCCTCGGGACGGCGGATCAGGTGCACGCTGTGACCGCAGTCCATGTCACTCACACCGACTGGGACTATACTGACGTCACCGTCAACACCACCCACGGCCCGGCCACCATTACCGGAACCGCTCACCATCTCTACTGCCCGTCCTCGTACACAACTGTGGTCCTGTATCCAACAGCAGGCCAGAAAATCTCATTCAAGAGTTGGCAGTGGGCGGACAGTCGGTGGCGACGGCAGGAACGCCAGCATTCGACCAGGCCGTGGCCGGTGGCGGCCGCTTCTTGTGGACTGTAGGAGAAGACAGAACGTTGCGGATCGCGCCGTGGTCTGACGACATACATCACACAGTGTTGACCGGCGGTGCGCCGGTTCTAGGTGCCGGTGAGGCGGAGATACAGCGAGGTATCGTTCAGGTGATCAACAACAGGACAGGTCACTACACGCCGTGTGGTGCATGTTCGGGGGAATTCCTGCAACAAGGCGTAGACGCATTCCAAGGTCAGGGCATACCTGTGTTGAGGCGTGGGATTACTGATCTGGGTGGCAACTAATGGCCCGTGTATCGGACGACTATGATGGTTTTCGGCGGTTTGAGCCGAGCGCGCGACGTCAATGGGTGGAACGCCGTTTCCCTGGGGGAGCGTCGGCTCAGTGGTGGTTGGCCATGGCTGAACTGGTCCAGAGCGAGATGACTGCCGCTGATGTGCTGCCCGTTGCGGGCTATCGAGAGATAGCCGACTTCGGCATCTCTCTTCTGAATTTGGCCGTCGACTTGGGGGGTGTTCGTCCGGGTGATGCCGTGGCGCAGTTGGCGCAATTTGCGAGGGTTGCGATTTCTCGAGGTGTGAATGCCGATGATCTACCTGAGGGCGCTACTCCCGATGGGGTGATCCGACGAGCTCTTGACGCTATTCGCATGAAGCCCGATGCAGCCTTAGCTGCGGCGAGGCGTCGCCGAGCCGAGATCATCAATGATCCGAACGCGATCTGCCTTCCCGGTCAGGACGTTTCATCATCGAATCTTCCACATGATGAAGGAATTCAGCAGCTTGGCGAGATCGAGGGGATGCTCGGCTCGCTCGTCCGAATAGTCGATCACGTCCACGATGCACAGCTGGCGGAAGATATTCGGGTCTGGCTGAATTTGCGTGAGCAGTTTGACATTGGCGAACAAGCAGCCCAGCGTGCGCGGGACCGGTTGTCGGAGTACCGCGCATCGTCCCCATGAGTACCGTCTCGTGAACGTGTGCAGGCGTCCGTCAGTCAGACTGCGGTCCGTCGGTGGCTATGGGTGGGTGATGGTGAATCCGCTGAAGTTGTCCATTCCTAGTTGGGCGTTGCTGTTGTGTGCGGTGGCGATCATGCCGACATCCTCTGTGCTGGCCGCTGAGCCGACGGTGGCAGTGCCTACCTGGGTCCATGTGGTGCCGTCGGTGGAGTAGAAGCCGGTGTAGGTGGTGTTCGAACGGGTGAGCCGCAGCCACACCGGTGCGTGCACGCTGCCCGCGCCTGCGGCGACGAAGCTGTCGAGGATGCCGTTGCCGTCGCCGTCCCATTGGAGGGAGACGCCGTTGCCGGGTGTGACGACGAGCGCGACATAGCCGGGTGACAGGTGGTTCTTGGTCAGGTCGTTGCGCATGACCAGGCCCGCTTTGGCCCAGGGATCGGTGTTCTGCTGTGCGTCGACGTGCACGGTCGCGGTGCTGGTCGCGCTTGCCGCGCCCAGTTGGTAGATCGCGCCGTAGTCGTCGCTGGCCTGGGTGCCGTTCTGGAAGATGTCGGCTCCCGCGGCGTCGATCGCGAACTGCGTGCCGGACTGGCCGAAGTACGCCTGGGTGGACGCGGTGGTCCGGAATGGACTCTGCACGGGCGCGGTGACGACCATGCTCGCCGGCGAGTCGACCGCGCCCGTACTGCCGTCCGGCGCGGTGTACGTGGTGTGCGCGGCCAGGCCGACGGTGGCGATCGCGCTCGCGCCCGCCGTGGGTGTCACCGTCCACGTGGTACGGAACGTTTGGCCTGCGCTCAGCGTCGGGGTCGACGTGGGGCCGTTCGCTTGCGCGGTCCAGCCCGACGGAAGAGTGAGCTGCGTGGCGACCTGACGGGCGGTGCCCGGGCCCGCGTTGGACACGGCAGTGGTGACCGTGGTCGGGCTGCCGGCCGCGACCGGTTGGGTCGGCACGGTGATGGCTGGCCCGACGTTCACCCCGGTGAACGTGGACGTCACGTTCAGTGCGGTGCCCTGGTAGGTGCTGGTCGGCGCGCCGGGTGTCTCGGCGATGCCGGCGCCGAACTGCGGGTGGACGAACACCACACGCAGGTTCCGGGTGGTGGGCATGCCTGGGTAGCTGCCGCTCGCGGTGCCGATCGTGAGGGTGTTGCCGCTGTTGTTGTAGCTGAGCGGGATGTTCTGGAACGCGCCCTGGGCGTAGGCGTAGGTGTCACCGGAGTCGGAGTACGAGGTGAACCTGCCGTCGGTGCCGGGGTAGACGCGGATCTCCGTCGGGTTGACCGCCTGCGCGGCGTACTGCGCGTTCGCCGGTCCCAGCGGGATGATCGAGCCCGCCCGGACGTAGAGCGGAATGTGGTCGTAGGGCGCGGCTGCGGTGATGGTCTGGCCGCCCGAGACCGCCTGGCCGGTCCAGAAGTCGTACCAGAGTCCGCTGGGCAGGTAGACCGACCTGCTGGTCACGCTGGCCGCCGTGACCGGGGCGACCAGGATCGAGGGGCCGAACATGTACTCGTCGGTGATGTTGTAGACGTTCGGATCATTCTGGAAGTCCATGACCAGCGGACGCATGATGGTGTAGTTCTGCTGGGTCACCATGCCGGCCAGCGAATAGATGTAAGGCATCAGCCGGTAGCGCAACTGGTCGCTGGCGAGCAGGGCCGCCTTGGTCTGCGCGTTCCACTGGCTGCCGTACAACTCGCGGCTGCCCTGGCCGTGGATGCGGAAGACGGGGTCGAAGACGCCTTTCTGGAACCAGCGGGTGAACAGTTCGTTGTTCGCCGGCGTGCTCCAGTCGCCGTTCGGGAAATAGCCGCCGATGTCCTCGGTCCAGTACGGGATGCCGGAGATCGAGAAGTTCAGGCCGCCGGTGATCTGATTGGCGAACTCGCTGAACGAGGCCGACGTGTCGCCGGACCAGCTCGTCGCGGCGTTGCGTTGCTGGCCGGGGAATGCCGAGCGGGTCAGGGTGAAGACGCGCTTGGTGTTATTGGGGTCGGCCCGCTGGCCGTCGTAGACCGCCTGGGTGTGCAGCAGGGGATAGGCGTTGTAGAAGTTGACACCCGGACCGGCTGCGGTGTTCACGAAAGCGCGGGCACCCGCCGGGGCCTCCCATTCGCTGGCGTCCAGCCACAGCGCGTCCCAGCCGTAGTTGTCGACGAGCTGCTGTTGGATCTGCGACCAGTAGATCGACCGGCATTGTGCGGAATAGGCGTCGTAGTAGTTGCCGTAGGTCGAGCCGTTGCGTGAGTCCTGGTAGAAGCAGTTCGCGGCATTGAGCTGGTTGTAGTTGTTGGAGCCCGGATCGAACTTGGGCCACACCGAGATCATCGTGTGGATGTTCTGGGCGTGCAACTGGTTGATCATGGTTTTGGGATCCGGATATCGGGCGGGATCCATGATGTGCGATCCCCAGGGATTCGGGTTCCAGTACTGCCAGTCCTGGACGATCGTGTCGACCGGGATGTTGTTGCTGCGGTAGGAGTTGGCGACGGCCTGGATCTCGGCCTGACTCCCGTAGTGGTCCTTCGACTGGAAAAGTCCGTACGCCCACTGTGGGAACATCGGTGCGGTGCCGGTGGCCTGGCGGTAATCGCTGACGACGGTGTCCAGGTCGGGTCCGTACATGAAGTAGTAGTCGACCATCGAGTCGGATTCGGTGCTGAACCGGTACGCGGAGTTGCTGTTCGCGTCGCCGAAGAAATGTGCCCGCGAATAGGTGTCCCACATCAGGCCGTAGCCTCGGCTGGACATCATGACGGGCATGCCGATCTGGCCGCCGACGGCACCGACGTTGAACTGGTCGAGGGTGACCTGGTGGCCCTTGTAGTTCATCACCCCGTCCTGCTGCTGGCCAAGGCCGAACAATCCTTCACCGGCCGGCGAACTGAACGTCGTGTCGACCTGCTGCTGCGCTCCCGGCGCTGTGGACGGGGAGGCGCCGAAGGTCTTCGACAGTTCCGAGGTCAGTGGGGTGCCATGGGTGTCGGCGTAGCTGACCAGGCCGGTGTTCGTGTCGATCGTGGCTACCAGTTGGGCGGTGCTGAGCACCACCGAATTGGTGTTCTGGACCAGGGTGAAGGCGGGGTGCGCGGGCCATTGCGCCGTCACGGACAGGGATTGCCGCGTCGGCAGCGTGCCGGTGGCGACGTAGGAGACCTGCAGGATCCGGTCGGCGCGCACGTCGATCTGCTCGGTGCCGCCGCCGGGCAGGTGCACCACGATCCCCTGGTTGGTCTGCTGCACCACACCGGCCAACGGCGCCGCAGACGTCAACGGCGCTGTTCCCGCGAACGCCGCGCAGACCATTGCCAGTACGGCACCAATAGCGGTCCGCTGAACCATGGAAGCCCTCCCGAGCTACTGGTCGACCGCTCGTCGACCCGCTCGGCAGGCTGAGGTGGCTCGGTGCTCATCTCGCCTCCGTCGTCGCAGGCGGTCCGTAACTGTGCCGGTGCCGGCTTCAGCGCGAAGTCAGTGCACTCAAGGCGGCTCGCTCCCGATGTTTCATCGGTTTTAGACTTAAGTCAAGGTTACAAGACCGCGATGACCCATGGTTTGTCTTGGGTTTGACAGATAGCGTCGGCCAAACGGAGCAACGTGGGCCGACGTCCGCCGCGCCGGACTCTGTCAGCCCGGTTGGATGGCGGGCCGATCTTCCTTGCTCTGCCGCTCGCTGTCAGTGTGGGGGTTCGGTCGCCAGTGCGGCGCGGCAGCGGTTGAGGTAGTCGGCCAGGGCGGCGCGCTCGGTGCGGTCCAGGTCGGCGAGCATCTGTTCCTCCAGTGCCCGGACGGCGGATTCGTGCTGGGCCAGCAGGGCGTGGCCGGCCTCGGTCAGGCTGATCAGCAGGCGGCGGCGGTTGTCCGGGTCGCGGTCGCGGGTGATCAGGCCTCGTCGTTCCAGGCCGGTGACCAGGTCGGCCATGGCCTGCGGCGTCACGAAGGAGTTTCGGGCCAGTTGCGCCGAGGACAGCCCGTCGCGGCGTTGCAGGACGGTCAGGGCGGTGTACTGCAACGCGGTGACGCCCGACGGCTTGAGCAGGTCGTCCAGGTGGGCGCGGGAGACCAACTCGACCTGCTTGATCGCATACAACAACGACGGCCGCGCCTCCTGACGTGTCCGGAGTGCGGACCTGCGGCCGTTGCTCGTCATGCGAACCAGTGTAGGACAGTCCGCGCCCAACTGACAGGATACCTGTCAGTAACAGCATGTCCCCTTAACCTGTCAAGGTTTCCGCCGAACTTGATTATCAGGAATCCTGTACTTCAGGTGTCGAGTGTGCCACCCTTCGTGCCAGGCGTACCCGACACAGGAGTCCCCGATGGCCACTTCACAAGCCCATCCAGACATCGAAACGGCGTCGCAGCGGGCCCACCGCCTGACCAGGGGCACTCTCGTCGCCGCCGCGCTGGCCGTGTGCGTCGCGCAGGTCGCGCTGGCGATCCCGGCCGTGCTCAACGGCCTGTTCCAGCAGGATCTCGGTACCAGTTCGGCACAGCTGACCTGGATCTCGGACGCGTTCCTGGTGCCGGTCACCCTGCTGGAACTGACCTTCGGCGTGCTCGGCGACCTGTTCGGACGCAAGCGATTGCTGGTGATCGGTTCCAGCCTGCTCGTGGTCGGCCAGCTGATCAGCGTGCTGACCCCGGACGCGGCCAGTTCGACCGCCACGCGCGCCCTCGTGCTGTGGTCGGGCCAGATCATCTCCGGGCTCGGCGCCGCCGCGATCTTCCCGACCACCCTGGCGATGGTCGCCGCCGGCACCCACACCGCACGTGAACGGTCCAGGGGCATCTCGATCTGGGCCGCCGCGCTGGCCTCGGGCGGCTTCATCTCGCCGGTGCTCGGCGGCTGGCTGGCGCGGTATCCGTTCGGTGGCGGCGAGTTCGCCAGTTGGCGCTGGGCCTTCGTCGCGGTGATCGGGCTCGCGGCGATCAGCACCGTCGTGTCGCTGTTGTTCGCGCGCAACTCGTCGGCGCCCCAAGGCCGATCGCTGGACTGGCCGGGTCAGGTCACGATCGCGGTCGCGCTGTTCGCGTTGCTGTACGCGGTGATCCAGGGCCCGACGAGTGGTTGGGGCAGCGGTCAGGTGGTCGGCGGGTTCGCGCTTTCCGTGGTGTTCCTGGTGTTGTTCGTCGTGGTCGAACGCCGGTCCGCCGCGCCATTGCTGCGGCTGGACCTGTTCGCCAACCGTCCGTTTGCCGTGGCGGCGATCGCGACCGTGGTCGGCATGTTCGCCTACCTGGGCACCGCCTACACCACCAGCATCCGGCTGTCCGCTATCCAGGGCTTCACGCCACTGAAGACGTCGATCGCGTTCGTGCTGCTCAACGCCATGACGTTGCTGCTGGCACCGCTGACCTCGCACATCCTGGAGCGCTACAACCCCAGATGGACGCTCGGTGTCGGGTTCGCGCTGATCGGCGTCGCCGACTTCTGGCTGTCCGCGCTGTCGGCCGCCGACCTGTCGCTCGGGCCGGTCGTGGCGCCGCTGCTGATCGCCGGTGCCGGCTTCGCCCTCGCCTTGTCGGCGGTCACGGCCGTCGCGGTGAACACGGTGCCCAACCATCTCGCCGGCATGGCCAGCGGATCGACCAGCCTGCTGCGCGACTTCGGTTTCACGTTGGGCCCGGCCGTGATCGGTGCCATCGCGCTGAGCAGGGCCGCGGCTGAGATTTCCGCCAAGGTGAGCGCAAATCCCGCACTGGCCAAGGCATTGACCGCGTTCAACGGCGCAGTGGCCACCGCGCCGGCCGCCCAGAAACCGGCCGTCGCAGCCGCTGTCGGCGCGGTCAACTCCGGCCCGCTGGGCGCCAATGCCGTGCCGTCGACGATCACCCTGCCCACCGGCAGGACCGCACCGTTCAATCCGCTCAAGGATGTCGCGTTCCACGCACTGGATCACGCTTACGCTTTGGGTTATGTGGTGTGCGGTGCGTCGGCCGTGGCGGCCGCGCTGCTCGCGGCGCTCGCCCTCGGTGGTCGCACCCACGAGTCGTTGATCACCGAAGAGTCCCTGGCCGATTAGGGCTGTTTCCCATGGGAGAACGCATGTTGAGTCTCACAGGCAAGGTCGCCGTCGTGACCGGTGGCGGGCGGGGGCTCGGTCTGGCCTACGCGCGGGCGCTGGCCGACGCGGGCGCCGCCGTCGTGGTCAACGATGCCGACGACGAGGCTGCCAAGGAAGCCGTCGAGACGATCTCCAGTAGCGGCGGTGTTGCTGTTGCCGAGGTCGGCGCGGTCGGCACCACCGAGGTCGCCGAGCGTCTCGTGCGGCGCGCGGTCGGCGAGTTCGGCCGGCTGGACACGCTGGTCACCAACGCGGGCATCCTGCGCGACCGGGTGCTGTGGAAGATGACCGACGACGACTTCGACTCCGTCGTCGCCGTGCACCTGCGTGGCACGTTCACCTGTGCGCGGGCCGCCGTGCGGCAGTTGCGCGAACAGGGCGACGGCGGCCGAATCGTGGTGATCGGCTCGCCGGCCGGGCAGCGCGGCAACTTCGGGCAGACCAACTACTCCGCCGCGAAGGCGGCCGTCGTCGGCATGGTCCGGACGTGGGCGCTGGAGTGCGCCAAAGCGGGAATCACCGTCAATGCGGTCGTGCCGATAGCCGCCACGGCCATGACCAGGACCATCCCGGCGTTCGCCCCGTACGTGAGCGCGCTGGAAGAGCGCGGCACGGCACTGCCGGACTGGCTGCGCAAGGGCGAGGGATTCGGCACACCGGCCGACGCGGCCGGGCTCGTGGTGTTCCTCGCGTCGGACGCGGCGGCCGGCATCACCGGCCAGGCGATCGGCATCGGCGGGGACCGGCTCTCCCTGTGGTCGCATCCCGGCGAGGTCGCCGTCGCATACGCCGAGTCCGGCTGGTCCCCTGACGCGATCGCCGCGACCTGGGCGACCTCCCTGGGGCGCGACCCGCAGGCCTACGGCATCCCGGCACCCCAGGTACCGGCGTCATGACCGGCAGGCTGGACGTCGACGGGTTGGTGGCCATCGATGTGCACACTCACGCCGAGGTCGCCGCCGACGGACACACCACGCTGTCACCGGAACTGCTCGCCGCATCCGAGACGTACTTCGGGGCACACCGCCAGCCCACCATCGCGCAGATCGCGGCGTACTACCGGGAACGGCGGATGGCGGCGGTGGTGTTCACCGTCGACGCGGAAACCGCGACCGGCCACCCACCGATCCGCAACGAGGAGGTCGCGGAGAGCTGCGCCGAACACGCGGACGTGCTGATCCCGTTCGCCAGCATCGATCCGTGGCGCGGCGGGGCAGGCGTGCGACAGGCCCGCAGACTGATCGACGAGTACGGGGTGCGCGGCTTCAAGTTCCACCCCAGCATCCAGGGTTTCGCGCCCAACGACCGGATGGCCTACCCGCTGTACGAACTGATCCAGGAAGCCGGGCTGCCCGCGTTGTTCCACACTGGACAGACCGGCATCGGCGCCGGCGTGCCCGGTGGCGGTGGCATCCGGTTGAAATACTCCAATCCCATGCTCGTCGACGACGTCGCCGTGGACTTTCCCGAGCTGCGGATCATCCTCGCCCATCCGTCGTTTCCGTGGCAGGACGAAGCGTTGGCGGTCGCGACCCACAAGCCCTACGTCTACATCGACCTGTCCGGCTGGTCGCCGAAATACTTTCCGCCGCAACTGGTTCGCTACGCCAACAGCCTGTTGCAGGACAAGGTGCTGTTCGGCTCCGACTATCCGGTCATCACACCCGACCGGTGGCTCGCCGACTTCGCGAAGCTGGACATCAAGCCCGATGTGGTGCTGAAGATCCTCAAGGACAACGCGGTCCGCCTGCTGGGCCTGGCCAAGAGCTGAAGGGACATCGGGCATGCGCAACCAGGGCGTCGGCTCGTGGACGGCACGCCGGGCCCGCAAGACACCGGACCGAATCGCCGTGGTCCACAATGGCCGGCAGCTGACTTACCGCGAGTTGCACGACCGTGCGCTGCGCTTGGCGTCCGTGTTGCGCCGCCACGGTGTGCGTCGGGGCGACCGGGTGGCCTATCTCGGGCCCAATCACCCGGCCTACCTGGAAACCCTGTTCGCGACGGGCGTGCTCGGCGCGGTGTTCGTACCGCTGAACACGCGGCTGGCCGCGCCGGAGATCGCGTACAACCTCACCGACTCGGGCAGCGTCGTGCTGGTCCACGCACCGGAACAGGCCGATGTGGTCGACCGGATCCGGGACGAGATCCCGGTGCGCCACCACGTCGCGCTCGCAACGGACTACGAGGAACTGATCGCCACATCGGCCGCCGAACCCGTCGACGAACCGGTGGATCTGGACGACGTGTGCCTGATCATGTACACGTCCGGCACGACCGGGCGCCCCAAAGGCGTGGTGCTCACCCACGGCAACATCACGTGGAACAGCGTCAACGTCCTGGTGGACGTCGACCTGGCGAGCGACGAGATCACGTTGGTCGTTGCCCCGCTGTTCCATACCGCCGGGCTGAACATGACCTGCCTGCCGACCCTGCTCAAGGGCGGCACGGTCGTGCTGATGTCCGCGTTCGACCCGACCTCGGTGCTCGAGACGATCGAGACCAGGCGCGTGACCTACATGTTCGGCGTACCAGCGATGTACGACGCGATGGCGGCCGCGCCACGCTGGGCCGACGCGGACCTGTCCAGCCTGCGGCAGCTCAACTGCGGCGGCTCACCGGTACCCGACGCGACCATCGCCGCATACCTCCGGCGAGGCCTGTCGTTCAGTCAGGGTTACGGGCTCACCGAGGCCGCCCCCGGCGCGCTGTACCTGCCACGCGACATGGCCACCGCGAAGGCCGGCACCGCGGGCGTGCCGCACTTCTTCACCGACGTGCGGGTCATCGGCGCGGACTCAGCCGACGTCCCACCCGGACACAAGGGCGAGATCGTCATCGCGGGACCGAACGTGATGCGGGCCTACTGGGGTCGTCCCGATGCGACCGAGCAGGCGTTGGGCGCCGACGGCTGGCTCCGCACCGGGGATGTGGGCTCCCCCGACGAGGACGGCTACGTCACGATCGTCGACCGGCTCAAGGACATGATCATCTCCGGTGGCGAGAACATCTATCCGGCCGAGATCGAGCGCGTGCTCGCCGACCACCCCGCGATCAGCGAGTGCGCCGTGATCGGCATCCCGGACCCGACCTGGGGCGAGGTCGGCCGCGCGGTCGTCGCCCGCACACCAGGAACCGAGGTGACGGAACCGGAACTGCTCGAGTTCCTGCACGGGCGACTGGCAAAGTACAAGGTCCCCAAGTCGGTCGTGTTCGTCGACCACCTACCGCGCAACGCCACCGGCAAGCTACTGCGGCACAGCGTCCGCACCACCTACGGGGAGGCATGATCATGAAAACCGTCGCCCACGGCATCGAGGAACTGACCGCATTGGCCGGCAAAGACCTCGGGCACACCGAATGGTGGGACATCACCCAGGACAGGGTGAACCAGTTCGCCGACGCGACCGACGACCACCAGTGGATCCACACCGACGTGACCAAGGCGAAAACCGGCCCGTTCGGCGGCACCATCGCCCACGGCTACCTGACACTGTCGCTGCTGATCCCACTGTTCACCGAACTGTTGACCATCAACGGCTTCGGCATGAGCGTCAACTACGGCCTCAACAAGGTCCGCTTCCCCACCCCGGTCCCGATCGGCGCCAAGATCCGGCTACACGGCGCGGTCGACACGATCACACCCGTACCGGGCGACGGCGTCGAGATGCTGCTGAACTTCACCATCGAGATCGACGGCAACAACAAGCCCGCCCTGGTCGCCCAAGCCGTCTACCGGCACTACATCTGACCTCATCGAAGTAGCAACTCGTCGCCGGCCCGGGTGGCGAGTCCGGTCAGGGACTGCGGCAATGGGCCCAGGTGCAGGACGCTGAGGCGTTGGGTGGCGCGGGTGAGTGCGACGTAGAGTTCGGCCGCGCCGCGTGGGCCGTCGGCGAGGATTCGTTCCGGTTCGACGACCAGGACGGCGTCGAACTCCAGGCCCTTGGTCTGTGACGGGGCCACCGCGCCCGGCACACCCGGTGGGCCGATCACGACGCTGGTGCCTTCGCGACCGGCTTCCGCTCGTACGAACTCATCGATGACGGCGGGCAGTTCGTCCTCGGTGACCCGCCTGGACCATGGCTGGACGCCGCACGCGCGGACCGACTCCGGTGGCTGGACGCCGGGTGCGAACTCGGCGAGCAGCGCGGCGGCGACGTTCATGATCTCCGCCGGGGTGACCACGACGTGCCGGTAGGTCCAGTCGCGGTCCGCGGCGGCGCGTTCGACGAGGTCACGGGTGTCGACCTCGACGAAGCGGTCGGCCAGGTCCGCTGCGTAGAGCAGGTCGGTGGCGAACAGGTGGTCCTCGTCGTCCATCGAGTCCTTGCGGTCGACCAGGATGTCCAGCGCACCGGCGGCGTACTGGGCCTCGGCCTTCCGTTCCTGGTCGGCGGCCTGCTTGGCGGCCTGGTCGGCCACCAGGTCGCGGCCCAGCAGGTCGACCAGTTCGTCGAGCAGCGGCACGTCCGACACCGTCCACGCCTCGCCGTCGGCGCGCGACAACACCGGGTCCGCGCCGGCCGCCCGCAGCCGTTCGGGGGAGGAGTACAGCGGTGCCAACAATGTTTCCGGCGTCAGGATTGGCCAGAGTTCGTCGAGCGCGGCGGTGAACTTGTCGTCGTCCGCCAGCTCCTTGAGCAGGTCCGCGCGCAGGTCCTCCCATGCCTTGCGGTCCGCCCTGGTCAGCCAGCCACGGCCGATCCGGGCGGTCGCCCGTTCGGTGAGCACGTACGTGACGATCTCGGTGAACACCGTGCGGGCCTCGTTGTGCGGCAGCCCGCTGGCGCGTGCCTCGTCCCTGGCCCACTCCGCGGTCTCGGCGTCGATCCGCACCGTGACGCCACCCAGGTCGATCGGCAGCGGCTGCTTCGGCAGCCGTTGCCGGTCGGCGATCGCCGCCGCGAGCACGTCCAGGACCTTCAGCGAGCCCTTCAGCCGCGCGGCCTCCGGGGTGTCCTCCGGGGTGTCCTCCGCGGTGACGCGCAGGCCGGGCACGAGGTCGCCGGTGGTCATGAACACCACGTCGGACTCGCCGAGCGAGGGCAGCACACGGCCGATGTGGTTCAGGAACGCCGGGTTGGGCCCGACCACGAGCACACCATGACGCTCCATCCGCTCCCGCTGGGTGTAGAGCAGGTACGCGACGCGATGCAGCGCTACCACGGTCTTCCCGGTGCCAGGGCCACCCTCGATCACCAGGACACCAGGGTGATCGAGCCGGATGATCTCGTCCTGCTCGGCCTGGATCGTCGCCACGATGTCGCGCATCCCGGCACCGCGTGGCGCGTTGACCGCCGCGAGTAGGGCCGCGTCCCCGCGCTCGTCACCGCCGGGGCGGCCGAGCACCTCGTCGGTGAAATCGGTCACCTGGCGCCCGCGCGTGTGGAACTGGCGGCGCCGACGCATGTTCTCCGGGGTCGCGGCGGTGGCGACGTAGAACGCGCGCGACGCAGGCGCCCGCCAATCCAGCAACACCGGTTCGTAGTCGTTGTCCTCGTCGAAAAGGCCGATCCGGCCGATGTACGAATGGTCACCCGAAAGGGTGTCCAACCGGCCGAAACACAGTCCGTTGTCCGCGATGCCGAGCCGCTTCACCTCTTTGGCCGACGCGCGCACCTGGACGTCCCGTTCCATGGGTGTCCCGCCGGTTCCCCGCAACGCCGCGTCGTACTGACCCTTCACTCGCGCGCGCTCGGCATCGAGCCGCGTGTAGAGCCCGGCCACGTAGCTCCGCTCGGACCGCAATTCCTCTTCGTACCCCTGAGTTGACACAAGCCCCTCACAGCGCTTAAACTGAAGTTAGATTCGGCGGGTTCTCCATTGGATTATGGAGGGCACGCCAATTTTTTATTGTCCACCTCGTGTCAAGCCCCCTCCCCGTCCGCAGGCTCTGGCCTCGGACGGTGATTCTGCGGCACGACCCGGGTCTTGCCGCAAGCCCCCCGGTGCGCTATATGTTGAAAGTGGAGAGAGGTGGGTGCTCCCTTTCCCGATCCCGGATCCGCCGCCGTGTGTGCGCCGCGCGACCGCGGCGCACACACGGCGTCCGGTCAGTGGATTCGGCCCCACTGGAACGTGACGGTGCCGCCTGCGGGCAGCGACGCGTCGAACGAGTGCGTGCCGTAGACGACGGTGAAGTTCTGTGTCGTGGTGCCGGTGTTCAGCGCCACCAGGACCGTCGAGTGGTCGGGGTCGGTGAACGCGACCGTGCTCAGCGTTGGCCGGGGGGTACCGAACGTGATGTCCACGGTGCTCGCGATGTGCACGGCGCCGCCGGGTACGAACCGGGAGAAGTGGCCCAGGTCGCGGTACTGGTCGTTGTACGTGACCGCCTCTGTCACGGAGCTGACGGTGACGGTGCCGTTGCAGGTGGGGCAGCCGCCCAGGTGCGGGCCGTGGTTCTCGTCCAGTGCGATGTTCCAGTCGATGGAGCTGCGGCCCCAGTTCTGCATCACGCCGATGATGGTGGACGAGTTGCCGCCCTCGCACTCGGTCATGAAGATGTCCTTGGTCGGGAAGGCCGCCTTCAGCGCGGTCTGCGCGGTCGAGTTGCCGAAGTAGCAGTGGTACGCGGTGCCGGCGATCCACTCGGACGCGTCGGTGCCCAGCAGGTCGTACGGGTAGTTGGGCTGAGGGTCCTCACCGGCCCGCTGGTACGAGCCGATGTCACCGGGGTGCGTGGCCCAGTTGTGGTCGTAGGCGAGGATCTTGGTGTGCAGCCCGGCGGCACGGATCGCCGGCCCGAGCGCGCTGATGACCTTGGCCTCCTGCACCCACGGCAGGTCGGTGCCGGGGTAGTTCTTGCGTTCCAGCGCCTGCGGCTCGTTCTGCACGGTGAGGTAGTCCACCGGCACGCCTGCCTGCTGGTAGGCCTGGATGAACTTGACCAGGTACAGCGCGTAGGCCCGGTAGATGCGCGGGTCGTCGATGAGCTTGCCGTCGATCATCGAGCCGCCGGTCTTCATCCAGCCTGGCGGGCTCCACGGGCTGGCCACGATCTGGATCTTCGGGTTGAGCGTCTTGGCCTGCCGCAGGAGCGGCAGGATCTGCGTCTGGTCGTGCGCGATGGAGAACTGCCGCATCTGGTAGTCCGTCTGCCCGGCGGCCAGGTCGTCGTAGCTGTAGTCCGGGCCTGCGACGAAGTCCGACGCGCCGATCGGCTGGCGCAGGAAGCTGATCCCATCACCCGCCTTCGGGTCGAACAGGTTGCTCATCACCTGGTCGCGGTCGGCGGGCGTGAGGCCGTACAGCACGTGCGCCGACGAGTCCGTGATGGCGGCGCCGAAGCCCGACACCGTCTGGTATCTGACGTTCGGGTCGACGTGCACCGCGACCGGGGTGTTCGGCACGGTGGCGTTCAGCGGTAACTGGGTGTCGGTCGGCGTCGTCACGCCGGGGGTGGTGAGCCACTCGTGCACGGTCGTCGGGTTCGGCGCTGGTTTCGACAGCGGTGGTGGTGCCGCCACGGTGGCCGCGTTCGTCGTTGGCGCGGCGATCGCGCCAATCGCGAGGATCATGGTCAACAGCAAGCGGATGCGCATGACACGAACTCCTTTGTTCATGGGGTGAACGGCTGTGCATATAGTCAACAGCAGGGGTTTGTCGTCTTTGAACGGTTCAGAACACGTCAAAGACAAGCAAAGGACTTCGTTCAACACAAGGTTTAAGCCGAGGTTTAAGTCGAAGTCAACCGTGCTGGAGCAACCGCTCTCACCGCCAGTAGCCGAACGCCGGCTACCGGCGGTCACGTGACCGCCGGTAGCCGGGCTGAGGAAGATCGCGTACTACGTCGGCTCGACACCCCAAACCAGCGCGCCGTTGAGGTACAGCGTCACGGTTTGCGTGTCCTGGTACACGAAGCTCGGGTCCGAGATGAACGAGTAACTGTCGGTCGTATTGAAGTTCGACCAGTTGACGTGGTGGATCTGCGTCTGGATCTCACCGGTGCCCTGGCCGGGAGCCAGCGAGCCGGCCGAGGCAGTGAAGCCGATCTCGACGTACGTGGTCGATTTCGTCACCGGTGATGGGAGGGCGACGAACTTGGCCGTAATGTTACTGCAGTTCACCTGGGCCCAGTTACACGCGAATACCAGCGGGTCCGATGGCGTCTCGTTGGTGAACCAGTACCGCATCGTCAGCGAACTCAGGGGCACCGCGGCCGTGCCGGTGTTGATGTCCTGATAGAGCGCGTACAGCGTGTTATCGGGATTGTCGTTGTCATGCGAGCGATCCTGAACCTTCAGTCCGGAAGCGCTTTGCGCGGCCGGCACGACAGCGCCCTGGGCAGCCGGCACGGGACCGAGGACGAACAACGCCACGAGCAGGCCGGTACTCAACCAGGCGAGCCGCCTGCCGGCCAACATGGCTGCATTCGGCCGTAATTTACCTGTGCGTCGTGACAACATCATTTCAACTCCTGGTGTGGTTTGGAAAATGTGGGGAGCGTTCCACGACCGCGCGACTTTGATATTAGGCAGGCCGCCGCCACGAGTCAACCGTGCCGATAAAACCGTGAATGGCGGCTCGAAAATTACTTATCGCCTTGAAAATTACTTCGTCGCGTTGACCGATATCGTGGACCGATCACACCCGGTCACCACTGGATCTGGTGCGGTTGGCCAATCAGGCCCACCGAGGTCCGGCGGCGGGTGACCGTGCAGGTACGGGGCAGGCAGGGCCGCAAGGGCAACCGGGAGTGGGAGCTGCGTAGTCGGCTGACCCGCTCCGCTGCCTGGATGCACGCGAAACACCTGGACCCGATGGTCGATGACCTGCACGCGCTTCTACTGGGATCGGGACACCGATCCTGGCTGCCTGGAACGCCAAGGAAGACCTGCTGGACCTACTCGCCCTGGCCAGCAGTCACCCGGATCGGGCCGCCATCTGGACCCGGCTCTCCCGGTTCTACGAACGATGCGCTGCCTCCGGCCTGCCGGAACTGGAGCGGTTGGCCAACACGGTCTCGGTGTGGTGGCCCGAAATCCTCGCGTTCATCCAGACCGGTATCACCAACGCGGGATCCGAAGGTTGATCATGATCCACGTGCGTTGACCCGGTGAACGGTAAATCCAGTGGCGAACAGGGACTCGGCTGGCAAGACTGGCGGCGTGATCGTTCGGGAGTTCCGGGAGTCCGACCGGTTGCCGGCGCAGGTGGTGGCCTGCGTCAACGACGGGAGGCAGCGCCAGCCGTGATCATCGTCCTGAACGGCACCTCCAGCGCCGGCAAGACCACGCTGGGCAAGGCGTTGCAGGACATCCTGCCCACGCCGTACCTGCTGATCGGCATCGACACGGTGGTATTCGCACTGCCGCGCCGCTACGTCGACGAACTGTGGACGCGGGAGCTGTGCCGGTACGAGTACGACGGCGACCGGATCGCGAAGATCGTGCCGCTGCCCCGGTACCAGGCAATGGTGCGCGGCCTGCACGCGTCGGTCGCCTCGCTGGCCGGGGCCGGGCTCGATGTGATCATGGATCACTGCCTGGTCGAACCGGCCTGGGCCGATGACCTCCTGGCTGCCTTCGCCGGACTGGACATGCTGCGGGTCGGTGTGGTCTGCCCGCTGGCGGTGGTAGAGGAGCGGGAACGGTCTCGGGGCGACCGCACCCTCGGCTGGGCTTCCTCCCACTACGACGTGATCCACCGGTACCTGCCCTATGACCTGACCGTGGACACGTCGCGGGCCGATCCGTCCGGGTGTGCTGAGGCGGTCGTCGCCGAGCTGGCAAGGAGATCGAAGAGCCAACAAGGCTGAGCCGGCGGCTGCCGCTGACCAACTGGATCGGTGCGTGTCACCCGGCGAGCAAGATCGTCGTATGCTCGGTGCGTGAGCCTATTGGGTGACGGATCTGTCCTGAGTGACCGAGATGTCGACGAGCCGAGCAGTTACCGCATCTACGACTACCTGCTCGGCGGTTGCTTCAACTTCGCGGTGGATCGCGCCTTCGCGCGGGAGTTGCTGACCAAGGTGCCCTGGGCCAGGGACGTGGCCAAGGCCAACCGGGGCTTCCTGGTCCGGGCGGTCCGGTTCGCCGTTGGCCAGGGCATTCGCCAGTTCCTCGACCTCGGCTCCGGCATTCTGGCCGGTAGCCGCGTCGACGCGATCGCCCAGGCGGTGGACGCGCGCTGCCGGGTGGCCTATGTCGACAGCGACGCCGTCGCCGTCGCGTACGCCGAGGTGCTGGTGGGCGATGACGAGCGCTCAACGGCACTGCGCGCCGACGTCCGCGACGTGCCGGCGGTGCTGGCCGAGCCGCAGGTCGCCGGCCTGCTCGACCTGCGCGAACCGGTCGGCCTGCTGATGGGCAAGGTCCTGCACTTCCTGCCGGACACCGACGACCCGGCCGGGGTGGTCGCCGGCTACCGGGACCGGTTGTGCGCCGGCAGCATGGTGGCCATCACCCACGCCACCTACGAGGACGTACCGGACGAGGTCGTCAAGGCCGCTCCGATGTACCGCGCCTCACGCGAGTCCATGCACGACCGCTCCCGAGCCGAGATCGCCGGCTTCTTCACCGGCTGGGACCTGGCCGAACCGGGCGTGGTCTTCACATCCGAATGGCGCCCCGACAGCCCGGCCGACCCCGACGCCACTCCCGGCCAGGCCGTGTTCCTGGCCGGCGTCGACATCAAGCACTGTAAGGTCGTGGCGTAGCCGAGTCGTGACCAGTCGGTGCCACACTCGATTCCATGGGGGAATGCCGGAAGCTGGCCGCGTTGGGAGTCGGCTCCGCGTTGCTGCTCGCCGGCTGTTCGCTGGCGACGTCGGGCTCGCTGGCCGATCAGAACGCCGTCAAGACGGCGCACCAGCTCGCCATCCGCATGACCGCGAACGGGTTGCACACGGCCGACGAGCTGGCTAGAACCGCGGCGAACACACCCAACGTGTCGGTGCTCAGCGTGACCGGAACGGAAGCGCGCACGACCGGCGTCACGCTGGTGATCAAGGTCCACGGCATCGGCACGGTACCGCTGGGTCAGCAGGAGCCGACGACGGCCGACGACTGCTTCCGTCTGTCCTATGTGAACAGTGTCCACGACGGCACGTCCGGCCAGGTGTCGTGTCCGGACCTCCCGCCGATCGGCTATCCGCCGCTGCCACCACCACTGCAACTGCCCAACGGCAGTGATGTGCTCCTGCGGAAGACGCTGCCGGCCATAACCGGCGGCGGTGCCGCCACCGACGCCATGGCGGCGCGCCTGTGGTCGTCGATCGACTCCTGGCACCTCGATCCCGGGATACAGCGCGACGTCACGGTGACCGGCGTGCTGGGCACCACCGGCGCCGTGCTCGGCGTGGTGCTGCGCACGCCCGACTCGTGCCTGATGGGGCGGGCCGCCGCCGGCACCACCGCCGCCTGGTACGTGTCGCCCCGCTACTACCGGCCGGGCGAGCTGGTCTGCAGCGCCACCGAGGCGGCCTACGGCGAAGGGCGGTAGTCGCGGAAACGCCAGGGGACAGAGTGTGGTCAAGCTGGTCGGCCTGGATGGAAGGGGCTCCGATCCGGGCTGGAGATTTAGGCGCTGCCGACTCCGCACAATGTCACATTGCCTTCGTGTCCACTTTTTGTCATGAATCTTTCATGTGACACGGGTGAGCAGTGGGGCCGTCGGCTGTGGCGAGTCGCGGCGTGGGCCGGGTATGACGGTTGGATCGAGGGAATCGTCGGCGAGTAGTCGTTCTCTGGCGAACAAGTGGGGTAGACCGGCCACCATATAGTGGCCGTCCGACGCATTGCGCAGGATGTGTGCGTCCACTAGCGATTCCAGTTCGTCTTCGGCCTCTGCCGGTGTCAGGTCGGCGGCTGTCGCGCCCGCCGCGACGCCGACCATGGGGCCGGGCAGCAGGCCCAGACCGCGGAAGACCTTCCTCGCCGCCGGGACCATGCGGTCGTAGGAGGACCTGAGGGCGCTACGGATGTCCAGGTCACCGGCGGTCAGCGCGGTGAGCCGTCGGTCCGGATCGGACAGTTGGCGTTCGAGCCTGGCCAGCGGCCAGTCGGGGCGATCGGCCAGGCGGTTGCCGGCGATGCGCAGTGCCAGGGGAAGCCGGTCGCACAACTCGGCGATCCGCGTCGCCGCATCGGGTTCGGCGGCGATCCGGTCGTGGCCCACGATCAGGCCGAGCAGGTGCACGGCTTCGGCCGGCGTCAGGGCGTCGAGCACGATGCGCGCCACGGACTCCAGGCCGGACAACGCCGCCCGGCTCGTGATCAGCATCAGTGAGCCGGGGCTGTTCGGCAGCAGCGGCCGCACCTGGGCTTCGTCGTCGGCGTCGTCGAGTACCAGCAGCACCCTGCGGCCCTGCATCATCCACTGGTACGCCGCAAGGCGGTCCTCGTCGCTGGGCAGGCCGGTGCGGACACCGAACGCGCGCATCAGCTGGTTCGCGGCGGCTCCCGCGCCGAGTGGATCGGGCCGGGTGCCGCGCAGGTCGAGGAAGAACGTGCCTTGCCGACGCCGGGCGGTCCGAGCAGGGTGACCACCGCGGTAGTGCACGTGCACCGGCCGATCTGGGCGACGATCCGGTCGGACTCGGCGTGGCGGCCGGTGAGGTCGGTGGCGGCCCTCGGTAACGGGTGCGGCCAGCCGGCGGCCGGTCGGGGTGGTGGGTCGTCCGTGTGCGTGTCGTCCGGGGCGAGCAGGTCCAACAACGCGGTGCCGGTCGGTTCGAGTGCGGACGCGAGTGCCTCGACCGTCCTGCGTCGTGGCCGGTCCACCCGGCCGCGCTCGAGATCGCTGATCGCCCTGGTGCTCAGTCCGGACCGCGCCGACAGTTCCTCCTGGGTGAGTCCGGCGAGTCTGCGGTGCTCGGTGATCATGTGTGCGACCAGGTTATTCCTCCGCAAGTCCCAGGGCGTACTGTCCACTGTGTCACCATTTCGTTCCGCTGGCCTAAAATGGTAGTTCGCACCGCCGTGCAACACCCCCGACAAACGCAAACTTGACGCTATGATCCTCTATTCCCGACGTGGCCAGTGTCTCAATGTGAGGCAGTCGGACAGGATTCCGCTCGCCGATACGCCATTCCGGTGACGGCCGGCAGATCGTTTCTGCTGGCGGAACTTCGTGGACTCTATCCGGCACGGCTGGTGTGGTGGACGAGTGCACCCGATTGTCGAAGATTCCGGGTGGACGGGAAGCGTGAATTCCGGCCGCCGGTATCTCCACTCCACAGCGTCAGCCCTGGGCGTTCTGCAGCGTGCCGCTGACATTGAGCAACTCGTCGCACCCCGCGGCCTGCTGGCCGGAGGCCGGGGTTCCCGGCACCGAACACGTCACGTCGGCCGAAACCTTGCCGCCCGCCGGTACGCCGATCGGAGTAACCCAGTGATAGTCCTGGTTGCGGAAAGTTTCCAACGCGATCGTGGTAATGATCCGGTTGCCGAAGCTGATCGTCAGCAGGCCCTGGTCGCCCTGGAAGTTCGCGAGCACGATGTCGGTGATCTGGAACATCTTGCCGGCCGGCACCGTGTAGGTGCCCACCTTCCTGGTGCCACCGCCGGTCTGGACCTGGATCGTCGCCGAGCTCTGCTGTCCGGCACCGGACCCGGCCGGACTGCCGCCACCGCCGCCACCGCCGCCACCGCCGCCACCGCCGCCACCGGCGGCCGCGCCGCCGGCACCGGCACCGGACCCGGCCCGCTGCGCGCTCGTCGCGGCGGCCTGCGCCGCGCGGGAGTTCACCACCTGGTTGGCCGCGGTTTGTGCGGCCTGCGTCGCGCTGCTGCGCACTGCCGGCCCGACCAGCGCGAACCACGCGATCAGCAGGGCGATCAAGGCAGCCAGCAGGGCCAGCAGCCACCGCGGCAGGATCGGCAGCTGCACCAGTTCCCCTGGGACCTCCTGCGGGCGCTCGCCGGTGCCCGCGTCCTTCGGCGTGGCGAGCACGGTGAACGGCCAGGTGACCGGCTTGCCGAACCAGATGCGCTTGGCCACCCGGACCCGCAGGCGTGTGTCCTCGTCGGCGCCGGGCTCCAGCCGCAGTTCCTCCGGCGCGATGGCGAGTTTGAGGTCCTCGCCGGCCTGCGCCGTGCCCAGCGCGATGTCCGCAGGCGCGTTGCCCTGGTTGTGCACGTTCGCGCGATATCGCGCGCCGAGCCAGCCGCGTCGCCTTCGTGGCGTCAGTTGCGCTGCCAGCTGGCCGAACGGCTCGACGAGCACCGTGGTTTCCGGCACCACCACCGAATCGGGCCGCTCGACCGGCAGCACCCGCACGCCGAGCGGGATCTCGCCGGCACGCACGGCGGGGGACCGGGGCGGGGTCAGGCGGACGGTGACCGTCTCCGCGGTGCCGGGGTAGAGCGAGAGGCGGGCGGGCGTGATCGTGCTCCACGCCGCGGCGTCGCCGACCACCGCCAGCTCGTACGCCTCGACGATGTCGCTGTCATTGCGGACGGTGAGAGCCGTCGTCGCCTCGCCGCCCGGGGTCACCACGACCGGATCGAGCGCGATCTGAGCAAAGGTGGTCACGCTCGGAAGCTAGGTCGCCGCGCTTGCGGCCGGCAGGGATGCGGGGGCAGAACAGGGGCCACCGCACCTGCCCGCCGGACCCCCGCACGCTGCCCGTTGGGCGGCGGTGGACAAATGGCAAGTGTCGGAAGGTCAAGCCGGACAGGCGGAAACGGAGTACGGATGAGCGCGGCGAGTGAGTCGATCGTCACTTTGCGCTCGGACCGGAGGGAGGACGCTGGTGAGTGAACGTCACGGTTCGGCGCAGATGGTTTCCGGTGCGGTGCCGGTGGAATCGGGCCGGGTGCCCGTCGCGGTGTTCGCGGAGGACGAGATTCTGCGGGCGGGCGTGTTCCATCAGTTGCGGCAGCGGCCCGAGGTGGAGTTGCTGCCGCCGGACGAGGTCGGCGGATCGCGCGCCACGCTGGTCGTGGTGGACCGGGTGGACGATGCCACGGTGCGGCTGCTGCGCACGTTGCAGCACGGCTCGTCGAGCCGGACTTGCCTTGTGGTCGGCCGATTCGAGCCCAACGCGCTCCAGACGGTGGTGGACTGTGGGGTGGCCGCCGTGCTGCGCCGCGCGGACACCAACTCCGACCGGCTGGTCCGCGCGATCCTGGACGTGGCGAAGGGCGATGGCGTGTTACCTGGCGATCTGGTCAGCCGGTTGCTCGACCACGTCGGCCGGCTCCAGCGGGCCGTGCTCGACCCGCGCCGGCCAGGGCTCGCCACGCTCAGCGGTCGGGAGGTCGACATGCTGCGGCTGGTGGCGGAAGGCTTCGACACGGTGGAGATCGCGCAGAAGACGTCCTACTCCGAGCGCACCGTGAAGAACGTCCTGCACGAGGTGACCACCAGGCTGAACCTACGCAACCGCGCCCACGCCGTCGGCTACGCGATGCGCAACGGGTTGATTTGAGGAGTCTGGCGCGCGGAGCGCGCCAGACTCCTCGCTCCGCTCTATCCAACGGTGGTCCGGTTGCCCCCGGAGGCCTACGGGTGTGCCCCCGGTCGTGGTCCTCTCGGCCTGTTCGGCGGGGTGCGGCGGCGGCGACGATCGGATTTGGCGTTGCGGCAACGGGATCGCGAGGTGGGCGGTGATCGGCACGTCGGCACGGCGCAGGGTGATCACACTGGCCGTGGTGGGCTTGGGCGCGGCCGCGGTGCTCACCGTGCCGGCGGCGCGGCCGCCATCGGTCGCACCGGCCGCGGGCATCGCGGGACGCATCTTGTTCGCCGGCACCGGGCATCTCGGCCTGGGTGTCGTGACCAGCCAGACCGCCAGCGCCCCGCTGTTCGGTCCTGGACCGGCCCACTTCGACGAGCAGGCCTCGGCGCGCGGCAACCAGTTGGTGTTCACCAGCCTGCGAGACGGGCCCAAGCCACAGGTCTACCTGCGGGACTCGACCGGCGCGGTCCGCCAGTTGACCACCGACCAGGACGCGGAACACCCCCGGCTGTCACCGGCCGGCACCTTCGTCGTGTTCGACGCGCAGGCGCCCGGCGCGACGCAGCACGACCTCTGGCGGGTCAACACCGACGGCTCAGGACTGCGGCAACTCACCGACACCCCGACCGACGAGACGGCACCGGACGTGTCGCCCGACAGCACCCAGATCACGTTCTCCAGCAACCAGGCGAGCGGAACCGGACGGCAGATCTACCGGATGCCGATCGACGGCGGCCCGGCGACCGCGGTGACCACCGAGCCGTCCGGGGACGCGATCGACCCGGTGTGGAACCCGGTGAACGACGACGCCCACCGCAACCAGATCGCCTACGTGCTCGACGATCCGCAACACGGCATCGAGCAGACCCGGCTGGCCGGTGACTGCGGCTGCGGCCTTCTGCTGGGCGGCCCGCAGGCGAACTGGCCCAGCCGCGCGCCGGCCTGGTGCCCGGACGGCAACAGCGTGCTGTT
>WNGR01001795.1_pt1 | contig 39150 bp, 31 predicted proteins | sample 5407581 | NCBI WGS metagenome assembly WNGR01 (sample SAMN13153383, study PRJNA577476) | soil metagenome | isolation source: 80 cm soil or saprolite under Garry oak tree replicate 2 | place: USA:California | collected 2016-06-15 | reverse complement strand
GAGATTTGGAATGGCTACCGGGCGGGCGTCGAGGGTGCAAAGAAAGATTACAGCGCCGACGAAGCTTTTCCCGTCTCGGAGTTTGACGCGAAATTGGCGGAAATTCTGGACGGGCCGGCGAAGCTTTACTACGCATTTGGCAACGGCAGCCCCGAGCTCGATGAAAAACTGATCAGGCAGCTCGCGCTCATGCGCGAGACGAACCGAAAACCTTTGGAGCCTCCGCGGACGATCATTGATCCGACTTCGATCCTGCACGAGATGCGGGTGTTCAAGAGCCAGGAAGAAATTGAGATCATGCAGCGCGCTGCCGATATTGCGGCCGAAGCCCACGTCGAAGCTATGAAAGCCGTGCGGCCCGGAATGAAAGAATACGAAGTCGAAGCCTTGATCGAGGCAGTGTTCCGGAGGCATGGCGCCATCGGCCCCTCTTACACATCGATCATCGGCTCGGGCGCCAACGCGACCGTGCTGCATTACATAAACAACACCGGCACGTTGAAAGACGGCGATCTGCTTTTGGTTGATGCCGGAGCGGAATACAAAGGTTATGCCTCAGACATCACGCGCACCTTTCCGATCAACGGCAAGTTCAGCCAGGCACAGCGCGACATCTACGATCTCGTCTTGAAAACACAAGTTTCGTGCGTGGATATGGTCAGACCCGGGGTGCGACTCGAGGACTTAAAGACTCACTCGGTCGAAATGTTGACTGCCGGCATGGTCGAACTCGGTTTGCTGAAAGGCGACCCGGCGAAACTTATCGAAGAGAAAAAATACATGCAGTTTTACATGCATAACCTCGGCCACTTTCTGGGTATCGATGTGCACGATGCCGGCCGCTATTACTTCAATGGCGAGTCGCGTCCGGCCGAGCCCGGGATGGTGATGACGATCGAGCCGGGCCTCTACATTTCTCCTGATACCAGCAACATTCCCGAAGGTTTCAACCAAGACGTGCCGCAAAGGTATCTCGGCATTGGAGTGCGCATCGAAGACGATGTTTTGGTGACTGAAAAGGGCGCGCGTGTGCTGACCAACAAAGTGCCGAAGGGTCCGGAAGAGATTGAAGCGGTGATGGCGAGCTAAGAAGCAACCAACCAACAATGAAGAAGGTTTTTGAGGTGCTGAATCAGATGGTCACTGACGGAGCCATTGAAAACTATGCCGTCGCTGGCGCAATTGGTGCGATGTTCTATATCGAGGCATTTTCAACTCAGGATATTGACGTACTGACCCGGCTGCCAAAATCGACCGGCAGCTTGATTGCCGAATTGCCGGGCTGGAAATATCTGCAGGAGCACGGCTACACAGAAATCAGGGGAGAAGCAATCGTGGTCGATGGCTGGCCACTACAGCTCCTGCCGGTAGGCGATGCGCTTGAACGCGAAGCATATCTGATCGCTCAGACTTTGAACTACGAGGGCACACGCGTAAGGGTAGTGCTTGCAGAACACCTCGTTGCTATTATGTTGAAGGTCGGGCGACTGAAGGACTACGCCCGGATCCAGACGTTTTTGTCACAGGACGCAGTCGACATCGAGCGTTTAGAAGTGATAATTGGCCATCACGGTCTGGAGAGTAAATGGGCTGAGTTTCGCAGGCGGTTTCTCGGATGACTAAGGATCAACGACTTGCAGATCTGTATCGGCGCAAAGAGGAGCAGCGAAAGATTAACGCGAAGCTTCCAATCGCCGAAAAAATGGCTATCGCTGCGCGACTGCACGAGGTGCAGGAGAAGCTGGCCCCCATCCGGGAAGCGAACAAAGTCAAACGACGTTCCGACCGAACACGCATCAAGACGCCCTAAGAGCGCTGTCTCCTTCCTTTAAAAGCCATCTCCTAAAATTTTAGTTGACAAACCTGCCGCACCGATCTTATAGTCTCCTAACCTTTTAGGAGACAGCTTCATGGCAAAGCAGAAAACCGAACATTTAACCAGGCTGGAACTGGAAATAATGAACGTTTTGTGGGACGAGGGCGCCGCCAATGTCCAGAGTGTTCAGCATCGTCTCGACCGTGACCTGGCCTATACCACGGTGCAGACCATGCTGAACATTTTGCTCCGCAAGGGAAAAGTTAAGCGCGCGCTAAAAGAGCGCGCCTATGTTTACAAACCGGCGGTTACGCGGCGGCAGTTTGTCAGCCGGCATCTCGGAGATCTCGTCGATCGGCTCTTTGGCGGCTCAGCCGAAAGCCTGGTGATCAGTCTGGTTGAAGCAAAACATCTGAAGCCACAAACGCTGGCGCGATTGAACAAGCTGCTGAAAGAGCAGGAGGGCAAGGCCGATGAAAACAGCTAACGAACTGGTTCTGACGTTTCTTCTCAATGCGTGCTGGCAAGTCGCGTTAATCGCAGCCGCCGCGATGCTCGGCGACCTGTTATTACGGCGCACGGCGACGTCCTATCGTCATTTCCTGTGGATGGTTGCGCTGGTGATGTCTCCACTGCTGCCGATTTTTTCGTTCTCGAGTTCGTGGCGGAATTTGTTTGTCGTGACGCCCGCGCCGGCAATCGCTATCCAGGGAGTCAGCATCGTGGAAGCGCCTGATCCAACTGGCGAGACGATCACTGCCAGCGTCAGTTCCCCTTATCACATCAATCGATTCGTGGCCCTGGTTTTGCTCGGGATTTACGCGCTATTCGTTTGCTATGGAACCATCAAGTTGATTCGCGCATACCTCAGGACACGAGCCATCGTGCGCGAGGCGAGCCCTGCCGAACTCTCTCGTGAAGTTAAGGTAATTGTCGGGCGATGTGAAAGAGCGATCGGCGTCCGCGATATTACTTTTCTTACTTCCCCGTCTCTTCAGGTTCCGGCTACGCTCGGCATCTTTCGGCCGTTAATAATCTTACCCGTGGGTATGCTGCGCGAACCCGATAGCGATGCACTGACTGCGGGCGTCGGACATGAATTGGTGCATGTCGCGCGCCGTGACTATCTACTAAATCTGATCTGCGAACTTGTTTTTCTCCCCCTGTCGTTTCATCCGGCGGCCGCCCTGATCAAGCGACGGATCACTCAAACCAGAGAACTGCGCTGCGACGAAGTGGTGACCGAGCGCTTACTGCAACCTGAAGTCTATGCGCGCTCGCTGGTGCAACTGGCCGGCTCGGCGGCGTCATTGAATCGCCGCGCGCAAACTATAACCGTCGGCATCGCCGATGCTGACATTTTGGAGGTACGCATCATGTCATTGCTAAAGAGAACAAAGTTGAACGTAGGGAGGAAAAAGATTTGGTTAATAGCGGCCGCATTATTGCTCGCGATTCCATGCGTAGCCGCAGCCTCATTCGCGTTTCATTTCAGTGTCGATCCGCTGGGCGGAAAGACCCAGGAGCCTTCGCGAGAGGCGCAGGAGAAAAAGGAGATGCGCGCGCGCCAGGAGCGCGAGATAAAGGAACGTACTGATCGCGAAGTCCAGGAGCTTAAGGAAGCGCTCGATAAAGAAACCAATCCTGAGAAAAAGGCGAAGCTGGAAGCCGAGCTGCGCGAGCGACTCGAGCGAAAAACTATTGCCGGTTACTCCAGCGAAGGGCCGATCTATTTTATCCGCGAAGGTGAAGGAGCGGCGCGCGAGCGGGAGATCGAAGCCATGCAGAAAGCCGAACTCGCCCGACAGGCAAGAATCAGCATGGATCAGGCTATTCAAATCGCTACCAGCCAACAGCCGGGCAAGGTGCTGGAGTGCTCACTTAACGGAGAGCATTGGGAAGCACCTGGAAAACTGGCGAAAGACGGAGTCGTCTTCTATCACGTGGTAATTCTTTCTGGTGACGACTCGAATCCCGTAACCACCCACGTTATGGTTAATGCAGTTGATGGCACGATCTTTAAGCCGAAAGTGAGAATGCGCGGTGAAGCGTGGACAATTCGATCCCCGGAACGCGAGTACGCGGAGAGAGCGGTCCTGCAGAACTACAAGGAGCGGGAAAACGAGCCAATCCATGGTGGCGTATTGAACGGCAAAGCACTTAGCCTGCCGGTGCCCGAATATCCCGCGATCGCGCGCTCGGCCCACGCTTCAGGTTCAGTTACAGTCGCCATAACGGTTGACGAGGAAGGCAACGTCGTCGAAGCCAAAGCCGTATCCGGCCATCCATTATTGCAGGCGGGCTCAGTAAGCGCGGCCCGCGCGGCGAAGTTTTCACCAACTCAACTGGAAGGAGTGCCGGTGAGAGTCAGCGGCGTAGTTGTTTACAACTTTGTGGCGCAGTGAGGCTCGGAAGTCGGAAGTCAGAAGTCGGAAGTCAGAAGTCAGAGGGCAGAAGTACATACGAGTTGAAGAGAACCTAATCGAATCGCTAACTGCTAAATAATAAGCGCGGAGGGTGTAAATAATTTTGTGTAAATGGTCATCGACGGCCAACTGAGATAGGGTTGGCAAGGAGAAGAGATGACCAAAGACAAAAGCATCGACAATGAGCTGATTGACAACTTGCTGAAAGACTACAAAAAGCCCGAGGATTTGATTGGCGAGAACGGGCTTTTGAAGCAACTGACCAAGCAGTTGCTGGAGCGAGCGATGACCGCGGAGCTGACTGAGCACGTCGGTTACGAGAGGCACGACCCTGGCGGGCACAACAGCGGCAACTCGCGCAACGGGAAGTCAGCCAAGACGCTCAAAGGAACGTTTGGCACCATGCCGATAGAGGTGCCTCGCGATCGTAACGGCAGCTTCGAGCCGCAGATTATCGAGAAGCACCAAACCCGTTTCACCGGCTTTGACGACAACATCATCTCGCTGTATGCGCGCGGACTTTCGACGCGCGAGATTCAGCAACATCTGGAAGAGATCTACCAGGTGGAAGTCTCGCCGGCTTTGATATCCAGTGTCACCGATGAAGTCATCGAGGAAGTCAAAGCATGGCAGAACCGACCGCTCGAGGAAGTCTATCCGATCCTTTATCTGGACGCCTTGCAGTTCAAAGTCAGAGACGGGGCGCACGTGCGGAACAAAGCGATCTACGTGGCCATTGGAGTAAAGCTGAACGGATTGAAAGAAGTTTTGGGATTGTGGGTGGCGCAAACCGAAGGCGCCAAGTTCTGGCTCCAGGTAATGACGGAACTAAAGAACCGGGGCGTGAATGACGTCTTCATCGCCTGTGTTGACGGACTCAAAGGCTTTCCCGAAGCGATTGAGACGGTCTTTCCCAAAACGGAAGTGCAGTTATGCATCGTGCATTTGGTGCGTTACTCGCTGAACTTTGTGGGTTGGAAACAGCGCAAGGAAGTTGCTCGGGATTTGAAGATCATCTACAACGCCGCCACTGAAGCCGAAGCCGAAACCCGACTGGCTGAGTTTGCGGCCAAGTGGGATGCGAAGTTTCCCACCATCGCTAAGTCCTGGCGGAGCAACTGGGCACGGGTGATTCCGTTCTTCGCGCATCCGCCGGAGATTCGCCGGGTGATTTACACGACCAACGCCGTCGAGTCGCTGAACATGTCACTGCGCAAAGTAACCAAAGCCCGCAGCTCGTTCCCGAACGACGAGGCAGTGCTGAAACTGCTCTATCTGGCGTTGCGCAATATCGCGAAGAAATGGACCATGCCGGTCCGTGATTGGAAGGCCGCGCTCAATCGCTTCGCCATCGTTTATGAAAACCGGTTGCCGGTGGCCTGAGCAGAGAAACGGCTGTGGAAACCGTGGAAAAGAGAAAGCATTTTTCCACCGTTCCCACAGCCGCTATGACTAATCAAAGTGAAAACAAAAACTGATCATTTACACAAAACATTTGACGCTTCCTAAGCGCGAAGGCCCTGACCAGTCTTCGCGTTTTTTTAGACTGTGGTAGTGATTCACGCGTCGCTTACTGCTTACTGCGTTCAATATCCCCACCGCCACGTCACGTTATAGACACGCGCCAGCTCGTCCAGGTTCGATCTCAATATCGACCAATCATTCTGTGCTGGTTTCCGCAGACGATTGCGGCGCATGAATTGATCAATCTGGGCGGCGCGGTCAAGCACTGTCTGCACATCACTCGTCGTCGACTTATGATGATCGAAATGGTCATGCAGCGTCTTCGTCTCCTTATAGAATTCTTTGACGAAAGCGTTTATGTCATCCTCGCGCCGCGAACCGTCGAAGCGGCTCTTGTCCAACGCGGTGTCCAGACTCTGGCGAAAGACGTCGGATTGATGCTCGATACGGTGAATAATTTCTTCGACCTCTTTGTCGGTCACGCGATATGGAATGTCGCCCACAACCGGCGCGATGTAGCCACCGCCCCACCGCCACGATACGTTGTAAGCCGCCGCTAGTTGTTCGAGATCGGCACGCAATGCTGACCAATCACCCTGCGCGCGCGCGTTCAGCGGGTAACGATTCATGAACCCATCGATGCGCGCGGCCCGATCCAGCACTGTGTCCACATCCGAAGTCGTCGATTTGTGGTGATCGAAATTATCATCCAGGCGCTTTGTTTCTTCTTCGAAGTTTTTTACGAAGGTGTTGATGTCATCTTCGCGGCGCGTGCGATCAAAGCGGCTCTTATTGAGCGTGTCTTTGAGACTCTTGCGAAAGGCATCGGTCTCGCTCTTGATGCGATCCAGGAGGCGCGCGACTTCCCGATCGCTCACGCGATAAGGTTGCCCCGCGACCTGGGCAGACGTCCTCGAAACCAACGTTGTTGCTGTTACTGCGATGCAAAGAGCCGGCAGAAATGTTTGGATTCTCATAGCCGCCATTTTATCACCGCCCGCAAGCATTTTGTCGCCATCTGACGCATAGATCGCGAACCGCTTCAGCCCAGTCTGGAAACTGAAAACAGAACCCCGAGTTGAGCAGCCGGGTGGGAATAACTCGCCGGCTCTTGAGAATAAGCTCAGTTTCGCTGCGCAGAAGAAACGCTCCAACTTCGAGCATCCACTCGGTCGCGGGAAGTCCAAAAGGCATTCCCCAGGCTTCCCGGAGTGCCTGCATGAACTCGGAATTTATCACCGGATTTGGCGACGCGAGATTGACAGGCCCGTCCAGCTCTTCATGTTGGATTAGCCACAGGACAGCCAGCGCCAGGTCCTGGTCGTGAATCCAGGACATGAACTGTTTGCCATCACCTGCGCGACCACCGAGGCCGAATCGCACCAATCGCAGCAGCGTGTCGAAGGGACTGCCTGGATCCGGATTCATTACGATTGCGGTACGCATCAAGACCTTACGTGTTAAAGGAGTGGCCGCGCCATTGAAGGTTCGCTCCCATGATGTCGCCACGTCGATGCTGAATCGCCACGTGTCCGGCGCGTTTGGCTCGGAGCCGCCGATGATTCCGCTGGCCTCATCGTTTGGCATGTCGAAGCGATGAGCATAAATAGTCGCGGTGCTCGCTTGCAGCCAAACCCGCGGTGGCTTCCACGCCTGGGCGATAGCGTCGCCGACTACTTTCGTTGATTTCACGCGCGAGTCGATGATGATGCGCCGGTTCACCGGCGTATAGCGGCAATTCACACTCCGTCCCGCCAAATTAATGATTGCGTCAGCGTCTTCAAACTCGGAAATCCATTCGCCCGGCGTTTCACCATCCCATGCGACTGTTCGCCACGGCGCATTCCGTCGTGTTCGACTGAGCACGACGACATCGTCTCCGCGACTGTGAAACGCGCGAGCGAGCACGGTGCCTACCTGACCTGATCCGCCTGGAATTACTATTTTCATGTCCTCAACTATTCCGCACCGGCTTTTCGCCGAGAAGATTCAGCCCTGTTACCCGCGGCTTCCACTTCCGCTGCTGCGTACATGTCGACTCTTTGCCGGTACGTCAGTGGCTCTGTCTTAATCATTGCGTCATTTCTGGAGGAAGAACACGCCAAACCTGCGAGACCTCCATAACCAAGCGCCCATAACACACTGTCTACAACTCCAAAGACATTGACGTGAACGTACTCAATTCGGTTCAACTCGCTGATTAACTGATAGAAGTTGAGGCCAAGTATGATCATCGCGGTGATAGTCGTTCCGATCATCGCTCGTCGGGCCCAGATGATCGGCTTCGCGAGTCTCCCGGCCAACCACCAGACCACTAAACCAACGATTGCGCCCGGGATTGCATAGCAAATGAGGAAGGTGAGGTCCAAAAAGAAGAGTGGTCCTCGCGGCCCGTAGAAAACGATCAGCCAAATCAGTGCGAAAGTGAAGCCACCCCAGGTACCCCGAACAACAAATTTGAGGAAGTCTTCCACCGTTTACCTTAGGCTTCCGCCGACTCTAAATCGCGTAATTCTGAAACCAACCGTAGCGCCCGTTTGCGCACCGGCCTCATCAACGGGTTACTCGCCAATGAAATCAGTTTGTCGAGGAGGTCGACAGTCTGATCGATTAGCTTGTAGGTCCGCTTCTGATTACGCGACGAATCGTGAATCCAAAAAAGAATCACACCCATGTGGTAAAGCCAGAGCAGATAGGGCAACTCGGCGCGCAGTTCATTTGGTATTCGCGTCCTTGTCTCGCTAACCAGGTCTTTGAAGAGTTTCATACTATCCATCCGGACCGGAGCTGATTCATCGGCAAATGGATTCAGCGGATTGTGCGGATCGGCTGCCGTCTTAAAAAGTACGCCGGCGAATCGATGATAAGGCTCAAGCGTGGAGATCTTGAGCCGCATTACTGCGAGCAGACGCTCTTTCAGGCTTGACTCCTTTCCGAGAATGGGCTGCGAGGCAGCCACATGTTCTTCGTGTGTGCGGTGATAGAACGCCTGAATCAAATGATCTTTTGAAGGGAAATAATGATAGGCGTTGCCGAGTGAGACGCCGGCCTTTTCAGCGATCGCCCGCATCGTAGTTTTCTCGTAGCCATGTTGGAGAATTAATTCCAGCGCCGCATTTACGATCAGAGCTTTCGTCTGTTCGCCTTTCTGCGTTTTGCTTGTTTTTGTTTTCCCACTCATCTTCATCACCTGGATAAGCCGGCCACGCGGCTGATTTGATAACGATGCTGAGAGATCAATGACACTACTCTCCTGGTAGTCGGCAGGAGTTCAGGAGTCGACAGACGATAGGACCAGTCGCGATAGTGACACAACGCCCAGAGCATCATTAGCCAACCTTTGGGTCCGAAGTAAACCGCGCCTTCGTCGCTGACGACGGTCAGATCTCTTGAGGTCAAGTCATGATTGAGTTCCGGAAATCGTTTCCGGGCAGCATCGGTCTTGATCGGTATCATTCTGATGTCGATTAACTTGGGTTGTTGAGCGAGCCATCCCTGCACTCTCATGCACAATCCGCAGGATGGGTCATAGAGCAAAGTTAGTCTGTTCATGACTAAACCTCCCTGACCGCAGTGAATGCATCCGGCATTACGGGCGGAGGCCCACCTCGCAGCGTCGCGCGCCGCCTCATGCGGCTGAAAAGGAAGAGGTTAAAGAAATGCATTCCGCCCAGAACCAGCAGGACCGTGCCGACCTTGACCGACAGCGCCTCAATTCCTTCCTGCGCCGTCGCGATCTTATATCCAAGCTTGAGCATCAGGCTGACGTATCCCAGATTAATCAAGTAAAACCCCACCACCAGCAGATGATTTACCGAATCAGCGAGCGGTTCGTTGCCATGAAAGACATCGACCAGAAAGATGTGTCCATTCTTGTGCAGTGTGTGCGCGACCCAGATCGTCAGGGCTATGGTGATTGCCAGATAGAGTAGATAAGTAGTGATTTCTATGGTCATAACCGGTCTCCTTTTGCGAGAAGTGAACACGTTCAACTCTTGCAGAATAGCTGGGCCTTCGCTGGCTGTCAAGAACTTTTTGAACATGTTCAGAAAATCGCTGTTTCGGTAGGCCGGGCGGTAAGTCGGGCAATAAAGCATTCCAAAATGAAAACGGCGGAAGCTGGGAACCGCCAGGTCCCGTCTCCCGCCGCGTAAGTGCGCACAGACGCAGTCTGATTCAGATTACTGGCTTAGTTGCCATTCAGACCATCGCGATACCCTGTCTCAAACGCCAATTGGAAATAACGGCGATAGAGCTCGCGATTACCAAACCTGGGGTTGTAGTCCTTCACAGCATTCTGATAGGAGCTGTAGTTACGAAAGTCGTTGCCATAGCCGTAACCATAGCCATAGCCTTGTCTGCGATTGCGATCATGACGGCCCGCCTTCAGGCCTTCGTTGTAACCGGCGTTCAAGGCTGTCTGACGAAACCCCCAACCGCCCCAGTCCGGGTATGAATCCCGGGAACGGTTTCGATTCCACCGGTCGCGACGATATCGATCGTCCTGACGATATCGATAGTCCTGTTGTTGCCGATATTGATCGCCTGGATAAGGATACTGGGCCTGCGCCGTGGTACTCATCAAGGAAATTCCGACAAGCAATGAGAACCCCATGATGATCGTTCCGGCGATATTCTTAAAGTAATTGGATTTCATCAACCTCCGCGCCTAGTTGTCGCAATGACCGTGCCGCTTTGGCGATTATCACTGATGTTGTGATGCGATTGTTGACGGGTCGTCATGAATTGACCACGGATTATGCCAAATGGTGCCGACTTAACCCGCATGGGTTGTTGAATTGATTCCTAAGGTGTTTCATTTTTGGACAAGCTGACTCTTCTGTGGGTGCGCAACTTATTTTTTTAGGTGGCGTAGAGTGACACAATCGCGGGCGGAACTCTGGTTGCTGGGCTTGACGAATGAAGGCGGAGCACTTACTCTGATCAAGACGGGGACAAGTGATGAATAGTTTCGCGAACAGCCAACGCTATTACTATTATTATTGCGGTCCGCTCTCCATTTGGAGGGACGGTCGGGCGATGAGCTGTCGCGAGGTCACTTAGGTAACCTTAGACGAGTTTCAGAACCGGCCATCGGTCCTTCCGGAGAAGGATCGGTGGCCGGTTCTTTTTTTGCCGGGAACGCGGACTTTCGACGCGGACGCGCGAGAAATTCGCCGGAATTTTCTTGTGCTGCACTTTCGATGCGAGCGAGGTGCTCGCGTTCCCAACAAAAATTGGAGGGAACAATGCTTGACATTGCAAACGACATTATGACGAGAAGAGAGTCCAATCAATCCTTGCTGTCCGATCACGTGGATACTCGGCCGGTAATCGCTGATGAAGAGATTGCGGATCGAAACACGATTGTGCAGCTCGATCCGGATCATCCGGGCTTTCGCGATCGGGAATACCGCGCGCGTCGGAACCAGATCGCGCAACTTGCCGTGAATTACATACCCGGCGATGAGATTCCGGACGCTCCTTACACTGGCGAAGAGCATGAAGTGTGGCGCACAATTTGGGCGGCCTTGCAGCCAGCGCATCAGAGATATGCCTGCGCCGAATACCTCGGGGCCTTGCAGCGCCTCAGCTTTGCGCCCGATCGCATCCCGCAGTTGCGAGAAGTTAATGAGAAGGTGCAGGCAATCAGCGGGTTTCGTCTCGAGCCGGTCGCCGGATTAGTTCAACCGCGCGTGTTCCTCGAGAATCTGGCGAACGGAGTTTTTCTCTGCACCCAGTACATCCGTCATCACTCGACGCCGCTTTATACTCCTGAGCCGGACGTCGTACACGAAATTGTCGGCCACGGAGTGACGCTGGCGAGTGAAAAGCTGGCGGAAATAAATCGTATGTTTGGACGTGCAGTGAAACAGAGGACGCAGCCGGAAGCGCTCGAACAATTATCGCGCATCTATTGGTTCACGATTGAGTTTGGTGTATTACGCGAAAACGGAGAAGTGAAAGCCTATGGCACAGGCTTGTTGTCATCGGCTGGAGAACTAAAAGAGATGCGGGAAGCCGATTTGCGCCCGCTCGATCTGGACGCTATCTCGCACCAGGAATACGACCCCACGCACTATCAGCCGGTGCTTTTCTGTGCCAAATCGTTTGAAGGAATGTATCAGACCCTAAGAGATTTTCTGGTGAGAAAGTAGACGAGCGGCTATGCCTCCTGATGCGCGGAAGGGCGTGGCCTTTTCGAATCAAAGGTTTTACCTGGGTGGGGGGCCTGGCCCCGCAATCCGAGGCACAACCTCGGGGAAGAAAAAATATTTCTCGTGAGAAAGCCATAGGCTTTCCGCGCTTCAGCGGGCGAAGCCGGCCCGACAACGCTCCTTGACACTTTTTTCAGGCAGCGCCTATAGTTTGCGTGCGAGTTCCCCGTTAACATGACACGCAATTATTACTGTTGCTGGTGCGCCTGTATCTGGGCTTCTCCTGCGGGGGGAGCGTCCGGGCGAAACTTGCGCGCGCGAAAGCTGGTGACTTAGCCACCGCGCAAAAAGTTTAGAACGACCGGTCGCGACGCCCAGTCACGGCCGGTTTTGCTTTTGGTGAAAGAGCGCGAGGCGCGCGAGAACATGAGCTTATGAGTGACCTGATCAAGAGAGAGCGCCGATCGTATTAAGACGGGCGACCTTCTTTAGAAACGCGACATGATGACAGAAGCAGACGCAATAAAGTCTCAGCGGGAAAGGAGTCCTGACTCATTGGAGGCGCAGATCGGCAATACTCCGTTATTGCGCCTGCGCCGGGTCGCGCGCGGTTTGCCGGCAGGCGTGGACGTATTGGTCAAAGCCGAGCACCTGAATCCGGGCGGATCAGTAAAAGATCGCGCAGCACTCGCCATGATTCTGGATGGCGAACGGTCAGGCCGGCTTTATCCGGGCAAAACCATTCTGGACGCGACCAGCGGCAACACTGGAATCGCCTATGCGATGATCGGAGCCCTCCGTCGCTATCCGGTGACGCTTTGCCTGCCTAAGAACGCGAGCGAAGAACGCAAACGCATTCTGCGAATTCACGGGGCAGAACTGATCGAGACTGATCCTTTGCACGGCACTGATGGAGCACAGTCGATTGCCCGGGACTTGGCCAACGGCGATCCGCAAAAGTATTTTTATCCCGATCAATACAACAACGACGCGAACTGGCGGGCGCATTATGAAGGCACCGGTCGTGAAATCTGGGAACAGACTGAAGGCCGCGTGACACATTTTCTCAGTGGTCTGGGAACGTGCGGCACGTTTGTGGGCGTGGTGCGAAGATTGAAAGAATTCAATTCAAACGTACGAGCAATTTCTATGGAGCCGGACTCGCCGATTCACGGTCTGGAGGGCCTGAAACACTTGCCAACTTCGCGAATGCCCGGCATCTTTGATCCAACGCTGGCCGATGAGAAAATAGAAGTATCAACCGAAGAAGCGCAGTTCATGTCCCGGCGCCTGGCGCGCGAAGAAGGTCTCTTCGTAGGCGTCAGCGCGGGCGCGAATGTAGCCGCTGCGCTACGGATCGCGCGCGAGCTGACCTCCGGTTCACTGATCGTGACGGTGCTCTGCGATGGCGGCGAACGGTACTTGAGCGAGAGCTTCTGGGAACAGAAAGGTACCTGAACGCTGCTCACATCCCAAATTATGAGCGAGAAAAAACCCGACCACCTCGACATTGCTACCCAGCTGGTTCATGCGGGTGAAAGACGCGCGCCGCCAACCGGGCGCCCGACCGCGACTCCCATTTATGCAGCCGCGACTTACACCTACGAATCGATGGAAGAGATCGATCAGGTTTTTGCAGGAGAGAAACCTGATTACATCTACACGCGGTACGGTAACCCAACGCTGGCGGCTCTCGAGACTGCGATGCGAACTATCGAGGAAGGCGCTACGGCCTGCGCGTACTCGTCCGGCATGGCGGCGCTGCATGCGGCTTTGTTAGCCTGCGAATTGTCGCCCGGCGCGACCGTCCTTGCGTCGCAGGATCTTTACGGCGCGACGACGAACCTGCTGCTGACTATCTTCGGATCGCTCGGAATAAAAACGGTTACTGCCGATTTCAATGACCTCGAAACTCTGCGCCATAAAGCCGCCGGTTTGAAACCGCGCGTGCTGCTTGCCGAAACAATCTCGAATCCGCTCTTGAAGGTCTGCGATATTGATGCCTGTGCTGAGATCGCTCATCAAAGCGGCGCGCGTTTGATCGTGGATAATACGTTCGCTTCCCCCTATCTCTGTCAGCCCTTGAAACATGGGGCTGACCTGGTCGTCCACAGCGGCACCAAATATCTGGGCGGGCACGCCGACGCCATGGCGGGAGTTGTCGTGTCCCGCGATGAAATCGATGCCAACGCCTTGGTCGGTGTAATGAAACTTGTAGGTGGCGTTTTGAGCCCGTGGGAGGCGCACGAGATTTTGCGCGGCCTGAAAACACTCGCGGTGCGTATGGACAGACATTGCGAAAATGCGCGCGCGCTGGCCGAGCGGCTCAGTGATAATCCGCGAGTTGGTCGAGTTTATTACCCCGAGTTGTCCAGGTCGGAATCTGTTGGCCGCCTTTTGCGCGAACCATATTCGGGCGCGCTGGTCTCGATCGAATTGAAAGACGACACGCGCGAGGCGGCGTTTCGCTTCATGAACGCTTTGAGGCTGTGCGTGCGGTCGACAAGTTTGGGCGACGTATTCACGAGCGCGCTCCATCCGGCAACTGCGTCGCATCGCGATCTGGCGCCGGCACGACGAAAGGAACTCGGAATCAGCGATGGGCTGATTCGAATTTCCGTAGGTATTGAAAATGCAAGTGACATTATCGCGGACGTTGAGCAGGCTTTGGAAGCTTAGCCACAGAGAGGCGGAGGCACGGAGGAATTTGGGAGAATGAATAGCTATCGCGATTCCAGCTTGCGCTGTTGTATGTCTTTTTGGCCGGACATGTTGAGGCAGGATTGATTACGTTAGACGAAGGACATCTTAACGAAATCCGAATGCACGGCGAGCGCGACTATCCCTATGAATGTTGCGGGCTCCTGATCGGCCGGTTTGAGACTTCCGGTCAAAAGATAGTGTCAGAAACTTATCCGATTTCAAACGCGCGCGAAGAAGAGGCCAAGCGTAATCGTTTCCTGATCCGGCCTGACGAACTGATGCGCGGCGAGAAACGCGCGCGCGATAAAGGCTTGGATGTGGTCGGCTTTTATCATTCACATCCGGACGATCAGGCGGTGCCATCGCAATACGATTTAAGTCACGCCTGGCCGACTTATTCGTATATCGTCGTGTCGGTGATCCAGGGAGGCGCGGCGGAATTGAGATCCTGGGAGATGGAATCTGATCGTTCGCGATTTAATGAAGAACAGATTAGAAACGTTGTTTAGGAGCGGGCTACCGCCCGCTCAGTCGGGCAGTAGCCCGACTCCAAACGATTGTCGTCTTATCAGAAAGAGGTTTCGAATATGTCAGTCACAATCGCCATACCAACCGCGCTCCGTCAGTTTGCCGCCGGTCAATCAGAAATTCAGGTTGACGCTCGTACTGCCGGTGAGGCACTGGACCAGCTGACGACAACCCACGGCGACTTACGTCGCCATTTGTTCAACGATCAAAATTCGCTGCGCAACTTTGTTAACGTCTATGTCAACGAAGAAGACATCAGACATCAAAACGGCACAGATACGCCGGTCAAAGACGGTTTCGAATGAAGAAATCGCGCGCTACAGCCGGCACGTGATCATTCCTGAAGTTGGCATGCAGGGCCAGCGCAAGTTAAAAGCCGCCAGCGTGCTGATGATTGGTACCGGCGGCCTGGGCGCGCCGCTGGGAATGTATCTTGCGGCGGCCGGTGTTGGCCGGCTCGGACTCGTTGATTTTGATGTGGTCGATACGTCGAACCTGCAGCGACAGATCATTCACGGCACCAGGGACGTCGGCCGGCCCAAGATCTCTTCGGCGAAGGATCGTCTTCAGGACATCAATCCGCACGTCGAGATCGAAACTCACGAGACTCGTTTGACCAGCGAGAACGCGTTGCGGCTGTTCGTCAACTATGACGTGATCGTTGACGGCACGGACAATTTTCCGACGCGCTACCTGGTGAACGACGCCTGTGTGCTCACCGGCAAACCAAATGTCTACGGCTCGATTTTCCGTTTTGAAGGACAGGCGAGTGTGTTTTGGGCCGATCGTGGCCCATGCTATCGTTGCCTGTATCCCGAACCGCCACCGCCCGGATTAGTTCCGTCATGTGCCGAAGGTGGCGTGCTCGGGGTGCTGCCGGGAATCATCGGCGCGATTCAGGCGAACGAGACGATCAAAATCATTCTCGGCGCGCCGGACATTCTGGTTAACCGGCTGGTTCTGTTCGACGCCTGGCGGATGCGCTTCCGCGAATTGAAGCTGCGAAAGAATCCGGATTGCCCGGTCTGCGGCGAGCATCCCACGATTACAAAATTGATCGATTACGAAGAGTTTTGCGGAATCAGACAACCATCACAGACAGAGACTCAAACTATGGAAGAAATCACGGCAACTGAATTGAAGCAGCGCCTGGATAAGGGTGACGATATTCAAATTATCGACGTGCGCGAGCCGCATGAATACGAAATCGCGCAGATTCCCAACTCGCGTTTGATTCCGCTCGGTCAGGTGCTCGGGCGCATGAACGAGATCGATCCCGAACGCGAAACCATCGTGCATTGCAAGATGGGCGGCCGCAGCGCCAAGGCGATCGAAGCGCTCAAACGCACCGGCTTCACCGGGCACTTGATCAACCTCAAAGGAGGTATCACCGCCTGGTCAAACGAAGTCGATCCGAGCGTGCCGAAGTATTAATCCGGTTAGCGGCTTAAGTCGAGCTTAGTCCCTTCGGCACGAGAGGCAGTGACCTGAGCCGCACTCCGGTCGCACTGAAGATGGCGTTGGCTACGGCCGGTGCTAAACCAACGATCGGAGTTTCGCCCGCGCCTGCCGACGGAATATCCTTACGATCCACCAGAACAACTTCGATTGCCGCCATGTCGCGGAATCGCGGAACTCGATAGGCGGAAAACTTTGGGTTCGTGATCTTGCCGTTTTCGAATTGTATTCCTTCGAACAACGCACCGCCGACTGCCATGGCGATCGCGCCCTCGATTTGGTTGTTCAGGTGAGTCGGATTGACGATTGCGCCGCACTCAAATGCTTCGACCACGCGCACGATCCTTACTCTTCGTCCTTCGTCTTTGCTTGCCGCTGGCTCCAACGCGATTTCCGCGCAGGTAGCGACATAGCCGCCCTTTTCAAAACCGCACGCCAGACCAAAGCCGTGGGTCTGTGCCGGTTTTGCCTGGTGCCAACCAAAGGCTTTCGTCGCCGCCTCCAGCACCGCCCGCAGGCGTTCGTCTTTCAAATTCTTAAGACGAAAAGCGAGCGGATCCATCATGACGGTGTGCGCGAGCTCATCGATATGCGATTCACGCGCGAAGTGATTGGCAGTCGCCGCCAGACCGCGATACGAACCCTGGCGCAACGGGGAGTTTGACTGGTGAAACTGATTGATTTGGTTTGGAATCTCGTACTTGCCCTGAATTCCCGACGGACCTGAGTTGTAGTTGTGAAATTCCCAGGCGGTGATGGTGCCGTCGTTTTTGACGCCGCTCTTAATATCGATTACACCTGCCGGACGAAAGTACGCCCAGGTGAATTCTTCTTCGCGCGACCAGACGAGTTTTACCGGCTTGCCGGCCGCACGCGCCAGCCGCGCTGCTTCGATCGCGCATTCGCCGGTGTGTTTACCGCCATAGCCTGAGCCGGTATCGGGGACAATCACGCGAACCTTATCTTCCGGAATCCGAAAAGCTTCGGCGAGTTCGCTGCGCACGCCAAATGGCCGCTGCGTGCCGGTCCAGACCGTCAACTTGTCGCCGTTCCACTCCGCCACCGCCGCGCGTGGCTCCAACGGCGCATGAGCGATGTAAGCGACCGTATACGTTTGTTCCAGCTTTTTGTCTGCGGCCGCCAAACCGTCGGCGATTGAACCCTGCGGTCGGGCTGCGCCGCCGCCACCTTCGCTGCCACCACCTCTCTCTACTGAGGGCTTACGAAGGAGATCAAACAACTGGGCATTCGAAGGCTGGCCCGGCGCTTTCCAATCAACGGCGATGGCATTCGCCGCTTTCGCCGCCGTTTGCTGGTCCGGAGCAGCGACTCCGATAAAGTTTCCATCGCGCACGACGGTCACGCCCGGCATCGCTTCTGCGGCTTTTGAATCAGAAAAAACGAGCGTCGCATTAAACGCGGAGGGCCGCACTACTTTTCCGTAGAACATGCGCTCACGTTTGATGTCGGACGTGTATTCATGTTTTCCGGTTACGAAGTCCCGGCCGTCCATTTTCGGCGTCGAAGTCCCTGAGACGGACCATTCAGAGGCGGGCGTGAGGGCGACATTCTCGGGAATGACTTTCAGCAGCTGCTGTCCCTTCGCAACGTCGGCAAAGGTGAGCGTCTTGCTCTTGTCGTGATTGACAAATTGCGCGTTAACGATTCGCACGGTGTTGGGCTCGACATTCAATCTTTGCGCGGCGAGTTCGATCAAAACTTCACGTGCGGCGGCCGCGGCCTTGCGCAATTGCGGCGCCATCGTCGGCGTCGTGCGACTGCCGAAGGTCCCCATATCGAAAGGGGTCAGATCAGTGTCACCCATAGTCAGATGAATCATCGAGACAGGAACGTGCAGTTCTTCAGCAACTGCTTGCGTGAGCGACGTGCGAATGTTCTGGCCCATCTCGACTTTGCCCGTAAAGACATTGACGCGCCCATTCTCATCGATGTGGATCCACGCGCCAATATCGTTCGGCAATCGCTCATTAAAGCCGCCGCGTCCGGATTCGCCCTGTCGCTGGCCCTGCTGCGCGAGCGCGCGCGTCAGCGGCACGACTAAAACAATGCCCGCGCCAAAGACTTTGATGAAATCGCGGCGATGAAATTCAAAGTTGTAAGCCCGCCCGGAGAATAGTTCGTAGCGTTCAATCTCAATCAAATCGAAGCGGTCGCCTTCGTTGGTCATCGCGCCACCTCCTTCACCGTGCCGGCGGCAATCTCGATCGCGTTCACGATTCGCTGGTACGTACCGCAGCGGCAGATATTGCCGTTCATGGCACTAATGATTTCGTCGCGACTTGGTCGCGGGTTTTTCTGTAGCAGGCCGGCGCTCGACATAATCATTCCCGACGTGCAATAGGCGCACTGCATGGCGTCGGCTTTCAGAAAGGCTTCCTGCAGCGGATGCAGACGGCCATCTTTTTCGAGTCCTTCGATGGTGGTGATCTGTTTCCCGGCAACGCGGCCCGCCTGAGTGATGCACGATCGGGTCGGCTGACCATCGACTAAAACCGTGCACGCGCCACATTGGCCTTCGCCGCAGCCGTACTTGCTGCCGGTAAGGTTGAGATCATTGCGCAGTACGCCCAGCAGGCTGGCCGTTGAATCTACGTCAACCGGCAATTTTTTTCCGTTGACAGTGAGCGCGGTAATCTTTGCCATAACACTCGCCCTCTTTTATGAATTTGTATTGGAGAGGGTTCAGTATAACTCTCTTCGCGCGAGGTTCGGCAATCGAATAAGGCAGGAGTTGACAGGATTGACACGATTTACAAGAACCAGGTAAGAGGTTACAAGAGCTGTGTCATGAGACATCAGTTCTTCAACGCCGCGGAAACTCAGCCCGGGCTTCTTACTCTGTTAATCCTGTAAATCCTGTCAATTGTTCTGATCAGCTAAGAAAACGACATTTGCGACAATTGTTTGTAATGCTGCCAGCGATGTTGTACAGCTTGCTGTGCGTTTTGCAGCAACCGTTGCGCCGTTTCCGGATCACTGCGCTGCAGCATGCGATAGCGGCCTTCGGTGTAGATGTACTCCTGTAGCGGAATCTTTGGATCGTGCGAATCTAATTGAAATGGATTTTTCTTCTCATCCTCGAGTTTCGGATTATAACGATAGAGGGGCCAGTAACCCGATTCGACGGCCAGCTTTTGCTGATGCATGCCCTTCGCCATGTCGATGCCATGCGCGATGCATTGGCCATAGGCGATGATTAGCGACGGGCCGGGATGCGCTTCGGCCTCGATAAAAGCCTTCACCGTGTGCGTATCGTTGGCGCCCATTGCCACCTGCGCAATGTAGACATTGCCATAGCGCATTGCAGTCATGCCGAGGTCCTTTTTAGCCGTGGTTTTCCCGCCCGCCGCAAATTTCGCCACCGCTCCGAGCGGGGTCGCTTTCGATGCCTGACCCCCGGTGTTTGAGTAAACTTCAGTGTCCAGTACGAGGATGTTGACGTTCTGACCGCTGGCCAGCACGTGATCGAGTCCGCCGTATCCGATGTCATAAGCCCAACCGTCGCCGCCTACAATCCACACCGTCTTTTTGACCAGCGTGTCGGCGATGCTGAGTAGATCACGAGCTTCAACCTCTTCCCGGTCATCTAGTTTCGTCCTCAGTTCGACAACGAGATCGCGCTGTTTGTTGATACCTTCATAACTTGACTGATCGCCGGTCAGCAAGGCGTTGGCCAGATCGTCACCTATGATGTCTCGGAGCCGGGCAACCAGGTCTCTCGCGTACGCGGTTTGGTGATCGAGCGCCATGCGCATGCCCAGACCAAACTCAGCGTTGTCTTCAAACAATGAATTGCTCCACGCCGGACCGCGGCCTTCGCGATTGATCGTGTACGGAGTCGTCGGCAGGTTGCCGCCGTAAATGCTGGAGCAACCCGTGGCATTCGCGATCACCGCGCGATCGCCAAACAGTTGGGTCATCAGTTTTATGTAAGGGGTTTCACCACAGCCGGCGCAGGCGCCGGAAAACTCAAACAGCGGTTGCAGCAACTGGACATTCTTCACTGAGCCGAAACCAAGATGACCATTCTTCTTGATTTCCGGCAGCTGCAAAAAGAAATCCCAGTTCACCCGCTCCGTTTCCCGCAGAGGCAATTGCGGATGCATATTCAGAGACTTGCGCGATGGGTCTTTCTTGTCTTTGGCCGGGCAAACTTCGACACAAAGTTGACAACCGGTACAGTCTTCGACGGCTACCTGAATCGTATAAAGCTGATCGGGCAGCTCGCGCCATTTTGCCGGAATGTTCTTGAATCCTTCTGGCGCGCCTGTGAGTTGCGCCGGTTCGAATACCTTCGCGCGGATCGTCGAATGCGGACAAACTAAAACGCACTTGCCGCATTCAATGCAGAGATCGGGTTCCCACACCGGCACTTCCTGCGCGATATTGCGCTTCTCCCATTTCGAGGTGCCAACGGGATAAGTACCGTCCACCGGGAATGCGCTCACCGGCAATTGATCACCACGCCCCGCGATGATCTCGGCAGTCACATGTTGCACGAAATCCGGCGCCATGGGTGAGACTGCGGGCGCAAGAGCAAGAGTGCTGGTCGCTTTTGCGGGAATTGGAATTTCATGCAAGTGCTCAAGCGCAGCATCCACCGCGGCAAAGTTCTGGCGCACGACCGGCTCGCCGCGTTTGCCGTAGGTTTTCCGGATGGACTCCTTAATTTTCTCGATTGCCTCTTCGCGCGGCAGGACTCCGCTGATAGCAAAGAAGCAGGTCTGCATGATCGTATTGATGCGATTGCCGAGCTGTTTTTCTTTTGCGACTGCGTAAGCGTTGATCGCATACAGCTTAATGCCTTTAGCAATAATCGTCTCTTGCATTGCCTGAGGCAGATGATCCCAAACCCCTTCGGCATCGTAAGGACTGTTCAGTAACAGAGTGGCACCGTCCATTGCCCTCTCGAGCACGTCAGCCTTTTCCAGGAAGGTAAAGTTGTGTACGGCAATGAAGTTGGCCCGTTGAATCAAATAGGGGCTGTGAATTGGTTTAGAGCCAAACCGCAAATGCGAAACTGTCATGGCGCCGGACTTCTTGGAATCGTAAACAAAGTAACCTTGCGCAAAGTTCGGCGTGCCTTCGCCGATAATCTTGATCGAGTTTTTATTTGCGCTGACAGTGCCATCCGCGCCGAGGCCCCAGAATAGAGCGCGGACTTGATCTTCGGGCTCGGTATTGAAACTCGAATCTACGGACAGGGAAGAAAAAGTCACATCGTCGACGATTCCAACCGTGAAGTGATTCTTTGGTTCTGGCCTGGTGAGTTCGTCAAAAACTGACTTGACCATTGCCGGGGTGAATTCCTTGGACGAAAGGCCATAACGGCCACCGATAATTCGCGGCAGGGTGGCAAAGGGCGCGGAGCGATCCATCACGCTTTCACTGAGCGCGGCCACGACGTCGAGATACAGAGGTTCGCCAATGCTGCCTGATTCCTTGGTTCGATCGAGAACGGCGATCGCCTGAACTGATTTTGGCAGTGACGCCATGAAGTGTTTGACCGAGAATGGTCGATACAAGCGCACCTTCAGCAAGCCGACTTTCTCTCCGGCGGCCTGCAGCGTATCAACTGTCTCCTCGGCCGTTTCACATCCTGACCCCATCATTACGATCAAGCGCTCAGCATCCGGCGCGCCGGCGTATTCAAACAGTTGATAGCTTCTGCCGGTGAGATTGGCGAACCGCTTCATCTCTTCTTCGACAATCGCCGGCGTTTGTGAATAGAAGAGGTTAGCCCGCTCTCGCGATTGAAAAAATACATCCGGGTTTTGCGCCGTGCCGCGCATGACCGGATGATCCGGCGAAAGCGCGCGCGCGCGATGCTCCCTGACAAGCTCGCCGTTCATTGTCTCGCGGATAACTTCATCGGAAAGCTTTTCAATCTTCATTACCTCGTGAGAAGTACGGAAACCATCGAACACGTGCAGGAAAGGGACGCGCGATCGCAGCGAAGAAGCTTGCGCGATCAAGGCGAAGTCCATCACTTCCTGTACTGAGTTCGCGAATAACATCGCCCACCCTGTGGTACGCGTCGCCATTACATCGCTGTGATCGCCGAAGATCGACAACGCATGCGTTGCCAGGGACCGCGCGGCGATGTGAAACACAGTGCTGGTTTGCTCGCCGGCAATTTTGAACATATTGGGGATCATCAACAATAGTCCCTGGCTGGAGGTGAAGGTGGTAGTTAGGGAACCTGTCTGCAGCGTGCCGTGAACCGCCCCGGCGGCGCCACCTTCGGACTGCATCTCGCGCACGAGCGGCGTCATCCCCCAGATATTTTTTTCTGACTTCGCTGCCCACTCATCAGCTGATTCGCCCATGGGCGAAGATGGCGTAATCGGATAGATCGCAATCACCTCGTTGGTCTTGAAGGCAACATAGGCGGCGGCTTCATTGCCATCGATGGTCACCGTGCGATTGTTCATGATTCAGCTTTTCGCCTCCGTAAATTTATTTCTTGAAATGATCGAATAGAGCAGGAACAGAAAACTCGACGAGGAAAACACGATGAATGCCCATCCCTGGATATGGCTTCCAAGAAGAAAGCCATATACCCCGTAGAACGCGAACAAGCTGAGGATTGAGATGCCGGCGCCCACGTCTTCTTTCCACCAGGCGACAATCATTCCGATGACTACGCCGGAGGGGAAGAAGAGCAATCCAATCCACTGCTTCAAAGTAACTTGCGTTGTGTCAAAACCTTCTCCGATGAGGAACAATAAGATCAATCCGATGCTCAATAGGCTTCCAGCTCTTGCGATCCAACGGAGGCCGATCCTCAATACGCTAGGCGTCATGGTTAACCAGCTTTCTTCGTCGCAATCTGGTGCGGGACGCGATTACCTGAAAAGTCATCGATCCCTTCTCTTCTCCTACTTCGCCTGAGAAATTCAAATCTCTCCTGAATCGAGTTCGCGGCAACAGCGGTGTCGCTGCTGCCGCGATTAGAAATCAGTAGGGACCTGCTATGAACATTTCGTCCCGACGGGACTCGAACCTGGGCGAAAGGTCAATCCAACCACGCCCACCCGCGACACCAAATCAGTCGACGTTCTGCCAGAACCCCCCACCCCCCTGAGCTTCGATCTCGCTGATTTGGGTTCTTAGCCACTTCTTGACCAAGTTTTCCATTTTTGATTCGTTGCCTTTGGCCTCCATGTCCTCGATCGTGTCCCCGGCCGCATTCAGGGGGATGTGGTGACAGGGCACGGGTTGAGATCGAGCCTCCGGCTGAACGAAATCAAGCAGACTGCATTCGGTGCACGGGTGAGCGCGATATGGGTAACCGTAATTGAGACAACTCGTGGAATCCTGGAAGACCGATTTTGGCAGCCACGGCGTACGAACCGATCGTCCGTATCCTCCCTGCTCAATGAAGTCGAGCTCCGTTTTGAGAAGTTCGAGAACGTCGCGGTCGTCTTGAGTCATGGCTCTTTACCTCCAGGTTTCTAAATGGGCAATCAGCCCGGATCTGAGATTGCTCAACGGGAGCTACCGAGCTCCTCGGAGAGCAACCAATATGCCGATGTAATTCACTGGAAATTTCAGGAGAATGAAGGCCTGCCCGATCGGGATTGCGAAAAGTTACTCACCACATTGCGAAAAAGCACCTTTAAGCATAACGTTTCGTGCCGTCAGGCAGGGGCGGCCTGCAAGCTTAACTGTTTATCGTTGGGGGCTTGCAGGCATGAGAGTTGCCGACATCCGGAGCGGCTTTCTCTGGTCAGATGAGAAGGATATTCTTAACGAGACCGGCGAAGAGGACGCACAAAGGGAGAAGAGAGCATGAGTCAAAACACACTCAAAGTCATCGACAACCGCAACGGCAAGGAATACGAGATTCCCATTGAAGACGGAACGATCAGGGCGATGGACCTGCGCAAGATTAAGGTCTCGGATGATGACTTTGGTTTGATGACTTACGATCCGGCGTTCATGAACACGGCGTCGTGCAAGAGCCGAATCACGTTTATCGATGGCGACAAAGGCATCCTGGAATATCGCGGGTATCCCATTGATCAACTTGCCGAGAAGAGCACCTATCTGGAAGTTGCATATCTGTTATTGCACGGTGAATTGCCGACGGAATCACAGCTAAAGGACTGGACCACGAACATCACTTATCACACGTTCATCAATGAAAACATCAAGAAGGTCATGGATGGTTTTCATTACAACGCGCATCCGATGGGCGTGTTTGAAGCCACCCTGGGTGCGTTGTCGACGTTTTATCCCGACGCCAAAGAAATATTCAATGAAGAGCTCCGCTGGAAACAGATCTATCGCCTGATTGCCAAGGTGCCGACAATCGCGGGGTTCGCCTATAGGCATCGGGTGGGCATGCAGTATTCGTATCCTGACAATGATCTCAGCTATGAAGGCAACTTCCTCAATATGATGTTCAAGACGACCGAGTTGAAATACCAACCTAATCCGGTGCTGGAACGTGCCCTCAGTGTTCTGTTTATTTTGCATGCGGACCATGAACAAAATTGCAGCACCAACGCCATGCGCAGCATCGGCAGTGCGCATACCGATCCGTTTTCCGCGATTGGGGGCGCGGCGGCGGCGTTGTATGGGCCGCTGCACGGCGGCGCGAATGAAATGGTGCTGCGAATGCTCAACGAGATTGGATCGATTGACAAGATTCCTGAGTACATCAAACGCGTGAAAGCCGGAGAGTTTCGATTGATGGGATTCGGTCATCGCGTTTACAAGAACTACGACCCACGCGCACGAATAATCAAGCAGATTGCATACGAGGTGTTTGAGGTTACGGGGAAAGATCCTCTGCTGGATATCGCTCTCGAGTTAGAGCGCATCGCTTTGGAAGACGAATACTTCGTGAAGCGCAAGCTTTACCCGAACGTCGACTTCTACTCAGGAATTATTTACCGCGCGATGAAGTTTCCGGTTGATATGTTTCCGGTTCTGTTCGCAATCGCTCGGACATCAGGTTGGCTCGCGCAATGGTCCGAAATGCTCGACGATTCAGACCAAAAGATCGCGCGACCGCGCCAAATTTATCTGGGTCATCGGACCAGAAGCTATCAGCCAATGGCTCAACGCGACGGTAAGGGCGACGCGGCGAAAGCATGATCATCTGGACCAGTCAGGCGGTTTGGGCCTTTGCCCGCGGCCTGGTATCTTTATCAGCCTGCCTCGGTTTTTCCGGAACCGACAGATATTGCTTGAAGATGCGGGCCGAGGCGTCGAGAAAATCGTACGAAGTCACAATCCCAACCAGCTTGCCATCGTCGACGACCGGAAGGCAGCCCACCTTTTCGCGCCGCATAATCTCCATTGCTTCCAAAGTCCACGTGTTTGATGAGACAGTCAGCGGATCGGCTTTCATTATCTCGCGCACGGTCAACCTGCTCTGATCTCTCGAAGGCACACCGCGACTCAACAGATGCAGCACGGTGCGATGGGTCACCAACCCGACCAACCGGCCGTCGTCATCTTCGACCGGCACATGACGAACGTGACGCCAGTCCATCACGCTGGCCGCGAGATCGACGAGGTCATCGGGACGCACCGTGAACAAATCCGTCGACATAAATTGTCCCACCGTCTGATAACTTTCACTCCAGTTAGAATCCTCAGCTTCGCGAATTATTGGCCAGTTATGCACGGGCTTACCCTCCTTTTGTAGCGAAAGCATTGTCGAGGCCAGCATGCGATAGCGTAAGTCCCTCGGTTCGGTGCTTTGCATCGCGGCGAGCGACCGCAATGTCCATTGTGCTCCGGTTTGTCCACGCCGCACGCGTTTGTCGATAACGCCCAGGTACTTGTCGATGTCCGAACTGTTTACTGCCGCCTGCTGCAAACCCTGCCGCGCCAGCCCCAATAAATGCTCGAGTATCAGAGGCGCGGCAGGAAGGCTTCGGCCATCAAGCCATTTGAATTGAGCGCTCAAGCCGTGGCGGGCTGCGGCAAAAAAGTTCTCCTTAGCATCATCAAAACTCATTCGTTTCGAGATGTCGCCATATTCATGTGGCGCCGCCACCATTAGACCCGTGAAGAACGCAGCATTGGCAACTTCGTCAATGGTCGTGGGGCCGGCGGGTAACACGCGGTTCTCGATGCGAAGGTGCGCCACTCCGTTGATTATCCCGTAACAGGCCCGATTCCATGGCCACACGGTGCCGTTATGCATTCTGAGCGCCGAAAGCATTGGCGTCTCGCTCCGGGCCAGCACCTGAAGCGGGTTTTCATCCGGACGGGTGATCATAAAGGTGCGAAATCGTGCAATTTGATCGCGCAACAATTCGATCACTGAGTCTTTCAACCAACGGTCGCCAAAGCCGACGCGTGTTGGGTGGCTGCGCGCCTGCTGCATCCGCGAACGCGCATCGGTCGAATGTTGAAATAAAGCGACACGCGTCTCCTGCCACAGTCGACGACCCAACCAGACAGGAGAGTTGACGGCGGCAGCAAGTACCGGCGCAGTGATCGCCTGGGCGATATTGTAAGCGTTCGCAAACTCGTTAGGATTTACCTGGAAGTGAAGCTGAAAACTGGTGTTGGATGATTCCATCATCATGTTGTCGTGACTGATTTCGATCTCATCCAAACCTTTGATGTAAATCCTGAATGGGCCACCGTGCAGCCGTCTTACTGATCGGTCCAATTCGTGGTAACGCGAAACAGGCGTGAGGTTATCGAGTGTGAGATCAGACACTTGCAACGTGGGTAGAATGCCGGTAAGCAAAACATCAGCGCCCAGGTTTTGTGCCGCGCAGCGTACTATGGCGATCGTTTCGTTAAGTTCCGTTTCCAGCTTCTGAAAGCAGGCGCCGGTTAGTTCGAGCGGAGTGAGATTCGCCTCCAGATTGAATTTTGCGATCTCGGTGGTCAGGCGTGGATCATGGGCGCGATCCAGGACGTCGAGGGCCACGGGCGCCGGACGCAAGTTCCGATCGACCAGGAACATCTCCTGTTCAGCGCCAATTCGTCGCACGCCGGTTTCGATAAGGGCGTGGTCGAGCATGAACTCGAGCGCGCGCAAGTCAGCCAGCAGCGATTCGGTGAACGCCTGTAGCTTGCGCTCGTCAAGGTCCTGTTCGACGTAATGTTCGCCCATCCGTGACCCCTAACTCACAGTGGATATAGGAGGATTTTCAGTTTTCAATCCCGCGGACTTCGATGCCTCAAAGCAATCAGCGTTCCGACCTGCCGCGGTTGGACGCCGCTATACAGGTATCAGTTATTCAGAGCAAATCAGCGCAGATCGTTGGTAAGGATGCTCGTCCCTGGTTCATCATGTGAAATTGTTCGCAGCGGACCACGGGGAATTGGGCAAAGTTACGTGTGCCCACGAAGGTCCCCAGGCACGATCTTTGATAAAGCCGCTCATTGAGTTCATGGTACAAGGGCTGCATCGCCGGCCCGATCTTGTGTATGATTACGCCCGGTGAATTAATCGAAGGCCCCAGAGGTAAGTTAATCGTGACCAAGAACAACGGCGAATCAGACGGCAACGAACATAAATGGGTTTATCTTTTCGAAGAAGGCAGCGGCGATAATAAAGCGTTGTTTGGCGGCAAGGGCGCCGGCCTTTGCGAGATGACGCAAGCCGGACTACCCGTTCCTCCCGGACTAATCGTAACCACTGAAGCCTGCAACGCTTATTACGACAACGAGAAAGACTTCCCCGAAGGCATGTGGGAGCAGGTTAAGGAAGCTCTCCTGGAAGTCGAGAAAAAAGTCGGGAAGCGATTTGGCGATTCCAGGAATCCCCTGCTCGTTTCCGTGCGATCGGGCGCTGCCTTTTCCATGCCTGGAATGATGGACACGGTTTTGAACCTCGGCTTGAACGAAGATACCGTCCAGGGTCTCGCCGAGCAGACCGGCGATCTTCGTTTTGCTCTCGATGCCTACCGCCGCTTTGCTTCGCTATTCGGCGAAATCGTGATGGGAGTCACCCACGAAAAATTCGAGCGGGTAATGGATCGTTTCAAAGCGCAAACCAGCGGCGGTAGCGATACGGATCTAAAGGCCGAAGAGCTGCGCGAGATCATCGCGGCAGAGAAAGAGATTATTATCGCCGAGCAGCACGCCATTCCGGACGATCCTTACGAGCAGCTCCGCGTGGCGATTAAAGCGGTCTTTAATTCATGGATGGGCCGTCGCGCCGTTGACTATCGTCGCATTAACCGCATTCCCGACACGCTGGGCACGGCCGTGAATGTCCAGGCGATGGTGTTTGGCAACATGGGCAAGAACAGCGGGACCGGGGTCGCTTTCACACGCAATCCATCAACCGGGAAAAAGGAATTGTACGGCGAATATCTGCTGAACGCGCAGGGCGAAGATGTTGTCGCCGGCATACGTACGCCGAATCCAATCAGCCAGCTTAAGAAAGAGTTGCCAAAAGTCTACGAAGAGTTTTCCGCGATCACGCAGCTCCTCGAGAAGCATTATCACGATATGCAGGATTGCGAGTTTACGATCGAGCGCGGCAAGCTCTGGATGCTGCAGACGCGGACAGGCAAACGGACGGGCGCGGCCGCAGTGCGCATCGCGGTTGATATGACCGGAGAACGCTTGATAGATCGCGCCACGGCGGTGCAACGGGTCACGCCGGAACAACTTGATCAACTACTGCATCCGACTGTCGATCCCAAAACGGACGCGCGCGTCCTGGCCACCGGACTTCCGGCCAGTCCCGGCGCGGCGCACGGCAAAGTCGTGTTCAGTCCCGATGAAGCCGAAGAGATGGCGCGCGAAGGCGCCGAAGTAGTCCTGGTCCGGCAAGAGACCAGCCCGGATGATTTTCACGGCATGGTCGCGGCGCAGGCGATCGTAACTGCGCGCGGCGGCATGACCAGCCACGCCGCGGTGGTCGCGCGCGGCATGGGCAAGACTTGTGTCTGCGGAGCTTCTGCCCTGGAAGTTGATTACAGCCAGCAACAATTCACCGTGAACGGAGAGGTCATAACCAAGGGCGAGTGGATTACCGTCGATGGTTCGACCGGCCGCGTGTTCCTGGGCAAAATACCGACGATTCAGCCTTCGCTCGGTCCGGATTTTTACGAGCTGATGAAGTGGGCGGACGGATTTCGCCGGCTGAAGGTGCGCGCGAATGCCGACACGCCTCACGATGCACGGGTGGCGCGATCGATGGGCGCCGCAGGCATAGGACTTTGTCGCACGGAACACATGTTCTTTGGCGATAAGCGCCTGGCCAGCATGCGGGAAATGATTCTCGCCGACGGCACGGGCGCGCGCGAGAAAGCTTTAGAGAGTTTGCTGCCGTTGCAACGCGGAGATTTCGTAGGCATCTTCCGCGAGATGGCCGGCTTTCCGGTAACGATTCGGCTGCTGGATCCGCCCTTGCACGAATTTCTTCCGAACGTTGACGAATTGCTGGGCGAATTATCTGAATTGAAAATGGCCCTGCGCCAGGCAAAGACGCTCGGCGATATGGATCACCTGCTTGACGAGATCGATGAGAAGCGACAGTTGCTTCATCACGTCAATAAAATCCGCGAGACGAATCCAATGCTCGGATTTCGCGGCTGCCGGCTCGGCCTCCTTTTTCCTGAAGTCACCAGAATGCAATGCCGCGCGATTTTTGAAGCGGCCTGCCAGGTCAGCGGTGAACGGAAGAAAGTCACGCTCGAAATCATGGTCCCGCTCGTTTCCATCGCGGAAGAACTGCGCCAGCAGTCAGAATTGATTCACGAAGTTGCGCGCCAGGTGATGGGCGAGCACGGCATGAAACTCGAATACACGGTAGGCACGATGATCGAATTGCCACGCGCAGCGTTGACGGCCGACAAGATTGCAGCGCACGCCGATTTCTTTTCTTTCGGCACCAATGACCTGACCCAAACGACATTTGGTTTGAGCCGGGATGATTCCGGACGTTTTCTCCCGACGTACGTCGATCGGAAACTTCTCAGCGACGATCCTTTTCAGGTTCTGGATCGCGAAGGCGTGGGTGAATTGGTTCGGCTGGGGGCCGAACGCGGCCGTAGCGTCAAACCGGATCTGAAAGTCGGCATCTGCGGAGAGCATGGCGGCAATCCTGAATCGATCGCCTTCTGTAACGAAATTGGTTTGGACTATGTGAGCTGTTCGCCTTATCGCGTTCCCGTCGCGCGTTTGGCCGCCGCCCAGGCGACTCTCGAAGCGAAGAGAGCTGCTGAAGCTTCCGCGGCCAGGGATCTGGCGGAAAAGGAACAAGCCCAGTCGACGAAGGCTGTTCTCGCGGCGTCTGAGATCTCCCCGGAAGTTGTGGGCGCAGCGTAGTCACGTCAGTTGTCTTCCCGACAAAACTGAAAGTTATTTTTCAATTCCTGACACGGGCGTCTCGCTCGTGAACCACGCGCGAGATGCGCGTGCCAAGGTCGAATCAAAGAAGGGGATTTTATGAATTACTATCGCCAGGTGGCGAAGCGGTTTAGTTTCGTCGCCACGTTTGCGGTTCTCGTTACTTTCTCGACGGTCGCGTACGCGCAAACGCCGGACGCCGGCCAGCCCACATCAAAACCAACACCGAGCCCATCGCCTGCGCCGTCCTTAGAAAAGAAATTTCTCAGCAACATTCTTCACGATCAGCGGGCGATCTGGACCTCTCCATTCAGCGCGCGACGCAGTGATATTAAATGGCTGGTTCCGCTTGGCATTTCTACCGGAGTGCTCCTGGGAACTGATCGGAACACATCGGCTGAACTGGTCGAAGGCGGGAGCCATCAGACGCGACTCAACGTGAGTCATAACATTGCTCGGGCCGGCTCGTTTTACAGTGTGATTGGCGCAGCCGCCGGGTTTTATTTGGTCGGCCGCGCGAAAAATGATCAGCGCGCGCGAGAGACTGGGTTGCTCGGAGCTGAGGCGCTGATTGACGCCAACATCGTGACCGCGGCGCTGAAGCTGGCGACGCAGCGTCCCCGTCCTGATTTTGATAATGGCAGGGGACGATTTCGTGCCGACGGCAATTCGTTTCCCTCTGGACACGCAGCCAACGCCTGGGCGCTGGCAACGGTGATCGCTCAGGAATACAAACATCGGCCGTTAATCAAGTGGGGCGCCTATTCTTTGGCGGCGGCGGTCAGCATTTCACGCTATACCGGGCGCAATCATTTTCTGTCCGACGCGTTGGTCGGCAGTGCGATTGGTTTTGGTATCGGGCGGTATGTCTATCGCGTGCATCACGACAAGTCTCTAGACAATGATGACAATGATGGCGGCATCACGAGCTTTCGAAAATCGAAGTTCTTCCCGATGATTGCGCCACAATATAGCCGCGTGGCGCGCGTATACGGAGTCCGGCTGTCATGGAGTTTTTAGCCGTCGTTGCCGGCAGAGTCGCGTCCCGCCGGCGCCGGCACTTTTTCTTGACTTAGGTCTCAGCAGGGAATAGATTGAGTTCCTTCCCCTGACAGATCCATCTACTTCGTGAAGGAGCTACGGAAATGAGAAGACTCTTTTTTGCTTTAGCCATGATTGCGGTGTTTTTCTTCAGCGGCCTGGTTTATGAATCGGCTTCGGCCCAAAACAGCAACAGCAGCACTACCATGGGCCCAACAGTGCAAGGGAGACAGGGCCGCCGGCATCGGCGTCAGTGGCGCCGTTGGCACCGGCGGCATCGTCGCATGGGGAGAGGAAACAGAAACTCGAACACCTAACGAATAATTCCTGACGGTGAATGGAAGCCCCACAAAAGTGGGGCTTCTTTTTTGTCAGTTTGACGACATTAACTAACCACGAAGACAAAATCAGAATCAAAACGTGAAGAATAGATGATATTCGAATTCGGAGAAGGATTGGAAGTTGCAACTCAGCTGCGTTGAGAAATCTCAAAGTGTAAGTTTGAAGGGAGAATTATGAAGAAGATAATTGCCATTGTACTGATCTTCCTCACCCTGAGTTTTGCGGTGCCGTCGATTTCGTCGGCGCAGGTCAGACGTCATCGACGCTACCATCGCACTTTCTGGCAAAAGCATCGTGACAAGCTGACCGTCGCGGGCACCACTCTCGGCGGCGCGGGCATTGGCGGGATTGCTGGTGGCCGGAAAGGCGCTCTGATCGGCGCAGGAGCAGGAGCAGGCGCGGGCGCGCTTTATACTTACAAGATTCGCAAGCGACATCGACATCGCCGGCGAGTGTAAGCGGTAATCCCGAACTAGCGGATACAGTTGTACGGAGGGGTTGGGGTTAATTCATTCTTTATCAATAATGATCCCAACTCCTCCCCTGAATGAAATTCTGGATGCGTTGATTGGCAAGTCATTGCCGTTCCTGCTCAGCGCTGCCTCGGCAATTCCCAGCTCGGCCATCAGCCGGACCTCGGGCCGTTCGAATAGATTGGCTAGCGCCAGCGCGCGATCGAAGTCGAGCCGGGCGAGGTAGACGAGACATTGGTTAAGACTGACGACGGTGTTAGCCAAAGCGCTCATGCCGGGCGTCATCCATTCGCCATCTTTCAGATATCGATTTTCAAAACCGTCAAGCACCGCGGCTGCCGCAATTAGTTCATTCGTTTTGGTTACGAGCGGATGGACGAGCGCGAAGCTTTGATCCAGATCCAACCCTGCATAAGCTTGCGCGAGCTGTATTTGCGCCCATATTTGAGTCGAGTTTCCGGGCATTGAGATGACCAGCGTCCTCGCCTCGTCGAGTAAATTCAACGCGCCTTTCTTATCGTTCTTAGCGGCCAGCCGGTTCGCGAACTGAACCAATACCTGAATTTTGCGATCAGGATTGCGCAACTTGTTCATCAAGCTGCGCGTCTCAGCCATTTGGTCGGCATTCGCCGCGTTGTTGAGTGCCTGGCTATCAAACTGCTCCAACATCTGCCGCTTTTGCACCGGATCGGAAATCAGCTCTGAGACTATCTGCCGGGCGCGGTTGGGATCGGTGGAAAAAGCTTTCCAGGCCGCATTTTGATAAATCTGGCTGCGCAGGTCCGCCGGATACTTTTGGGCGAGCGCGAGCACGTCATCCACAGTGCCGCTCTGATTAACTTGTTCCATCTCGCGGTACATTCGGGCTGACGGATCGAAGGTCGCTTCAACGCTGTCCGACCACTGGCGCATCGCCATGGCGCGGTCGGGCGCGTATTTTTCGATCTGCTGCGCCTGCGAACGGAATTCGTTGTAGAGACTTTGCGCGAGGTTAACGTTCGTTTGACTATTAGGCCTGATCGTCAGGGCCACATCGGTCAGCGTGGCAATCAAATCACGATAAGTGTCCTCGTTAGCCTGCGGCGGCTGGAACCACAAAAGGTTCCAGGCGGCATTCGCAAGTTCCTGGTTTTGTGCCAGGTCTTCGGTCTTGATCCGGTCAACCATTTCTCGATATAGCGCCTGCGCCGATCTGGGATCTTTTTGTTGTAACTCGTTTAGGAAACCAATGACCCCGTAAGAAACGCCCGCCGTGAGGCTCTTGTGGGCCAGCTTCAACGCCCGCGTGGGATCCTGGCGGGCAATCAAAGTGGCCAGATGCAGCTCGAGGTTGTTCTCGTTCGCAGAAATCCAGTTTGAGCCTGAGTCGGGGTCAGCCGGGAGCAGGCGCGTCTCGCGGAGAAAAGACAAAGCCAACTCAGGATCGTGGCGGGCGACGCGGTCGATCACCTGCTGGCGTTGCTGATTGAATGACGACACTTCCTGATACGCCTGCTGATCACCAACATCAATTGTGGCGACCAAGCTCGCCAGCTCGGCTGACGCCGATTTGAACAAAGCCCGCGCCCGCTTCTCATCACCGGTCCAAAGCAAATCCGCGACGATGCACTCGACGTTGATTCGATTTGCCGGAGATTGGAGATTTCCTATCTGACCGGAAATCGTTTCGATTAGATCGAAGGACTTTTTTCTATTCGCCGGTTCCGGCGGTTCCGTTTTCGCCGAATTCCCGGCCAGGTTCTGTGCGCTAGCAATTGAAGGAAGAACCAGAAGGAAACAAAAGATTACGAAACGAGAGAGCCATCGGGACATGACAAGTTCCTTTCTGTGACAATCAACTAACAGGGAGACAGTTACTGATAGTGGAACGACGCCCGGACCGGACACTTGCGAATAGCGCCTTTGGTTTTCGTTGGAAGCGAAAAATGCGATTTGAGTTTGCTGGGTCTTCACCGGCCCCGGCGGAAAACCTGGGTCCTCTGGTGGATTCTTATCGCCTCAATCCAGGGTGAACCGGAATAGTGCAGAATGGTTGATCTTCGTTTCAAATCATGACGACATTATTTTCAAGAGAAAATTGCACCTTGAGGCCCGAAGGCCGATATGAATTCACGCCCCGGTCCTTCGGACCTCGCCAAACGCAGGCCTGACCCCCAATTGGCCCAAAATTGAATCCAAATCAAATCTCGCCTAGAATTGCACGCACTAACATAAGGCCATGCAAGATGGCCGCATCCAAATTGGGGCCGTAGCTCAGCTGGGAGAGCGCATGAATGGCATTCCCGTGCCTGCGCTTTTCTTAAACATTAACAATCAAACAGGTTGCAGCCAGCGAGGATTTATTGAGGTTTGATGAGTTGTAAGGTTTCGTCCGGTCGCGTTACAGTGGCTGTCGGGAATTTCCTGGACACAAATTGGCCACAAGTTGCTAGGCGACTCTTTTGCTATGTTGGCAATGAATCCCCACCCCAGCGTTGCCTTTTTGTCATTCCGTAATTAAGGCGGAAAAACCGAGGGATTCGCGATATCCGGTGAAGCTAAGAACTCTTGGAGAGCGAATAAGGGCAAAGCGACTGGATTTTGGTCTTCGCCAGAAGGATGTGGCTGCCATAATTGGCGTGACAACGGATACGATCTGCTATTGGGAGAATAATCGCGTTCAGCCGTCTAGTAGGCTCAAGGATATGATAATTAAGTTTACTTGTAGAGGGTAAACTATTGTGTGCCGGTCTCAGCGCCGTCACTGCTCGGGACGTGTAGTACGCCACGTCCTGACAAAGATGTCATTGACCATTCCGCATGTCGTGACCTACTCTCGCCAGTCACATAGTCATGGAATAGCAAGTATCGGTTTTGGACCTATCGATATGGTTATTATGATTAATGATTATTAACCCCCAATAACAATGACCCGGACGGCATTGTAGGACGGGTTGTGGTGGTCGGAAGGGCGAAATTTCCTCCCGCGCTCCACGCGGTACTTGATCGCGCCGCTGTACAGTGCGGCGATGTTTAGACTCACCCGGCAGTCAGCACTTCTTACTCACGCCGAAGCGATCATCACCAAGATCTAAGCAGCATAGATAAACCCACCGTCAAAAGAATAAGAAGCAATAACCGCTTAGGTAGTTCCTTCCAGGTGATGAGGTAGAGTGCGCTTGAAATTAGGCCGACAGTGACTCCGGCAGTTAGTGACGCAATCGCAGGTGGCAACCAGCGCCGAAGATAATAATGATCCAATACGATGATCACAGCAATATCAAAGATCTCAACGATCGGATTGAGTTCATGGGCAGTCATGAAAACAACATCATAGTCTCAGGTTTAGATTGAAACCAAATTTCTGATTGATCTGTTTCGCGCATTTCTTCACGGACAGGACGCTCAACTTTCTACCAGTTCCTTTAAAGCCTTGTTTTCGTCAGCGTATATTATGTCCGGGGCGACAATCAGGCCGAGGACAACGACGAACATATTCCCTGCGGTCAAGGCTGCAGCACCATGAATGCCGAAATGTACGACTTCGTGACCACCGAATTCGTATAAGAAAGAGAAATCCGCTCGCGTTTTCGATAAGCGGTCTCGATATTCAGCAACTTTGGGGCTGTTCTTCACACAGTCTTCAAACTCTTTCTGCGCCTGCTTGATTTTAGCCTCTTTTTTCTTAGCGTTGTCGATAATTTGTCTCATGCTAACCGGTGCAGGGTTCTGCGGAAATTCGTTGTAACTCCGAACTCACTTCGTGAATAGAGAGGATGGCAGCATTGTGCTGAATCTTTCCTTTGTACGCTGTTCTGAGAGGGTTTCTAATATCTTTCCGTCGGACGTCCTAACTACTAAGCTAATGAACCTGTCGAGTCGGCCACATGGCTTGTCCACAGTCGCCTGCACAAGCAGGTAGATTTTGCTGCCTCCATCGCCCCAGCCAAACCCGTATACATTAGGATCGACTGTGGAAGACCCACAGCGCGTTCTTCGCCGGTAAAGCGATACTGCCGCCCTCTCCACAGTTTTGTCTTCGTAAATGCGGGAGCCGCTGATCCTGAACAGCCTGAAGATGCTCGACATACCGGAACCTTCGCCATCACTGACAAAGAACGCGTCAGATCTGGGTGACCATGAGAACATCGCTGGGGGTTCGACTTGTCGCCCCCTCAAACGGATCGTCTTACCTTTGATCGACATTCTTCCGTTTGAAGCGAATTTCATTACCAGGCGGTTGTTGGGCGACGGGAACTCTACGGCGCAATCTGCAACGACTTGACGAACGGATTGATTCCACGCAGGGACACCGGAATCCTTGCAGCCCTGTGCGAAGCTGGCGGAGCAAAACACGGCACACATGACGGAAACTATCAGTTGAATTATTTTGGACATTTAACCCCCGCGGTATTTTCCGGGATCCAAGTCGTAACCTTGGCCGTTCGCGTCGAAGCCCAGGCATCCGCCTGCGACCCGTAGTTGTACACATCGATCTGATTGCCCGAGGAGTTCCGCACTGATGGTGGGCCGATGTTGTCGACTGGAAAGAACGGCCCCTGGGTCGGAATGCCGGTCGGAGTGCCTGTTGGTGTTGCTGCGCTCCAATCCACCTCGAACGTCATGTTCAAGAATACGCTACGGTTTGTGCCGTTGACGCCCTTGACGCCGAAGTTTTTTGGCTTGATAGCAACACCGCCATTTGGAATGTCGGCCCTCGCAGTTTGACTAATCGCGGTCGTATTTGGCGCCTGATTCGGACCAATTCCCGTAACCTTGAATTGCACTGGTGGACACTTTGTCCATCTCACGTTGTGCCAGCCCTGCGGACTTCCGCCAACACCGAACGAAAAGTGCGGAAACCCATCGAAGAGCCCTCGGTGGGTTTCTAGCACGTATGCCCCACTATTGTGATAAAGAGCAGTCAACTCGGCGACGTAGTTGAAAAAACTCTCAATTGGATTGATGGTTAGATTCCAGCCGTTCATCCAAGCCGGAATAAATCCAGGAGTTTGACCCCATGGATCAAGTCCATCCGGATCAATGAAGTTAACTGGATCACTTTGGGTGTATGAATAGCGATTAGAACTCTGCGGGTCGCTAATGAAAATACTTCCATTATATGGGTCAGGAGAAGTGAATCTTCCTGATAGATTCTCATACTTGCGCCACCAGGTATGATCCAGTCCGGTCGCATCATCACGCTCCGTCAAGCCGTACTTCTGCCGGTTCGCGTCGGTCGCGCCGTAGCCTTGACTGGATGACCTCAGACCAAGGCCCAATGACAGTTCTTCGCCGAACGGCAGGTAATCGTGGCGAGCGACGATGGCACTCGAACTTCCATTGTTACTCATCACCGCACGGGTCGAGCCCTGGATATCGCTCAACACATACTTGATCGGTCCCGCCGTCTGTGAACCCCATGCCTCGACTTCCACTACCCGGCTGTAAGCATTGTCCGCGCCGCCATTCACGACCACGCGAATCTTGCTCGTAGTCACACTCGCAAACGTGAACTGCCGCCATACTTTGTTATTCCCCGTGACACTGCCATTCGAAACTGTGGTCCAGTTCGTTCCATCCCAGTACTGCACATCAAACGCCGTGATGCCGTAGAGACTGAAGGTTTGGCTCAAGCTAGGCTCAACCGGATTATTGAGATCATCCTGCCGCGTCACGACATCGATCTCGTTGATCGTTTTGCTGCCGTCAAAGTCCACCTCGACCCAATCGGGGAAAGAACTGAGGCTGCTGTCCATCCAAACCACGCCGCTTGTCCCTTTACGGTCACCATTGTTGGCATTGGCCGCGACATTCGTGCCATAGGTTGAGGAAGCCACCGCCGTGCCGCCATTTGAGGCCAGCGCAAAGTTTGTTGGCGTCCACGCTTCCACTTCCACCACCCGGCTGTAGGCATTGTCCGCGCCGGCATTCACCACCACTCTTATCTTGCTCGTGGTGACACTCGCAAACGTGAACTGCCGCCACACCTTATTGTTGCCTGTGACACTGCCATTCGATACTGTCGTCCAATTGGTTCCATCCCAGTACTGCACATCAAACCCCGTGATGCCGTACAGACTGAAGGTCTGGCTCAAGCTCGGCTCAACTGGATTGTTGAGATCATCCTGCCGCGTTACTACATCGATCTCATTGATTGACTTGCTGCTGTTGAAATCGATCTCGATTACATCATTGGTGAAGTCGGCATTGCTGTTATCCATCCAAACCACGCCATTGGTGCCTTTACGGTCACCATTGTTGGCATTGGCTGCGACATTCGTGCCATAGGTTGATGAAGCCACCGCTGTGCCGCCATTGTCTGCCAGCGCCACGTTGACGCGATTATTGAATTCCTGGGAGGCCAGCAGCTGCCCGCCACGATAAATGTTCTCGCGTTCCAACATCCCGCTGCTGTAATCCGCCACGTCCTGGCCAAAGATGTCATAGAC
>WNGR01001708.1_pt1 | contig 39252 bp, 31 predicted proteins | sample 5407581 | NCBI WGS metagenome assembly WNGR01 (sample SAMN13153383, study PRJNA577476) | soil metagenome | isolation source: 80 cm soil or saprolite under Garry oak tree replicate 2 | place: USA:California | collected 2016-06-15 | reverse complement strand
AGCCGCGACCAGCGCCGCAACCGCGTACGCGACAACGGCCCAGATACCCCAGACCCGGTCGTTACCCGGCCCACTGAACACCACGACCGCCCCGGCATACCCGGCGAAGGCCCCATACCAGATCACCGGCCGGCGCGGGCGCACCCAGCGATCGGTCGGCGCGGGGACCGACGAGGTAGCCGTGCTCATCTGGTCAAACTAGAGAGTCGCAGATTCGCGCGCATCGGCCCCCCGAGCGGTTGTGTCCGGCAGGCCATCACTCCCGCGAATGAGACGGCCTCCCCACAACGAGCGACGCGGCTCGTCGGCAGCCCCGCGTGCCACCCCAAACATCTACTGCCCAGCAACCACCTGATGAAACGACAAGGTGGCAGAACCACCCTGAACCCAAACCCCAGACGAAGCGGTCCACAAACGACCAGCAAAACTAACCCGATCAATTCCAAACCGCGGAGCATGCGCAACCAGCCACAAACTAAGCCCCCACCCCCGAGCAACAGGATGCGGGCCACTGACAACGCCGGTACCCCACTCAGCCAGCGCCGTATCAGCAAGACTAGCGCTAGGCGCGGAAACCGTCAGATCATGACAAGTCAAACCAGCAGCCGCCTGACCGGTAAGAGCGACAGCAGCGGCACGAGCCTCAGACTCCCACTGGGCATAAGCATCCGGCGCCCCAGAATGCTGCACCCGTTGCGCCGCATCGGTCACACTGAGCTGCTCCCACCCAGGCACAGCACGCAGATGCGAATAGAAAGCAGCCGAAGCATGCACCGGATCAGTAACCTGAGCATGCGTCCCCCACCCCTGACTGGGCCGCTGCTGAAACAACCCAGCAGAATCCCGATCCCCACTACTCAAATTCGCCAACCCGGACTCCTGCAACGCAGTAGCCAGCGCAATCGTAACGGCATGATCAGGCATACCCAACTGCTGCCCCACCGCCGCGATAGTAGCCGCGTAACCAGCTTGATCCGGCGTCAACAAAAAAGAAGAACCAGACCCGATACCGGCGACCGTACACCCAGGAGACGGACGAGCCGGCTGCCGAACCACGAACCAAACAGCAGCAAAACCGGCGACGACAACAGCCGCAACCACAATAAGAAGAGAACGCCGCACGATACTCATCCGACGTGATGATGACTGCTATGAGCAGGCCGCAACAGAGCATGATCAAAAAGCTGATCCCCCGACCGCTCAACGGCAACAGTGGCAAACGTACCGGCCACGAGCAACACAGCCAGCGCGGCAAAGGCCAACGGACGGCGACGAGGCGGTGGCCCCAACAACGCCCGAACCCGCTGCGGCACATCAGCGCCGGTAGCCGCAGGCAGCAGAGCATCCGACCGCGCATCATGCCGCAGCAACGCAGCCCGAGCGATCGTACGAGCCACCAGATGACGATCCCCAAGAACCGTCGCAGCATCCTCATCGGCCCACCGCTCGATGGCATGCCCGACAGCGGTCGCGGTAGGCCGCAACAACGGATTGACGGCGGCTGCAAGATCAGCGGTCAGCGCCCACCACACATGCCGATGCGCCAGATGAGAATGTTCATGAGCGAGCACTGCGCGCCGCTCGGTCGGCCCAAGCGCCCGCAACAGCGCGGACGTGACAACGACCCGACCCCCCGGCGCCGGTGTGGCAAACGCGTCCACCCGGTCACTGTCGATCACAATCACCGACCCGGCGGACTGCTGACGGTGATACGTCCGGTAAACAACGACCAGACAACGAACCCGATGGAGAACCTTCAACAAGACCCGCACGAGGGCCACCGCCAACAGCACCAGACTGATCGCGCCCAACGGATCGGGGACCGGATCGTAGGCATCCAGCCGGCTGACCGACCACGCCCCCACCTCAGCAACCAGCGGAAGTTGACCCAGCCACACAGATGCCAGCAGACCGAGCACGAGCACGGTGGCGACCGCCATCACCAGCGTGGTCGGCACGAGCAGCCGGGTCGCGAGCGCAGGCGGCAGGCGGCGACCCAGCCCAGGTGCGGTGACCGCGAAGATGATGACCGCGAGGACCGCCCCGCACACCGCCGCCGTCATGCCTGTTCTCCGTTCTCCAGCAGGCTGCGCAGGAGGTGTTCGTCATCTGGGGCGAGGGTGTCGATGAAACGCATCAGCACCGCGGAGCGGTCGGCGCCCTCGGCGTCCAGGACGCGTTGCATCCGCCTTGCGGCCAGTTCGGCCGAGTCCCGGATCGCGGAGTACGCGTAGCCACGGCCGACGGGCTGCCGGGTGACCTCACCCTTGTCGTACAGCCGGGCCAGCACCGTCATCACGGTGGTGTAGGCCAATCCGCCGCCGAGTGCGTCGCGGACCTGGGCGGACGTCATCGCCTGGTCGCTTGCGGCCAGGATGGCGCGGATATCGCCCTCCAGGCTGCCCCGGGATCGACGCACGGCCATCGCGGTTCCTCACCTCCGTCGCCGGCGACTCTACTACTTAGTTTGTAGTAGAGTGCGGCTTATGCGGCTACTACGTGCAGTGTAGTAGGCACTGGAATGTCGTCGCGGAGAGGCAGACCAGTGACGGAGCTCAGAAAACCGCCGGGCGAGGCACAACGGTGACCGGACTCGCAATCGCACTGGCCGTAGCGGCCGCAGGCTGCTTCGCGGTAGCGGCATGGCTACAGCAGGACGCGGTACGCAAGATCGTGGCCGGCGGCAGCCTGCGCCTCGACGGCTGGGCACGCATCGTGCGCGCCCCCCGCTGGGTCACCGGCTTCGGACTGACCGCGATCGGCGCCGGCTTGCACGCCGCCGCGTTGAGCCTGGCGCCGCTGGTCGTGGTGCAGCCGATCGGCGTGCTCGCGATCGCACTGACCACCCTGCTGGCCACCCGCGGCCGACTGACCAGGCCGACCGCGATGGCGGCGGCCACCTGCATGCTCGGCGTCGGGCTGTTCGTCGTGCTGGCCGCTGCGGGCTCGGCCACCCCGGCCCTGCCCGCCGGGGTCGAGGCCAGTGCCGGCCTGGTGGCGGCTGTGATCGTCGGCGCGTTCGGTGCCGTTGGCGCGCTGGCCAGGGGCCGGACCCGTTGCCTCGCGTTCGCCGCCGCCGCCGGGGTTTCCTTCGGGCTGGTGTCGGTGCTCGTGCACATGACCGCGCTGCGCGTGACGGCCGGTGGGCTCGGGCAGATCCACGTACTGCTGGTCCTGGGCGTGATCGGGGCGATCGTGGTCGGCGGCTGGTTCGTGCAGCACGCCTACGTCAACGGCCCACCCCAGGTGGTGGTCGCCTGCCAGACCGTGATCGACCCGATGCTGGGTGTCGGCATCGGTATCGGCCTGCTCGGCGAGGCCGCACACATCCTGCCCCAAACCGCCGTCGCCCTGGTGGCGTGCGCCGTCCTTGCCGTCGCGGGCGTGATCGCGCTCGCCCGCAAACAGTCTATTGTGGAGCAAATAGTGGCCCTTACCCCGCTAGATCCGTCGGTGGATCGTCCACTGCGGATCGTCATCGGCGCGGACACCTTTCCACCCGACATCAACGGCGCGTCGCACTTCGCGGAGCGGCTCGCCCGGGGTCTGGCCGGACGTGGGCTGGAGGTGCACGTGCTGTGCCCGGCCACGTCCGCCCGCGCGAGCGTCGAGACCGTCGGGGACGTCGTGGTGCACCGGGTGGCGTCGCGGCGCACGCCGTTCCATCCCAGTTTCCGCATCTGCCTGCCGTGGCGGGCGTTCCGCGCCGCCGACGATCTGCTGGACGAACTGGCCCCCGACGTGGTGCACGTGCAGGCCCATTTTCTGCTCGGCCGTGGGCTGGTCCGCGCCGCCGGTCGACGCGGGATACCGGTGGTCGCAACCAACCACTTCATGCCGGAGAACCTCTACGGCCACGGCCGAATCCCCGCCTGGCTGCGCACCGCGGCCGCGCGATTCGGCTGGTGGGACCTGCGCCGCGTGTTCCGCGACGCCTACGTCGTCACCGCGCCGACCCCCCGCGCGGTGCGCCTGCTGGCCGACAACGGCATGCCCGGCGCGGTCGCCGTGTCCTGCGGGATCGACATCGACCGGTACCGCGGGCCTGAACCGGATGAGCCGGGCGGCCGGGTGCTGTTCGTCGGGCGGCTGGACGAGGAGAAGCGGGTCGACGATTTGCTGCGTGCTGTAGCACATCTCAACCACCACGTGGACGACCGGAGCCTGGACATCCGCGTGGAGATCGTCGGCGACGGGTCGCGCCGCGCCGCCTGGCAGGAACTGGCCGAGCGGCTGGGCATCGCCGACCGCGTGCTGTTCCACGGCTTCGTCGACGAGGACGCCCTCGTCGACGCCTACGCCCGCTGTGACGTGTTCTGCATGCCCGGCGTCGCCGAACTCCAGAGCCTGGCCACGATGGAGGCGATGGCCGCCGGCAAGCCCGTGGTCGCCGCCGACGCCATGGCGCTGCCACACCTGGTCCATCCCGGCCGCAACGGCTGGCTCTACCCGCCCGGCGACGCGCCCGCGCTCGCCGGGCACCTGTTGTACCTGCTCACCGACCCCGACGAGTGCGCCCGGATGGGCGCCGCCAGCCGCCAGCTGATCGCCGGGCACTCCCTGGAGCGCACCCTGGACCGCTTCGAGTCGCTGTACCGCCAAGCGCTCGGGCAGCCCGCCCGGAACACGGCCCGCGTGAACCTGGCCCTCCCTGCGTGAGGGCGCCGCTCACGATCAACGTCGCCGGCACGGGCAGGCCGGCGGTGGTGTGCGAGCCCGGCATGGGCGCGTCGTCGGCCGGCTGGTCCCGGCTGCGGGACGGCATCGCCGCCGTCACCCGGGTGGTCACCTACGACCGGCGGGGCCTCGGCGCCAGCCCGGCCGGACCCGGTAGCGGTGGTGTCGCGGCACTCGCCGCCGATCTGGCCCAGGTCATCGGGTGCGCGGGCGGCCCGGCCGTGGTCGTCGGGCACAGCCTGGGCGCCACCATCGCCCGCCACCTCGCCGCGACCCGACCCGATCTGGTGGCCGGTCTCGTGCTCATCGACCCGATCCCGGACCGGTGGGTGCTGCGCCACGCGTGGTGGGCGGAGCCGTTCGCACAGGCAGGCTATCTGGCCATGGAGAGCCTGGCCCGGCTCCGCCTGATCGACGTGGCGATGGCACTGCCGCTGCTACGTGGCGTCACCCGCAGCAGCACCAGTCCGCTGGCCGCGCTCACCGACGCCGAACGCGCCGTACTCGCCGAGGAGATGCGCCGCCCGGTGTCGCACCGCACGGCACGACGTGAGTTCGGCGGCCTGCTACACAGCCGCGCCGAACTACGTGCTCTGACCGCGCATCCCGAGATCACCGTGCCCCTCACGGTGATCTCCGGCGAGCGGACCCACCCACTCGCGGCGCGGCTGCGGCGCATCGCGACGGCGTGGCACGCGCACCTCGTCGACGCCAGCCCGAACGCCCGGCACCTGATCGTCGACGACGGCGGCCACTGCATCCCCCGCTACCAGCCGGACCTCGTCGTGGCCGCCACCTCGGAGCTCCTGGCGCGGTCGGTGGGACCATGGGCGCATGCCCGACGACCTGGCCCGATTGGCGACCGCGAAGTACATGCTGCTCACCACGTTCCGCAAGAATGGCACGGCGGTGCCGACGCCGGTGTGGGTGGCGCGTGACGGCGACGAACTGGTCCTGACCACCACACCGAACGCGGGCAAGGTGAAGCGCATCCATTCTGGTGACGGCGCCGTCCGGGTCGCGCCGTGCACCATGCGCGGCAAGCCGACGGGTGCCGAGGTGCCGGCCCACGCCCGGCTGCTGGACGCGACGGACGTACGGCATGTGCAACGCCTGATCGCCAGGAAGTACTGGCTGCTCGGCCGGGTCGGCCTGTGGAACAGCCAACTGCGGCGTAATGCCAGCCCTGGCGCGATCGCGATCAAGCTCGATCAGCCGAGCTAGGTCAACTGTCAACTCGTCTGGGTGGGTAGCGGCGGCGTTAACATGAGTCGCACGTTCATGTATGAGGACTCGTTCGCATACATGAACGAACACACGCCCAGGAGGACAGGACGACCATGCAGACACCCCGCGCTCGTCGCCCCAGGTTCGGCCGGCTGTTCGCGCTGGGCGTGGCCGCGGTCGCGTTCCTGGTCACCAGCCAGGTCGTGCCCGCGCCGACCGCGTCCGCCGCGCCGGCCGCGTTCACCCACCCCGGTGTGCTGGTCAGCCAGGCGCAGCTCAACTTCGTCCGCACGCAGGTCAATGCCGGTGCGCAGCCGTGGAAAGCCGCGTTCGACTCGATGATCGCCAGCTCGTACGCGTCGCTGACCCGGACACCGACACCGTTCACGGTGGTCGAGTGCGGTCCCACGTCGAACCCGAACATCGGGTGCACGAACGAGCGGCAGGACGCGCTCGCCGCCTACACCGACGCGCTGGCCTGGTTCATCACCCGCAACGCCGCGTACGGCACCGAGTCCATCAAGCTGATGGACGCCTGGTCGGCCACGATCACCAGCCACACCAACAGCAACGCGCCGCTACAGACCGGCTGGGCCGGCTCGGCCTGGGCGCGCGCCGCGGAGATCATCCGCTACACCTTCACCAACGGCTGGCCCAACATGACCCGGTTCGCCACCATGTTGCGCAACGTCTACCTGCCCGAGTTGCTCCCAGGCAGCAACAACAACGGCAACTGGGAACTGGTCATGATGGAGGCCGCCGTCGGCATCTCCGTGTTCCTGGACGACAAGACCGACTACGACACGGCGATGGCGAAGTTCCTGGGCCGCGTGCCGGCGTACATCTACCTGGCAAGTGATGGAGCGCTGCCCAAGACCGCGCCCGGCAGTGGACTGACCACCAGCTCGCAGATCATCAACTACTGGCAGGGACAGAGCACCTTCGTCGACGGGCTCACCCAGGAGACGTGCCGCGACTTCACGCACGCCGGCTACGGGATCGCGTCGATCTCCGACGTCGCCGAGACATCCCGGATCCAGGGCACCGACCTCTACACCGGTGACGTCGGCACCCGGCTGCGGTTCGCGCTGGGCTTCCAGTCCAAGTACGAACTCGGCGCCGCGGTGCCGTCGTGGCTGTGCGGCGGCACGGTCCACCGGGGGCTCGGACCGGTGACCGAGGTCGGCTTCAACGCGCTGGGCTTCCGGCTGGGCAACTCCATGACGAACACGCAGACACTCACGCTGCAGAACCGGCCTGCTGGTACGAACAACCTGTTCGTGGCTTGGGAAACCCTCACCCACGCGCAGAACCCGAACTGATCCGGGGGTTCAGGTGGGCGGCCCGGCGCACCGGCGCGTCGGGCCGCTGTGCTGTGCGCGTGCTTCGGTGTAGGACTGCGGCGGGGACCCGGCGCGCCCGTGGTGCTCATCCACGGCTGGCCGCTGTCCGGGCGGTCGTGGGAAAGCCAGGTGCCTGCCCTGGTCGAGGCGGGACACCGGGTGATCACCTACGACCGGCGCGGTTTCGGCGCGTCGTCACAGCCGTGGGGCGGCTACGACTACGACACGTTCGCCGCCGACCTGCACGTGTTACTGGAACACCTCGACCTGACCGACGTGACCCTCGTCGGCTTCTCCATGGGCGGCGGCGAGGTCGCCCGCTACGTCGGCACGCACGGCACGGACCGGGTCGCGAAGGCGGTCTTCGCCGCCGCCGTCCCGCCCTACCTCCACAAGTCCGACGACAAACCCGGACGGCGGCATCGACGACGCGACACTGACCGCGTTCCACGACGGCATCCGGGCCGACCGCGTGGCCTTCGTCGACCAGTTCGTGACGAACTTCTTCTCGGTCAACGGCCGAACCGACCTGGTCAGCGCACCACTGCGCGACTACAACGCCGCGATCGCGGCGTCGGCGTCGGCCAAGGGCACGCTGGACTGCACCACGGCGTTCTCCACCACCGACTTCCGCGGCGACCTCGCGTCGTTCACCGTCCCCACCCTGGTCATCCACGGCGACTCGGACGCGATCGTCCCCTTCGAGGTCAGCGGCAAGCGCACCGCCGAAGCCATCGACAACAGCAAACTGGTCCTGGTCAAGGACGCACCGCACGGCCTGAACGTGACCCACGCCGACACCTTCAACGCCGAACTGCTCGCCTTCCTGCGCGACTGACCCGTCACGTCGGCGCCGGCCCGCGCGGGGCCGGCGCCGCCGCGACCAGGATCCCGATCGCGGCGACCACACCGGCGGCGATGGCGATGAGACCGGTCGGCCCGGTGATCCGCAGCAGCAAGGCGCCCACCGCCGCGCCGGCGAACATCGCCAGTACCGAACCGAGCCTGCGAGGCAGTTTGGCGCCGGGGCCGCCGGCCACGACGCTGTCCGCGGCCAGTCCGGTCAGGGCCATCGTGAGCACGGTGGTGGTCAGGTCGGCCGCGGCAAGGCGCCGAATGGTGGCGTTCTGCAGCCCGAAACTGGCGCCGAGCGCCGCAATGGTGATCAACGCGGCGTGCCCGGTGTAGCCGAGCACACCGACACCGCCCAGTATCGCCGGCACGGCGAGTACACCGGCCTGCACTGCGAGGGCCGTGCCGAGCCAGATCCTCGGCCTGCCGTCCATGCGCGTCCCGAGCCGGCCGCCGAACAGCGCGCCAGCGAGAAACCCGATGATCGAGACCGCGGAGGCCAGCGGTGCGAGCCCGGAACCCGGCAACAGCCCGAATCCCAGGAACACGACGTTGCCGGTCATGTTGGCCACGAACACGTGTCCGAGTCGCAGGTAGCTCACCGCGTCGATCAGGCCGGTCACGGCGGTCAGTGTCAGCAGCGCGGCCACCAGCCAACGGCGGTCGATCGGGATTACCACGGCCATGACTACCTCCCTGCTCCACCATGCCCGTCGTTGGTGATCTGGGCTACGCGGCGATGCGAGGCCAGCAGGATCAACTGCTCACTCGATAGGCGCATCGGTACGGTGACCGGATGGATGTGCTGCGCACCCCCGATGACCGGTTCAACGACGTGCCGGACTTCGACTACGAGCCCCGGTACGCCGAGGTGCCCGACCAGGCCGGCGGGACACTGCGGATGGCGTACGTGCGGTCCGGGCCGGCCGATGGCCCGGTGGTCCTGCTGCTGCACGGTGAGCCGAGTTGGTCCTTCCTGTACCGGAGCGTCATGCCGGTGCTCGCGGCCGCCGGGCTGTGTGCGATCGCGCCAGATCTGGTCGGGTTCGGACGTTCGGACAAGCCGGCTGATCCGGCCGACCACAGCTATGCCCGCCATGTCGAATGGATCCGCTCGCTCGTGTTCGACGTGCTCGACCTGCGGGACGTCACCATGGTCGGGCAGGACTGGGGTGGGCTGATCGGGCTGCGGTTGGTGGCCGAACAGTCCGATCGGTTCAGTCGGGTGGTCGCGGCGAACACCGGCCTGCCCACCGGTGACGCGGACATGCCGAAGGTGTGGTGGCAGTTCCGGCACTCGGTCGAGCGCGCGCCGGTGCTGGACATCGCCCGGTTCGTGCAGAGCGGCTGCCGGATCACGTTGCCCGCTCCGGTGCTTGCCGCCTACGACGCGCCGTTTCCGGACGAGTCGTTCAAGGCCGGGCCGCGTGCGATGCCCCGTTTGGTGCCGACGCGGCCGGACGACCCGGCGTCCGACGCCAACCGCGCCGCTTGGCGGGTGCTGACCCAGTCGCCGATGCCGTTCCTGGTGGCGTTCAGCGATGGTGACCCGATCACCGGTCCGATGGCGCCGATCCTGCGCACGACGATTCGTGGCGCGGCCGGGTTCGACCACCCGACCATTGCCGGTGCCGGGCATTTCCTCCAAGAGGACGCCGGTCCGGAACTCGGTGCGGCGATCGTTGATTTCGTCCGTGTGACCGGCGCTCTTTTGGGGTAGCCGTAGGCGTACCCCTGCCCGTGACCCCGGCCGAGGGGCGGGATCTGGGCGGAGGGACATGGGCACCATGAAGTTCGACTTTCCGGCCACGATGGCGTTGTCACAGATGCGTGCCTGGCTGCGTACGAATCTGCGCGGGATGTCGCCGGACACGGTGTCCGACGCCGAACTGGTCGCCACCGAGCTGGTCACCAACGCGTACGAGCATGCCAGCGGGGCGACGGCGTTGCGGCTGTCGCTACCCGCCGATCGGCCGGTGTTGCGGTTGGAGGTCGACGATGCCTGCCCGGACCAGCCGCCTGATCCGCACTACGTGCGACTTTCGGACGACCCGGGTGGCCGTGGGCTGATGTTGATCACCGCATTGAGTACGGCTTGGGGAGTGCTGTCCGGGGTTGGTCGGAAGACCGTGTGGGCCGAGATCCGGCTGGTCTAGGAGTAGACGCCGAATTCGTAAAGGGAATAGCCGAACGTGGTGCCGCGCTGCGTCCCGAACAGGCGCACGAACCGCCCGGAACCGGTGACGTCGAAGTCGTCAACGCCACCGGCACCGGTCGTCGTCGAGTAGATCGTGGTCCAGTTGGTGCCGTCCGGCGAGGTCTGGATCTGATATGCCTTGCCGTAGGCAGATTCCCACGCCAACTGGACGTGCTTGATCGCGGTCACCGAGCCAAGATCCACCTGAATCCATTGTGGATCACTCCAGTCGGTGGCCCACCGGGTCGAGAGGTTCCCGTCGGTGGCATTGGTGGCCGGGAACGGCGCGCCATTCCCAACGGCCTGGAAGGACGACGCAGTAGTCGGCTTGCCAAGCGCTACATTGGCGCCATTGACCGGCGGCGGGACAACCGAGAACGACTGAGTCTCGATGCCGACATTGCCGTGACCGTCGTAGGCATAGACATAGACCTTCCACACGCCCAACCGCCGTGGCGCCGTGACGCTGAACGTGCCGGGACCGGTCTGCGTGAACGTGGCGTACGAGAACCCCGTGCCACCGTCCACGTACTTGCTGGAGAACATCACGTTGTACCGCAACGGATCGGCATCGGTCACGCCGATGCTCACGCCGAACTGGCCACCGGCCGGCACGTTCACGGTCTGGCTCAACGACATACTGCTGATCACCGGCGGGGGGTCCGATTGCGGCGTACCACCATAAGCCGCGGCCACCTGGTAATACGACAGACGCTTCCACCCACTGGGCGCCAGGTTGAACCAGATGCCACCGAAGTCGTTCTCGTTGCCGTAATTGAACAGCGTCGCACCCAACGCGACCCCGGCATGCCCACTGATGCACTGCCAAGCCGTCGTGTACCCGGCCGCGCTCTGCTGATCCGTGTCCTGAGTAGGCACGCCGTTGGCGTCGTTCGGGACCTCCCACTCACCGGCCGGACCGGACTCGGTGACAATGTAGGGCTTGGTGAAGCCACCATTGATCCAGTCCTGTTTGACATTGCACACGCTGCCGTACGAGTTCACCGCGTACAGGTCGAGATCGGGGGAGTTGGCTTTGTAATACGGCCATGCACCGGTCCAGGCGTCGGTCGACGTCACAGGATGGTTCGGGTCGGCGGCGTGGATCGCCTGCGCCACCTGGTCGACGTACTGCGCGTAGGCGTTGCGCTCCGCCTGCAATTGAGTGCCGGTGAACGTGTTCTGCAGATTCAGCAGGACCTCGTTGCCCACGTCCCACATCAGCACACCAGGATTGTTCTTGTACGTGTTGACCCACTGCAGGATCGAGGCCTGCGTGCTGCTCTTGTAGTTGGTGTCGTTGAGGTAGTCGTTGCCCTGCCCCAGCCAGAAACCGCTGATCACCTTCATGCCGTTGGCCGCCGCCTGATTCAGCAGCGGCGCGGTGGTCGCGTCCGTGCCCCAGGTACGCACCGTGTTGACGCCCAGCGTCCGCAGGTCGGGCATGTGTGCCTCGGCGGTGGCCGGGTCCGGGCCGAACGTGACGCCCTTGATCTGGTAAGGCGCGCCGTTCACGGAAAGGGCCCAGTTTCCTTGGCTACCAGTCACTTTGACCACGCTCGGGCCGCCCGGCACCGGCGGCGCGGTCAGCGGCGGTGGCGTGGGACCGGTGGTCTGGAAGACGCCGAGCGAGCCGACACTGAGCGTGCCGCCGGACGACGTCTGCGCGCTCGGTGAGGTGCAACCACAGACCGTGTTCGGGTACGCGCCGCCGATCGCCAGATCCAGGCTGAGGAAGAAGCCGTGGTCCATCGCGGCCTGCCAGGTGGCGATGCCGACCTGGCTCTCGTTGACCACCCAGACCTGCTGGTTGTCCTCGTAGAACCGGACCTGCTCGTCGCTGGTCGTGCGGTCGATGATCTCCGAGTACGTGTGGTAACCGGTCTGGCAGCCGGCGCAGGTGGCCAGGCCGCTGGTCATCCCGTTGAACTCGGCGCAGTTGCCACCCGGCGCGGTGCCGCAGTGCACGGTCTCCGACGACGAACTGCGGCCGTTGACGTCCTCCATGATGTCGGTCTCGCCAACGCCCGGCCACGAGCTGAGATTGGTGCGGTAGCCGGCGCCGATCGCGCGGAACACCGGCCAGTAGCCAAGACCGTTGGCAGGATTGGGTTGTTGGATGGAAGCCGTGATCATCAGCTGGCCGCCGGCCGGCGCGGCGAAGTCGCTGCGCTGTGTCTCGACCCGGCCGGACGTCCACGCCCCGTTGCTGTTCAGGGCAGTGATGTTGAGATGGCCGTTGCCGTCGAGCCGCACGTTGTCGGCCGAGTTGGACTCGACCTCGCCGGTGCCCCAGTTGGCCGGGCCGCCGGGATAGCCGGTGCCGGCGTCGGTGATCCAGTTGGCCGACGACGGCGCGCTGCCGGCCGGTCCCGCGAAGTTGTCGCTCCACACCGGCGTCCACGTCGACGCACCGCCGCTACTGCCGTAGACCTGGAACTCCCAGAGGGAATAGCCGTAGCCGGTGGCCCGTGCCGTGCCGAGCATCCGGACGAAACGGCCGGTGCCGGCGACGGTGAGCGTCTGCGTGCCGCCGGTGCCCGTCGTGGTCGAGTAGATCGTGGTCCACGTGTTCGCGTCGGGGGAGACCTGGATCTGGAACGCGCTGGCGAACGCGGCCTCCCACTGCAGGACCACCTGGCTGACGGTGTCCGTCGCGCCGAGGTCGACCTGGAGCCACTGCGGATCGCTGAACCCGCTGGACCAGCGGGTTCCCGCGTTGCCGTCCACGGCGGCCGACGCCGGGAACCCCGCGCCCTCAACGGACGACGCCGTGGCCGATTTGCCCTGGGACAGCAGGGTTTGCGCGGCTGGTGTGGCCGCGTTCGCCGGGATCGCGGCCAGGCAGCACGCGATGGCGAGCAGGGTGAGCAGCCGGGCGAGACGTGGTGTCCGGCGCGCGGAAGCCAGCATGGGCGTCTCCAACTTCGTCGGTAGAGCGCTCTCTCAGCGATTCGGAGTGTTGCGCCGTCGATCCTGGGTGTCAAGCCCGGCATGTTGCGGTACCGCGTCTACCACCTGCGATAACACTTATTTCGGGTCAAGAACAAGCATCGACGAAAGATGCGACGGCCGGCATTCTGGCACCATCTGGTAGAGCGCTTTCTAGAGGTCGTGCGAAGTCAGGCGGACTCGCGTACCACGAGTGACGGCTCGAAGATCACCGAGGCCGGCGGCTGGTCGGGCCGTTCGATGCGGTCGAGCACCATGCGGGCCATCTCGGCCGCCATGTCCTCGACCGGTTGCCGGACCGTGGTGAGCGGCGGCCGGCAGTCCCGGGCGGCCGCGCTGTCGTCGAAGCCGATCACCGCGACGTCGTCGGGCACCCGCCGCCCGTGTTCGCGCAGCACCGCGACGGCGCCGGCCGCCATCAGGTCGTTGGCCACGAAGATCCCGTCCACGTCCGGCTGCTCGGCCAGCAGCCTTTCCATCGCCGCTTCGCCGCCCTGCTGGGTGAAATTGCCCTCGACGCCGGCCACGAACGGCCGGCCGTGCCGTGCCATCGCGTCCTGGAAGCCGACCAGCCGCTCCTGCCCGGCCGGCGCGTCACTCGGGCCGGCGATCGTGGCGATCCGCGTGCAGCCGCGATCGACGAGCCGGTCGGCGGCCAGTTTCGTGCCCTCGCGGTGGGCGACGTCGACGTAGCTGACCGGTGCCGGCCGGGCCGGCTTGCTGAACAGCACCGTTGGTACGTCCGCCGTGGTCAGGAGCGTCGGGAGCGTGTCATCCGGGTAGATCGAGATCAACAGCACGCCGTCGATGTGGTCCTGCCGCAACCGGTTCACCAGCCCGGCACGGACCGGTCCCGAGTCGACGAGCATCAGCACGGGATGCACGTCACGCGGCCCGAGCACGCCGACCACGCCGCTGAGGATTCGGCCGAAGAACGGGTCGGTGAACACCGTGGCCGGATCGTCCGCGTGCCGCTCCGGCTCGGACACGACGAGCGCGACGGACCCGGTCCGCCGCGTGACCAGCGAACGGGCCGCCCGGTTGGGCACGTACCCGGTTTCCTCGATCGCCCGGCGCACCAACTCCTGCAGCCCGGGATCGACGTTCGGCGCCCCGTTGACCACCCGCGACACGGTCGCCCGCGACACACCGGCAACCTGCGCGACGTGATCCAACGTCGGTGCACGTGTCGCCAATCGGTCGCTCATGCCTCCTTTGTAGCACGCGCGAGAGCGCTCTCTCGTGAAGTTGTTATCTCATCCTTGGTAGGGCGGGGCCACGCCCCAGCCCCAGCGGGGGACCGGTGCCTCCCGTGGTGGGTTGGCGTCGGGCTGGGAATTGTGGACCGCCAGCCGGGTGCCCCATTCGAGGTAGCTGGCGAAGGCCGCGCGGAACTCCGGATCGGTGGGGAGGCCGGCCTCGTCGGCGGCGTCCGTGATCAGGTTGACCCACCGCCTGCGTTGGCGTTCGCTGATGGCCTTGTCGATGTGGCGCCCCACCATGTTCGGGTAGCCGCCGTGCTCCTCGGTGTACGTGGCCGGGCCGCCGAATACCTCAGCCAGCCACAGGGCCACGTATCGGGCGTGGTCGACGTCCATGTCGGCGAACATCGGCGCCAGCAACTCGTCGGCGCGGACTCGCCGTAGAACGCTTCACACAGTCGGATGAACGCGTCCGTGCCGCCGGCCCACTCGTACAGCGTGGGCGGTGCGGCACCACCCGGACCGGCGACCTGAGTCACCTCGTAGTGGCGCATCTCCTCGATGTCCTCGACGTACGGCTTGATCGCGGCGAAGAACCGGCCGAACTCCGGGCCGCCGCGAAACCCGCTCAGGTGCCCGTCCACCGACGTCCACGTGATGCGCAGCACGTAACAGGCGGGTTCGTCCAGGCAACGGCTCAGTTCGTAGTCAACACATTGCGGCGCGGCACGCAACGCGGCCGAGGCCTCCTGGTACGCCGATTCGAAGTCCGCCAACCGCTCCGCCGACACGCGGTACCTGATGTACTCGATGACCATGTGCCCAGTTTGTACCAGTCGTCGTTACCGTATGTCCGCAACGAGCAGGGTCTTGCCGAAGACTTCGCGCCCTTCGATGGCGGCGTGCGCCGCAGCGGCGTCGGCCAGCGCGAACCGTTGCCCGATGATCGGGTCCAGCACACCGGCGGCTGCCTGCTTCAGCGCCTGCTCGGTGTAGTGCCGCATCGTCGGTGGATCCAGTTGGACCTGTTCGATGCCGGTGACCGTGATGTCGGTACGCGGCACCGTGGCGAACCGGCCGCTCGGCGTGCCGTGCGCAGAGAACCGCCCACCGGGCCGGACCAGCGCGAACGCGGCCGTGCCCAGGTCGCCGCCGACGTTGTCCAGCACGACGTCCGCGCCATCCCCGAGCAGCGCCCGCGCCTGCTCGACCCAGTCGTCCCGCCCTGAGTCGAGGACCCCGGCCGGTCCGAGCGCCCGCACGCGGTCGACCTTGGCCGCACCCCGTGCCGTTGCCACGACACGGATCCCGCGCGCCCGACACAATTGCACCAGCGCCACGCCGAGGCCGCCGCTGGCGCCCACCACGAGCACGGTGTTGCCAGGGCGCACGTCGATCCGGTCCAGCAAAGCGAGTGCCGTAGGCCCGTCGTGCAGCAGGGCGGCGGCGGTGTCCAGATCGACGCCGTCCGGCACGGCCGTCAGTTCCGTCATCAGCACGGCGGCCTGTTCGGCGTAGCCACCACGGTTTCCGGTGTGCGCGACGACCGCGCGGCCCTCCGCCGGGCCACCGAGCAGCCGGCCCGCGATTCCGTTGCCGGGCACCCACGGTAGCTTGACCGGAAACGCCTCCACCGCCCTACCGCGGAGCATCGTGTCCAGGAACAGCACATCGCACGCCGCGACCCGGACCAGCACCTTGCCGCGCCCGGCGACCGGATCCGGCCGTTGCACGGGCCGCAACACGTCGGGACCGCCGAACTCCGCCACCTCGATGACCAGCATGACCCACCTCCGTAAGTAAAGTACAGCGTGTAGTTTACACTCATCGCCCATGCCACTGCGACCGGCAAAACGGCGGGCGATCATCGAAGCCGCCCGCACGGTCTTCGGCCGGCTCGGCTATGTCCGCGCCGGCACCGACGCCATCGCCGCCGCGGCCAACGTCTCCACCCGCACGCTCTACAACCACTTCCCGACCAAGCTGGACCTCTTCACCACGGTGCTGGTCGAGGGCGGCTCGGCCATCGCCGAAGCGTTCACCGAACGGATGTCGGCACTGCCGTCCGACCGGGACGCCGAGTCGACGGTCCTCGGCATCGCGCAGGCCCTAGCCGCCCACCGGCTCGACTTCCCGGCGCACTTCGCCACGGCCCGCCACGCCGAGGTCGAAGCCGAACACCTGGCCGCGAACACCATCGACGCGTGGCAGGCCGCCGGCCCCGAGCAGGTGCGCCACGCGGTGGCCGACCGGCTCGCCCAGCTCATGGCGCGTGGCCTGCTCGACGTGGCCGATCCGGGTCAGGCGGCGGATCAGCTCATCCTGCTTGTCGCCGGTGCCGTGGCCTTCCAGCATTCCGGCACCGCCGACATCGACGGCATCGTGGCGACCGGTGTGCACACGTTCCTGTACGGCCACCTGCCCCGCGGCGCCTAACCTGGTGGCATGCACCGGGTCACCGAGGTCGCGATGATCACCGGTGAGGCCTCGCCCAATCACACCGGCAGCCGTTTCGGCGTCTACGGCACGGATCTCGGCATTCTGTGGGACAACGGGAACGCCGAGATCCTGGTGGCCTTCGGTGACAGCTACGGCACCGGTTGGGCGGGCAGCGGCCCCGGCCCGGCGCACGCCGACTGGCGCTACAACGTGCTCGCCGGCTCGACCACGACCGACCTGACCAGCGGGCTGGCCCTCTATCCGGTGGTGACCAGGCCGGACGGCATGGCAGGGCAGATCCTGGGCCGTGACACCGATCTCGCCCGCGAGGAAACCGTCATACCCACCTCCGGTATCGCGGCGGGCGGCGTCAACTACCTGCACTACATGTCCGTGCGGAAATGGGGCCCGCCAGGGCACTGGCACACCAACTACGGCGGCATCGCGGTGTCCCACGACTTCGGCCGCACCTGGACGAAACCGGCGTCCGCCCACTGGCCCAACCGGCGCGGCAAACATCCCTTCCAACTCGGCGCTTTCGCGCGTCAGGACGACCACGTCTACCTCATGGGCACCCAGAACGGTCGGTTCAGTTCGGGGTGCCTGGCGCGGGTGGACCAGCATCGGGTGGCCGAGGTGGCCGAATATCGATACTGGACGGGCCGGGACTGGGTGGCCGATCCGTTCGCCGCCAGACCGGTGCTGCCCGGCCCGGTCGGCGAGCTTTCCTTGCAGTACAACACGTTCCGCGGTGCCTGGTTGGCGACGTATCTGGACGAGCACCGCGCGGCGATCGTGCTGCGGTCCGCGCCGGCGCTGACCGGTCCGTGGGGCGAGCCGGTCGTCCTGGTGTCGGGTGCCGACTATCCGGGGCTCTACGGCGGTTACCTGCACCCGTGGGCCGCCGACGGGCCGGACGTCTACTTCACGCTGTCGCAGTGGGGCCTGTACAACGTCCGCCTGATGCGGGCTACCATCGCCTGAACACGGGAGTAGCCATGGGTGAGCAGATCCTCGTTCCGTTCAGCGGCAGCGGTTCCGGCGTCGCGGAGCTCACCTGGGGGCAGCAGCGGATCTGGGTGGCGATGCGCTTCGGCGGCCGCTCGCTGAACATGGGCGCCGCAGTGCCGCTGCGTCCGGGCGCGACGGTCGAGTACATGGCCACGGTACTGCGGTTCCTGGTGAGCAGGCACCAGTCGTTGCGCACGCTGTGGTCGGTCGACGACGCCGGTCGGCCGCAACAGACAGTATCGAGCAATGGCGTGATTCCACTGGAAATCGTGGACGACGAGGACCCGGAGGACGTACGCAAGCGCTACCAGGAAACGCCGTTCGACTCCACGACCGAGTGGCCGGTCCGAATGGCCGTGGTGCGGCACACCCATTTGGTCGTGATGTACAACCAGTTGGCGGTCGACCAGCGTAGCCTCGACGTTCTCGCGGCCGACCTCGCCAACCTCGATCCCGTCACCGGCAAGGAGATCCGGCCGATCACCGCGCACCAACCGCTGGACCTGGCCCGCCGGCAGCGGTCGCCGGCCGCGCGCCGGGCCGGCGACGCCGCGCTGCGGCACTGGGAACGACTGCTGAGAACCGTGCCGCCACAGCGGTTCGGCGATTCGTCGGACAAGCGGGTGCCGCGTTTCGTCGAGGTCGGCTACCGTTCGCCGGCCGGGCACCTGGCCGCCCTGATGATCGCGGCACGGACCGGCGCCGGGACGTCCGCCGTGCTGCTGGCCGCGTTCGCGGTGGCGCTGGCCGAGGTCACCGACCACCGTCCGGTGGTCACCCAGTTGTTGGTGAGCAACAGGTTCCGGCCCGGGTTCGCCGACGTGGTCGGCGCGCTCACCCAGACCGGCCTGTGCGTGCTAGACGTCACGGCCGGCACCTTCGACGAACTCGTCGCCCAAGCCGCCCGAAACACCGTCAGTGCCGGCAAGAACGCCTACTACGACCTGTTCCAACGCGACGAGATGATCGCGTCGGTGAGCCGGGACCGCGGCGTGGACATCGACGTCTCGTCCTACTTCAACGACCGCCGACGCCAGACCCGCCAACCGGACGGCCCGCCGCCGACCGTGGAGCAGGTGCGGGCCGCGTTGCCGTTGAGCGCCGAACGTCTCATCGGCCGGCCGGCCGGTCCGACCCAGAAGCTGTTCTGCCACATCAACGACGTGCCGGACACGCTCGACGTCATGATGCGCGCGGACACCCACCACCTGTCGCCGTCGGACGTCAGTGCCTGCCTGCGCGGCTGGGAAGCCGTACTCGTGCGGTCCGCGTGCGATCCGGACGCCGTGCTGTCCGGTTCACTTGAGCGCGCCGGCCAGTAGCCCGCGCGTGAAGAAACGCTGTAGCACCAGGTACACCGCGACGCTGGGCACCATGATGACCAGCGCGGCCGCGAGCCGGACGCCTTCGCTGAGGTCCTGGCTGGACTGCAGGTTCGTCACCACCAGGTTGAGCGTGTAGAGGTCCGGGGTCTGCGCGACCAGCAGCGGCAGCAGGTACTGGTCCCAGATCATCAGGAAGCCGAACACGGCGCACGTGCCCAGCGCAGGCCAGCACAGCGGCAGGATGATCCGGAAGAAGATGGCCAGGTCACCGGCGCCGTCGATGCGCGCCGCCTCTTCCAGTTCCGCCGGGATCGTCTTCATGAACGCGGTCAGCACGTAGATCGGCAGTGCCCAGCCGACCAGCGGCAGGATCAGGCCGCCGTAGGAGTTGATCAGCGTGCCGCCGGCACTGAACGGGTTGGCGATCTTGCCCAGCACCAGGTAGGTGGGGATGGCGATGATCTCTTCCGGCATCATCAGCGTCGCCATGATCAGCACCATGACGATGCCGGCGCCACGGAACCGCTTGCGCGCCAACGCGTACGCGGCCAACGTGCTGACCGTGACCTGGAGCGTGAGCGCGACGACGACCACGATGACGGAGTTGAGCAGGCCGCGCCCGACGCCGAACCCCCATGCCTGGGTGAAGTTGCCGAAGGTCGGCCTGCTCGGCCACAGCGCCACCTGGCCCAGTTGCACCTGGGCACCGTCGAACGCCGTGGCGATGAGTGTCCACAGTGGCATGACGAACACGAACACGACGAGCGCGTACAGCAGCACGCGCACCACGCGCCTGCTCACCGCGGTGCGCGGCATCCGCAATCCCAGTGCGGTCCCCGAGTAGCTCATCGTGTCTCCACCCGGCCCCGCCACCAGCGCAGCAACAGCGTGATGATGACGGTGGCCACCAGCAGCAGCGTGGCGATCGAGGACGCGTAGCCCAGGTCGTTGTTCTGCACGCCTGCGTTGTACGCGTAGGTGATCGTGGTCTCGGTCGACCCGGCCGGACCGCCGTTGGTCAGCACGTAGATCTCGGTGAACACCCGCAGGCCGCGGATCACGCCCAGCGTCAACACGATCGTCGTGATCGGCCGCAGGCCCGGCAGGGTAACCGCACGCAGTCGCTGCCACGCGTTCGCGCCGTCGATCGCGGACGCCTCGTACAACTGCCGATCGATCCCGGCCAGGCCGGCCACGAAGATCAGCATGTCGTACGGCGCGCTCTTCCACACCTGGATGGCGATCACCGACGCGAGCGCGCTGCTCGGGCTGCTCAGGAACGGAAACGGCCCGAGGCCGATGTCACCGAGCAGGCCGTTGACCGACCCGTACTGGCCGGGAAACAGCAGCGTGCCCCACAGTTCGGCGACCACGACCATCGCGGTGACCACCGGCAGGAACACCGCGGTCCGCAGGATCCGCAGGTGCCGCGCCGGCCCTTCCAGCAGCAGCGCCAAGAAGAAGCCGACGAACATCGAAAGGCACACCGTGGCCACGGTGTCGATACCGGTGTGCAGGACGGCCGTGTGCAGTTCCGGATCGGCCAGCGCCCTGGTGAAGTTGGCGGTGCCGATCCACAGGTTGCCCAGGTACGGCCGGACGTTGAAGAAGCTGAGATAGCCGCCCCACACCGTCGGCCAGAACTTGAACACGCCGATCGCCACCAGCGCGGGCGCCAGGAACAGCCACGGCGAGATCCGGAACCCGGCCCGACGCCGTGTCACCTGTTGCGGTGGGGCGTCGGGCCGGGCGTCCTGAAGCAGGGTCATCCGGCGAGCACGCCCTGCTGCTTCAGCAGCGTCGTGAACTGCCCGCCCAGGGTGTGCAGGGCGGCGGCCGGGTCGGCGCAGTGCGCGACCATCGCGTTCAACGCGTTCGACGTCGCTTGCCGGAAAGCGGGCCAGTTGGGCATGTAGTCGGGCTCGTAGTGGCCGGACTGCTGGTAGACCTGCTCGGCCAGCCGCCAGCGCGGGTCGTTGTTGTGCACCGCGGCGGCGTCGACCGTCCGGTTGACCGACAGCCGCACGATCGTCGCGGTGGGCGACGCGGTCATGCCGAGCTTCTGCGCGGTCGGGGTGATCATGTACTCGGCCAGCTGCTTCGCGGAGTCGGCGTGCTTGGAGCCGGCCATCAGGTAGATGTCGGTGCCTTCGGCCAATGTCTTGGCGTTGACCGGCCCGGCAGGCGGGGCCACTGCCGTGTACTTGTTGGCCACCGCGGTGGGGTCTGTGGTGGCATAGGCGTAGGGACCGGTGAAGTAGAGACCCGCGACGCCGGTGCTGAAGGCCTTGTTGGTGTCCGTCGTGACGTTGTTCAGCGCGCCGGGTTGGACGACCTTGTTGGTGCAGAACAGATTCTCGAACCACTGCGCGGCCTGCACCGCCTGGGATGAGTCGATCGTCTGGGTGTACTTGCCGTTGCCCGCCGACCTGAAGTAGTCACCGCCGGCCTGCCACAGGAACGTGGACCAGTACCAGGAGATGTAACCGCGGGTGGTCGAACCGGGCACCGCGATGCCGTAGGTGTCGGCCTTGCCGTTGCCGTCCGGGTCGGCGGTGGTGAACGCCTTGGCGACGTTCAGCAGGTCGGACCAGGTGGTCGGCGTCTTGAGGCCGAGCTTGCTCAGCCAGTCCGTGCGCAACAGCAGGACGTTGGCCTGCGCGGAGAACGGGACGGCGTAGTAGTTGCCGTCGCTGCCCTTGGCCGATGACCAGGACAGGTCGGTGAGCTGGTCGTTGCCGGCGATGGACGACTTGTCGACCTGCTGCAGGATGCCCTCGGAGCGGAAGGCGCCCAGCTGTGACGCGTCGTCGACGACGATGTCGGGCAGGTTGTGGCCGGCGGCCGCCGCGTTCACCTTGGTCTCGAAGTCGGTGAGCGTGGCGAAGGTGTTGACCTTGATCTTGGTCTTGGCGGCGTATGCCGCGAAGATGTCCTGGTACTCCTTCTGGGAGTCAGCGGTGCCGCGGATCCACACCTCGAGCGGCCCACCACCCCCAGATGACGACGCTGCGGGGGTACTCGCGCATCCGGCCATGACCGTTGCCGCGGCCATGCCCACGGCAACTGCGGCGACGAGGCGTCTCGCGTGCATGCTCACTCATCCATTCATCAGTGTGAACAGTAGACACGGATATGAATTGACGTGACCCTACGTCCAGCCGGCGGGTCAGGCAATCGTCGATCGTCACGGTCCGGTAACACCCGAGTCACGCTAGCGCTGGTCTTAGTTCATGTGAAAAACTAAGACCTCGACGTGACCGATGAAGTTCACTCGGACAGGAGCATGTCGTGACAAGAATATTGCGGGTGCTGGCCTGCCTGGCGCTGGCCACCGCTGTTTGGTTCGGCCAGCAGGCGCTCTGGTCACCGTCCGCACCGGCGGCCACCGCGTGGACCGGGACCTGGGCGGTGTCGCCGCAGAGCAGCGGCACGACGTTCGCGCAACAGACCTTGCGCCAGATCGTGCACACCAGCATTTCCGGTTCGGCGGCGCGGATCCACCTGTCCAATGCGTTCGGCAACCAGCCGGTCGCGATCGCCGACGTGCACATCGCGCAACGGACCTCGGGGTCCAGTGTCAACACCGGCACCGACCGGACCGTCACCTTCGGCGGCCAGACCACTACGTCGATTCCCGTTGGGGGAGCGGTGGTCAGCGATGCCATCGCGTTCCCGGTTTCCGCGCAGTCCGATGTCGCGATCAGCGTTTTCCTGCCGCAGGGCACCGGTCCGGCCACGTTTCACCAGGTGGGCCAGCAGACCAACTTCGTCGCGTCCGGCGACGTCAGCGGGAACGGGAGCCTGTCCAATCCGGGAACGCTGGGCAGCTACTACTTCCTGACCAATCTGGACGTGCAGAACACGGCCGCTTCGGGCGCCGTGGTGACCCTGGGCGCCTCGATCACCGACGGGATCGCCTCCGCGTCCGACGACAATCGCCGTTGGCCCAACGATCTGGCCGCTCGGCTACTCGGTTCCGGCCGGACGGTCGGCGTGCTGAACGAGGGGATCAGCGGGAACCAGCTGTTGCGTGACGGTGCCGGACAGAGTGCGCTCAACCGGTTCAGCCGAGACGTTCTCGGACAGCCAGGGGTGCGCTGGGTGATCTTCTCCGACGATCCCATCAACGATCTCGGCTCGAACAACCCGCCGCCGTCATCGGACCAGCTGATCAACGGTCTCAAGCAGCTGATCGCGCAAGCCCATCAGGCCGGTATCCAGTTCCTGTGCTCCACGCTCACGCCTTACAACGGTTCCGGCGGCTGGACGTCGCAGGGAGAGACCGAACGGGCCGCGATCGACAGTTTCATTCGCGGCGCGGGTAGTGGCTGCGACGGTGTTGTGGATCAGGACACCGCCACGCATGATCCGGCCAACACGATCCGGTACCTGCCGTCCTTCGACAGCGGCGATCACCTGCATCCGAACGAGGCCGGTCTGCAGGCTATCGCCAATGCGGTGAACCTGAACTTCTTCGGTACGACCACGGCTACGCCTGTGATCAGCCTTCGGTCGCATGCCAACGGCAACATCGTGACCGCGGAGAACGCCGGTGCCTCGGCCCTGATCGCCAATCGGACCGCTGTCGGGACGTGGGAGCAGTTCGACGAACTCGATCAAGGCAACGGCAACATCGCGTTGCGGGCGCACGCCAACGGCAACATCGTGACAGCTGACAATGCCGGCGCGTCACCACTGATCGCCAATCGGACGGCTGTCGGTCCGTGGGAGACGTTCCAGCTCATTCACAATGGTGACGGCAGCGTCAGTCTGCGGGCCATGGCCAACGGCAATGTCGTGACGGCCGACAATGCCGGTGCGTCGCCGCTGATCGCCAACCGGACCGCTGTCGGGACCTGGGAGGAATTCGACCTGATCAACGACTGACGTTGATGTTCGACAGCGTCCCGATGCCCGGCACCTCGATTCGGTCGGGCAACGGGATGCCGCCGAAGGCAGGCTCGAAGCCGAACAGTCCGGACAGCACCGCCCTCAACAGCCGCGCCGCCACATCCGGCCGCCCGAGCTTCGCGAGACCGTGCGCGGTAACCCCGGGCCAGGCGGCGAAGGCGCCCGCGGCACCATGGTCGGGCCGGTCGGCCAGCGGCGCGGTCGGATCGTCCAGCGCCAAGGCCCGCATCCAGGTCGCCGCGAGTAGCTTGTCCGACACGAACCGAGTCATGTTCTCCCGTTGCTCCGCACTGAGATCGGCGTGCAGGTGAGCGGCGACCAGACCGAAATCCAGGCAGTGCCCGATCGACTCGGTCAACGAGGGATGCCGAATCTCCCAGCGGCCATCGGGCAAGGCCAACTCGACGACCGCACGAGCCATCGCATCCGCATCGCGATCCACCACAGCGGCATCGGCAGTCCGGCCACACACCCGAAGCAGCCCGGCGAACGACCGCATCATGCCGACATAAGCCGCATTGAACGACGCCACCACATTGACGTAGTTGGGCACACATTCCAACAGCAACCAAGGATCCGACCCGAAATCGGCCAGCACACCACCTTTCCGCTTGTCCACCCAACCGTGCGCGAAGTGGTCCAGGTGTTCGAAGACCGTCCGGGCACCGACCTGCTCGTCCAGGAAACCGTGCTCACCAGTGATGCAGACATAGTGCTCGACCAGCCGAAACAGCGCATAGTGGTTCGAGACGTAGTCGTTGCCCAACGGCCCGCCGTTCCTGGTGTCGAAGCCGAACGAGCTGTCGTACGGGCCACTCAACGCCCGGCGCAGCCACGCTTTCAGGCCGGCCGGTTCGAGTAGGGCGTAGAGGCGGCTCCACTCGGTGTGGTCCCAGAAGTACGTGGTGGTCGGGCCGAGCCGTGGGCCGCCGGTCAGGAAGATCGGCTCGGCGCTGACGCGGGTGTTGCGCAGGTAGAGCGCCAGCAGCGCACCCATGTAGTACGACTTCGCGATGCCGGGATCGTCCGCTTCCAGGACCGGGAGATACCCGCTGAAGTGCGGGTTTCCCGGCGTGAACATGCCGCGCCACAACTCCCGAAAGCCACGTTCGGAGTCCGCGAGCGCTTGGGGAAAGTCCCGCGCGGCCTCAGCGGCGGCAGTGGCCACGTCGACGGCATCGCGGCCGTACGCGCACGCGATGCCGATCGACCGGCTCTCGCCGGCCGCCAACCGCAAGGTCCAGGTGGCGCGGGCACCGGCGCCCAACTCGTCCAATGAGTCCGGGACCGTGTCGAAGGCGTAGCTGGCTCGCGCGGGTGAACTGCCGTCGGCGATGTTCACCAGGGCGCCGTCGAACAATGACTTCCAGCGCGGCGAAACCGACCAGTGCCGGGTGGCGGCGACCTCGTCGCCGTCGATGTGCAGGACGACGCGCCGATGGTCCATGGCCAGGGCGACGGAGTACCAGCGCCCGACGACGACGTCGCGCTCCGCGTACTCCTGCTCGCCCGCGATGCCGAACCACAGGCGGCCGGCGTCGACGCCGAGTTGGAGCGAGTCGGGGTGGTTGCCGTGGGTCAGCACGATGCCGGTCTGATCAGACTTGTCCAGGCGCAGTTCCAGCTCGATCACCCGGCCAGGGCACAGCTCGAAGCTGTCCAGGACCACCTCGCTGGACTGGCCCAGCACGAACTCCGCCGACGACAGTTGGTCACCATCGCGGCACAGCCGCCGTACCGTGGCGACGGCGCCGTCCCGGTGCGGATAGACGGTGTCCGTGCTCACGTGCCGGGGGAGTTCGTACGCCAGCGACATCGCCTCGGTGTCGGCGTCGCGCTGGATGCCCGGCAACCGGGGCCTGCCAAGGCGGAGGCGTCGTGGGCCCGGCCCCAGCAGATACGGCGAATCGCGCCGGGTTGACGCGCGGATTCGTTCCAGCGTCATGAAATCGTGGTAGTTGCCCGCGGTCCACGGCACGTCGTAGAGCCAGCCCCAACCGGTCTCGGTGTGCGCGACCATCGCGAACAGATCTTGCGACAGCAGATAGTCTGTAGCTTGATCCGTAGTGTTGGTGACGTCAATTTGCCATAGCAGCAAGTCCTGCGCCAGCACCATTCTGGTGTCGGTGTGCACCCGCACCGCGTCGGTGGCGTGTTCGCGGCGCACGCCCCACAGCTGCCACCGGAATCGCTGCGCCGACAGCGTCGAACCGTTCAGGCGCAGCACACCGGTGTGGTAGCCGAACGAGTACGGCGGCGCGGCCAGCCACGACAACGAACTCAGGTCGTGGTTGACGTGCCCCTGGCCCCACTGGTTGCGCAACGACGGCAGGTGCGCCAGCTCGGCCGCGTCCATCCACTCGCCGGCCACATCGTCCAGGTCGGGAACGCCGCTCACTTCGTCGATCCCGCGGTCAGGCCCGCGATGAACTGTTTCTGCATGGCCAGGTAGCCGACGACGGGAATGATCCCGGCGAGGAACATGATCCCGAACAGCTGGCCGTAATCCATCTGGAACTGTCCGATCGAGAGGTAGAGGCCGGTCGTGATGGTCTGACCCTGCAACGGGCCCAGGATGAACAGCGGATTGAGAAAGTCGTTCCAGATCCACAGCGACAGGAAGATCGCGACCGTCGCGGTGGCCGGCCGCATCAGCGGCATGATGATTCGCCACCAGATCCGTAGGCTGCTGGCGCCGTCCATTCGGGCCGCCTCAACGATCTCGCTGGGCACCGCACGCATGAACCCGACATAGACGAACACCGCGAACGACAGGTATCCACCGCCCACATTGGACAGAATCAATCCGGGATAGGTGTGGTCCAGCCCGACGAGCGTCAGGATGTGGATCGTCGGCAGGAGCACGACCTGTGGCGGAATCATCAGTCCGGCAGCCAGCATCGCGAGAATCGCGGCCCGCACGCGAGTCCGCCGGCGCGAGATGTAGAAGCTGAACGCCGAGCCCAGCGGGATCAGCAGCAGCACAGAACACACCACGACGATCACCGAGTTGCGCAGCCCCAGTTGCAGCAGGCTGTCCGGCCGATTCAACGCCGTCGACAGGTTGCCCAGCGTCGGATGGATCGGCGGGGCCGCCGGGCTGCTCTCGATGGCGCCCTCGGTCTTGAACGCGTTGACGATGGTCAGGTAGATCGGGCTGACGAACAACAGGATCACCACGACAGCCAGCGGCAGCCGCAACTGTCGCCGCACGGGCAACGCGGTCACAGGCCCACCTCCCGACGTCGCAGGAGACCGGTAACAGACAAAGCGATGACCGCCGACAGCAACAGCAGTGCCATGGCGACGGCGGAGGCGTAGCCGAACCGGTCGCTGGTAAACGCCAGCTTGACGATGTACTGGGCGGTGGACTCGGTGGCGTTGGCCGGTCCGCCCGAGGTCAGCACCGTGATGATGTCGTACAGCTTCAGTACCGTGATCAGCGAGATCGTCACGCTGATCGTCGTCGCCGGCGCGACCATGCGCAGCGTGATCATGCGAAACTGTTGCCCGCTGCTCGCACCGTCGATCGAACTGGCGTCGTACAGCTCCGGCGGAATGTTCTGCAGCGCCGCCAAATACACCACCGTGGTGAAACCGGACAGCACCCACGACACCACGATGCCGACCGACAGCATCGCCATGTGCGGTGTGCCGAGCCAGTCGATCGGCTGCCTGAGTACGCCGATGTGCAGCAACACATTGTTGAGCAGGCCGTTCTGGGTCAGAATCGTCTTCCACACGAAGCCGACGATCACCCCGGAGATGACCTGCGGCAGGAACGCGATCGTGCGCAGCATCCGATAGCTGAGGTTGGTTCGGTTGAGCAGCACCGCGAACGCGACACCGAGGACATTCGCCACGACCGTCACGCCAACGGCGAGCATCAGCGTGAACCCGACGGTCGCGTGCAGTTCGCCGTCGTGCACCATCTCCCGATAATTGTTCAGCCCGACGAAGTTGCTCTGCGCCTTGAGCGGATTCTGATCGGTAAAGCTGCTCTGCAAACTGAGCAGCACAGGCACCACAATGAACACGAGATACAGGCCGAGACCGAGCGCGGCGATGACACCAAGCCCGCCATCCTGCCGAATACGACGGAACCTTGTCCGCGCCGGAGCCCCACGCTGGGGTGACGCCGGGACAGGCGTCACCCCAGCGACAGGCTGTCGAGTGGATGTCATTGGGTGGCGGTATTCCAGTCCTGGTCGAGCTTGTTCATCTGCCCCTGCACGTCCGATGAGTTGAACAGCGCCTGCGCGGCGGCGTAGAAGTCGTTGTTGAGGGAACCGGGCATGGCGTCGTCGCTGGTCGCCCAGCCGATCGAGCTGACCTTGGTGTTCTTGTCGGTCACGTACGCGTAGGACGTGGTGAACACCGGACTCACGGTCACGTGGTAGTCGGCCAGCGTCTTGCCCTTGAGCATGGGGAACGCGCCGTCGCCCTCGATCAGGGCCTTGAGGTTCTCCGGTGCGAGCGACCACGCCTGCGCGAACCTGGTCGCCGCCGGGATGTTCGGCGCCTTCGCGCTGATGGCCATCGAGCCGCCGACCGCGAACGGGATGACCAGCGACCCGTCATCGGTCGGCCACGGAAACACGCCGATGTTCTGCCACTGGTCCTTCGGAATCGAGCCGAGATACCAACTGCCCATCGGGTACATGGCGGCCTTGCCGGCGTTGAAGTCGGTGATGGAGTTGGCGTAGCTGACGTTGAGCGCGCCGTCCTCGAAGTAGCCCTTCGTGACGAGTGTGCGCACCTTCTGTGCCGCGGCCACGACGTCCGAGTCACCGAACTTGACCTTGTTGGCGTAGCGCTGCCGCAGCCAGTCCGGGTGCTTGCCCAGAACGTCGGCGCTCAGCGCGCCGGTCAGCGGGATGCCGGCGGCGAACGGGTCGTTGCCACCGAGTTCGATCGGCGTGATGCCCGCGGCCTTGAGCGCCGCGCAGTCCGCCAGGAAGTCCGACCACGTCTTGGGCGGCTGAATATCGGCCCTGGTGAACAGCGTCTTGTTGTAGAAGACGAGCGGGATGATCTGCGAGTTGGTCGGCGGGATGTAGACCTTGCCTTTGATCGCGTTGCCCTGTGGCAGCAGGAAGTTCGCGTTGATCCAGGACTGGTCGTACGGCTGGAGCAGTCCGGCCCCGGTGTACTGCGACGGGGTGATGGACTGCAACAGGTCGGGGAACTGACCGGATGCCTCCAGCTGCTTGGCGTACGTGTCGCGGTCGGTGTTCGGCGTGACGACCTGCTTGATCGTCAGGCCGGCCACGGACTTCTCCGCGACGGCGATCGAGTTCTTCCAGAATGTCGGGGTCAGGCTGGGGGAGTTGAACGTCATGTAGGTCAGCGTCACCTGGTTCGCCGACCCACTCGATGACGTGCTCGTACAGGCCGCGGTCAGTAGCAGCAGGCCTGCCGCTGCGGCAATGGTCTTGCGATACATGGCCGTTCCTTCCCGGTGCGGTGTCGGAGGATGGAGCCAAGTTCTCGGGGGCGGGCATCTTGCCGCCACGGGAAGATAACGTTATCTTCTGAGTTACAGTAGGGTTTCGCGACGACGTGTCAAGGGCCCGATCGGTCACAAACGGATCTCAGCGGGACGAGTGAGAGGACACCGCGTGTCTGACCCTGGCGCACCTGGTCGGCGCGGGCGGCCCCGGTCGCGACGCCCCACGATGGTGGACGTCGCACGGGAGGCGGGCGTCGCCCTGCGGACCGTCTCCCGGTTCGTCAACGGTGATCCCACGGTCGGTGACGAGCTGGCCGCACGCGTGCGGCAGGCCATCGAGACACTCGGGTTCCAGCCGGACGAGCGGGCCCGGCAACTACGTAGCGGCCGCACCCGCACGATCGGCGCGGCGGTCCGCAACATCTCCGACGCCCACCCGGTCCTGCGGGCCGTCGACGACGCAGCACGTGCCGTGGGGATGACGGTCGTCGCGATGTCCACAGAGGACGACGAGACCCGCGAACGCGAGGCGGTCATGTCCATGTGCCGGCGGCGCATGGACGGCATCATCATCGAGCCGATCGCCGAGAACCACCAGTATCTCCAGCCCGAGATCGACTCGGGTCTGCCCGTGGTCGCCTTCGACCGCCCGGCCACCGGCGTCAACGTGGACACGGTCCTGACCGACAACCGCGGCGGCATCATGACGGCGTTCGAACACCTGGTACAGCACGGACACCGGGCAATCGCCTACATCGGCGACGACGAACGGATCTACACCGGCCACGAGCGCGCGACAGCCTTCCGCGACTGCGTGGTCAGCCATGGCTTCGCACTGGACGGCATGGTCCACCCGGGCCCCATCGAGCCGGAACGGATCGCCGCCGCCCTGGCGAGCAGTCAAGGCGCTACCGCGATCATCACGGGCAACGTGTCCACCACGATCGCCGTCATCCGTCACCTGGGGGCCGATTTCGGCGCCACCGCCCTGGTCGGCTTCGACGACTTTCCACTGGCCGACATCCTGCGCCCCGGCCTGACCGTCATCGCGCAGGGTGAGGCGGAGATCGGCCGGACCGCGGTCGACCTGTTCCAGGCTCGGCTGGATGACCCGGCACGGCCCGTCCAGACGATCACCGTGCCGACGAAACTCATCGTGCGCGGCTCCGGCGAATTACCCCCGTAATGAACAGGCGACTCAGAAAGGCAGCGTGGCCATGAGTCTCACATTACCCGGCAGGCGTGTGGTAAGCGCGGCGGCAGCCGCATTACTGGCGTCCGCCGTCCTGGTGGCGACCACGTCCCAGCCGGCAACGGCGGACTCGATCACCGCGAACCAGGCGATGCGCATAGTCCAGCAGTACACCGGAATCTGGAATTCGCCGCCGACAAACCTGAACAGCGGCGAGACGGTCGACGCCCCACTGATGGGCAACGGTGACGTGGGCGTGGCAATGGCCGGCTCGATCGACAACCAGACGTTCTTCATCGGCAAGAGCGACTTCTGGTCATCCACCAGCCACGCGATCAAGCCACTTGGCCGCATGGTCGTGGCGGCCGGTGGTCTCAACGGTTCGTCCTACCACGTAGTACAGGACATCGCGCACGCAGAAGTACGCGGCACCTACACCCTCAACGGACAAACACTCAACACCACAAGCTGGATGGACGCGAACACGAACCTGTTCGTCACCCAGTTCACCCTGACCGGCGGCGGCACCCAGAACATCGGCATCACCCTGCAGAACGGCACCGGCGGCAACCCGAGCACAGGTACCACCGGCAACGACCTGGACGCCGACGTCGTCGCGGACACCGGCGGCAGCGGCGATCCACACGCCCGAATCGCGGCACGCACGATCGGCGACAGCCAGTCAATCACGGGCAACAAGATAACGTTGTCCCTACTGCCCGGCACCACGTCGACACTGGTCGCCGGCATCGTGAGCAACATCGACACGTCGAGCTACCAGAGCGCCGCGGACTCGATGGTCAACAACCTGACCCAACAGGACGTCACCAACCACAGCGGTTCGCACCGCAGCTGGTGGTCAGGCTACTGGGGCCAGAGTTTTGTGGAGATCCCGAACAAGGCAGTGGAAAAGGGTTGGTACGGCGCGCTGTACCTACTGGGCTCGGTCTCCAGGGCCGGCAAGTACGCACCAGGCATCTGGGGCACGTGGATCCCCCAGAGCAACATGAACTGGAACGGCGACTACCACACCAACTACAACTACGAGGCCGCGTTCTACCCGGCCATGTCCAGCAACCACATGGCGCAGCTGGGCAACTACGACCAGCCGGTCCTCGACTGGCAGTCAAGAGGCCAGCAACTGGCGTCCCAGAACGGCTTCTCCGGCGTGTTCTACCCGGTAGGCCTGTCCCCGAAAGGCACGAGCGCCGACACGAGCCTGCACAACCAGAAGTCGAACGCGGCCTACCTGGCCACCGACATGGTGATGCGCTTCGAGTACACCAGGGACGCGTCCTACGCGAACACGGTCTACCCATGGCTGAAGCAGGTAGGCCTGTTCTGGCAGAACTACCTGACCTTCGACAGCGCGAACAACCGCTACGTCATCAACAACGACGCCCCCCACGAAGACCAGAGCTTCCCGCAGACAAACAGCGGAATGTCCCTGGGCCTGGTCCACCTACTGTTCCAGGGCCTGATAGACATGAGCACAGCCCTCAACGCCGACTCAGGCACCAGGACAGCCTGGCAGAACATCGAATCCCACCTGAGTGCCCTACCAACGATGTCCCGCAACAACCAGACAATCCTGAGGGAAACCGAGGTAGGCAGCGACTTCGTCAACGACGGAAACGACATCGACACCCAGTCGATCTACCCAGGCGGCCTGGTCGGGCTGGACACAACGGGTTCGCTACCCCAAACGGCCCGAAACACCATCAGCCAACTAACCAACGCATGGCACGGCGGCAACGCACCGGCAACGTTCTATCCGGCGGCGGCCAGGGTGGGCGTCGACCCCAACACCATCCTGAACAACCTACAGGACGAAGCCACCAACCAGAGCTACAACAACATGGCGGTACACCACAACGGCGGCGGCCTGGAGAACCTGAACGTCGTCCCCGGCGGCCTGAACGAGATGCTGTTGCAGTCGTTCCAGAATGACATCAAGGTCTTCGCGGACTGGCCCACGAACACGAGCGGGAAATTCGGCGACCTACTGGCATACGGAGACTTCCTGATCTCCAGCGGCCGAGCCGGAAACACCGTCCAGTACATCAGGGCAACAAGCCAACAGGGCGGCAACCTGACCTTCACCAACCCATGGCCGGGCAGTGTGGAACTGTTCCGAAACGGCGCGGACAACGGCACCCTGTCCGGCTCGAAGATCACCATCGGCACATCCGCCAACGACACGATCGACCTGGCCCCGGCCGGCACGCCCCTGGCGACGATCCAGTCAGAACTGACCCAGCCCATGCCGAACAACGGAAGTGGCACAACCACCTCGTTCAGCACAGGTCTGGAATCGGGCAACCCCATGCCGACCTGGACCGACACGGTGGACCCCACAGCGGGCGCGACAGGCGTGACCGGACTGTGCTGCGGCCTGACCGCACCGGAAGCCGGCGTACGCATCGGCGAAACCTCCCACACGGGCTCAGCGGCACTGCTGTACTCGGGATCGGCACAAGGCGGGAGCCCACACGCCTACCTGGAGGTATTCGACCTCAGCGGCACGCCACTCGCGGTCGGCACCAACAAAACCCTGAACTACTGGATCTATCCGCAGGACAACACGACGACGCCGTACGTGGCCGCCGGCTCCACGAACAGCACCTGTGCAGCCATCGACATGTACTTCACGGACGGCAGCACCCTGCGCGACTCAGGCGCGGTCGACCAGAACGGCACCAAGATCCACCCAGCCGGCCAGTGCGGCCACCTGACCCTGAACACCTGGAACCACGTCACGGTCAATGTGGCCGCGAACAACGCCAACAAGCAGATCAGCCGGATTCTGGTCGGTTATGACCAGCCGGGTGGATCCGGTGGCTATCGGGGCTACATCGACGACATCACCATCAGTTAGGCCGTACCGCGAGGCCGTGTACGGCACGCCATGGCTCCAGCGAGTGTTCGATGGCCCGGTGACAGCACCTGGCCATCGAACACTCGCTCGGTCTTGGATTAACCGAGCGTCACGTTCTTGACATCCGATGGTCACCTGGCAACAATCACCCACGATCCTATAGGATCCACGAAGGGGTGAGACGTGACGACGGTTCGCCGGGCAGAGGCCTTCCTCGTCGACCTGAAGGTCGAGCAACAGCGAACCGACGCGGTCCAGTCGTTCCTGTCACAGGAGACGGTGTTCGTCGAGGTCACGGCCGACGACGGCGCGGTCGGACTCGGCTACTCCTACACGATCGGCACCGGCGGCACCGCCGTCCTGGCACTCCTGCGTGACCACCTGCTGCCCCGCCTCATCGGCGCCGAAACCCGCACGATCGAGGCCGTCTGGGCCGACCTGTTCGCCTCGACCAGGGCGACCATGGTCGGCGCGATCACCTCACTCGCACTCGCCGCGATCGACATCGCGCTGTGGGACCTGCGCTGCCTACGCGCAGGCGAACCACTCTGGCGGGTCGCCGGCGGCTTCCAGACCAGGCTCCCGCTGTACGACACGGAGACCGGCTGGCTACACCTGAGCACCGACGAGCTGATAACCGGCGCGAAAACGGCAAAAGACGCCGGCTGGCAAGGCGTCAAGCTGAAAGTCGGCCGCCCGACAGGAGAAGAAGACGCGGAGCGGCTACGCGCCGTGCGCGAGGCCGTCGGCCCGCACTTCCCGATCATGGTCGACGCCAACCAGTCGATGACCGTGGCCGAAGCGCTACGCCGGGTGGAACTGTTCGCGCCGCTGGGGCTGACCTGGCTGGAGGAACCGATGCCGGCCGACGACCTGGCCGGCCACGAACGGTTGGCCCGCGCCACCAACATCCCCATCGCGGTCGGCGAGTCGCTCTACTCGATCGCCCAGTTCCGCGAGTACCTCGCACGCGGCGCGGCCTCGGTCGTCCAGGTGGACGTGGCCAGGATCGGCGGCATCACGCCGTGGCTGAAGGTCGCGCACCTGGCCGAGACGTTCAACGTCGAAGTGTGCCCGCACTTCCTGATGGAACTGCACGTCAGCCTGGCCGCGGCGATTCCGAACGGGCGATTCGTCGAGTACATCCCGCAACTGCGAGCGATCACCACAACCGAGATGGCGGTCCAGGACGGCCACGCCGTCGTGCCGAACACACCGGGTATCGGCATCGACTGGGACCGCGACGCGATGGACGACCGCAGGGTCGCCTGATCCTGCGTGAACAGTGAGCAACGACGCTACTGATACGGAGTTGTCAATGAAGAACCCCGGCAGAACGGTGTCCCGGTTACTCGGCGCAGCAATAGCGGCGTGCCTACTGTCAGCCACGGTAGTCGCCCCAGCCCCAGCCGCAGTACCTACACAGGTAACCAAGAAAGCAACCATCGTAACAAAACCGTACATGGGCTGGAGCACCTGGAGCCTGGAGTCGACCAACTTCCCAGGAGTCAACCCGACAGGCCCGGCGAGCTTCCTCAACGAGGCCAACGTACTCAAGCAGACCGACGTGGTGGCGTCGACGCTGAAATCCCACGGCTACCAGTACATCAACGTGGACGCAGGCTGGATGGGCGGCTTCGACGGCTTCGCCCGCCCACTGTCCAACGCGACCACGTTCCCCGACGGCATGAAGTTCGTCGGCAACTACATCCACAACAAGGGCCTCAAGTTCGGCGCCTACCTCGCCGTCGGCTTGGATCTGAGGGCCTACAACAATGGCAACACGCCCATTTTCGGCGCACAGAACTGCTTCACCAGGGACATCGTCTTCGCCGACCTGCGCACGACGAACGGCTGGAATTCCTCCTACAAGATGGACTTCTCCAAGCCGTGCGCCCAGGCGTACCTCAACTCGATCGCCAACGAGCTGGCGAGCTGGGGCGTTGACTTCCTCAAGCTCGACGGTGTCGGCCCCGGCTCGTTCCAGGGTGGCGCCAACTACGACAACACCGCCGACGTGGCCGCGTGGAACACCGCGCTCACCCAGACCGGCCGCCCGATCCAGTTCGTGATCTCCTGGTCGCTGAGCCACCGGCAGGACTCGGTCTGGAAGGCCAACACCAACGGCTGGCGCGTCGACACCGACGTCGAGTGCTACTGCAGCACGATCGTGACCTGGAACAACTCGGTCAAGGCGCGCTTCAACGACGTGGTGCAGTGGATCCCGGACTCCGGCTCGGGCCACTTCAACAACCTGGACTCGCTGGACGTGGGCGTCGGCGCGATGGACGGCGTCACCGACACCGAGCGCCAGACCTACATGACGCTGTGGGCGATCGAGGCCGCACCGCTGTACGCCGGCGACGATCTGACCAAACTGGACAGTTACGGCCTGTCCCTGCTGACCAACGACGAGGTCATCGCGGTCGACCAGGCCGGCATCGCGGCCCGGCCGGTCAGCCAGGCCACCAACCAGCAGGTCTGGTACGCCCGCAACGCCGACGGCAGCTACACGGTCGCACTGTTCAACCTGGGCGCCGACCAGGCCAATGTCACGGCTGACCTCGCCGACCTCGGCATCAGCGGCACCGCGACCGTGCGCGACCTGTGGAGCCACCAGAACCTGGCCAACGCCACCGGCAGCATCCAGTCGTCACTGGCCAGCCACGGCTCACGCCTGTTCCGCGTCACACCGAGTTCAACCACGCCGAACCCGCCGTCCACCCCGCGCGTCCTGTCCGCAGCCGGCAACGCCGTCTCGCTCGCCTGGGATCCCTCGTTCAGCGCCGGCAAGCCGGTGACCAGCTACCAGGTCAGCGCCAACGGCAACACGGTCCTGGTCACCAGCGGCACCTCGGCGACCGTGACCGGCCTCGCGCCCTCGACCAACTACCAGTTCACGGTCGTGGGCGTCGCGACGAACGCGCAGTCACCGCCCAGCAAGGCATTCGTCTTCACCACGCCGGGATCGTCCGGTGCGACCACCTATGAGGCTGAAGCGTCCACCAACGTGCTGACCGGCGGTGCGCAGATCGCCGGCTGCTCGGGCTGTTCCGGCGGCCAGAAGATCGGCGACATCGGTGGCTCCGGCCTGCTGACGTTCCCGAACATCTCGGTGACCAAATCCGGCACGTACCTGATGAACGTGGCCTATGTGGACGGTGACTCCAGCCGCAACGCGATCGTGACCGTCAACGGGAGTCCGATCCAGTTGCCGACGTGGGGCAGCAACGACAACGACTGGAACTCCGCCCAGACGGTGACCATCCCGGTGCCACTGAACGCCGGGACGAACTCGATCTCGTTCGGCAACCCGACGGATTTCGTGGCCGACATCGACAAGATCATCCTCTAGTCCGAAGGGAGCGTATGCCGTGGTAGCGACAGTGCCAGCGCCGGTGCGACCCGCCGCCACGGCACGCACTCCCCAGCGCGGCCGCAGGTCCCGCCGGGGTGAGGCCCCGCTGGCCTGGCTGCTGATCTCGCCCGCGATCGTCGGGTTCGCGGTGTTCTACGCGTACCCGACGATCCGGGGGATCTACCTGAGCTTCACGGATTTCCACGTGCTGAGCCCGCCGACCTGGATCGGGCTGGCCAACTTCCGTGAAATGCTGTCCGACGACGTGTTCTGGCATTCGTTGTGGGTGACGGCCTACTTCGTTCTGCTGTCGGTCGTGTTCGGCATCGTCATTTCGCTGGCCACGGCGGTGATCATGCACCGGCTCACGTCGTCGCGGGTGGTCCGTGGCGTGATCCTGTTGCCGTTCCTGATCTCCGGCGTGGTCGCGGCGATGACCTGGTCCTGGATGATGGATCCGGAACTGGGCATCCTCAACGAGTTCCTGGTCAAGCTGACCGGGCACCCGCTGCTGTTCTTCGGCAACAGCAACCTGGCGATTCCGTCGCTGGCGGCGATCAGCGTGTGGAAGTCCATGGGCTACAACGCGGTGCTGATCTTCGCCGGCCTTCAGACAATTCCGGGAACGATCTACGAGGCCGGCCGGGTGGACGGTGCCAGTGAGTTCCAGATGTTCCGCTCGCTGACCGTGCCGTTGCTGCGCAACATCCTGGTGATGGTCGTGATCCTCACCGTGATCGGCTCGTTCCAGGTGTTCGACATCGTCCAGGTGACCACCAAGGGCGGCCCGGCCAACGCCTCGCTCGTGCTCCAGATGTACATCTACAACAAGGCGTTCACCCAGTTCGACTTCGGCTACGCGGCGACGATGTCGTTGGCCCTGTTCGTGATGCTGATCGGCATCACTTTCGCGCAGCTGAAGATGACCCGTGCCAACGAGTCCGACCTGAATTGAGAGAGGAGATCCCCGTGCATACAGCGGCCAGACCCTCGGTGGGTCGGATCGTGGCGTGGATCTACATCGGGGCCGTCATCGTGGTGACGTTGTTCCCGTTCTACTGGATCGTGCGCACCTCGCTGTCCAACAACTATTCGCTGGCCACGAATCCGTCGTCGCTGTTGCCGGTCGGCTTCACGTTCGGCGCGTTCAAGCGGGCCTTGGGACTGGCCACCACCGCCGAGGCACAGGCACAGGGCGGCTCGGGTGCGTCGCTGGACGTGGCGCTGTTCCTGCGCAACTCGGTGATCTACGCGACCGTGCTGACCACGTGCGTGGTGTTCTGCTCGGCCACCGCGGCCTACGCGTTCGCCCGGCTGCGCTGGCGCGGGCGGGAGGCGATGTTCTCGATCCTGCTGACCGCGCTGATGGTGCCGACCATCTTCACCTTGCTGCCCAATTTCGTGCTGATCAAGGACCTCGGGCTCACCAACACGTTCGCCGGCATGATCCTGCCCGGCGCGCTGTTCTCCGCGTTCAACATCTTCTTCCTGCGGCAGTTCATGCTCAACCTGAGCACCGAGATCGAGGAGGCCGCCACCATCGACGGTGCCGGTCCGCTGCGCATCTTCTACCGGATCGTGCTGCCGATGTGCGCGGCGCCGATCGCCACACTGTCGCTGCTGACGTTCATCAACACGTGGAACGACTATTTCTGGCCGCTGCTGGTCACCAGCGACGACAGCGTGCGACCGCTGACCCTGGCGCTGGCCGTGTTCAAGCAGTCGTCGCCGCAGACGGCAACGGACTGGGCCGGCCTGATGGCGGCCACCCTGATCGCGGCGCTGCCGATGTTGCTGCTGTTCATCGCCTTCGGCCGCCGGATCGTCAACTCCATCGGCTTCACCGGGATCAAGTGATGGAACTCTCCTGGCCACGGCCGGCCGCAACCTGGGTGGAGGCGGCCCCGGTCGGCAACGGCCGCCTCGGCGCCATGGTCTTCGGCGGCCCAGGTCGCGCCCGGTTCCAGGTCAACGACTCGACCGTATGGTCCGGCACACCGCACGGCCCGACCGAGGGGTTGGCCGGCGTGCTCGCGGCCGGCGCAGGCCCCGAGCGGCTGGCCGAGGCACGTGCCGCGATCCGGGCCGGCGACCTGCGGCGCGCCGAGTCGCTGCTGATGTCGTTCGAAGGTCCCTACAGCCAGGAATACCTGCCCTACGCGGACCTGTGGATGACGCTGGACGCCGAGTTCCACAGCCGGACGCTCAACCTGGACAACGGCGTCGTGCGGGA
>WNGR01000813.1_pt1 | contig 39278 bp, 54 predicted proteins | sample 5407581 | NCBI WGS metagenome assembly WNGR01 (sample SAMN13153383, study PRJNA577476) | soil metagenome | isolation source: 80 cm soil or saprolite under Garry oak tree replicate 2 | place: USA:California | collected 2016-06-15 | reverse complement strand
AGGTGCAGGCTCGTTATAGTTGTCGCGGTAGTTCGCAGCCTCATCTCGCGCCCTGTTAGACAGATGACGTCCATCAGCCAAAAGTCCAGAGCTAGCCTAGGTGCTCATGAGCGAGGTTCAAGTAAAGAATGGCGAAGACGTACCAAACCAATATGTCGGTCTATCGTCTGAATTCGGCGATTTGCTCCCGGGACTAGAAGCTTTGAGTGGACGAGCTTCTCCACTGCCAAGACGACACCATCTTTGACACGGAGGCCAATGGCAGTTCTGAATGGAGGGATATAAATCGTGAGATGACGGTGATCTAAGTAAGGGCGCCATACCCTGAGTTGTCTACGGCCTTGTTCGCATATTCGACCTATATGAAACAGCGTAAGACAATCTACGGGTTAAGAAACGGGGGGAGAAAGACCTGAAATATGCGACCATCTGGCGAGTAGGTGCTTGCAGAAAGGTCATATCCTGTGCCGATGGAAGTCATCGTTGATTGTTAGGATCTGTTCGCAGTGGACGCGCAAGCACTTATCGACGGATGCCCGGCCCGGACACGTCGCGGCTTGCGTGGGTGTCTCACGTCTCTCGTGCAACCAGCAGCGATGGTAACATTAGACGCGTCCGAATACTCTGAAGACGACTGGTCATCTCTACTCAAAGGTCATCCTATATTCTCTACTGCGGAAGCTAGGCCTTCTCAACTGCTTGAACTTTCAACCAACTCCCTTCCTGACTTCACTCATCCCGACCCACTTAATCATGACTCTCCTTTCCCCTCCGGTAGACGCCAGGCTATGGTCTTGAAGGATGCAGATCTGATAGTAGCCGTCGGGAAGGAAATACGAGCGACCTCTCTTGGGGACGCGAAACTCAGCAGGGCAACCCCAAAGTCATACAAAGTGAGCCTTGCCATAACGTCACGTCGTTCCTATTCTAATTTATTGTTTTAGGTCCTACACACACCTAACATTCAGTTTGATATATCTCAACTATCTTTAAACCCGACTGGGAAACTGCTGGCAGTGGCGGGTACATTTCAAGTCGCTGTTATCGTGCTGCCTCGACCGGGTTTCATGCGTCTTGTTCCACCAACTGTAGACTGCAAGTACGCGCCGCTTTATCGCACATCGCATCCGCCAGAATTTTGATCCTCTTCTATAGATCTATTCAAGTAGGGCAGTACTTTCATGCCTCCTCTTCTTCGCCACCAATAGCCAAGATCCAATGGCATCCATGGGGTGAGGCAGGCTCAACGCTTATGGTAATGACTGTGGATGGGAAGCTCCGGTAAGGCTAGTTTTTCTTTGGCCCGGTAAACTCCTTTAATGGTTCTTTCCGATGACCTAGCGAGTATGACATCTCGGTAGATGCAGATGAGCCCTTGCAGGTCGTCTCCTTTGTCCCCGACCGCAAGCCAAACAAAACGTTCAATGCTGTCGATGCTGCAGAGCGTGAAGTCGCGTCGTTCACCCTTGGTAAGGGGAAGGCTGACTGGGGCCCATTGACCATCTACGCTGTCATGAAGAGCGGGGACGTGCATGCGGTCTGCCCCTATATGCCCAAGAACGCGTACGATGCCCTCTGCTCAAGGTATGCTCCTTCTGATTGCTATTTACAGGTCAATACCTTCGTCATACGTCCACGCCCTCGAGTGTTTCGTAGCAGCCAAGCAAGAATACCTCTCCCAAAATCCGTCGTCACAATCACAATCACTGTCAACCACATACTCTTATCAACACAAGTACATCAGTGCACTCCTCAAACAACTCCCACCAGGGACAGTTTTCCCAGCAACTTCTCGTTCCGTTCTCCTCCATCCGCCAACAACGATGAAATCGCCTCCCTTGCGCCAAGGCCCTTTTCTTCTACAACCCGCACCACTTATGCTCGACGGGAGCGAGGGAGGCGACGCGACCGACATATTGTACCTTGCGTTCGACAAAGACGATGAGACTGACGATGACGGGGAGACTGAGCGTCTGGGGGTAGTTTTGGTAGTCGCTCAGGACGGCAAGGTTGATGTCTGTCTTGACGTGGATAAGGTTGAGGCCCGCTGGGAGAACCGACAGGTCAGTATGGCGTGCTCCCCAAATGAGCAGGGTCTTGATTTCCATTGCAGTCAACGAGTTCCGAACTGCCCATGCTAGCAGTATACGAAACAATCGACTTGGGTTTAATCAAGACTCTTTCCACGATTCAGCCACCTTCTCTGGATCTATTACAGGGCAATTCTCCTGTCTTTCTCGCAGACCCGATACACGAAGATACTGTTTATGTCTATCATGGATTTGGCGTACACGCTATTCATCTCCACAAGATGCTGCGTAATCTAAGCAGTGCTCTGCATTCTGTTTCTGGAGGTGCCGAAGATGCACTTGTGACTGCGTTGCGTAGCCCCGTCTCCGCTGAGGTGCAACCGATCGTGACGACATTTTCAGTAGAGAGAAAGTGGAGTCCATACAACTTTTCTCCACGACCATCCGCTGAACAATAAAAGCAGGGCCTCCAATCCAGTCACCTCTGTCATTGTGCCCAATGACGTATATTTGAGTTACAGCCTATTCGTTCTTACCTCGTCCATGCGCGTCGTCTCATTCTCCCTGAATATGCGTTCTGGCGATCTTCTGGCCAGGGACGAACCCAAAAGCACCGTGCCCGCAGACCGTTTACTCAAGCCTGCTGGCGGGCCGCCTGCATATATTTCGCTGCTCGGCACGAAGCCCTGGCAGCCCCCAACGAGTCTGCCCTCGACGGGTCTACCTGCCACGCCACGGCTCGCCACCCCAGGGACGAAGGACTTCCGCATTACGCCCGACACGCTACGCTTCGTCTCCGCCAAAGTGGACGAGATCGCCACGCGCGTCCACGGCGTCGAGTCGGCGTACCAGCAAACGAACGTGCAGGTCGAGCTGCAGTGCGAGGAGCTCCAGCGACAGGCGGCGAAAGTCACGGAGATCCGGACGCTGCTGGGCGAGCTGCGCGGCGCACGGCAGGACCGCATCGGCGCTCGTGCCCGCGCGATACAGGACGGGCAACAGGCGCTCCTTGGGAGGCTGGATCGCGTGCTTGGGGAGCTCATGAAGCGCACGAACCCGACTCTGAGCGATCACGAGACTAAGTGGTTCGGGGAGCTGGGACGGATGCAGCAGCAGGTGCTCGGTGCAGGGAGGTACGACGAGGCGTCGTTGATGGCGCGTGTGCAAGCGGTGCGTGCGCTCTCTCTGTTTTTTCTAACATTTTGGTTCAATTTTGGACGACGATGCGGTGTTTCCCAACAGCTGAAACGGGAGTACGACCGGTTGCTGCCTCACTTGAAAGCGCTGAGCGAGAAGGAACGGGCGCAGGCGAAAAGCATGCAGGAAAAGAATCAGGGCCTTGGCCTGTCTCAAGCGTTCGAGTTCGGGCAACAGTTCAACAAAGAGTGCGTTTTTTTTTCCGTTTCTTTTCTCCCTTACTTCCAGTTTCTGAACTGTGGGAATTTTTTTAGACGCACGAAGTTGGAAAAGCTTCAGACTGATATAATTGACCTTGCCTCTGGTTTAGAGATGCCACTCAGTCGACCGCCCACTTTATTAGGCTCGTGAATATTTCGGTTTCATTTTCGGACCGTCTTTGGTTGTACACGATCGTACTGTATCATACTAGCTCTAGCACACACTATGTGAGGTCCTCATTTTCAACAACCCTATACACGCGCCGCTGGCGTCAAACCTCGAGGATCCTGTCTCGTCGCATATCTTCTTCAATGGCCACTTTAACTCGAAGGCAAGGCGGCCATAAGAATGTCACAATCTGAAACACTGGTCACTTTTCATATCTCCAGTTCGAGCTGCGCGAAAACCTATTTTTATTTGGACATCCCCCTGGACCCCGCGTATCGTAGGGTATTTGACACTTAAACAAAAGATCTGTTCACCTGTGCCAGTGTAAAAAGCTATTGATAGAAGCGTTTTGCGTTAGTGCTTCGAACGTATTACCGAGGCTAATCATCCGAGTTGTTCTTGATAACCATATGACCAAGCTGGCCCAGACCGGTACGAGGCAACAAGCTAGCTTCGTGGGGGAACGGTGGTCGCTCATGCTGACCGCCATGACGGCATAGTCAAGGGTGTACCGAGCTATACACTCTTATGCGGAGTGACCCACGCTCCGTTCGTCGAACACCTTAAAGTCACGATTCTCCTGACAACACTGACCATACTTGCCAGCGCATCCACTAAGTCGTCGCACTATCAGACTTTTCTAAGGAGCAGTAAATTAACGGAGTAGAAGGTAAAAAGACAAAATCCGAAAGTAAGCGAAATTTTACACGACGCTGTAGCGCCCTGACGGCGCAGTGGGATTGCGCATCTCGGCTTGGAGCGCAGCCGTCGACGCTTCGATAAGCAGCCGTTTGATTTCGCGTACTGCGTTCTCCACCTAGCGAAATGTTTATTCAGAAAGGTCCGATTTTCGACGAATAGGCGACGCACCCGAAACTCCTCGTTGGACTCGATGAGAAGGTGTAGCTTTGGGGGGGCATCCGGTGGGGGTTCTTTTCCCGATTCGTAGTATATTCCTGACAGACGAGTCATCAGTTCTCCCCGTCTAAAGAAATACCGTAAGGAAGCCTCACCCTTGTTTGTCACTGAAGCACCAGTCATATCGATGAGCTAGGTAGGCGTAGTTAGCGACATATCCATGCTTTTGGTACTCGACTATACTCACTTGAACCATGGTCTCCTTGTTAGTAACTCTCCACCTCGCCTTCTGGGGGTAATCGTTGATCGGGACGATGGCATGGAAATCGGTCGCGTCTGGATTGACTTTCCGACTGACGTCTTCGGCTTGAAGCTGCGCTTGAAGTGCCAGTTTCGAAGCCCGCAGCTGTGCGTTCAGTTTCGCCACGACGCTAAGAGCCTGTTTGTGAGCAGGACTGTCTTTACTGGCGCGAGCGGCAGCCTCCTCTGCAGCGCGAAGAGAAGATTGCATCTTCTCTTCCTCCTTCGCGTGCGCGAGACGCCGAGCGGCAGCAGCTGCGCCGGCGACTCCCAACAGGCCTTTCGAAGTATCAGGTGCAGGACCGCGTCTGATCTCAACCTTGAAGTTTCCAAACGTCATGTCGTCCCCATCTTTCTTCTCCGTAGTGACCTCAGCGGCGGCCTTTTCGTCTTCTGGTTCGCCATAGGCTTTACGCTCTGCCCTTTCACGGGCATCTCGTTCCTTGTCGAGTTTGTCCAAACCTTTACCTCCGAATCCAGATCCCGCGGTTTGAGCTTTGCCCGACTTGACCTTCTCGAGGAAACCTACACAGAGCAGACAAATGATGAATCTTCAATGTTGCATAAAATGAGGAACCCAACCCACCATTGGCGAGTTCCTCTAGCTCTGAAGGTATCGCGGCGTTACTCGCTTTCAGAGCACGGTAGATGTCAACTGAATATCGGTCTTGCTCCGGAGTGATGAACGTGATGCATGTGCCCTTGTTTCCAGCGCGTCCAGTTCGGCCTGCACGATGAACATAATCTTCCATGTGATTCGGTGCATCATAATTTATTACCAGCTTCAGTTGCTTGACATCTAGTCCTCGTGCGGCGACTGAGGTGGCGATGACGACGGGGACAACGCCACTCTTAAAGTCAGAGATTGTGGTATCACGGTCAACCTGGTCCTTCCCGCCATGCAAAGACATGGCGAGATAACTCTTGCGGAGCAGCTCGCGTAACAGATTATCCGCCGCTTCCTGGCGGTCTACGAAGATAAGAGTCCGTGCCTCTGGGTCTTCATTGTACATCTGGCCCAAAATCTCGAGAAGACGGTTGAACTTCGTGTCCTCCGCGCGGACCTCCACAATCTGGTCGATCTCAGCAGCGACGACAGACCTGCCGCCTACAGTAATCTCGAGAGGCTTTTTCAGAATTTTCCTTGCCAACGAATCCATCTGTTTTGGAAATGTCGCAGAAAAGAGAAGGGTTTGTCGGTCGGGGCGAATGTTGTTGACAATCTTCATGACTTGAGGCTCAAAGCCCATGTCGAACATACGATCTGCTTCATCCAAGACCAGATAAGTCACGCGTTTGAGGTTCGTGACGCGACCAGAGTTGGCGGTAAGCAAGTCGATCATCCGACCTGGAGTACAGACGATGATCTCGGCGCCTTTCTTCATGTCAGCGATTTGGTCTTTGATTGGTGAACCTCCGTAAGCGCAAACAGCCTTTCGACGACAGATGTCAGTGCCTCGGGAAAACGCAATCCAGCAAAACACTTACCCGAAGATTCAGCACTTTGAGAAAAGGTTTACAATCCCTGTAAATCTGCACAGCCAGCTCACGAGTTGGTGTCATGATGATGGCCATTGGGCCTTCCATCTGTTCAAGTGGCCGCTGATCCTTAATGTGACGAAATACAGGAAGAAGGAACGCAATGGTCTTCCCAGAGCCCGTCTTGGCAACGCCAATGACGTCGCGGCCAGACATAATGGCAGGAATGGCTTGAGCTTGAATGGATGTTGGAGCCGTGTAGTTCAGTCGCTTTATGACATCTAGGCTGAAGAAAAAAAGTAGACGTAGTCAGGAAAGAGGAGGGCGGTTTGAGAAAATAAATTGACGTACACATTAGCATGGAGGCCAAAATGACTCCATTTAGTTACTGGTCGTGGACATTCAACACCGCGTATTTTGATGCTATCTAGCTCGAGTCGGAGAAGGTCGGCCTCCTCGTCGGTCATGACTGCGACTTCGGGAGGGGGGACATAAAATTCCTTCCGGAACTCTTCGTATTTGATTTTATTGTGATCCACAGCAGCCAGGTCCTTCTTCCTTGCCTTTTTCGCCGCAAGAGCCAAGATGTCTTCAGGATTAAGGTCAGTTGCGTCCAACTCATCTTGTGCATCAGCCTCTCCGTCGTCATCATCTGCACCGGCTTCGTTCATCCTGTCATCCTGTCGTTCAGGTAAACGACCAGAGCCTACCATCTTCTTGAGATCCTCTGCGTTTACTTTCTTTACCTCATCCTTGACGTTGGCCATGAAAGCGTCAAGAGGGTCTACGTCGTCATACTCGTCCACGTCCATGGCACTCTGTGTTTTGGCTTTAGCTCTGGCCTTGGCTTCCGCGTCGATGCGGTTTGCATCTTCGTCGTCGTCGTCGTCAACTTCCAGGTCGCCAATGCCAACTTCTCCATCTGCCATGCTCATATCGACGGCCGGCATATCTCCGAGCATCTCTAGATGACGCTTGGTTTCGACTGAATCATCCAGGGCGACTGCCTTATTGTTCTTAAGTAAATCAGGCTTGACGGGTAGCCCTTTAAGTCCCAAACCGCCGAAAGCAGCGCGATTTAAAGTGCCCGCAGGCTTCGACGCGCCGGAGAATGCAGGTGCTGTGAAGGCACGGATCAAGTGATGAAATCACAATACTCGGGGGTGGAAGAGATGTACTCACCTGGAGTAGACTTTCCAGCAAGCGCCATGGCTTTAGCCTTGGCTTCACCCAGGGCCTTCTTGGCCTCTCTCTCCTTCTTCCATGCTTCCAGCCTCGCTCTCTTTTCCTTCAACTTCTCGTCCTCAACCGGGGGTGTCGACTCTGACTTTTCGGGTGTATTTCTGGCAGGCGAGGGCTTGTGTTCCCGTCGGTCACGGGAGCGTGAACGTCGACGATCGTCTTTGCGCCTCTCATCCCGCCTCTCATCCCTCCGGTCATCACGTCTATCGTCTCTTCTATCATCTCTTGAGTCGCGCCCTCTGGAATCTCGGTAACGGTCCCTGTCCCTGTCCCTGTCGCGGTCTCTTTCTCGGTCGCGGTCTCTATCTCGGTCTCGGTCTCTGTAGCGGTCGCGGTCCCTGTCGTCATTGTACCTTGAACCGGTAGGCCTTTGGGAGCTGCGCCTGGTCGGCGATGGGGACCGAGAGCGATGTGAAGGTCTCACCCTCTTGTTTGGAGCGTCCGGAGAATATGACCTGTCCCTGCGCGCCATGCTTTGAAAAGTCGGGGTCAAGAGTCAAAGCACGGGTCCAACCACAAATGAAAAGACTTTTCCACGAAAAGTATTACATAATAATACCACACATTTCCATTCGCTGTCACGGTCACGGCATGCTGCACCATGGCTCCAGACTTATTGGACCCTGCAGCTTTGACTGCGTCGCTTCCCAATCTACTTCCACACAATCGGAAGAAACTCGAGTCTCAACAAGATGCTGTCACTGCCCTAGTTCACACCGCTTTTAATGTCCTGTCCTTCAGGCTCGTCGCCGTCGAAGATTCCACCCCGGCAAGTAACAATCTGGATGGTGTACTCCCAGATACTTGGAATTCACATGGCCCGGGGAGTTACACGCTCAGATACCGCCATGAGCAGAGTAGCCTTGAGTTTGTTGTAAAGGTAGTTAAGCTTGGTAGCCGTACGTTGATCAATGGTATTGCGGTGGAAGTGCGCAGCCGTTTTCTATCCTTCGCAGTACATAGGCTGATGCCGAACATAGAGTGACAAAACAGCATCTTTGGACATCGCTACAAACGATTTCACGTCTCCCTCTTTCTTCCCATTTGATGCGCAAGTGGCGAATCCTCCGTCCCTCATTCATGGTTACATCTCCTCTAACCGTGTTGCGGATTTCGTCGACCAGCTTAAATTGAAAATCATTCAGAATCTCATGCCCGGCCTGCATAAAGAAGGATACTCCGAGGGGCCGCCTGCCACTTCCTCGTCTTCGAGTAATCCTAGGCGGGGTTCCCCGGCTCGCGATCCCGCTCGTCCACAGCCCATCCTTCCTCCTTATGGGCCTGAACGCATTTTCGGCGAACCATCTTCCGGTAATCCGCTTGAGATCGGTCGCCGTGACCTCGATCCGCTTGGTATCAATCCACTGGGTGGTTTTGGACCGCCACCACTATTCCCTGGTTCAGGTGGTGACGGAATGTTTGTTGGCCCAAATCACCCCATCTTTGGCGGGCGTGGGCGAGGAGCCTTCCCTCCCAACCGAGGGCCGTGGGGTGGCGACGGTTACTTGCCGCCCATGGGAGCACCGCCAGGCGCTCGATTTGATCCCATTGGTCCAGGGCTAGGACCATTCCCGGGTCGCACTGGATTCGGTCCTAGAGGAGGACAGCCGCCTGGTGGCGGAAACTTCCGTGACCCAGACAACGACGAGTTTATGCCACCAGGAGCGGTAAGCATCATTCGGGGTACGGTGCGATGAACTCTGCTGATGACCCGACCAGGGAGATATGTTTATGTGAACGAAAGAAGTTGAAGTGGATAATGACGTGATGACTGGGTGCGATGCAGCTAGTGTATGGTAGCAGTAACTTAGCCGAGTTTGTTTGTCTGTCCGTCCGCCGAAGAATAGGACCAGGACCCCGAGCGGCCGCTCGGTCCGCTGACTGGGCGTGTATAAAATACAATCGGGATGGGATTGACTCTCGTCATTTACTAAACCGCTGTCGCCACATCGCCCACATCTCTACGGACATGCAAGCAACATATCCTTTTAGTGCCCCTCCCTCCCCAATACGATCTAGAAGGATGGCTCCCATGCCTGGCTTCAGGGTACCGCCAAAGCCCAAGCCTCCTCCCATCGGAGAGCTGACCATCCGGGAGCTCAGGGACCTCTACGACAGAAATGCTAAGATCCTCGCCACGCCGTTCGTCAATACTTCACTCTTTTTTGTCCGGTCGTTCTCTAACATTTGACGCGCTTTTCTCTCAGGGCGCCTTCTACATCGACGTATGTCCCGCGCATTATGGCCGAGCAGACAAAGATCGAAGCGCAGCTGCTCGAGCTGGAAGGGGTGCGAGACATCCAGGTAGGACTCGAGCTTGCCAGGATCAGTGAGGACGAGCAAATGCGTGTCGACGTGGCCCCTGAGCAACCCCGACCGATCGAGGCGAAACTGCGAGCGCTCGACAAATTCGTGCGTGTCTTGCGTCCCTTTTGTCGTTTGCAACGTGCTGCGTGACATCAGCTTGACTAATCGCTCTTCAGGGTAACACCTTCCGCGGCGAAAAGGTGGTGCAGGGCTTGTCATTTGAGGAAGCTGCTGAGCTTGAGCAACGGGCGCATGCTGCAGATCTTGAGAGGAAACAACGCTTGCTGGAGAAGCGGCAAAAACAGGGTCTCGTAATGGTCAAGGACCGTGTGCTGACCAGGGAAGAACAAGAGGCGCGCATATGGGCTTTCCTGTGAGCGGCCGTGTATATATACTCTAAGAACTGTGGTTTTAATGATCGTTGCACCACTGGCAGGAACTACAAACCATCCGAGTCCGACCTTGAAGATGATGACGGCGATGACCCAGACGATGAAGATCCATCTACATGGTTTGACGATGACCAAGATGACGGGCGGAAGGATCAGGACATTATTGAGCCCGATGTTGAAGATCTTTCGGACATCATCCGCGTCGATACCAGCAGGGTTTATTACAACACATGTTATGAATCATGAGACGGGAGCTGCCTGCTGGGATTTCAACCTCTGTACTATTTTCCGATGTAGCTTTGTATCATATACGTATGATTATTTTGCGAAGAGCAGACTATCCAAAAGTGTGCTAAACAGAACCCTGCCGTGTGTAGATGATCATCGTGAGCGTTAATTCATAAACTATACGAGAAGGGCACAGAAAACGTCAGCATTACGGATCCCTCGCGTGAACTGGGCAGCTTTTTCCGCGCTGGAGCCAGGAGGACAAACACGCTGTGGAGTGTCAGAAGATCAGATCAAATCAGAGGCACACCAATTGAACTTGCCGTTATGGAAACTACAAAGGCAGCTCAAACGTGCGACCATAGAGCCCTCCACAAACTCTTCGAGACAGATGACACCTAGAGACCAGAGCACATGAGAGGATTGAACGGTCTAAGTGCCCGGATAAAAACGCACATTCAATACCGATGAGCGTGCTTTCCCCGGGGAGGCGGTAAACGAGATACTTGGCGGTTGGCGGAGACTGGCCCTTTCCACCATCCAGGCAACCTCTAACGTGAGCCTCCTGTTCTGCAGCCGGACCAAGCTCTGCCAGGTTCTGACTGCAGACGGGACACCTAGAATCGTGACGTAAGGGTGACTTGCCAGTTGGATGAACGTAAACAACCTTACTCTGCGAGATCGCTCAGCTGCGAGCTGGTCTCCCTCGACAGATTGGGGACCGATAGCCTTGCCTGGTCGACGAAGATTCTTTCCATTGATGACGCTCCATTGTCACGGAATCGGCTTGGAATAGTGACATTCACTGCATCGTAGCACGATTGACACACTCTCTGAGAAGATGATGAAGCAGAGGAATCGTGGAAGGTCGGATCTTGTACGATCTCGGAAGGGTCGAGAAGGACTCTGAATGATGAACAACGGTCACAGAAGATACGGCCGCAACGACGACAGTGCTGCGACTGCCGTCAATACCGGACGAAAATAGATGATTTTACTACTCACATGCTAGAAAGGTGTGTTAATGTCAATCACACGAATGATGGGAAGTCTTAGACATACCCGGCGGAGTAAAAAACTGAATCGACGTTGGCAATCGCGACAATTCTGGACAAGATGGTCTCTTTCCCAACGCGCATGTAGCTCGTGCGGTGTGGGAGGGGTATATTTTGGGGCTACCACCTTTTGTGGGGCCTCGTGGGTTGGGACTCTGAACTCGGGAGCTTGCGATAGATGGGGCGTAAGATCTGTAGGAGTTCGTGATGTGGGCTGCTGGCCAAAGTAATCCGTCGAGAACGATCGGACAGACGATGTACGCCTCCCCGGAGGTGAAGAGCCGGGGTAATGAAACTCGCCGTCGTCATCGTCATCCTCTTCAGTGTGATCGTCATCTGTCCATGAAGCAAACTGTTAGCGTGATGCTACGTAGCGTGGAAAGAGTTGTACCCTCTGTGTTGAGAAGCAGACCTTGGGCGCCAGCTGCCAGCCGCCGGCGCTCGAGCTCTCGACTATATGCGTTTAGAAGAACCTCGGCCTGGGTTTTCCGTTCCAAGTCGTTGTCGCCTAGATAAACAGACCACTTCAGTCAAGGCGCCAACGAGGGCTTCTAGGAAGTACCTAGGATACCCTGCCTCAATTCCATCGTAGCACGCTCAAGCTTTGCTATAGCCCTGCGAGCTTCAATGGCCGAGTTGAGTTGATAGACATTTTCAGAGTCTCGGACCTGTGCGCCAGCAAGATACCGGGCGCGCGCGACGTAATCTTGAGCGGAGGAAAGAGGATTGCTTGGAACTATTGTAAGTTCCTGGCCTTCAGAATCGCCGAAGTTATTGATGCTGTCTTCAAAGGGCATCATCGTGCCATCATGGAGCCAGTGATAGTAGCCGCCATCAGGACCGAGGAAGGGCAAGGGGGGAATGTCCAGGCGACGTCTCATCACACGCACCCAGCGTCTTCTTCGAACCCAGGAGTGAGCAGGAGCTGGACCAAAACGAGAGCGAGAGCTGCCACCAGAGCCTGAAGCGCCGAGCGCTGCCACTGCAGTGCTACCCGCCAACAGACGTTCAAGCCGAGCTGGGGGCTCGGGTGTCCACTGGTCATCAGGGTCGTCAAATGACTGAGCGTATTGCCATCCTGTTTCCGCATCTACTTCAGGAAGCGTCACGTCCAAAGTCCAGTCAGAGCTGGTGATGGTTTTAGTGGCTGGAAAACTTTTAACCTCAATAATGAAAGACTCACAGCCAGAAGTGACTCCTCTCAACCCCACTCTGCACGTCTTTGACACCAGGTTTAGGAAGTTTGAAAGGTTCCTCTCTCAGCGGTAGAAGCACGGCACTCCTCCATGCAGGAACGAGCTTCTTCCCCGTCTCCTCATCCGGTTTGAGCAGCTTCAATTCGAATGGAGGCCGACGCCCATGTTTCCCTAATCCAGACGCCGAAAACTTTGGCCGCCCACCGGAAACGGCCAGAGTCTTCAACCGTGTGTCCAACCGTTGATTTTCATACAATATAAGGGGCACAGTGGTATGCACAGCCAACGGATCGTAAGGGACTGAAAACTGCTGCCATCGTTCTGCCTCGAACCTCGAAAGAACCTGGAGGGAATTGTTCACCCGCTACCACGAGCAAGCAACCAAAGCCTACTTACTTCGCAGATCCATACTTCGAACACGGCAGCCGACGCATCGTATGCAGTTTCACCCCAATTGTTCCGGACGAGCGGGTTTGCGGACTGCTTCGTCAAGAGGTAAAGAACAACGGGAAGATGACCCTTCGATGCGGCGTTCACTAGACAGCGTTCAGTATTGGAGTAGCACATGTAACAACCAAGCGTACTGAGAGGAGTCCAGCCGCCCTTGCTGCGCACATCAACGCCAGACACGCCATTAACCGACGTCGCCGCGCCGCCTTCTTCACACAGCCACCGGACGATGTCGAGATAGCCCTTTGTCGAAGTAGGCGCAGGTAATCGGAGCAAGAATCCAATTACGTACCTTTGAACAAGCATTATGCAAAGGCGTCCAACCGTCGGCGTCCTGTGCATGGACGTCGGCATCATTCGAGACCAGGAACTGTACTACGCGCAGGCGACCATGCAGGGCGGCTTTATGCAAGGAAGTCTAGAGTGGGGTTAGTCATTCGTAAGGAGGAATACCATGACACCTGTTACCTCTCCTTCCTTGTCCTCTAAATCGGGAATTGCCCCACAACTCTCGACCACTGTGCAATTCGTCAGGGGTCGCGTGGCTCAGGAGATCAGGTTCAGCTTACGCCATTTGACAATATCGAGATAACCTCGACTTGCAGAGGCATGGAGCGCAGTTAGTCCAGTGCGCGAGGATGCGTCATTCACTAGGGAGAAAGGCTCGACATTGCCTGTCTGCGACGCGTTCCGTATGATTCCTTGCAAGAGAGGCAAGTCGCCAGAGGAGGCCGCAGCATATAACGCCTCAAGCTGTGCGGGAGACGCGTGAGTCTGTGTCGGAGGAGAGGGGCTCGGGCTCGGGCTCGGGCTCGGGCTTGGGTTGGTGGGGGCGCGAGGCGAAGACTGATGCAAAGCAGCACTGGACGAGGGAGACTCGGTCACATTTTGTTGTTCAAGTGGCACGGCTTCCTGGCTTTCGGCGGCAGGGGGTGATGCAGTGGACGTGATGATGTCAGAAATTTCGGGTGCTTCTTCGGGTGCTTCAGGTGGGGCTGCGTCCACCGGGGCAGGGTCATGGATGGGGGAGGGGGGGGGGTAGTACACAAACTCCTCTTCCTCATCATCAATTGGGTCGTGGGACACGGGCTCCTGCTGGGAATCTGCAGCTGCAGGGTAAGTGAAGGAGTCGGAATGGCTGCTTGCTGTTCTGGACATCACATCATCAGGAGATGCCATGCCAGCACGCAGCTGTTCGACACGTACTCCTCGATAGTTCCGAGAAGATGTCTGTCGGAATCCATATTTTTATTTTATTTTATTATTTTTTTCTATTCACTTGTATTCGGCGGCAATTATCCGGATTCACTCGAGACTCTTTTGTTCTTCAACTTCAAGCTTCAAAGTTGCCCACTGTACGTCGAGGCGAGGCGCGAATTTCTAGTTGTGATTTGGCATACGGTTCCGTTCTTTTTCCGTTCTTTTCACAACACGGAGCGAGTGTTCCCGGCGGGCTCCGTTGAAATCCCTTTACTGTCCTGTTTCGGCATTAGACGCCCACGATAGCTTTACATACACCGACAAGTACACCGAACTTGACGCCGAACTCTTCCGATTCTTAATTACATGCTGTTCAATGCAAACGCGGGTGTTTAAACATGCAGTAAAGGCTTCAAGGATGACTTGCACTCATGAAAAGGTGAACAGATCTGATTAAATGGACCGCGGAGTCGCAGACGCGTTCCGGGTCGGTACAACCGCCTTACCGTAAGAGGTTTACCGGGGGTGCATTTAGCCACGAAACTGCCGACCTTCGCCGCCTACACATCAGCAATTTGTTTCCCATCATCATAAGGGCGAAGAAAAAGCCCACTGTTTGATGCTTACCGTCCTTTCAGCGACAACCAAGAAAACTCTCAGACGACCTCTCAGCGCCCTCTATTCACAGATGTCCCAGACCCAGAACGGAACCACGAACGGACCGCAGGACGGTACTCATCGCAAACCTGTCTCGATACCATTCTCGTCTCGTCTCCTCGAAGGACGTGCCTTGGCGCAGGATGTATGGTCCATCTTCAAGTATGTCCCACTTTCCCACTTTCTCTCGGTTCACAGGGCTTTGACGCGGTGTAGTGCTGCCAACCTGCCCTCGGATTGCCTTAACCTCGGTCAAGGGTATATGAACTTTGCGCCTCCTAAATGGATCACCGCCGCTGCAACGGAGGCCTTGAATACCGTAGGAGCAAACCACTACTCTCATCCCAAAGGGCGGCCGCGTTTGCGCCAGGCAATCAAGCAATTCTATGGATCTCAGTTCAACAGGGACCTCGATATCGAATCAGAGATCCTCGTCACCAGCGGGGCCAATGAAGGCAAGTGGCTATTTGATACTTCTTGGGCCATTGACCACTGATCCGTCATAACGAGCAGGACAGTACTCTGTGTTTGTGGCGTTTCTAGAGCACGGAGACGAAGTCATTATGTTTGAGCCCTTCTTCGACCAGTATCTACCGTCTGTTACATTCAACGGTGGAAAGCCCGTATACGTTCCCCTACATCCCCCTTCCCGCGACATCACAAAGCCAACTAGCAATGATTGGACTATCGATTTCGAAGAACTGAGGTCAGCCCTCGTCTATCGCACCTAAGATCTCACGTTAGAACTTTACTTCCAGAGCCGCTGTCACTCCTCGCACCAAAATAATTATCGTTAACACGCCTCACAACCCTGTAGGGAAGGTGTTTACTCGCACTGAATTGGAGAAAATAGCCGCACTCGCAGAGGAGTTCAATCTTCTCGTCATGGCGGATGAAGTGGTGCGCCGAGGATCACCGTGCCTAGCGTGTCCGCCCACCCCCTAATCAGGTTTTGTCACCAGTACGATTGCCTCGTCTTTGACAACAAAGAACACGTTCGTATCGCTACGCTCCCTGGAATGTGGGAGCGTACCGTCACTGTTGGATCCGCTGGAAGCGAGTTTTTTTTCTCATTGCTGATGACTCTTTCTTATTCCCTACCCGTCTAGAGTCCTTCGCCGCCACCGGATGGAGAGTCGGCTGGCTGATTGGTCCCGCGTCCATTATATCGCCGACTTTGGCGGCCACCACTCGGATCGTATTCTGTTCAAACTCCCCTCTTCAAGAGGCCGCTGCTGCGGGACTTGAGCAGGCGCCGGAACACCGATTCTTTGAAAATCAATTGAAGGAGTACCAAGAGAGACGTGACGTCTTTGTTAGCGCCTTCGACCAACTCGGAGTGACCTACACACTTCCGGAGGGAACCTATTTCGTCCTAATGGTACTCTTTTTTTATCTTTTGTTGCACCGGAATCACACTTATCCCTTTGCGCAGGACTCATCCAATATTAAATTCCCCGATGATTACCCCTTCCCGGAAAGCGTGTTAGGGAGAGGTCGCGACTTCAGGTATGCGGTCGTACCCCGGCCTCATTAAAGATGCTCACCCACTGACAGAGCGTGCTGGTTCATTGCGATGGAGATCGGAGTCTCTTCAATTCCGGTTAGCGAGGTACGCACTGACGGTTTGCCTGCGTGAGTGCACTGGCTCACGACGTTTGAATTAGTTCTATTGCGAGGAACACATGACTCTAGGGGAGAATTACATCCGCTTTTCATTCTGCAAAGATCTGGACACGTTGAAGGCAGCCGGGGTGCGCCTGCAGAACCTCAAGAAGTACTTGGCATAGATGTAGAAAAACGAAAGAAGTTGTTGCTCGCGTAGAATAGTGTACCAGTCAGAATCCCAAATGTTCTAGAGGTCCAGAGTGTGGTTCTAGTGTGATTGAGTAGGCGTGTCAATGACGGTTCCTCCATCCCAGTCTTCAATCGATTCCTCCAACTCGTCCACGATTCGTGAAAGGCACTCGTCTCTAGTTCCTTTGCAGTCGTAATAGGTGGGATTAGACACGATACGTTGGGCTAGGAAGGTCAAAGATAACGCTTGGACACCTTCATGCTTGTTGCTAATATGTCCGCGGCTCCGGTGGTGCTTGTACCACTGTCGCAGTTGATCTGAGTGAAGGAGCTGAGACTCAAGCGGAAGTCCGCCCTCCAGGAATCGCATGTAAGTGTCTTTATCCTCCGCTTGGCAAAATAGATGGAAGTGGCCCATGTCTCCGTGACGGACTGCGCGGCCTTGCATATGGACGAGCTCTTCTAAAGTGTAGTCGCGAAGCTGACGCCTCGCACCGTCCTCGTGGATGGAAATATACTGCGTGCCCATTACGACCACCACCGCTGCACGGACGGGGAGCGTCCAGCATGCCTCTCTGGCCACAACTAGCACTTGGATAATTCCCCCCGTGTATAGCTCCAGAATCGTCGCACGGTCCTGTTTATACATACCGGGGTGGAAAATGCCCACGCCATTCGAAAGAAGATTGGACAGGCCGGGATCTTGCAGCCTGTGAAAGTACGACTGGAGGAACTCCGGGGATACATCGGGTGACAGGTATCCAGCCTCGGCGCCAGTTTCGAGGGTACAGTTGACGATGAGATCCAGTGCGACGGAAGAGCACTGGGCCCGAGAGGGCACGAAAACGATCGCGGGATTGTTTCGAACGGAAATGATGGCAGTCGAGGCGGGCCTGGCCATGGCTTTGAATAAAGCGGCCGAGTGCGGGATCGCGAAGGTGTGCACGGCCACGTTCAGCGACTGATCCCGATCACTGGGTCGGAAGCTGTGGAAGGCGGACGGAGCCACGTCTAGCCACGTAGCAAGGTCCCCCGAATCATTTAACGATGCCGAGAACCCCACGACGCGTGTTGGCTGGGTTCGGATGACGCGGAGCAGAGAGGATATGGCAAGCTCATAATATGGGTCCAGTTGCTCGAGGTTCTCGAGAACGACCAACTGCAATCCGGGGTAGGAATGTGCCAAGTCCTTCTCCTCGGAGAGCGCGGCGACAAGATGAGAGGAAGTTGTCAAACGTATCTCCTTGCTTCTCGCAGGTGCGAGCGTACCCGATCCAGTAGCAAATTTCATGGAAAAACCCATCACCGGCGGTACCCCACGCAAGTCCGACATCCATTCCGTAACTATGCTGTATCGCGGAGCGACAACAAGGACATATCCCTGACTCGGAATTCGAGCCAACGTCTCACTGTCAAACGATTCAGTGATTTCCTTAAGAGGAGAAAATGAAACTGTCTTTTCCTCACCATGTTAAGATGTGACCCAAGGTAGACTTACCGGAGCCAGTCGGCGCACAGAGAAGGGCATTGCTTTGTGTATTCACTATGCTCCAGAACGCCTGCGTCTGGATAGCATTTAAGTTGCGTAGCTTCGCAGCGAATAGTTCCCTGAGAATTTGATTCTGCAGGACCGAGAGTGATAAGAAGGGGAGATCTAAACGTGGCGTGTGATTATTGGACAGAGAGGGCATGACCAAATCGTCGAAGGGAACTTTGATTTCATCTTCAGAACCCATCCACCTTTCAGAGACAGCGCGTATGGTCACGAAAGGTGGAATCTGTCCTTCTGGGATGGAAATTACAAACGCCACATCCAATGTGTCCGTGGACTTTCGGAGAAGCAAATACGAAAGTTGTAGAATCACCTTTTCTTCATGGTCTTCGATCCAAAGCCAGAACGGTTCGACAGACCCATGCCTGGAGTTCCATGAGAAGGTACTACGCACGTGCGTGTCAATTCTGAGGACATCAGGACCAAGAGGGCGCAGAGAATGCGAGACTTGGACTGCGGGAAGTTGTTTGGCAGCGTCCAGGATAGCTTGTCCGTGGATTGGATTGAGATGAACCAGCTTCCCAATCTCGGCTGCTGACATCCGCACTAATTCGGATGCCGAGTAATCATCGGCCCATTGCTCAAGTCGATAGTATACATCTTGCTTCAGGTTGAACTGCTTGAGCGGCTGGTCGAAAGGCCACAGGCGCTTCTCAATGGCCTTGCTGATTCCCATCAGCACGGCACTCGCGTTGGCCCACTTTTTGCTGATGGCAATTTCAAGAAGAGCTCGAACGATGCGTCCAGCATTCTGAGCGACATATTGGATATCTGACACCAGAGCGAAGTCTTCCACGATAGCCCAAGAGATATAGCCTTGGAGAAGTACGTTGACTTTGCCTTGTCGCGTAAATAACACTTCCGGCTCAACGTTGGCTTTTTCTGGCTTGTTTCGGGAGGCTTCTCCACTGACGCGGACCTTGCCCGAGCTATTTTCGAATGCGTTCTGGCAGGGAGGTGTCAGACAGCCCGGGAGTTCACGCCTGCGCAATCTCCCTACGAACCTTCACATTGCATGGAGCTATTTCAAGAAGTTGCGCAAGCTCCTTCGTCTCGTTCTCTCGAACTTGGATTTGATCAAACTACTATGGTCGTTACGCAATCATTTCTTAGACTTTGGTCAGTCACTCACCTCAGTGCTGAGACTGACCATGGACAGCACGTCTGCCTCTGTCATGCGTGTCCGAAGTTCCCGATTGAAAATTTCGATGGACTTGTGATGGATGTAGAACTTCGCCGCAAGTCTGCCGAGATCGTTGATAGTAAATACGCTCTTATCTTCGTCGAAATTAATCATTTTAGCTTCTACAAGGCTGCAAGCAGCCGCGAGAACCAGCTGATGTCGCTTGCGATCTAACGTCCGATCATACCGCAGTTCATCGTAGGAGACCCCTACTTGCTTTTCAGCCATTGTGGAGAAGAGTCTCGGGGGGACAACTCACCATATATTGTAGGAGTTTTTTGCATCCGAACGAAGAGATAGGTGTATCCTAGCCATCGGACGGCGTCGTGAACTGTCGTCACGGTGCCGAGAGCAATTTCGGCATTCATGGCGTTGACCATGCCCTTGACGAACCTGGATAAGAGGATATCAGTCACCGTTTTGCCATATGATGACGTGCATACTGTGACTCGATGGGAATCTGCGTATATCGTGAGTCGATAACAGGTGGAGATAAGAGCACGATGCGCTACCTGAGAGGTGACTGCGTCCAAATAATGCTGTAACTTGTCTTCGGTAGTACAGATGTAACCCTCCCCGCTGGTTTCAAAGCCCGGCCGCCCGGCTCGCCCGAATACCTGGAGGACATCAAGGACGGACAGATCCACAAACGAGCCTTTAGAACTATCGTATACTTGAGTGCCTTTGATGATAACTAAGTGTGCACAATAGAAGTGAGCCCGGGCCATATTTACAAACGAAAGTGCTAACCCGCATGGGCCGGCAGATTGACTCCCCACGCAAGCGTCGCAGTGCAGCACAAAACCTGGCATGAATCAAAAGGTGCGCAAAACAGAACAGGTAGTGAATACCTTGATAGCTCTGGCATTGAACATTCTTTCCATCATAGTTCTATCCGCACGTAGCATTCCAGCGTGATGAATCCCAAAGCCATCATCGAATAATTGTTTCATTTCCTTGTTTCGAGAAGTACCAATCTCACGGCGGAAGTGACCGAAGTTGGAATGCTCCTCACAACTGAATTCATCCAAGACACCATCCTTAGAGGCAGCCTCCCGAAGGGCTAAAGCAGCTTTTACTGTTTCCTTTCTCGCATGGACGAACACCATGACCTGATGTCCCTCCCGAACGAGCTCAGATACCTTCTCGAAAGTCACGAGGTCTAGGTTCATCTTTGACTGCGGGCTTCCGGACTTTCCTTTGACCGCGATAAAGCGCTGTTCGAGCGGGACCGGTCTAAACGACGAATCGAAGAAGAACAATCCGGTTTGTCGTGGGACACTAATGCCAGATGAGCCTTGTGACGCTAGCCAGGCACTTGGACCCAAACCTTAGGAAATCGGCAACATCGACGTAATTCGGGAGGGTGGCGCTCAGGCCAACAATACGGATGACTGACTGACTCGACTCAACCTGACCAGGGCATAAAAAAGAGTCAGGAAAATCGCCTGGGATTCCGGGCGATAATGTACCTGACGTAAAGTTCGAGCAACTATCGTCTCTATGACTGCACCGCGTTCTTCGTTAAGGAGGTGAACCTCATCTATGATTAAAAGCTTCAGCTTCTGTATTGACCAATTACATCAATATCCTTCCTCCGCGGAGAGAGACACGCATACCGACGCAATCTCCCCTTCACCGGTTGGCTTTCTGGTGACAACATCCCACTTCTCTGGCGTGGTCACGATGACTTGTGTCTCTGCAATCTCGGCCTTTGTTAATTGCATATCACCGGTGAGCTCCCGGACACGGATCCCAAGCCACTGAAGCCGCTTGGCGAACTTCCTCACGATCTCTGAAGCCAAAGCCTTCATAGGGGCACTAAATCAACTCTAGCGATTAATTTCTACCCATATCCAGAATTTGAACATTTACACGTAAATGATCTTGAAATCGTCCCTTCGGATGGAAGCAGGAAGCGAATTGGAATGGCTGCGATGCTGGCCCAGCACACGGAGTATTGTCAACATGGCCACATCAGTTTTACCCTAGTCAAGACATGAGGATAAAAAATCATAGAGCTTGCCACCATGGCGATAGGTAGACGCACTGCGCCGGTAGGAGCTAGAGGAATCGGCGTCAAAGTTCACGAACAGTTGGATAGATATTGTCATTATTTACCACATACTAGCATGTTCTCGTTCGAACCATAGGCAGTGGGATAGATAATGGATTGCATCCTATTCAATGAGGAGTAACCCTATGTGTACTCTCAATAAATTTGAAAAACCACTCGAATGAATGGGCCAAACATACGGGGAACGATCGTTTGGCGAGATCATCGAGTTCGTCCACGGGGATAAGCCTTTCCGTGGCGCGTGGGGGGACCTTCTTTGCAGGGGGAATGACGACCTCTTCGTAGTACTAAATTTTTGTTTAGCATAGTATGCGAACAACTTGATAGATTATTTACGTCTTGAACGTGTCGGGTGGTGCCTACTGGAAGGGTGAACTTTTGACCGGATTGCGAGAGTATATTTCCCCCAGAAGCCGAAGAAGTGTACACATGCGGTAAAACTTCTTGGGGATCCGTCTGCTAGGATGGGTGATGTGAAGCGACGTAAGGCGGGGAGGGAGGAATTACGAAACCGTTGGTCCCACAAACAACGGTCGCTCCGCGTTGCGCTGGAAAGCCTCCTCCATCCGTCTTTTCGCATCGGTATGTGTAAGACCGGCTCCGCTATCTGATAAAGATAACAGGCTCGTTCGTCAAACTTTTGAGAAAGTAAGGATAGATTACCAAGAACGCCGTCTGTAGCCACATCAAGAGGTTCCTTCAAAGCTGTTTCTAGCTTGTTAATACATCAATGGATAATTTCTGGCAGAACGCAAAGTTGGCCTCACCTCCGCCGCGACTAACGACCTATTCTCGAGAATCTCGACGATCATGTCCATGTCATCATAACCCATCATATCAGACAACTCCTCGGAAATTGCCTCATTCGAGGCGGAAGACGCGAGGACCCCGTGTAAATGAGACGCGATGGCTTGCAATTTCCGTTCTCTATTACCAGCAGCGTAAAATCGATCACACCTCCGCAATTAATGTACACGTACGAAAATAGTCTGTTTATCAACTTGTCACGCAATGCTGTATTGTGCGAGCGATATAAGTCAAGGACCGAGTCCTGACATGAGGCATCCGCGTCTTCGGGTAGCTCGGACGTAACCTCATCGCCATCTTTAAGCGACTGGTATCAGTTCTGCGGAGACACAGAGAGAGCGGACTCGAGACCTCTATCTGGGACTTTGAGACTACAGCGAACCAGTTGCGTCAAGATCAGTTCTTGATATGCACTTTGCACGTCAAGCAAACACCCAGACGCACGATGCCCAACGATCCAGGATGCGATCCCCCGAATGATCCTGTGACGAACCCATCAAGAACTCTACATGTTCGAGAAAACTTGACATCTTTGATAGCTGAGCGCTGAGCACCGAGTGGTCTGGTCAGAGTCAAACGTTGTCAATGAACCAGCATGTATGCGGATGTATGCGGGCGCTTTGGTTCAGGTCAGGTGACGCGGTGCTCGAGTGACACAAGTGGTTCAGGCTGCCACCGCAAACGCACCACTTCGCCCACCCCTGCAACATCAAGCTAAAGGGACGCTATGGGGTCATCGTAAGTTTATATCGAGTCCTTTGTGACTTACCAGTTCGACATAGTTTCCCCAGCGTGCCTCATCTCTTTCTCGACCCCCAAATTCGGGACTGGGTTCTATTCCCAATCACCATAGTCATGGTGCGTGCCCTTACTATCGCCGTACTTGTACCTACAACGTATTGTTTCAGATACTCGTCGGAGTGTTGAGACACTATGTAGTCGTTCTTTTGCAATCACCTCCGGCAAAGCTCCCTAGGGCAGCTATCCGAGAACAGTGTGTATCCGTGTCTGACACCTGGTGGCGCGAATAGTCTAACGCCACCTGTAGACGTGCGCTCGTGCGCTCGAACGTCCTACGCGCGACATCTACAAGTTCTCCCGTACCATTTTCTTTTTACCAGACCATCTCGCAGAACCTGTCAAAGGCGTTTGCCGAGGGCACGTACCTGAAGGATGGTCCCCCGAAGCAAGGCGAAAATCCGGTACCCCCAAATCCTCTTTCGGACCCTGCAGCTATGGACGGAATGATGGCTGGAATGAGAACGCAGATGGTCATGATGGTGCCGCAGATGATCGTCATGGGATGGATAAACTTCTTCTTTGAGGGGTTCGTCGTGAGTACGTGACGTCTCCCACTAGCCCGCTTACTTGCGGCGGCCAATGACCTTTGGTAATTGACAGTCAAGCTACCCTTTCCGCTCACATTGGGTTTTAAATCCATGCTACAACGTGGAGTCCAGACAGCCGACATGGATGTCCGTTGGGTGTCATCATTGTCATGGTATTTCCTGAACTTCTTCGGGCTAAACGGGTTGTATCGCATCATTCTTGGCGGAGATGAAGGTGGGTCTTGGGTGGCTTGACGTTTTCTTGGCTAATGTGTTGCTCTAGTGGGCGATGCTCTGGCCGCCAGCCCCTTCGCCGTTGCTACCCCTCAAGTTGGACAACCTCAGGACTTCAACAAATTGCTCAAGGCGGAGCGTGACAACCTGGAGTTTGCAGAGGGGCTACACAAGTGGATAGGTGATGATGTCGAGACGCGGATACTCAAAAAGTATGGTAGGCTGTGAGGAGTACGATTTGTTGAAATCTACTGCGATCTGACTGCGAGATCATGCGTGACTATTACAAGGCAGACGATAGAAGTACAAGAAAACAAAGGTCAGAACGAAATGTAAGCTGGATACAGCGCGAGCACCAAGCGTCCGAAGTGCGGATGTAAGATATATCTCAGATAGCAATAATGGGGGTATGACGCGGGGCGCTCTAAGGAAAAAAGGGGGCACGAAATACTGCCGGACTACACAAGACCGTCGTACAGCGAGAGTGCCTGCGATCGGGTGAGAACAAGGACCGGTATAAAAGACCGTGGGATGGGACGTACGTCCATAACAGTAGGGTCCTGCTTACTGCATTCTACAAATTCGTTGTAAGTGATCTTGGCGTCCTTGTCCTTATTCATACTTCGGAATATCTTTTCTACCCGCTGCGCAGTAAAATCAGCACATGTACCGGAGGCCGTGCAGTGATGTGAAGACCTTCTCTGGTGTCTCCTCGTTCTCGGGGAGCTTCAGCATCTGACCTGTCATCTTGTAGATGGCTTGTACTATTTGGAGCATTTCTTGGTAGGTTATAGTGCCATCTTTATTAATGTCATACAACTGGAAAGCCCCTATGAGAGACGACGTTAGTGTATGGAAATGGACAAGTCTGATAAGGGCACACATCTAAGCTTCTCTTCTAAACTGCCTCGGCTAGTGGCGCTGAGTGCGCAGATGAACTCCTTGAAATCAATGTAGCCGTTCTTGTTCTCGTCAAAGACATCGAAGACATAGTTGGCGAATTCGGCAGGGTCGCCGAACGGGAAGAACTGTGTGTATATCTTGCCGAAATCCTTCTTGTCTAAACGACCTTCTGGGCAATCCATGATGAACCCCTGATACCTAGGCCGGTTGTTAATAAAGATGAATCGGGAAGAAGTTCAAAGGGGATGGACCATTGCTGGAGTTCACGCTTGTCGACTATGACAGAATGAGGAGACGGACGACAGTGAAAGAAGAAGAAATGGCGGACAATACGTGTTCTTCTGAAGATCGGATAATTGCTCCGGGGTGAGCTTGCTCTGGGACTTGCCCATGGGATAGTCGTAGTTGCTTCTAAGTGACGCCGGGCCGGTAAGCCAGTCAGTGGTCACCGCGTGTGCGATCTGTCCTACATTTATTATCCCGGAAGGCTCTACCCCCCCTTTCCTCCCCCACCCCCCCCTCACACACACACACTACGATCAATATGTGCTACATCTACGGCTCAGTTCAGGTCACCACCAGTGTCTGTCCGATGTGCAAGGTCTTCAAGCCTAGTGGTGCAAGGTATATCCACTTATCAACTCTCCCCCGTTGCCTCATCTCCCCCCTCAGATGTCCCCACAAGCACGATGTGTGCAAGAATAGCGCCCTTCACCCACGCCACGACGTCGTGCACATGCGCAACGCCGAAGGTATCTCAACATCCCCGATACGTATACCACTACCACCATTTTGACCCATCTCGTGTGTCATAGTTCAAACCTTCAATGGATGCGGTTACTGCAAGGTACGCTTGTCCGATTGCCTTGTCTAGTCTACTCTCCCTTAGTACTGAGTGCACCAGTGGGCTCGCAACAATCCGCCGCCAAAGCAAGCCGGATCTGCTAATCCTGGTTGGCCCGGATGCTGTCGCAAACCGGAACCAGGCGAGAGTCGCTTGATTCCTCCAGCCGATTGGATCGCTGTGTCCACGGTCCATCATATTCCCGTTCCGCCTGAGGTGAAGGCGTTACTGGAGAGCATCAATTCAGTGACGTCCAAAAGTAGCAGTTCCTTCGTGAATTCCTCTCCACTCAAGTCCCCATTGTCCTCCATTCCGCCCCCGTCCCTCGATCGGAGAAGCAGCTCAGGCGCTGTTCCGTCTCGGTCAGCCTCTGCCCCTTCTGTCCCTCGCACACAGCCCCTCGCCATTCCCACAAAGTCACGTTCGACCGGCAGCCCAAAAGAGCCAGTCACGTCGCTCACTGGTGCCACTACCCGCACACCCCTTAGGGACAGTCCGCCCACCACTAATTCGGCCTCGGTCGACTTTGGGCTGACACATCACCGCAAAACCAGTGTTGATAATGCAGAGAAGCGTGGCGACTCCCCGAACACCCCATCTCCCCTCCGACGAAGTATCGAGCTCGAGCGGGTGGAGTCTTCACGTGGCGCCCCCCGCCGCTCCTCGGTCTCAAAGGCCACACCCGCACCTCTAAAGTCATTTGTGGATACATCGCCCGTTCTTCGTCGTCGTGCTTCCATCACAGAGAGTCCCTCACTCACCGGCGTGCAGCTTGCATCCATTGGTCGCGGCCTTGAACGCCGAGAGACCATCTCAGCGGGCAGACCCAATACGAAGAAGTCGAGCCTTGACATCGATTTCAGCGTCCTCAGCATCTCGACTGGCGGTTCCTCAAAGTCACCGATCAGCGCGCACAGTGACAGCAGCGATTCGAGTTCCCAAAGTGGGAGTAGCGAGGGCACAATCACCTCAGATGGTGCATTCACTGATTACCTTTCAGACGAATCAGATGCAGAGCTCCAAAAACAGGCCGAAGCCAGGGCTGCGTCACTCGCTCAGACACATGCCGAGGAGCAGGAGTTTCGGGCTGCACGACAGCAGCTTGCCAGCGTGGGCTTACGCCCTCCCAAGTCGTGGGGCACTGGAAATGGCAGCAGTCAGATGACCCATCGCGCCCAGGGTACAGATCAGGCTTTCAGTGTGCTGTCAACTTCCTCATATACCAGAGGTCAGGTGGATGCAGTCGGGGTGGGCCGAGCCCGATGAGAGATTCTGGCCCGTCACTGGGAACGCGTGTTAAAACATTCGCAATATACATCCGTCGCTGTGTTGTTTTATTTAGGGAATATTCAGTCGGGCCGTGATGAGCCGTGTGGCCTGAGTGACCAAGCAGACTGGCGGTGTCATTACCTGGGCTCTTGCCCCGTTATCCTTCAAATGAACCTTGCTCGGCATTCCATCTCTGCCACAGAGCCTCTCGTGTTATATGATGTCCGGTTCGATGCCGATTGCCAGATATTCACCGCCTCTTCTCCAGAAGGTTTCGCCGTCTATCGCGTACTACCCTTGGACCTCCTCAAGAAGCGCGGTAAATATCGTCTGACCATCGCCCCAGATTATGGTTGATCGTCCTCGACAGAGGTCAGCGGAGGCATATTATCCTCTGTCGTCCCAATGCACTGCTCATCCATATTGTTCCTCGTCGGTGGCGGTAGAGACCCGCGGTACCCGCCCAATAAAGTCATATTCTGGAACGAAGCTCTCGGAAAGGAGGTCGCAGAGCTCGAATTCAGGGAGAAGGTCAGAGGACTCGCGTGTCGCCGCGGCTGGCTTGCGGTGGCACTCCGCAGGCGGGTGGTTGCTTTCGAGATAGGGGAAAGCATAAAGAGGTATGGCGAGTGGGACACCTACGAGAATACGAGGGGTAAGCACGTCTTCCATCATCAATGCGGGGACACCTCGAGATTGGCCGCATCTTGTTAGGTGTCATAGCCATCGCCACTGGCGCATACTCGACCCTACTTGCCGCGCCCGGGCGACAACCAGGACACGTACAACTTATCCACCTCCCACCCTGTCCTCCACCCGTTCCCATTGGCCCTCCTCCTTCTGTTCCTCCCCGGTCTCCACCACCGGCGACGAAGCACCCGCATTCCGTCATTGTCGCGCATAACACTGCTATCACAACCCTGGCTGTCACACCATCCGGGCGATTGCTCGCTACTACTTCCGTCCGGGGGACACTGATTCGCGTATGGGATACTGCCACCGGGAAGCAGGTCCGCGAGTTAAGACGCGGCTCGGATCAAGCAGAGATCTACGGGGTCGCTTTTCGCCCCGATGAAGCAGAAATATGTGTCTGGAGCGATAAGGGCACCATCCACGTTTTCTCGTTAGCCGCGGGAGCGGGGCTGTCGTGAGTCGTTTCACAACATTATATTCATGAACGCCGCTCTTTCACTGCAAATCCCTTCTTTTAGTAATCGGCAGTCAAAGTTGTCCTCGTTAACGTCGTTCATTCCGATCCCCAAATACTTCGAATCAGAATGGTCGTATGCGCGGTTTCGCATCCCCACGCAGTCTGCGCACATCTCCTTGACGCAACAGGCTGCCGCGCGCGATGCAAACCCCGATCTCGCCGAAGAGGAGAAATGCACGGTCGGCTGGATCGAGGCACCTACTACCCCTCAAACTACCGCTCCTACGCCATCACCGGCGACCGATTACCAGCTGATTGCTCTCACGTATACCGGCGGTTGGTACCGTCTAGCGCTCCCCAACAAGAAGCCGTCGTCCGTACCCGCGGGCTTCGCGCAGACCAACATCACTTCTTCCGGATCCGTGCGTTCGGGAACAGCACGACCGCCTAGTGTGTCGTCTGTTGCCGGAGGGGGGCGCGCCGATAAAGGGAAGGGTGTTTCCCGGGATTCTGATAGGAAGGAAGGTCGCGATTGCACACTGTTGGAGTTCAGACGGTTCGGCAGCTGGGATGGGTGGGGCTAGACGACGGATTCACGATTACACCATGACGCACGCATGTACAGTAACTGTATCCACTAGGCTTAGACGTCACTAATTAATTAGTCAATGATCGGCCCGACCTCGCTCAACTCGAGCTCGACTACAGTGCGACAGAATAATGGCGACAGTTCAAACGATCGTCGAACCGTTTTCTCCATACAACACAACATGCGGATACTGTAACAGCAGCAGAGATACAAGCTTCCATTCTGCAAGCCTCCATGCGTATCGCATGTCCTGCTCGGTGTGATCTCCCCTTTTCCGCGCTGCGAGGCTCGCGTATGTGGTGTGCTCAAGGGCGACCAAGGTGTATCAAAGGATGATCGATCGCGGCTGGCGCAGATCGGGTCTGTTCTGCTACAAACCTGATCTCAAACGATCGTGCTGCCCGCAGTACACCATCAAGTGCGTGTGTTCTTTTGCCTCCCTAGGAGCGCAACGTGTGTTGCTGCTGCCGGGCAGTGGAGCGCGTCTCTGCTGATGATCTCCGCTATTCAGGCTAGACGCGACCGAGTTCAAGGCGTCGAAGGGTCAGCGCAAGCTCATTAATCGGTGAGTCCAGTCGGTCGAGGCCCCGTGTCTTCGTATGGCCCGCACACGCGCCGATGCTGATTGCTCCGCACCTCCTCTTCCCCGAAAGTTGGACGCGCTTCGTTTTGGGCGGCGATAATGAGGCTCGTGAACTCGGGACAACGATAGGAGAAGCCACGGTGTAGGTCAGGAGGTTCCACCGCGTGACCATGATATACCTATCGGGAAGCATTTCTAGGCCGCGCAAGGGCAAGGGCTCGTCGAAAGAGCCCCAATTCGTGTTGGAGGACGCGATCCATGTTTCAGAGAATGCCTTGAATGATTCCGCACACATCTTCGAGGTTCGTGCCTGGGAACATGGTTAGGCTGTCTCTCACGGAGACCCATGTGGGTGTTTACAGGTCACCTTGGAGCCTTCTAGCTACTCGGACGAGAAATTCGCCTTGTATCAGAGTTACGAGAAACACATACACAAGAAACCCGAGAAGACGAGCGATGGTTTTAAGCGGTTTCTTGTAGAGACGCCCCTACAGGTGGGTGTGTCCTATTCCGTGGACGGGCAACATCGTCTGAGACAATCTCTTAGAGGGAACCCATACCCTATCCTTCGACGCCACCGGCTCGTCTTCCCTCCCACTATGGTTCATATCATCAGCTTTATCGTCTTGACGGTAGACTTGTGGGTATGGGTGTGATAGACATCTTGCCCAGCTGCGTCTCGAGCGTATACTTCATGTGGGAGAAAGAATATGAGAAATTTTCTCTCGGAAAAGTCAGTCGTGGAGCCCGCGAGATTACGACGTCCGTCTGACCTTCCAACTATCCCCAGTTGAGCGCCTTGCAAGAAATCTCGCTGGCCAAGGAATTTCACGATGCTGGTGTCCCACAACTGAAACATCTGTATATGGGTGAGAACATCCGTCACAAGAAACTTGGGTCGCGAGCACTGATGACTCCATGGTGTAGGGTATTACATCTACACCTGTCAGAAGATGAAGTACAAAGGAGAATACTCGCCCTCTTTCTTAGCCGACCCGGTTCGTGCGACGATTTAGCACTTCAAGTTCTCAGACTTATTCACCTACCCCGTAGGAGGATTTTACTTGGCACCCTCTGCCTGCTTGCCAGAGGGAACTAGAGCGATTTAGGTATGCTTGTTTTACGCATCCTGAACATTCATTGGAGGGGCCTCCACCATTTCTCGGAATCGGTGCGTACTCATATACTCGGTTATCATTCACCTTACGATGGCAAAGTACGTTGAAGAACCTCCCCCGAAAATACCGGAGAACAAATTGAGCCATGTACGCTACTATGTCAGTACGCGAGAAGACCCGTCAAGATTCGTTCCAGTGACGGTGTGTTCTTTCTTTTTTTTGCGATATACGCAATAGCCCTCGAGCTCATGATTGTACGATCTGTGGCGGCAGAAGTCGAAATATTGGAAGAACCAGATGTCGCGCGAGGGTATCTTGTATGCTGTAGAACACTTAGGAGTAGATTTGTCACAAGATGTGCTGTTCTTGCCCTGATAATGCCATAGAGTAGAATTCCCATGCGAGTTATTTGGCGGGCCAGGGTTCGTCACAGCGTGGTGAGCGTGAGCACGCGGCAAACCGAGGCTCCCCTTCTCGGACTCAATTCCGACGCGTCGGTCTGTTGTTTCGAACTCTTAAGCTGCTCTGGGAATTTCGATGCGCGCCGCAGGCCATTCCTTTCGCAACGCCGGTCGCTTCTCCCACAGTGGCCCGACTCGGAAGTCCTCCTGGACCTGGCAAAACCGCTTCTCCGCGAACAACAAACCCGCCTTGCGATGGGTCTGGTCGACGCTCTTCTGGCTCCCTACCCTCACCGTCTTTACGCAAGTTGGGTGCACGATCCGTGCCGTGACTGGCGATAGCATGCAGGTCGGGATCATCCCCCTCCGTTGCTTACTGAGAAGACAAAACGTTGTTTTTGCCAGCTAGCCGACATTGAATCCTGAGCGATCACGCCCTCGAGACGTCGCCCTCTTCAATCGCTGGTCCATCGTGATGAAGCGGCGGTACGAGCGCGGGGACGTCGTGGCGTTCAGGTCGGTGCAGCATTCGTACATACGTGTGTGTGTGCTGTGTAGAACTCACAAACGTTCCAGGTCGCCCCAGGAGCACGGCAAGCTATTGGTCAAACGGCTCATCGCTCTTCCGGGAGACAAGGTGAGCAAGACAGCCTGTTGCTCGCTCATCCGGCGGCCCCCCCTTTTATCTCTCTGACACCTCGTTTCGGTTGTGCGTCCGACCAGGTGAAAACGCTGCCGCCGTACCCGGACGTAGAGGTCGTCGTCCCCGAGGGCCATGGATGGCTAGAAGGCGACGCGCCATTCAACTCTGAGGACAGTAATCACTTCGGACCGGTAAGCTTGGTTTAGCCCTTAGTAGTCCCATCCGCTCACTCACTCCACCAGGTTCCTCTGGCTCTGATTGATTCCAAGTTGACGTGCGTTGTTTGGCCCCCAAAGCGGCTCGGTGCCATCACTTCCCATACGACCGGTACCCAGTTCGAAAGAGTTGTCGCCTTACCGCGTTCTTAAATAATCTCATTTTATGAGACGAGCTTTCCCCCAAGCCGCTCAGCGCCACGCAGGATTGCCAAATTTATCAGGGAGCTTTTACAGTGCCACTGTTTAACGTGAAATGGTCATCGATACATACAACTTCTGTCACTACAACTGGACATGATATATCATCACCGTGCGACGGGGTGCATGCACACCTCGTAACCCCACAGTCCCTTAGGGAACAAAGTCGACCTCTGGCTCATCGGCATATCCCCCTGGAATGGGCGAGGGCGACCGCGCTTGGGCCATTCCCTCTTGGGAACGTATCTTTCGTTCCCGTTCCGTCCGTAACGCCTGGGCTTTGCGATCCTCCAGGAATGCCTCCTTTGCCTGGAAACACGACTGGATCATTAGAGTTTGTTTTTTTTTGTAGCGAAGAGAAAGGGGGCGCACCCTCTTTATCCGTATCTCCTCTTCCGCCTTGGCCATTCTCACCTTGAGTCCCTCGTCTTCCTCCTTCCCTGCCGTCTGCAGCGCTTCGCGCAGGATGGCCGCACCGATCCGCAAATCCGACACGTGTTTGCCGTTGAACGTGTAGTAAGGTTGGAACTGGTCGATCTACGCGAGTAGTGTGCGGGTTCGTGTGAGTCTCGGGGTTCAATGGCGGGATGGGGGGAAAAGCTAGACCTCAGGGCGGAAACCCATCTGCGGTGGAATAGCATGTGAGGCAAGACCGAGACTCGGGAAGCGGCATAATTTCGACGGACCGCGACGGCATATTCGAGGGTGCCCTTTGGGCCCACGATATCCCGCTTGATTATCGTATTCGTTGGCTTAAACTGACGGAACTTGGGGTTGTCGGGTTCGCGGAGCAAGTTCTCCGCGATTGTAGACAGGGTCTATTAGGAAATGGCCTCGGTGAATAAACACATTCCCCTAGTTCGCTCGTTAGATTTACGCGTAGTGATCTCAACGCGACCTCCTTAGAATTCGGCCGCATGATGCCTGGATCTACGAGGCGGCGAAATTCGATGCGTTTATCATGATTTGCGTCGAACGGCTGCGGATCGTGCGCCGCGTCTTGGGGAGGCGAAGCATCCCTATTCAGTCGTCGATCAAGAGCAGCCAATCGCTCCTGACGAGCAGAACCAGACGACGCGTCGCGCTGCTGGGAAAGATGTACTTGCTCGTCGAATTGTGACATTGGGTGGGATGGGATGAGACAAGAGGAGATCAACGACACGACAGATTATGACTCTGATCACGTGGACGATCCTATCAACGATACAACTGCAATTACAATTACGAATCCTCTCCGTCGTCACTTCCGGCTGTCTCTGTCGCTTCTCGGTTTGCGAAAATCCGCCTCACATCTGGCCGATTGCGTAGTGCACCGGCATGGTATGCCTGCCTCTGCGGTCCGTCCTCAGCGGACGAACTATCGCTACTCCCGGAAGTCTCACACTGCCGTTCTATGGGTTCTTCACGCGCAAACAATCGGCCCTTACGACGTATCGGAGACGTGAGTCCGGGGAACGACTGCGTTCGTAGGCGCGACAAGAAGGACGCATTATCTGAAGGTCGGACTTCTGCAGGTTGTGTTGGGGCCACCCATCCCTCGGGAGCATCCAGTGTCCGGGTATCGAAGTCATCATCGTCACTCTCGGCTTGGGGTTCCACCGCACGACTCATATTACTTTGGAGCCCCGCAGAAGCTGGCCGCAATGGTTCGTTAGACACACGGAAGGAGGGACCTTGCTGTGTGGTCTTGGTTGCTTGACGTCCAAGGTAGATTTGACGCTCCAAACGTATACGATTCTTTATCATGTGTAACTGGGGAGAGGATAAGCAGCATATCCTGCGGTACTTGCGAGCTACAAACCTTGGGCCATGTCACAAATTGGCCTACATGCAGTAAGCGTCCCATCTCTGGTGGATCAGGATCCGTCAAGATCCGTATCCAATCCTGTTTTAATTAAAATGTGAGCTGCGTTCACCTGTTGAGGGTAAGGTAAGAGAGAAACCATAAAGCGAGTTCTTGGCCAAATTCTGTATGAAAGTGACATAAATCCCTGGTGACCCGCAGCAATAAATGGCTTACGTTACTGCGCCGTCGAATCGCTGAAGAAAAACGCTAGACCAATCGGACCCAAGGAGTTCGGGAAGGAGATCTAAATCACGAATAACCTGATATATACTAGATCTGTTAGGGCTAACCAAGTGGTAGGGACTCGGGAAGACGAGCCTTAAAGTTCTTTGTAAGCTCTAACTTGAGCCACTGCTCAGCAGCTGAGAGCAAAAAATTTCCCCTCCAGCCTGTCCGTGACAAATCTCGGTATGATGGCATTCTGATCAAAATCCAGCCTACCTTTGCTCTTCCTGTGGGCCACAGGTTTGCCTGCTGACCCTCGTGGAGCAAAGAAGAACAGGTGTACATGAGGATTTGCTTGCGCAACAACAGGGTGTGTGGCTAAGGAGGAAGGGAATTAACGTCGGATTCGTCACGTCCTCGTGCCGCCTACCGTTAAAAAGAAGGTGAAGAGACTGAAGAGGTATGTCTACCCTGTAAAAGCCCTGAGTAATGGAACTGCGTCACAATTGCATTGAAGGTTTGCTTACCGCAGAGATCCATCTTTGAACTTGCTCCCCCAATTCCAAGGCACCAACCGACCATTCTTAAGCTTCTGCATCAGGACCACCGGATTCATAATACCCGGAACAGCAGCTGTCGCCAGCAGAGCGGACCAGATGACGGTATCAGGGGAAGTGATATAGTTCAATACCTTAGTTGGTCTGTAGCCTTTCATTAGAACACGATAAAGAGCCCTAGACTCAGCCTTACGAATGTCGGTCAGAAGGGACCACCGAAATATTGAGCACACGGCCAGTCTTATTGTAGGCTTCTCGGAACGTCATCGATCCAAAGGTGAACCAACATGCCTGTGAGGGTCATTGTTAACTTGGAGAGGGCGGATCCATGAGTTGTACCTTCCGGGCCCAGTCAACGGAATCGAACCGAGCACCAGTTTTCCAAAATCTAGTAGCCCAGACGTTGATTGGTTCCTCACAGGCGTTGATCTTGTTAGCAAGTTCTGGGACTAATATTTCTCTGAGCTCGTCATCCGTATGCGTGCAGGCCACTGCAGCGACCAAGGCACCCGCCGATGTCCCTGTTATAATCCGGGGTAGAAGGTTCGCATCAAGAAAGGCTTTGACAACACCGAAGTGGTCTGCAGGCATATCGTGAGTCGGTTCCCTTGTCTGCACGTTTTGAGTGCTTACAATATGCGAAGGTGGCCCCGCCTGAGAGACAAAGCGCAGTAAGACCTAGATTAGTGTTGGCATTCTTGAAGAACCGTTTTTTCTCCTCGTTAGTTAGAAGCGGGGTTTCACGAATATACTTGAGCGCGCTTTCCAGTTCGTCGATGTATGCTGGGTCCGAATTAGTCGAATGAAAAGGAATGCGGCCCGATGCCTCACATTCTATTAAGTCTTTGGTTCCATAATAGGTCTGCAACGAGTTGTCTTCACGCGCGCCAATAATTTACGATGTGCCTACCTCGCTGTACAATCTATGGCGCGATTAGTGGCAGTCGGCATGTGCGTCTGTGAGTACAAACCTAGGTGACTCAACACCAGCAAAACTGTTGCGAATACAAGTCTCCAAAATTCCTAAGACACCGCGAACATCGTTCCTTGCCCGAAATGTTCGCAAGGATTGCTTGACCTGCAAGGAATACCCTAGGTGTCACTTACGGGAGTAAGAATGGCAGCGGAACATCCCGACCTTCCGGACCAGGCGCCAGTCATAGTAAGGGTCCTCGTCAGACCGTTTCCATTCATCGAAATCTAGAAAATCGTCGAGTATTTCGGCTGCGTTCACCCATTCCTGAAACGGGATTAATGCATCAGGTCCCACACAAGAAGGTCAGGACAATACCTCGTAGGTCCTGGATGCCCGCAACTGTTTCCTCAACTGGCCTTTGCGGCCACGCCCTATGAAGAAATGATTAATGTCCGAAGTTTGACCAAGGTGGGCCCGACTGACATGCCGAGAGCCACTCTTTCGCATTAACCACCTGGCGGATTGCCACATAGCAGCCGAATTCGCATGCGATAAATAAGCCGATTAAGAACTGCGTTTGGTCAGCTCAATGACGTAGAGCCGAAAAAACGGATGCAATGTGTATACTGACCAACAGCGGCCACCGTAAGAGGACAAACAACCACTCTTGTTTCTTATGAGGCGACCCTTTCCCTTTCTTCCGTCTGGACGCGGTGTTAGGTCCACAGCTGGTAGCCAAGCGATGGACGCGCACCTTTTCACCTTGATGTTAACTGGGGCAAAATCTGACATCGCAGACACCTTGCGTATTCGCGTAGTTCCAGCCGATTGGGGCACCGTTGGGCTGCCTGGCTGTGAAGGGCCAGAGGTCGCATAATCTACGATTGATTTACCATCAGCCGTGAGGGCCTCTTCGAAGGCCTTCATGTGACTGTCGTGGCCCTGACGTCAACCAAGGAGTCCAAAAGACTACGGATACTTCAAGAGACATACTCCTCATCTACATATGTGAATGGATCCAGAAGTCTGTTGGATGTAGAACTGTTGGATGTAGAAGGAAAGGGACGACGCCTTCGCGAGTCGGAATGAGACATGGTAGTACAGAACCAACAATATTATAAAGAGGGAATGGAAAATGAGCGATGTGTGGGCCTTGTGGAGTGCACGCAAAAGGTATAAAACATTGCAACCTATCTACCAATTTCACGTGACATCATTGGGCGCGTTTAAACCACTGATTCAAGTTCGTTTGTCCCATCGCAGACACCATCTGCCTTATGCCATCCTTCTCCACCACACATTTATACCGCACAAATTGTTTCATCGTACCGGCTGGAACCGGGGTAACAGCAACAAAGACCTTAGTGGCGATGAGTTGCTCAAAGGCCTAGGAAATATCTTGCGCGTCAAGATGTCGGCTCATGAGAAAAGTACTAGAGTCGCGCACCGTCATCAGCACCTCCTTGCTGCAGCGCACCATGCCAATACTGCTACCCCCAATTTTGACTGGCGCAGATTGTGACGTTCGAACCTGCTTCTGAAAGGAATCGTGCAACATCTCGAATGTAATCGACTCATGTCCGGCGGTGTCAGCGTGGACTGATGCGATGAGAAGACACGCAGCGGGGTAGGATAGATCTGAGAACGTGTTGACGTAGCGTTAGGATCGGTCGGTGGATGAAACGCACCAGAAAGAAATGGGAAAGGTGCTGGAAACCTTTGAGATGCTATCGCAGCCGATAGCCGAGATGCATTCGGCAAAGGAGATGTCGGGGACAAATTTAATACGAGGTCCATCTGAACATAGGTAGATGTCAGATAGGGCCTGTAAGCCAAAGCTGAAGACGACGCGCCAGAATTTTGTTCAAGATCCGAACGTCCTTCGTTAGGTCATATGTATCTGAGAGGGCAGTCTGGACAGAGCGGTCGCGGAGGAACTTCTCCATAGCAGCTGCCCACCAGACCTCCCATTCTTCGTTGGGTGGACTAGGTTTGGCGGTGAGAGCGTTCCTCGCAATCGACATCCAGTCATCCAACGTGCCAGGGCCAGCCGTACGCAACATACGCCCAGAGAAACGACTCTTTACACGCTTTTCAAGTAAGTTGATGGTGTCCACCCGCGTCGTCACTCCGATGACTGCAATGCCCTTGCTGCCCTTGCCAGCGCGGCAACTCTGCGCGGTATCTAGGAGACAATAGAGCAATGCCTGGCGACCATGAATAGCGAAGAGATCGAATGCCTCTAGTATGAGTACAGTGGGTCGAGCAAGCGTCGGAAGAGCCGAGATCAAAGTCGGTAGGTGGGTGGGAGGCGGAAGAGGCACGGTAGGGTCAGAAGCATCAGCAGCACGCTGAGACTCGTCTTCCATGTCTGTCACTTCGATATCAAACGAACGTCCGGTCTGGGTGGAAAGCTGCCTTGCTATCTCACGCAGAGCCAGTCGGTCGTTATGCTGAACGTGCCCAGATAGCCGAATGACAATTGGCTGGGAAGAAAGAGAAGCGAGCGCCTCGTCCAAAAGCTGAACAGATGAAGCTGTCATTAAGCAGTGTCGGTTCCAGAAGCGTAGATACTGACGCGAGATTTCCCACTTCCACGGGGACCGATGAGCAGACAGCTATTTCCTTCACCCCGCTCCAACGACCCAGTAAAAAGTGCCTTTAGCTGCTCCAGTGCGACAGCATTTGCAGAAGGTGCCCCGTTTTCATCTTCCTGATCGAAGACTGCAGTTTTCGGATCATGTAATGCGTGAAAGATAGAGCGTTTCTGCGCGTGCAGGCACGAAGGGGAGTATCCGTATCCCGAAGAATTCTGGATAATGCTTGATCGTGTACCACGGGGAGCGGACTGTCCTAATAGTTTAGAAGGACCCATGCGGTTGGCGGTAGATTTTTTAAGGGATGTCGGGGACCGAGACGGCGACGGAGGGGCCCTTTGAATTACCTTTGGCCGAGTGGGGGTTGGTGAAGAAGGGTCGACATTTGTCTTTGATAGTAGACGTTTCGAAGGATGAGGTGCTGGTGATACTATCTCAACGTAAACTCGAGGTAGCTGAGAGGGTTTTGATGGTGAGACCGTCTCTTGTCTCTTCTTCTTCCCGACTTTCCTACTAGGCGACAGCAGCAGCTCATCTTCGGACTTAGCGTCTTCTTGACCACTAGGAAAGTCTGCGTGGGAAGTTTCAGAATGAACAACAAGAGGCACTTTAGCCTGGGAACGGGTCAGAAGTTTCTCTCTTTCTTTTCTTGTCGGGCTTGGCGAGGGAACAGACCTGGCGGAGCGGTTGGGAGCGAGGCGCCTGACGCTAGGGGTAGGCGGTTGTGAGGCATTCGGATCTTGTAGTTGGGACCCTCGGGATGGGGATGAAAGATTAGCAGCACTTGAGCGTGTGCGTCGTCTAGTTGCATCAGGCTCGTCGAGTGTTTGACTAGTGGACGCTTTACGTTTAGCAGGCATGTCTACTGGCGTGAGTCGGGACGCGACGGTTGTCCACACGCGTTCGTGTGGTCACATGTGACATAGTGTAATCGACGCCCATCGTTCACAGCTTCACTGCCTCCTTACTCCCGCCCTCGGCGGTGTCGCCAATTCGAATGGGAATCACAGGGTTGTCGTCTTATCAATGAGCCAAACGGCAATATGCTGATGGTACCCCAGGCTTGCGCGATGGACGAACGCGCCCACGAATGGTCTAAAACTTATAGATGATAACATACGACAAAACCACAATGTCCGCGCCCTTTTTAGAATGCCTAAATGATCACTGAACCTGCAGTCTTGTCCTCAGGGTCAGCTTCGAAGTAGATGGCAATTATCGGCTCGATCCTACCGCTCGACTTTGGGGTCCATCGGTGGCAATGGACCACCCATGGAGCGTTCAATGTGCTTGCTCACAATGAACGAAAATGTATTTGTCTCACTTGAGGACCCTTGCGCACC
>WNGR01000636.1_pt1 | contig 39301 bp, 36 predicted proteins | sample 5407581 | NCBI WGS metagenome assembly WNGR01 (sample SAMN13153383, study PRJNA577476) | soil metagenome | isolation source: 80 cm soil or saprolite under Garry oak tree replicate 2 | place: USA:California | collected 2016-06-15 | reverse complement strand
TTCGCGCCGCTCTGCAGCAACTGAGCCCGCGCGACGATGTTCCTGGCCACGTCCAGCTCGACCTGCTGCATGCCGTCGACCGTGCCGGACTGGGCCTAGTACCACGCCGCAGGCGCCTGCGCCGGGCTGATGCCCAGGGCGCCCACGCCGCTGGCCAGGCTGCCGGCGCCCCGGACGTAGATCTCGATGTTCTCGGCCTTCTCGTTGAACCGCGTCCCGGCTACGGTGCTGTTGTACGCACCCTGTTCGGTCGGCGTGGCCGTCGTGCTGAACGCCGTCAGGTCGATGAGCTCTCCGGACTGGGCGGTGATCAGCGCCTGCTGCTCGTCGTCGTCGAAGACACGGTGGAGGAACGCGTTGTTCAGCAGCGCGCGCTGCTGCGCGGCCTCGTCCTTGGCCAGGGACATCGCGTTGAGCGTCTGGACGTCATTGACCAGGACGGAGTCGGACGTGCCCTGCCCGATCTGGTCGTCCAGGGCGATCATGTCGGTGATGGGGCGGACGTAGGCGCCGATCACCGCCACCGCGGACTGGCTGGCCTGGGCCGTAGTGCGCAGGTCCTGGAGGTCCTTGAGGTCGGAGACCACGGTGGCCACCCGGGTCTGGATGTTGGCCGGGAAGGAACCGCCGATCCTGGCGGCCGGTGACTGGACCCTGGCTGCCGCGGCGTCCGTGGCGTTGTACGCGCCTTTCAGGCCACTTGCCCGGGTGAGAGGTGCGATCCCGGCCGTCCGGTCGCGCTCGTCCTCCAGAGCCTGCACCAGGCCGGTGACCTGCTGCCCGAGGATGGCGAGCTGCGACACGCGGCCGAACTCGTCCGCGCTGCCGACCGCCGATACGATCTGCCGCCCGCCAAAGACCAGGCCTATCAGGAGGGCCAGGATGATCACGGCGATCAGCCGCGTGGACACCGGCCAGTTCCGCAGAGTCAGCGCGTGCGGACCGGTGAGATGCGAGGCCGTGGCCTCGGTCGCGTACTGGCTCGCATCGCCGGCGTGCGATCCGGCGCCCTCCAGCCTGTGGTTTCCCATCGCTGATGTCCTCGCTGGTTACGCGCTCTATTAAGCCGGCGCACCGCCAACTCACGCGGATCAACGGCCTCCGGCTGACCAATTGTGGGATGCTGCTGCAAACCTTAGTCGCACAAGATTCAAAGTATCCGCCAAATACTGATCTAAATATCTTCAATTGTCGAAGTTACTGTCCCGTTCATACCACCCGGTCCAAGCCGACGTCGACAAGCGCGCTCCTAGCGGGCCGTCCAGCCGCCGTCGACCACGACCGTCTGGCCGGTCATGTACTGGCCGGCGTCGCCGACTAGCCACAGGATCACGCCGGCGTAGTCGTCCACAGTTCCCGCGCGGGGGAGGGGCGTGTTGCGCCGCAGCCAGGCCAGGGAGCGCTCGTCGGTGTACATGACATCGGTGAGCTCGCTGCGGAAGAAACCAGGGGCGACCGTGTTCACCCGGATGCCGTGCCGCGCCCACTGCACGGCCAGCTCGGCGGTCAGCCCGGACAGCCCCAGCTTGCTGGCGGCGTAGGAGGCCTGCGGTATGCCGGGGACGCCGACGTGGCCGCTGATCGACGACACATTGACGATGGACCCTCGCCCGGCCGCCAGCATGTGCGGGAAGACCTCCTGGGCCAGCCGGAACGGCGCGATGAGGTTGAGGTCGAGCGTCTGGCGGATCGCTTCGAGCGGTTCGTGCTCTGCCCGCTCCCGGGTGAACATGCTGCCGGCCACGTTGACCAGGATCTCCGGGCCGCCGATCCCGGCGGCGACCCGCGCGACCGTGTCACCGATCTGCGTCAGGTCGAGCAGATCGCAGCCGACGGCCAGCCCGCCGATCTCATCGGCCAGCTTGACCAGGCGGTCCTGGCGGCGGGCCACCACGGCCACCCGGGCCCCGGCCGAGGCGAGCGCACGCGCCAGTCCCTCGCCCAGGCCCGATGACGCCCCGGTGACCAGGGCTACCCGGCCGCCGAGGTCAAACCGCCGCAACACCTCGGGGATGCCGGTGCCGGCTGGGGCCTCCATCGATCACAACCCCGTAGGCGCGCCGGCCAGGAACGCGTGCCGGCCGTACGATACGGTCACGATGTCGGCCTCGAAGCGGCTCAGCACCACTGCCTGGGTCGCGGCGAGATGAGCGCGAGACATCCGCTCGGCTTCTGCGGCGTGTCCGGCCGCGATCTCGTCGGCGATCCGGCGGTGAGCCGTGACCGCGCTGGCCGCTTCGGCGGGCGAGGGGTACTCACCGCGCTCGGTCATCGCCTCGGCCCAGGTCTGTTCCTGCGCTGACCACAACGCCACGAGGCTTCCCACCACATGGCGGACCGTCGCGACCGTGGTGTAGGCGACGAGCAGATCGTGGAATGCGCGCGCGGCCCGGGTGAATGCCGCGCCGTCCTCGGTCAGCCCGGCCGTGACCGCGATGCTCGCCTCCAACGCCGGGATGACTGTCTCGGCGCGGTCGGGCCGCCTGGCGCACTCTGCGGCGCACATCGGCTCCAGCATGCGCAGGCCGGCGGCCAGGTCCCCCAGCGTGACCCGCCGGGCCTGAAAGGCCAGGCCGAGGTGGTAGGCCGCCGCCGACTCGTCGGGGCGATGTACCTCGGCACCGCCCACGTTGCCGCGCCGCACGGTCACCAGGCCTTCGGTCTCCAGGATCCTGATGGCCTCCCTGACCGATGGGTGACTGACGCCGAACTCGCTGACGAGCTGGTCCTGCGTGGGGAGCCGGTAATCGCCGTCTCCGGCGAGGATGCGGGCGCGCAGCTCGGCCGCGACCGCCTCGGCGATCCTGTGCTGCCTGACGCGGCTGCGGCCGGGGGGCGTCACGCGGTCGCAGCCGGGCTGGGGGCATGAGCCATAGCCGCATCATAATCGGCGAATGTGTATCCTCGCTAGTATAGCAATCCTTATAAGGATAGCGCTATTGTGACGTGGTGGATTTCAGCATGGGCGAGGCCCAGGCGGCGCTGCGGGCCGAGTTGCGCCAGCTTGTCGCCCAGCATGTGCCGCCGGATTTCCTCGGTGCGTTCACCGACGACCCCGCCGACCTGGCGGTCGCCCAGCGGTTCTGCCGTGTCCTGGCCGAACGCGGACTGCTGTGTGCGGCCTGGCCCGAGCGCTTCGGCGGTCACGATGCCTCGCCGTGGGAGCAGACCGTGGTCCGCGAGGAGATGTGGGCGCATCACGAGCCCAGAGGCGCGCAGTACATGGGGGTCAACTGGGTGGGCCCGGTCATCATGCGCCACGGCACCCCGGAACAGCAGCGGCGGCACCTGCCGCCGATCGCGCGCGGCGAGGTGATCTGGTGCCAGGGTTTCAGCGAGCCCGGCGCCGGCTCGGACCTGGCGTCGCTGCGCACCGCGGCCCGGCGCGACGGCGACGGGTGGACGGTAACCGGGCAGAAAATCTGGACCTCATACGCCACGCTGGCGCAGTGGTGTTTCCTGCTGGCCCGGACCTCGCGGGGCGAGAAGAAGCAGCATGGGATCACGGTCTTCCTGGTGCCCATGTCCGCCGCGGGAATCGAGGTCCGCCCGATCCGCGCCATGATCGGCCCGCATCATCTCAATGAGGTGTTCTTCGACGGGCTGCGGGTGACCGAGGGCAACGTGCTCGGCCAGGTGGACCAGGGCTGGCGACTGGTTCAGGAGGTGCTGGCCTACGAGCGGGTGGGGATCGCCCGGTACGCGCGCTGTGAGCTGCTGCTCCAGGCCGCGCCCGCCGTTCTCGGCGACCGCTGGGATGCGCTCCCGGCCGAGCTCGGGGGCCGGTGGGCGCGGGCGCTCACGCAATGCCGGCGGGCCAGGCTGCTTGCCTACCGGGTGGTGGCGCTGCACAGCGCGGGGAAGGTGACCCCCAATGATTCCGCTGCCTACCGGATCGCGGTCACCAGGCTCGACCAGGATAGTGCCGAGGTGCTGATGGAGATCGTCGCGCACGTGCCGGGGGCCGGCGAGCGGGTTCGCAGGTTCCGGCTGGAAGTGGAGGACCACTGGCGATACTCGCAGGCCTCCACGGTGGCATCGGGAAGCAGTGAGATACAGCGGATGCTGCTGGCCCGGGCACTGCTGGCCCCCGGAATTCCGCAGTGAACATCGAGCTGAGCGCAGAGGCGGCCGAGTTCGGGCGGCTGGGCCTGCGGGCGCTGGGGGAAGCGGGCGGCGACCAGCTCGTCGTGCTGGCCGAGGACGAGCCAGGACGCCGGGAGAGCATGGTGGCGCCGGTCCTGGGCGAGCTCGGGGCATGGGCGCTCGATCCTCGCGGCGACGCCGGCGAACTGGAGGCGGCGGCCGCCTTGTGCCGCAGCGTCGGCTACTGGGCCGCCCCCTATCCGGTCGCCGAGCGGCTCGCGCGCCCACCCGACCTGCCCGTGGACGGGCTGGTGGTAGTCCCGGTCGGCGCTGGCGCTGGCCCGTACGGTGCCGTGGCCGGGCTCACCCTGCGCTGGGCCGCGGTGACGCTGGCCGGCCGCCGTAGCCTGGCCGTGGCCCGGCCGTCGGCCGCGCCCGCACGGGAGTCGGCCTTCGTCGCCGCGCTCGACCTGACGCCCATCGACGGCGTCGGCAGTGTCGCGGACGCTGCGCTGGGGCTGGTCCTGCCCTGCTGGACGCTGCTCGGCATGCTGGATCGCGCGATCAGCCTGGCCCGGGCGCACGTGCTCGTCCGTGAGCAGTTCGGCACGCCGCTCGCTTCCCTCCAGGGCGTGCAGTTCCAGCTCGCCGACGCCGAAGTGGAACGCAGCGGGGTGGAGATGCTGGCCAAGTACGGCCTGTGGAGCCTTCAGGTCGGCAACCCCGAAGCGCTCGACGACGCGCTCGCGTTGCGGCTGGCCGCGATCGAAGCGGCGGAGGTCGTGTTCCGCGTCGCGCACCAGTTGCACGGCGCCATGGGCTTCTGCGACGAGGCGCCCCTGTCATGGCTGTCTCGCTACAGCCAGCCGCTGCGGCGGCTGCCGCTCGGCCGGTCCGCGACGCTCGACGTGCTGACCGCCCGCCTCGGCCGTCGCGGCCTCACCGGCCTGTTCAGCGAACCGAATGGGACAAGCAATGAAATATGACCTTCCGGAGGAGCTGACCGTCGAGGGCGACGGGCCGGTCCGTACCGTCATCATGAACCGCCCCGCCGAAATGAACGCAGTCGACGCGGCGCTGCACCGTGCTCTCGCCTTCGTGTGGCCGCAACTCGCCGCGGACCAGGCGGCCAGGGTGGTGATCCTCACCGGCGCCGGGCAGGCTTTCTCCGCCGGCGGTGACCTCGACTGGATCACCTCGTTCCTCGAGGATCCGGTCGCCAGGGACGACAGCCTCCGTGAGGGCGCGCGGATCATCGACGAGATGCTCCGGTTCCCGCTGCCGGTCATCGCCGCCGTCAACGGCCCGGCGGTCGGCCTCGGTTGCAGCGTGGCGGTACTCAGCGACATCGTGCTCATCTCCGAGACCGCGTACCTGGCCGATCCGCATGTCTCTGTTGGCCTGGTCGCGGGAGACGGCGGCGCCGCATTCTGGCCGCTCCTTACCCTGACGCTGCGGTCGCGCGAGTATCTGTACACCGGCGCTCGCATTCCCGCGGGCACGGCCGTCGAGCTTGGCCTGGCCACCCGCACCACCGCACCGGAGGACCTGCTGCCCGAGGCCCGCAAGCTCGCCGAACGGCTAGCGGCGCAGTCACCGGAGGCGCTCCGTGGCACCAAGCGTGTGCTGAACATGCATCTGTCGCGGGCGCTGAGCGGCGCGGTGCAGGCCGGCTTCGCAGCCGAGGCCGCCACCATGCAGTCAGCCGAGCACCGCCAGCGGCTGCTCGCCCTGCGCCGGAAGACCCGGTCCTGACGCCAAGCGACCTCGCCGGCGGTCAAGATGCCGTGATTCCCTGGCTGGTCAGGTCCTCTCCGTCCGCATCCAGCCGGGGCGGCGTGCCCGGTCCGGAACCGGGCCGCACCCCGATCGGTCCCAGGCTGGCGTTCACCGCCGGCCGCCGCCGCTCGGCGATGCGCTCCCAGGTCCCGGCCAGGCCGCGCGGCACGATCAGGGCCATGATCACGAAGATCACGGCGAAGGTCACCGGCGCGGCTCCCGGCTTGCCGCCGGACAGGTCCGAGACCTCCTGCGACAGGTAGGTGATCAGCAGCGAGCCCGCCAGCGCTCCCCATGGCCGGGCCGCGCCGCCGACCAGGGCCACGGTGATGAACTGGAACAGGGCCGTGGCCCCGAGGAACGTGTCCGGCGAGGTCAGCAGGTTGTACTGGGCGAACACCACGCCGGCGGGAGCGGCCAGCATCGCGGCGATCAGGAACACGATGAGCCTGATCCGCGCGTTCGCCACGCCGACCGACTCGCCCGTCTCGGGGGCGTCCTTGATCGCCGTCACGAAGAGCCCGAAGCGGCTCTGCCTCCACCACATCCAGAAGCCGATGAACAGCACGTTCATCACCAGCAGGATGCGGACGAAGGCGCTGCCGTTGTCGAACTGCATGGCGCTGAACGTGATGTGCGCGGGGGTCTTGGCGTAGAGCCCGACGGCGCCGCCGAGCGGCTTGATCGCGATGAGCAGCGGGGTGGCCGCCTCGGCCACGATCAGCGTCACCAGCGCCGTCAGCACCGCCCCGCCGCCGATCCGGGTGGCCACCAGGGCGATCGGCAGGGCCAGGATCGCGGCGAGCACCGGCGCGATGAGCAAGGACAGCCACGGCGAGACGCCATAGGTGTTGTACAGGTAGATGCTGGTATAGCCGCCGACGGCGACGAACACCGGCTGCGCCAGCGAGAAGATGCCGAGCGACCCGTAGAGGAAGTTGAACGACAGGCCGCCGATCGCGTAGTACAACGCCAGCACCAGGATGGTGACGGTGGTCGCGTTCACCGCCCCGGCCACGAACCAGCCGGCGATCAGCAGCACGGCCAAGGCGAGCAGGCCCTGGTGTTCCCGGGTGAAGGCGACAGCGCGGCCCGTCATGCCGTCACCCGCCCGGGCCGGATCAGCAGGTACCCGAGGATGATCAGCAGCGGCGCCAGCGTCGTCCAGTACGACGACAGGTACCCGGCGGCCATCGAATCGGCGACGCCGATCACCAGGCCTGCCACCACGGCCCCCGCGGTGCTGCCGATGCCGCCGAGGACCACCACCGCGAAGGCGGAGATCAGGTATGTCGTGCCCGCGCTCGGGGTCAGCACGGTGAACGGCGCTATTATCACGCCCGCCAGGCCGGCCACCACGATCGACAGGGTCACCGCGGCCCGCTGCATGATCGGCACCCGGATCCCGCACAGGCCCGCCACCACCGGATCCTCGGCGGTGGCCCGGAGGGCACGTCCCCACCTGGAGACACGGATCAGCACATGCAGGCCGCCGGCTACCAGGAAGGTGAAGATCGCGGCCACCAGCTCGGTCCACGGGATGCTGATCCCCGCGGCCGGGAGGAAGCCGATGTTCACCCCGGTCAGGCTGCGCGGGTTGTCGCTGAACAGTGCCTCGAGCAGGCCGTTGATGAGCAGGAGGAGGGCGAGCCCCACCAGGAGCTCGCCCACCTCGCCGACCTTCCGCCCGCGCCGCTCGAACACCTCCGCCATGGCCCAGCCGGCCAGCCCGAACAGGGCCAGCGCGGGGAGCAGGGTCAGATACGGGCTTATCCGCCAGGCGACGAAGGCCTCGTAGCCCAGGTACATGCCCACGGCGACGAAGGCGCCGTGCGCGAAGTTCGCGATCTTCCCGACGCCGAGCACCAGCGTGAAGCCGATCGCCACCAGGCTGAGCACCGCGCCGGCCAGCAGGCCCAGGATGAGCAGCTGAGCAAAGAACATGCTGCTGGTTCCCCTCGTTCGTCAGGTTGCGGGCGGTGTCGGGCTCAGCTGCCGTACGGCATGACGCTGGCCTGCTTCAGGCTCGGCGGATACACGTATACGAGCTTGCCGTTCTGGTCCTGCTGCCAGTAGTAGGGCTGGTGCGTCGGTGAGCCGTCGGAGGCGAAGCTCAGGGTGTCGGGGAAGACATTGCCGTTGGCCGCGGTGAGCGAGACGCCGTGCAGCGCGGAGGCGATCGCCGGGCCGTCGGTGCTGGCCGCCTTCTGCAGCGCGGCGGCGATGAACATCACGGCGGTGTAACCCTGCCAGGCCTCGATGCTGGGCGCGGACCCGATCTTGGACTGATAGACCTGGTTGAACTTATCCAGCTGCGGGCTGGAGGTCGGCGGGCTGGACGCGCTGAACATCTGGCCGTTGGCCAGCGACCCAAGCTGCGACATGGCCACCTGCGACTGCGCCGTGCTAAAGAACGCCTTGGCGTTCGTGTGGAAGGTCTGCTTGAACAGCCGGCCCAGCGCTATGCCGTCGGCCGGGTAGCCCATGTTGAACAAGATGGCGGGGGTCTTCGAGGCCATCCGGGAGGCGATCGAGGACAAGTCGCTGGTGCTCAGCGGGTAGCTGACGTTGCTCACGACGTTGAAGGGCCCGTTCTTGTTCAGAATGGACCAGGCGGCGTAGAACCCCTGGCCGTAGCTCGTGTCGCTCACCGACAGCCCGACCGTGGGATCGGCGATGCCGAGCGAGCTGTCCGCGTACTTCAGCATCGAGTAGTAGCTGTTCGCGATGCCCGTGGTGGTCGTCAGCTGGAACACGTCGTTAAAGCCCCGCCGGTGCACCTGGTCTCCGATGCCGCCGACGTCGACCCAGGGAATGTGCGCCCGGTGGGTGACGGCCGTGGCCGCCAGCACGGTGTCGGTGATCTCGCCGCCCCAGATCGCCTTGCAGCCCGCGGAAACGGCCTTGGTGGCTTCGGGGGCGCCCATGTCGGGGTTGCTCTGCGTGTCGAACTTCTTCACGACGAGTTTCGCGCCGCCCAGCGACTTGATCCCCCCTGCCGCGTTGATGATGTCGGCGGCGACCACGCCGCCCGCGGACTCGGTCTTGGCCAGCGGCTGCTGGACGCCGCTGAGCTCCGTGATGTTGCAGATCGTGATCGTCTTGGGCGCTGCCGAGCCGCCGGAGTTGCCGCCGCCACTCGAGGCGCAGGCGGCCAGAGCCAGGACGCAGGCTCCCCCCAGCAGCACGGCTGGCTGTCTCTTCTTCATTGCCATCCCAGCCTCCTGTTGCTTGGATGCTCGTTCGGATCGCCGGACGGTGTTCAGCCTCCGAACACCACGCGCGCGATGTTGACCGCGTCCGACCGGTCGACCGGCCGGGACTCGGTGACGCGGCCGCCCTGCATGAAGACCAGCGTGTCCGCGATCTCTGCCACGGCGGCGTTCTGCTCGGCCAGCAAGACGCCCAGGCCCATCTCGCCGCACAGCGAGCCGATGGCGCTGAACATCTGGGTGACCACTACCGGAGCCAGTCCCTCGGACGGCTCGTCCAGCATGAGGATCTTCGGCCTGGCCATCAGGCCCCGCCCGACAGCCAGCATCTGCTGCTGCCCGCCGGAGAGCTCCCTGGCTTTCTGGTGCTGCTTCTCGCGCAGCAGCGGGAACAGGGTGAAGACCCGATCGAGGCCGTCCCGGCGCTCCTGCTTCGCGCGCAGGTGACCGCCGATCAGCAGGTTGTCCAGGACAGTCAGCGAGCCGAACAGCCGCCTGCGCTCGGGGATGAGCACGACGCCGTGTCGGCAGCGCTCCCAGGACGGCGCGCGGGTCAGGTCCAGGCCCGCGAACCGCAGGCGGCCCGAGTCGACGGGCAGCTCGCCGCCGAGGCACGCGAGCAGGCTCGACTTCCCGGCGCCGTTCAGGCCGACGATGCCCACGATCTGGCCCGCGGGCACCTCGAAGGAGACCTCGTCGACCACGCGGAGCCCGCCCCGCCGCACGGACAGGGCATCCACCTCAAGCTTGGCTGTGCTGTCCAAGGTAGCTCTCCACGACCTGGGGATCGCCGAACACGTGCTCGGCCGTTCCCTCGCTGATCACCTTGCCGGCGTTCATGGCCACGACCCGGTCCGCGACCGTCCTGATGGCCCGCACGTTGTGCTCGATCACCAGGACAGTCAGCCCGTTCTGGCGAAGCTGCCGGACGAGGTCGATGAGCTCATCGACCTCGTCGGCGTTCGAGCCGCTGAATATCTCATCCAGGAGGAGCAGGGACGGGTTGATGACGAGCGCCCGGCCCACCTCGAGGCGCTTGGCCTCCACCGCGTTCAGGTCGGCGCCCCGCTTGGCCCGGAGCGGTTCCAGGCCGAGGTAAGCCAGCGCCCGCTCGATGCGCTTCCGGGCGTCGGCCGGCTTGGCCCCGCTGGCCAGCGCCGCGGTACGCAGGTTGTCGGCCACCGTCAGCGAGCGGATCGGCCTGGTCAGCTGGAACGTCCGGGCGATGCCCCGGCGCGCGCGCCGGTGCGGGGGGTGCCTGGTGATGTCCTGCCCGCCGAACAGGATCTTCCCCGAGCTGGGCGGGAACGTCCCGGCGATGAGGTTGAAGAGCGTCGTCTTGCCGGCCCCGTTCGGGCCTATGATCCCGAGGATCTGGTTCGGCGGGACGCGGAGGCAGACATCCTGCACCGCCCACACGCCGCCGAACTTCTTGCCGACGCCGTCCGCGGCCAGCAGCGGCTCGTCCTCCGCGGCGGCGCCAGCGGCGGAAGACGCTGTCCCGGCTGACCCAGTGTGGCTCATCGCGTGCACTCCAACTCGCCGTGGCGCCCGTGCTGATCGGTCGGTTTCCTCCAGGCGGCGGCCACCAGATCCGTCCACCGGATATCGGCGGCCATTTCCACAGATTGATAGATTTGGAAAAGACTAACCTTGGCCCGAACGGGCGTCAAGGTGCGCCTCCGGTTCGTTTCGTGCCCTGACCGGAGTCAGGCCCGGCTGCCGCTGTTCTCCGGCCAGCGGTTGGAGAACTTGGGCTCGCGCTTCTCGGCGAAGGCCCGCGGTCCTTCCAGAACGTCGTCGCAGAGCATCAGCCGCTGGTTGATCGACTTGTAGTAGTCGAGCGACTCGCGGACGGCCAGGTTCCGCCAGAAGTACGCGACCCGCTTGGACGCCTGCACCGCGACCTGCGAGTTGCTGGCGATCATCTCGGCGACCCGCATGGTCTCTTCCATGAGCTTGTCGCGCTCCACCACCTTCTGCACCAGCCCGAGGCGCAGCGCGTCGGCGGCCGTGACGCGGTCCGCGGTCATCAGCATGTACAGCGCGTCGCCGAACGGGATGTACCTGGCCAGCAGGTTGACGGCGATGCCCGCCATGATCCCGCGCTTGACCTCGAACACGCCGAACCAGGCCGTATCGGCCGCGATGCGGATGTCGCAGTTCAGTGACAGTTCCAGGCCGCCGGCCACGGCCAGCCCGTTGACGGCCGCGATGGTCGGCTTGGGGCTGGCGCCCACGCCCCACAGGTCCACGCTGGTGGTTCCCACGTTCGGGCCGCTGCTGGCGGTCCGCGCGGCCACCTCGGTCAGGTCGGCCCCGGACGAGAACGCGCGGTCGCCCGCGCCAGTGATGATGGCCACGTACTGGTCCGGGTCGGCGTCGAACTCGGCCATCCCGCCGGTCAGCTCCTCGCTCATGGTGCCGCCGAGGGAGTTGAGCTTCTCCGGCCGGTTCAGGGTGAAGACGGTGATGTGCCCGTGGCGTTCGACCAGCAGGTCCGACATGAGTTCCTCCTTGGATTGGCAGCGCTCACGGATTGGCAGCGCTCACGGCGGGGCCATGGCCCGCCGGCCGTCGGCGTGCCGGCCCGGATGGCCGCGTCTTTGGTCGCCGCCCGACGGTGACGACTATTCCACAAGTTTGATACCATCGACGCGACCCAGGCAACCCTTTGCGATCGGGCAGGCCCATGGATGCAGAGCCGGTGATCCTGATCAGCTTCGTCCGCCACAGCCCCTTGACTCCGCGTTCGGCAAGCGGAATCCTTCGATATTAAGCCAACTATCAACTTTACTGGCGCCTACCTAGGAAGGTGGGGAATGGCAAGACTCGCTGACGCGGCCGTCGCGGGCGTCTACCAGACGAAGCAGGGCGACCTGAGTGATCGCCCCCAGCCGGACGTCTGGTGGGAGTCGGTCCGCGGCGCCTGCGAAGACGCAGGCGTGTCCATAGGGGACATCGACGGCCTCATCGCCGAGGGCCCGGCGGGCGTCGGGCTGCGCGACGGCCTGCCAGCGCCCGGCCTGGCCGAACAGCTCGGCCACCCGGTCCGGTTCCATGCCCGGAGCACGATCGGCGCGGGGTCCACCGCGTCCGGCCTCAACCTGGCCGCCTACGCCATCGCGCACGGCCTGGCCGAGGTGGTCGTGATCGCCAACGCGGTGGCCGGGCAGGCGGCGGGGTACGCCAGCGCCAACCGGGACGAGGCCGTGGCCGCGATGGCCAAGCTGAGCGGGCCGTACGAGTACGTGTACGGCACCACCCGGGTGTCGGACTACGCGACGCTGGCCATGCGGCACATGTACGAATACGGCACCACGTCCGAGCAGCTGGCCGAGATCGCGGTGGCGCAGCGGCACGGCGCGACTCTGCACCCGCTGTCGGTGCACGGGCACCGCGGCGAGCTGACCGTGGAGGACGTCGTCAATTCCCGGCTGGTGGCCGACCCGCTGCACCTGCTGGACTGCTGCTCGATCAACCAGGGCGGCGGCGCGGTCATCGTGACCAGTGCCTCGAACGCGGCCAGCATCGGCCGGCACGCGCCGGTGGTGCTGCTCGGCTACGGCGAGGGCCACAGCCACATCGACCCGAACGCGGCCGAGAAGCTGACCGAGTTTGCCGCCGCCCGTTCGGCCGCCGACACCGCCTTCGGCACGGCCGGGGTGGGCCGGGACGAGATCGACGTGGCCGGCATCGGCGACCACTTCACCATCGGCGTGCTGATGGGGCTAGAGGACGCCGGGTTCTGCGCTAAGGGCGAGGGCGGCTCGTTCGTCGAGAAGGGCGGCACCGCGATCGGCGGCAGGCTGCCGACCAACACCTCCGGCGGGTTCCTGTCCTTCAGCCATGCGGGCCTATGCGGCATATTCACCCTGATCGAACTGGTGGAGCAGCTGCGGCAGGAGGCCGGCGCCCGGCAGGTGGAGAGCGCCAGGCTCGGCTTCCTCAACGGCGTCGGCGGCGCCCAGCAGGCGCATTCCGCGGCGATCCTCGGGAGGGCTTAACTCACATGAGCGACTACGCCAAGTTCCTGCCGGAAGGCATCCCCGACTCGCACCGGCCGTTCTGGGACTCGCTGAAGGAGCGGGCGGTCAAGGTGCAGCGCTGCGACGACTGCGGCACGTTCCGGTACATCCCGAAGGAGATCTGCCCGAAATGCCACGGCTTCAGCGCCACCTGGACGCCGATCAGCGGCCGTGGTGACGTCTACAGCTACACCGTGGTCCGCCGCGCGCCCACCCCGGCCTACCAGGCGGACGCCCCGTACGTGCTGGCGCATGTGACGATGGCCGAGGGGTTCCGGATGATCGCCAGCCTGACCGGCGTCGACCCGGAGTCCGTCCAGATCGGCATGCCGGTCGAGATCGCCTACCAGGACGCAACGCCCGAGTGGACGCTGTTCACGTTCGAGCCCGCGAGCTGAGACCAGGCAGGCCCGGAGGAGGTGCACGTGGAGATAGAGCTTTCCGACGAGCAGCGGTTCCTGCAGGAAACGGTGCGCAAGTTCCTCGAGCACGAGGCGCCGCTGTCCGCGACGCGGGAACGGGCCGCGCAAGGCGAGCCGCCGCTCGCCCCTGGTTACTGGTCACGGGCCGCCGAACTCGGCGTGGCCGCCATGCTGATCCCGGAGGAGTACGGCGGCCCCGGCTCCGACCAGCCCGTCCTGGACCTGGTCGTCGTGGCGGAAGAGATGGGCAGGCTGATCGCCCCAGGCCCGCTGCTGCCCGTCTCGGTGGTGGCGGACACGCTGGCCCGGGCCGGGACGGACGAGCAGAAGAGCCAGTACCTGCCCGGGCTGGCCGAAGGCTCCGTAATCGCCGCCTGGGCGGCGGGCGAGGCGCCCGATGCCTGGGAGCCGGGCCAGGCCGCGGCCACGGCCCGGCGCGACGGCGGCGACTGGGTGCTCAGCGGCGAGAAGGCCTCGGTCGAGGCGGCCGACGTGGCGGAGCTGTTCCTGGTCACAGCCAGAGCCGGCAACGAAAGCGCCCAGTTCCTCGTGCCCCGCGACACGCCGGGCCTGTCCGTCCGGGTGCTGCCGCAATACGATCTCGGGCGGCGGTTCGCGGACATAACCCTGGACGAGGTCCGCGTCCCCGCCCAGGCGATGATCGGCGAACCCGGCCACCTCGACGAGAACCTGGAGCGGCAGTACCTGCTGGCACTCACGCTGCAGGCCGCGGAGACCGCGGGCCTGCTCGAGCGGATCTTCGAGCTGACGCTGGACTACGTCAAGGACCGCTACACCTTCGGCCGGCCGCTCGCGTCCTATCAGGCGCTCAAGCACCGGATCGCGGACCACAAGCTATGGCTAGAGGCGGCGCTCGGCCTGTCTACCGCGCTGGCCAGGGCGTTCGCGACCGAGGACGAGGGCTGCCGCCAGCTGGCCAGCGTGACCAAGGCGCACGTCGGCGACCAGTCGCTGACCATCATCTCCGACTGCGGGCAGCTGTTCGGCGGCATCGCCATGACCTGGGAGCACGACCTGCACCTGTATCTGCGCCGGGCCACGGCGAACAAATTCCTCTACGGTTCGCCGGCCCAGCACAGGGAGCGCCTGTGCCAGCTCATCGGACTTTGAGGGAGAGGCGACGGCATGAGCACTCAGCAAGAGAGCCCCGAGGGCTTCGGCGCGCGCGCCCGCGCGTGGGCCGCGCAGAACCTGCCGCCGGCCGAGGGCCCCGAGGGCCTGGAGGTCGACGACAGCGAAGAGCTCCGCATCGTCGCCGAGGCGAGGGAGCTGCAGAAACTCATCTTCGAGGCCGGGTTCGCCGGCATCAGGTACCCGCAGGAGTACGGCGGCCAGGGCCTCGCCCGGGCGCACCAGCTGGCCTGGCGGGAAGCCACCGCGGGGTACAAGCTGCCGACCGCGCTCAACGTGACGCACGGGATCCTCGGGCCCACCCTGCTGGAGTTCGGTACGCACGAGCAGAAGGCCAGACACCTGCCGGCCATGCTGTCCGGTCAGGAGCTGTGGGTCCAGTTCCTGTCCGAGCCGAGCGGCGGGTCCGACCTGGCCGGCCTGCTGACCAGGGCCGAACGAGATGGCGACACGTTCATCCTGAACGGCTCGAAGATCTGGAGCACCGGCGCACACTTCTCGGATTACTCGATGGTGCTGGCCAGGACCAACCCCGAAGTGCCCAAGCACCGCGGGCTGTCGATGCTGTACATGCCGATCCGCAGCCCCGGCGTGACCGTGAACCCGATCAAGCTGGTCACCGGCGGCTCGCACTTCTGCCAGGAGTTCTTCGACGACGTGGTGCTGCCGGCCGGCAACCTGATCGGGGAGGAGAACGACGGCTGGCGGGTGGCCTCCGGGCTGCTGTTCCACGAGCGGAACATGGTCGGCGGGAACAGCCTGAACGACCACATGGCGCCCGCGGGCGGCGAGGGCGAGGCCGACACCATCGGCGAGCTGATCGCGCTGGCCCGCGCCGTGGGCCGCGACCAGGATCCGCACACCCGGCAGCTGGTCGCCGAGGCGATCGTCCTAGAGGCCCTGGCCGACCCGACCATCAGCCGCGTCAACGCGCAGCTGAGGGCGGGACGGATGCCGCCGCCGGCCGCGTCCCTGGTCAGGCTGATGAGCGCGCTGACGCAGTATCGGACCAAGGAGATCGCGCTGGAGATCGGCGGCACCCGGGCCACGATGAACGGCGTCGGCGACCCGGTCGGTATCCACGCGCAGCGCTGGCTGGGCGCCCGGATCGGCACGATCGCCGGCGGCAGCAACGAGATGCAGCGCAACGGCATCAGCGAGCGGGTGCTCGGCCTGCCGCGCGAGGCCACCCCGGACAAGGACGTCCCGTTCAGCCAGGTGCTGGCCAGCCGCCGCCAGCGCCAGGAGCGCCAGGGCCAGGCAGGGTGAGCATGCGGTGGCTGCGGTGACCCCTGGAAACCAAGCTCATCGGTCTGAGCGTGTGAGGTAAGCGCACATGTCGTCCCCCATCCCGAACGGCCGCCCCCCGCTGGACCGGGTCTTCAACCCGAAATCCGTCGCGATCGTGGGCGCCAGCGAGACCAACCCGTTCGCCCCGCACGCGCTCGGCACGCTGGACAGCGACGCCGACGTGTTCTTCGTCAACCCGCGCTACCACAGCGTCTTCGGCCAGACCTCGTACCCGGGCCTGCGCGCCCTCGGCAAGCCCATCGACGCGGTGTTCAGCCTGATGAACGCCGAACGCACCACCGACCTGCTGGAAGAGGCGTGCGAGTGCGGGGCGGGCGGCCTCATCACGATCGCGAGTGGCTTCGCGGAGTTCGGCTCGGACGGCATAACTTTGCAGGAGCGCCTGCGCGCCGCGGCGCTGGCGGCGAACATGCCAGTCATCGGGCCAAACGGCGTCGGTTACATCAACGTGCCGAAGAAGCTGGACCTGACCATGCTGCCGCCCTTCTCCCGGCGGCCGGGCGGGGTCTCGATGATCGCGCACAGCGGCGCCACCATCGAGGCGGCGGGCGCCGCGGCCTGGCGGGCCGGCGGGGTCGGCTTCAACATCATGATCTCCGCGGGCAACGAACCGGTGACGGACATGGCCGACTACCTGGAGTACCTGGTCGACGACCCGGACACCGAGATCATCTGCCTGGTTCTGGAGAAGATCCGGCGCCCGGACGCGTTCTTCGCGGCGGCGGCCCGGGCCCGCGAGGCCGGCAAGCCCATCGTCGCGGTCAAGCTGGCCCGCACCGAACGAACCCAGCGGATGGCCAAGTCCCATACCGGGACGCTCACCGGCGACGCCTGGGTCTACGAGCAGGCCTTCAAGCAGGCCGCGATCCTGCGCGCGGACGAGCTGGACGAGATGGTGGACCGGGTGCAGTTTCTCGAGCAGCTGCCCAGGTCCCGCTGGTCCCCGGTGAAGGGGCTGTTCGTCTACACCGGGACCGGCGGCTTCGCCGCGATGGCGGCCGACCTGGCCGACACCGAAGGCGTCGACATCCCGGAGGTCGAGCGGCTGTCGGACTTCATCGGCTCGGTGGTCCCGGGCGGTGGCGTACCCAATCCGCTCGACGCCACGGCTTTCCTGATGGGCTCACGACCAGAGAGCGTCGAGAGCATCATGCAGACCTACCTGGCCGCACCGGAGTTCGACACCAACATCTTCCTGTCCCAGTTCGCCGACTGGGACCACGGCGGAAAGGTCAGCGCCGAGAACTTCGCCCAGCGCACCCAGGCAAGCAACAACCCGACGATCATCGCGCCGCTGGCCGGGGTCGGCGGCCAGTGGCTGGAGGATCTGCGCCGCGACTACGGGGTCGCGATCGGCAACGGCCTGCGCGGCTGCCTGCGCGGCCTGAACACGATGGCGACCTTCGTCCGCTCCCGGCCGGACGCGCGGCTGAACGACCCGCGGCAGGTCCCGGCCGTGCCGCGGCCCGGCGTGGCCCCGGTGGCCAGCGAGTCCGGCCCGATGCTGCCGTTCGCGGCCACGATGGACCTGCTCGCCTCGGCCGGCCTCCCGGTCGCGCCCTACCACCTGGTGGCGAGTCCGGCCGAGGCCGGCTCGGTGCCGTTCGAGGGTCCGTACGTGGTGAAGCTGGCCGACATCAGCCACCGGACGGAGCACGGAGCCGTCCGGCTCGCCGTCCTCGACGGCGGGCTGGAGGCCGCCGTCGGCGAGCTTCGCGCGCTGGCCGGCCGGGACGGCCTGCCGGACCTGGTGGTCGTCCAGCCGATGATCGAGGCCGAGGGCGAGGCGTTCATCGGGATCCGCGGCCAGTCCGAGCTCGGGCCCGTCGTGGCATTCGGCCTCGGCGGGGTGTTCGTGGAGGTGTTCGGCCGGGTCAGCGGGCGGCTAGCTCCGCTGGTGCCCGCCGACGCCGCCGAGCTGATCGCCGAGTTCGACGACCTCGGAGTGCTGAACGGACTGCGTGGCAAGCGCCCCTGGGACCGCGACGCCCTGGCCGCCATCCTGGTCAGCGCGGGCACACTGGCCGCGTCGGGCCGGGACTGGATCGACACCTTCGACATCAACCCGCTGGTCTACGGCCCGGACGGCTTCGCCGCCGTCGACGGCCTCTGCCTGCTGCGCGGCTAACCAGCCAGCGCGCTTGCCCCTTGGGCGAGCTTTCGACGGTTAGCTATCCGGGACAAGGTCGGCCACGTCGTGGTGAAGCCTGGCCATCGCCTGATCGAACGTGGCGAGGCGAGCCCCGCGTACCCGCGCGAGCTGTGCCAGGTAAGCGTCGGTCACCTGACGGTGACCAACGATTCCCTGGGTGGGCACATCGGCGTACGGGACATCATCGGGCCAGAATTCATGCCGCGGATCGGCGCTGGTGCCGTTGAGGACGTCTCGTGCCGCGCTAGCCGGCTGGCCTTCACGGATGAGCAGTCGCATCAGGCTGCCTTGAGTGATCGGGCAAGTCGCGAAGTTGCCGTTCATGCCGACGAACCAGTTCTCGGCGGCACAATGGTGAACATGATCGTCGACGAGCAGGGCGATGAGCACGTTCGCATCGAGGAGGACAGTCACTGATCGTCGTCCTCTAGCTGCCGCACATCCTCGCTAGTGATCGTCCTGCCGAGGTGCGCGACCGGGAGGCCGGTGCGGGCGCTTCTCGCTATCTCGCCCGCGTGGCCCGAGCCGAGTCCGCGGCGGATCAACCCGGCAACGGCCTGACTCAGCGACTGATGGGTATCCCTGGCGATGGCAACCGCCTGAGCATGAAGGTCATCCGGAATGTCGATCGTCGTGCGCATACGAGTAGTATAACTTCACCGCATCATGATGCAATGATGCGATACTTGCTGTCAGGGTGGACGCCAGCGCTGGCGCCGGTCAGCGGCCGCGGGTCAGCGCCCGGCCTCAGTCGGCCGGCATGGTGCTGACCGCGTCCCTGATGTAGCGCCTGATGGCCAGGTCCTCGATCCGGTCGAGCCTGCGCACCAGGTCGCGGAGTTCGGCCAGGAACGCGGCGCGCCGGGCGGCCAGATCATCGCCCTCGAACAGCCCTCGGTTCCTGGTCAGCTGCAAGGCCGTCTGGAACAGCAACGCCGAAACCGACTCCGAGCTGCGCAGCCGGCGCTGGGCCACGTACTGCCGCCCGAGCCCGAACGCCTCGCGGACCACATCGGAATCGGTAATCGCCGGCCGGGAATCGTGCGCCAGCACGTCGGCGACGAGCCGGTACGCCTCGACGAACGGCCGAACCACCACGTGGGACACCAGCGGCCGCATCCCGGCCAGCAGCTCGTCGGCCGCCGCGGGCCCGGACCGCAACCGCGCCTCCCAGGACGGGTCGTGCCGGTCCATCTCCGCGGCGACCTGGCGCCGGTGCTCGTCCCGCTCCTTGAAGTAGAAGTCGAACTTCAGCAGGTCGCGGAGCCGGGCGATCTCGTCCCAGAACGCCTCCACCGGATCCGAAGCGGCCTCGCCCGCCCGGAGCACGGCGAGCTCGCACAGCGCAGTGTCGAGCAGGAAGTGGATCAGCGAGTTCCGGTAGAAGGTCGCCTCGAGCTGGTGCTCAGGCCCGATCAGCCAGACCGGATCCCGGCCCTCCGCGACGAAACTCACCACCCCGCCCGCCACCAGTGCGTCCAGCGTCGCCCGCACCGCCCCGGCCCCGGCCCCGGACCCGGCCCCGGTCAGCGCCCTAGCGCTCGCCGCCCGCGGCACCGAACGGCTCTCCAGGTAGTCCATCCCGTCGGCCAGCCCCAGCCGGATCTGGCCGAACGTCAGGCCGGCTCCCTGCATGGCCAGCAGCACGGTGGTGACCAGGGCCGTCGCCGTGACCGGCATGCCCTGGTTGATCCGCCACGCCACCTCGAACGCGGTCTTCTGCAGGGCCAGCCGCCGCGCCGCCGGGTCCCGAGCCACCACACCACCGACAGGCCCGAGGAACGAAGACATCAGCACCGGCTCGTCGAACCGCACGTAGACCTTGCCGTAGTGGCGCGCCCCCTGGGCCTTGATGAAGCCGTACAGCCAGCCGAACCCTTCTGGCTTCTTCGTCCCGCCCTGGGCGTAGTCGGCGTACTCGGAGATCTCGTGCAGCTGGTCGAACGTGATCGACACCGGCAGCAGCACGATGTCGTCCACCCGCCCGGACAGGTAGACGTCGGCGGCGTAGGACAGCAGGCCGAGCCGCGGCGGCAGCGCCTTTCCCGTCCGCGACCGGGTGCCTTCGATGGACCAGGAAAGGTTGAACCGCTTCTCGAGCACGTACCCGACGTACTCACGCAGCACGTACTTGTACAGCGGGTCGTCGCTGGTCGAGCGCCGGATGAAGATCACGCCGGCCCGGCGCATCAGCGCGCCCATCGGTCCGAACGCCATGTTGATCCCGGCAAACAGGTGGGCCGGCGGCAGGCCAAGCTCCTGCATGGCGGCGGCGAGCACGAGCGTGTCCAGGTTGGACCGGTGCGACCACAAGAAGATGCCCGGGTGGCGCTCCATCGCCGCGCGCACCCGTTCCACCTGGGACTCGTCGTAGTCGATCTGCGGGTCGAAGCCGCGCTGGAAGATCAGCCGGCCGACGGTCGGCATGACATCGATGAGCCGGCGGCTCCAGCCCGCGGCGAGCTCGTCCAGGATCTCCCCGGCCTCGTCCAGCGACGGCACCTCCGAGCCAGGCCCCCGCCGGACCGCGCGCAGCCCGTTCCGGAACCGGCGCGAGGACAGGATCTCGTCCTTGACCAGGCTCGGCGTCTTGTACCTGGGGCCGCGCAGCCGGTACTCGGCCCGGTCGAGCGCCAGCTTGGCCCGGCGGGCCACGTAGGCGGCGAAGTCGTCGTCGTCGGTCGTCTCGGCCCAGCGCTGCCGCAGCGACCCGAGCGTGGCGGGCTCCCCGGCCAGCACCACCGCCCGCCCCGGCTGGCGCGCCAGGATCCGCTGCTGCTGCCGTTCGCCGGGGTGGTACGGATCGTGTCCTGGCCGCAGGTCGGCCACCCGCGCCACGCGCAGGCCCCCGTGCTCCTCCGGCAGCCAGGCGACTCGCACCGGGACCAGCCGGACGTCCCCGTCGCCGTCCAGCAGCGACCGGGGCAGCTCCTCGCCGGCCGGCCCCAGGCTGACCGGCGGCACCGGGCTCCCGCCGGCCGCCGCGATCCGCTCCCGGATCAGCCGCGCCTCCGTCGGCGTGGAGCTCTGGGTGAGCACCACGGTGCCCGGCTGGCCGGCCACGTCAGCCAGCAGCCCGGCCAGATCGTCCGCCGAGGTCACGGCGCCGTCCCAGGGGCGGGCCATTCGGCTAGCAGCTGCACGTACGCGATGCGGATCTCTTCGATCCGCTCCCGCAGATCCCGCACCGTCCAGTCGGCCGTGCTGACCGGCGGCAGCACCGTCACGTCCACCGTGCCTGGGTTGAGCGTGGTCGAGCTGCGCCCGGCCACCGAGTCGGAGTTCCTGATCACGATCGGGACGACCGGCAGGCCGGTCGCCATCGCGATCCGGAAGGCGCCCTTCTTGAACGGGCCGATCCCTTCAGCCGACTGGGTGTCCAGCCGGGTCCCCTCGGGCGCGACCACGATGGACAGGCCCTTGCGCGCGGCCTCCTCGATGGGCGCCAGGGCGGCTACCGCCGAGGTGGTGTCGGCCCGGTCGATGAACGCCGCGTCCATCAGCTTGCCGAGCGGGCCGACCAGCGGGTTGGTCTCGAGTTCCTTCTTGGCGATCCCGGTCCAGTTGTCCTTGACCAGCGCGGCCACGATGAAGATGTCGAAGTTGTTCCTGTGGTTGAACAGGAACACGGCGGGCCGCTGCGCGGTCAGGTTCTCCTCGCCGGTGACGTTCAGCTTCACCCCGCTCAGCGTGAGGACGGCCTCCGGCCAGAACCGGGTCAGGAAGTTGACCCCGACGCGCTTGTTTCTGGTCAGCACGCCCAGGCCCAGCGCGCCGGCCGCCAGGGGGCCGAGCGAGCCGATCGCGGCCAGGTTGCGGATCCGGCCGAGCGGGCCGCCGCCGCCCCGGCTGCTGAACCGCAGGATGGGCCAGCCGCGCCGCTCGGCCACCTTGGTCAGCTCGGGCCCCGGGTTGACCGCCCGCGGGTTGCCGACCAGGTGCATCAGGGCGAGGTCCTCGTCGCCGTCCGCGTAGAAGTAGCTGGACCGCAGGTCGACCCCGTGCTCGGCGGCGAACTTCTGCACGCTGGTGGCCTTGCTGGTGCCCCAGATCACCGGGCGCTGGACCTCGCCGGTCAGCACGCCGTGCTCGTCGACCACGAACCTGTTGCACACCACGTGGTCGATGCCGAGGTAGCGGGCCACCGGCTCGGCCTGCATGGTCAGCGCGGACGAGCTCAGCACCACGGTGTGGCCGCGGCGCTGGTGAGCGCGGACCAGCGCCCGCATCTCCGGGTAGATAAGGTCGACCACGGACTGCCGGAAGATCCGCTCGCCGACCTCGTCGACGTCCTCGGCCAGCCGGCCCTTGGTCGTCCGCACCGCACCCGCGATCACGTTCTCGAACTGGTGCCGGCCCAGCCGGTACTCGACCGCGAGCTGCATCATCTGCAGGAACTCGGCCGCGCCGACCTCCCGGTGGCGCAGCCGGTCCCTGGTGACGGCGGCCACGGTGAACCCGGCCACCAGCGTCCCGTCCAGGTCGAAGAACGCGCCGGTACCAGGGCCAGGCGGGCTCGCGTCGACCTCGGCCACGGAGCCGGGCAGGCGCAGCGGGCCGGTCATGAGGTCCGCCGTCCCAGCTCAACGATCTCGTCGAACCCGGCCTGGAGGCACTTCTCCAGCTGGTCCGCTGCGGGGAACGACGTGGTGTCGTAGCGGAACGCCACGGTGCAGGTGCCCGCGCGGGAGATGAGGATCGCCATCATGGCCACCCGCGGCAGCGGCCCGAGCCCGTACTGCCGGTCCACCCGCGCCCCGGCCAGGAAGGTCTCCTGGGCGTAGCCCGGCACGTTGCTGGCCTGGATGTCCGGCGGGGTGATCCGGTCGATGACCTCGTGCAGCGCCTCGTCGGGGAGCAGGGACAGCACCGGCGCCAGCCGGCCGATTACGTCGATGGCGGGCTCGCTCCGCCCCGCGATCACCTGCTGGCGGACCTGCCGCATCCGCTCGACCGGATCGGACTCGCCGACCGGCGCCGCGATCGTGACCCCGGCGAACCTGTTGCCCGAGGCCGGGTCGTCCGCACCGCGCAGGCTGACCGGCAGGGCCAGCGGAAGCGCGTCGACCGGGACGCCGAGCACCTCGTGGTACCGGCCAAGCCCCCCGCACAGCGCAGCCAGGTACGCGTCGTTCACCGACCCGCCCACAGCCTTGCCCGCCGCGCGCAAGTCGGCGAGGGGCAGCTCGAGCACGACCGTTCGGCTGACCAGGCTACGGCGGCGCAGCAGCGGCGACGGCTCGGCCGCCGGCGGGCTGAGCACCCGGCGGGCCGAATCCGCGAACCCGACGGCCCCGGTCACCGTGGCGCCGGGCCGCGTGATCAGCCGGGCCGCGGTGCCCGCCGCCCGGCCCAGCAGCTTGCGCCCGGCCGTGAACGTGGTCTGCGGCAGCTGCCTGATGCTGTCCCGCAGCAGGTCGCTGCCGCTCACGTCGCGGGGGACCGGCACCGGCGGCATCGGCCGCGGCTCCGGGGCCCGTTCGGTGTCGTAGACCTGCTCGAACAGGGCGATCCCGCCGAGCCCGTCGGTGATCGCGTGGCTGAGCTTGGTCAGCAGCGCGGATCTTCCGTCCTCCAGGCCCTCGACGTACACCGCCTCCCACAGCGCGCGCGAGGTGTCGAGCGGCGACTGCAGCGTCAGCTCGGCGAAGTCGAGCAGCTGGCGCAGCGTGCCGGGGGCGGGCAGCGCGACCCGGCGCAGGTGGTAGTCGAGGTCGAAGTCGGGATCGACCACCCAGTGCGGCGGCGTGGCGGGCAGCGGCGGGATCACCACCTTCTGCCGCATCCTGATGACCACCCGGCTGGCCCGGTCCATCGCCTCGCGCAGCCGGCCCCAGTCGGCCGGGCCGTCGAGGATCTCCAGGTTCAGGAACGCCGAACGCGTGGCCGGATACGCCTCACCGCGGTGCAGCAGGTAATCCAGCGGGCTGAGCTCGTCGGCCATGCAGGCCCCCTGAAGGACGCGGACTATATGGTGAAACCTTACGTCGGCGGCCGGGACACGCACTGGGCGAGGTACAGCTGCTCGCCGAGCGTGTTCATCAGCTCCAGCTGGGTCTCCAGGTAGTCGATGTGGAGTTCCTCGTCCGCCATGATCGTCTCGAGCAGGATCGCGCTCGTCGTGTCGTGGCGTTCCCGGCACAGCGCGATGCCGGGCCGGAGCCGCTCGGCCACTTCTACCTCGATGGCCAGGTCGGCTTCGAACTGCTCGCGGATGGTCTGCCCGATGCGCACCGAGAACAGCCGCTGGTAGTTCGGCAGGCCGTCCAGGATCAGGATCCGGTCGGTGAGGGCCTCGGCGTGCTTCATCTCGTCGAACGACTCGGCGCGGGTGTGCGCGGCCAGTTCGGTGTAGCCCCAGTTGTCCTGCATCTTCGAGTGCAGGAAGTACTGGTTGATGGCGGTCAGCTCGCTGGTGAGCTGTTCGTTCAGCAACTGCAGGACTTCAGCGTCCCCGAGCATGTACGTCCCCTCCCGTTCCTGGTGTCCGGAGCCTATACCGTACAGTCATCCGAACCTTCGCTAGCTGAATGGCGACGTCGCGATGTCTCTCGTCCTTGCCGCCGACTACCGGGTGCCCGATTTCGACCACTGGTGGGCCGCGCTCACCGCGGGCCTGCCCCGGCTGCCCGGCCTCGGCGCGCACCACGTCGTGGTCTACCGCTCGCTCGAGGACGCCAGCCGCGTCTTCGTGACCATCGGGTTCAGGCAGCGCTCGCCGGTCGACGCGCTGCTGCGGTCGCCGCTCATGTTCTCCTGGTTCGATTCGGCCGGGGTAGACGAGCTCCCGCCGATGTTCGCCGGCGAGGCCGTGGAAAAGCTCGATCTGGACCTGCTGCCCGGCGCGGCGGCCGACATCGCGGCGGAGGGCGCGGTGTTCGTGGCCACGATCGCACCCGTCGGCCGGCGCGACGGGGTGGCCCGGCTGCGTGCCAGCGTGCACGCCGCCGTCACCAGGCTCGCCGATTCGGGCGTCCGCCGCTTCTGGATCTACCGCGCCCTGGACGACCAGGCCGAGGTGATGATCTTGCAAGAGATCGCCACCGAACGCCAGGCCGAGCAGTGGATCCGCCACCCTGACGCCGCGACGGCGTTCATGGCGGAGGCGGGGGTCGGCGCGTACCCGCCGCTGTTCGTCGGTCGCTTGGTGCAAGTCCTCGAGGTGCCCGGGACCTGAGATGTACATCTGTCTCTGCCTCGGCGTGACCACCGGCACCGTCCAGCATGCCATCGACGCGGGCGCGCGCTCCACCAAGCAGGTCGCCGAGGCCTGCGGGGCAGGCTCGATCTGCGGCCGCTGCGGCCACACCATCCGCACCATGATCGAGGCCGCCGCCCCCGACCCGCCGGCCAGCAAGCCCGCCCGCCTCCGCCGCCGCTGGGGCCGCAGCTAACCCGCCATCACCACCCCGCCGACCGGCGCCTCACCCCGCCAAGTGCACCACCTGCCCTGGCTGCCCCATCCACCCTGCTAGCCACACCGGCCCCGCTAGTCCCGCCCGCCCTGCTAGTCCCACCCGCCCTGCTAGTCCCACCCGCCCATCTGCCTTGCCGCCTCCCGGCGTGCTTTCATGGTGTCAGTCCCGCGGAGGAACGGAGGGTGCGGTGTGAGGGAGCAGCGGCGCAGTCGGGTGATCGCGATGAGTGAGGAGGAGCGGGACGCCTTCCTGGGCGTGCAGCGGACCTGCCGGCTGGCGAGCCTCGGGCCGGGCGGCCCGCATGTCTCGCCGGTCTGGTTCGTCTGGGACGGCGCCGCCCTGTGGGTCTACTCGCTGACCCGCAGCCAGCGGTGGACCGACGTCCAGCGCGACCCCCGGGTGGCGGCGGTGATCGACGCGGGGGAGCACTACCACGAGCTGCACGGCGTCGAGATCGAGGGCGATGCGGTCGTGGTCGGTCCGGTCCCGCGCGCCGCCGACGCGGCCCCCGACACGCCCGAACTGGCCGGGCCCGAGCGCCTGATGGCCGCCAAGTACCAGCACCCGGCCGGCGCGATGATCCACGACGGCCGGCACGCCTGGCTGCGGATAACCCCCGCCAAGATCACCAGCTGGGACTTCCGCAAGCTGGAAAACCTGCCCGGCCGGAGCTAGCGGCCAGAGCTAGCGCACGGAGCGAAGCCGCCAGGCGAGCACGCATTCCATCACGCCGAAGATCACCAGCCAGATCCCCAGGATCACGGCCAGGCCGAGCAGAGTCAGGCCCGGGTAGGCCACCACGATGATGCCGGCGAGGATGCTGAGCACACCCATGAATACGGTCCAGCCTCGCTCGGGCATACCGCTGTGGGAGAGCGCAGTGAAAAGCTCGATGGTGCCGTTGACCACCCAGAAGATACCGAGCAGCACGGCCAGCGCGAGCAGGGTCAGCGAAACGTGGCGGACGGCCCACAGGCCCACGATGATGGACAGCACCGCCAGCAAGGCCAGCAGCACCCTCGTACCGCCCGTCAGGTCATCGATCGCCAGCGCGGCCACGAACCTGAATATCCCGGACACGATCAGCTGGATGCCGAACAGCACCGCTATGACCAGCAGCGTCTCACTCGGCCAGACCAGCACCGCGACCCCCGCGGCCAGCGTGATGATGCCGTAGGCCAGAACCCAGCCCCACTTCCGGCCGAGACGGGCGAGCATATCGGCGGGCTGCTGCACGGTCTCTGTCATGGCGTCCCCATCCGGATCCAAGGGCTGGCGGTACCACGATCTCCGCTAACTACAGCCTCACCAACCTCGGGCCGACCCAAACATCGCGGGCACGGTCTACGCAGGTGATGGGCCATTCGATACAATCATCGAACTATATTCGGAGCGAGCGTACGGGACGGAGGCGCGATGAGCGACGAGGTGCTGGTCGAGCGCCGTGGCGCGGTACAGGTCATCACCATCAACCGGCCGCAGGCCCGCAACGCCCTGAACGGGGCGGTCGCGGCCGGGATCCGCGACGCGGCCGACGAGCTCGACGCGGACGGCGCACTGCAGGTGGGCGTGCTCACCGGGGCCGGCGGCACGTTCTCGTCGGGCATGGACCTCAAGGCGTTCCTCAAGGGGGAGACGCCCTCGTTTCCCGGCCGCGGGCTATGCGGCATCACCCAGACACCGCCGCGCAAGCCGCTGATCGGCGCGGCCGAGGGCTGGGCCCTGGCCGGGGGCTTCGAGCTGCTGCTCGCCTGCGACCTGGTGGTCGCGGGCGCCTCGGCCAGGTTCGGCGTGCCCGAGGTCAAGCGCGGGCTGGTGGCCGGCGCGGGCGGGGCGCTGCTGCTGGCCCGGCGGATACCGCGGGCGCTGGCGCTGGAGATGATCCTCACCGGCGACCCGTTCGACGCCCGCCGTGCCGCCGAGATCGGCCTGGTCAACCGCGTCGTGGACGAGGGCCAGGCGCTCGAGGCGGCGATGGGGCTGGCGGAGAAGATCGCGGCCAACGGGCCGCTGGCGCTGATGGCCAGCAAGGAGATCTCGAACGGCGGCGGCGACTGGACCGCCGAGGAGCGCTGGGACGACATGGCCAGGGTGATGAGGCCGGTGTTCACCTCGCAGGACGCGCAGGAAGGCGCGCGGGCGTTCGCCGAGAAGCGCGCTCCGGTGTGGAAAGGCCAGTAAGCCATGCGCAGGGACCTCTACGAGCCCGATCACGAGGCGTTCCGCGAGGTCGTACAGGCCTACGTCAAGCGCGAGGTCTCGCCGAACCAGCAGCGCTGGGAACAGGAGCACATCGTCGACCGCCAGGCCTGGCTGGCGGCCGGCAAGCAGGCCATCATCGGCCATCTCATACCGGAGCGGTTCGGCGGCCTCGGCACGCAGGACTTCCGCTTCCGCTGCGTGGTGATGGAAGAGTTCGCCACAGTGGGCGCGACGTCGCTCAGCTCGGGGTTCGGCCTGCAGGACGACATCGCCATCCCCTACCTCGTCGACCTGGGCACCGAGGAGCAGCAGGCCCGCTGGCTGCCGCCGATGGCGGCCGGCGAGTGCATCGGCGCGATCGCGATGACCGAACCCGCCGCAGGCAGCGACCTTCAGGGCGTCCGCACCACCGCGGTCAGGGACGGCGACGGCTGGGTGCTCAACGGCGCCAAGACGTTCATCACCAACGGGATCAACTCCGACCTGGTGATCGTGGTGGCCCGCACCGAACCGGAGGCGGGCGCGCACGGCATCAGCCTGCTCGTGGCGGAGCGCGGCATGCCCGGCTTCACCCGGGGCCGCAAGCTGGACAAGATCGGCCTGCACGCGCAGGACACCGCCGAGCTGTTCTTCGACGACGTCCGGGTGCCCGCGGCCAACCTGCTCGGCCGCGAGGGCGGCGGCTTCGTGCACCTGATGGAGCGGCTGCCGCGGGAACGATTGTCGATCGCCATCCTGGCGCTGACCTCGGTCCGGGCCGCGCTCGGCTGGACCGTCGACTACACCACCCAGCGCACCGCCTTCGGCAAGCCCCTGGCCGCGTTCCAGAACACCGCGTTCGAGCTGGCCTCGGCCGTGACCGAGGTCGACGTGCTCGAGGCGTACCTGGACCAGGCGGTGCTGGCGCTGAACTCCGGCGAGCTGACCGCGGTGGACGCGGCCAAGGCCAAGCTCTGGGCCACCGAGGTGCAGCACCGGGTGCTGGACCGGTGCCTGCAGCTGTTCGGCGGCTACGGCTACATGGCCGAGTACCCGATCGCCCGGGCCTACGCCGACGCCCGGGTACAGACGATCTACGGCGGCACGTCCGAGATCATGAAGACGATAATCGCCCGCGACCTGACCGGCCTCCGGACCTAGACTTCTACGGATCACGTGCACCCAGTCTCTAACAGGATGTTAGAGAAAATGTTAGAACCGTGGGCCTCCGGTGAACCGTGTCGTGTAGTGGAGGGCGTTGGCGTCCACTGTCCTGCATGGCCTATCGCTGAGCATCACGGGCTCTGGTCCGATAACGATCAAGATCGGGCAGGGATAGCGTGCGCCGTGACCGCAATCTTCCGATGAACGTCCTAACCTTGGGCCACCAGGGGCGGGTAGTAGCTGTCTGGTAGGGGTCTCCTGCGCCTGCGCCAACCGCCGCCCCGGTATCGCGGTCTTCGCGATAGCCCTGATGGCGCCTCGGTGCCTCTTAGTGAGGTCATGCGCCACGGCCTGACTAGGGCTAGCAAGTTCGCTCTACCGGACTCACTGGTGCCTGCACCGCCAATTGCGACGTACCTCATCGCGGCACCCATAAGGGCCACCAGTGTCAAGAGGGCGAACGAACCTGACCTGGTGACTACGCGCGCCGCCGGGCTGGGCTGACTGTTCTTCTGGATCCTTCCTCGCAGCTGCCCGGGTCTTCTCGCCGCGCGGCCAGGGGTCAAGCTGGGGGGCGCCCGCAGCCGCGCAGCGGCGAGGACGGACGAGCTTGACGCCGGCCAGCGGCGGGAGATCCTCGAAGGCGAGGAAGGATTCCTCTGCGGTTGGCCTGTCTGGGGTCGTGTGCGTGTTCTCGGTACGTGGCGGGCGGAGTGGTCTCGCAAGCACCCATCCGGCGCCGCGCTAACGCGCGGCTGCCATGACCATGTGTCCGGGGACCGGGCTGCTCAATCAGATGATCGAGCGCGGCCTGGGGGCCGGCGCACGCCGCAAGAGCGAGCGTGCCCGGGGCCTGGCGGCCCTCCTGTCTTCACGGCCGCCGCGGCGGCGTGGTGGTGGTGGTGTCAGTGTCCTGCATCTCGGAAAGCAGGTGCCAGGCACGGGTCAGCAGCTTGCGGGAGATCGCGATGGTGGCGATCTTCTTCCCGCGGCGTTTCGCGATGGTGGCATAGGTGGCGGCGAACTCCGGCGAGCGCTTGGCAGTCTGCGCGGCCTGATTCAGCACCCGGCGCAGCCAGGCCGGGCCTTGCCTGGAGATGTGCCCGTGCCGGACCTTCAGGTCCGAGCCGCGCACCGTCGGGGTCAGCCCGGCCCAGCTGGCCAGCTCGCGGGCGCTTCCGAACCGTGTGACATCGCCGATCTCGGCCAGCATCACCAGGGCGGTGAACTGGCCCACGCCGGGCAGCGTGGTCAAGATCTTGACCCGCGGGCCGGCCTTGGCGTGCTGGCGCAGCTCGCCGTCGATCCGGCCGGTCAGCGGCGCCAGGCCGTCGATGACCGCCAGGCAATCGGTGACGATCTCCCGCGAGCTGGCGGGCAGCTCGAGCCCGGCCAGCCAGCCCCGGCCCGGCCCGGACAGGTAGCTGCCGGACCGGTCGTAGCCGAAATCAGCCACCACCGCGTGGATGCGGTTCCGCTGCTGGGTGCCCAGCCGGACCAGCCCGGCCCGGTGCCGCAGCAGCGCGCGCAGCTGCCGGACCGCCGGCGGCGCGATCCACGCCTCCGGGAGCAGGTCCGCGCGCAGCAGCTGCGCCAGCGTCGCGGCGTCCAGCAGGTCTTCTTCAGCCTGGCCGAGGCGATCGCCTTGCACCGCAGCGGGTGCACCAGGTGCGCCTCGAAGCCGTAGTCCTCCAGCAGCCGGGCCAGCCAGCCCCAGCCGAACGCGGCCCCGGACGCCACCGGCGTCCCGGTGGCAGGTCCCCGATCAGCCGCAGCATCGGCTCAGAGCCGTTCACGACGTTCTTGTTGAGCTCGACGGTGCCGTCTCCGGTGACTACCGCCACCTGGGAGCGCTTGCGGTGCACATCGATGCCGACGTAGACAGACATTGCCGGGTCTCCTCTCCCGAGCTTGGAATCCCTCACCCGGAGCGTCCTGCAACCGGGCTGAGCTTGGAAGAGGCCCGGCCCTTATAGGGTCAGATGAGCGCGTTCCCTGACGCGGCGACGATGCATATCCATGCAAGCTGACCTATCGCTCATCGCGTCAAGTCCGGGCTGGCAGGGCATCCGAGAGGAGGTGAAAATACCCTGCTCTCCGCTCACGTAGCCGCCGATATGGCTCGATATGGCAGGTTTTACATAGTTCTCTGCGACGCTTCGGGCAGCGCAGAAACCCGGCCTGCCCGGCCTAACCTGCCGCCCGGAGCCAACGCACTGCAATGCTCAGGACTGGGTGTGCGCCTCGACGGTCAGCTTGCCTGGCACGCCGCCCCGCCACAGCACGCCTACCGGTGCCCGGTAGGAAACCTGGACGACCTGGTGCTGGGCGACATCGGCATCGAGCGACGCCTTCCCGGCCGCGGACAGGTGGAGGTAGCGATAGGACACCTGCAGCTGGTGACGTCCGGCTTCGAGCGGGAAGAAGTGCCCTCCCCAGGGGATCTGGTGCTGGTTGCCATCGACCGTGACTGTCGTCCGGGTGAACCTGAGTGTCCAGTCAAGCGCGAAGAACCCGGTCCGCAGGGCAATCCCTTGACCCGGGCCGCCTGTCTGGGACAAGGACTGTGCCGGCACCCTCGGCCGGGTCATCTTCGCTGCCCAGCTGGTTCGCGTGACGCCCATGGGCGGGTTACCGCCGGTGATTACCTTCATGAGGCTCACCGCCTCCTCATAATTTGATATCATAATGATATATCCTGCGGGGAAGCCTTTCAAGCCCCGCCTCCTGGAGATCACAGCCAGGGGCATGCACTCGCGAGAATCCCGCCGCAGCTTGCAGGCTGGCCGACTAGACCTCCAGGCGCATGGTCATCGAGTTCGTCTGCGCCGCCTTGATGCCCGGCAGCGCGCAGGTGATCAAGAGCGCGGCACCTGGACCCGCGCCCACGGCTGCGGCGAGCAGGAGCCCCGGCCCATGAGCGCCGGACGGGCCGCGCCGGCGCCGGGCAGGCCGGGGATGGACCTGGGTGTCGCGGTCGCGCGGCCCGGCGCCGGTCCTTTCGACCGGCGGTGATCGGGGTCGGCGGAGCGATATCTCAGGGCGAGAGGAGATGAACGGTCATGGCTGACGATAAGCCGAGCAAGCCATTTCCCCCGCGGTGGGCAATGATTTACATGCTGGTCCTCATACTGGCCGCCATCGTGTGGATCATCCTCGCCGCCTGCACGGGGATCCGCCCTGGTATCGCCATTGGTGACTGTGAGATACCTCGGATGACAGGCCGATCAGGCACGCAGCGGGCACGGGGGCTCCCGGGCTGCGGTTCATTACCTGACCGGGAATCGGGGGCTAATTGCACAGGTCAGCGTTGTAAAGCTCGGCTATCTGTGCCGCGTACAGATGACCCGGTGGCCGAGCTTGAGCAGCTCACCCTGGATCCGCTGGCACCCCAGCGGCTATTCTCGGTGGCGAGCCGCTCGATGAGCGCGGCGATCTCGGCGCTGACTGAACCACGGATGAGTATGCCAAACGGCGCATATGTGTCCGAATGACCAACGCCCGCTATTCGGCAATGTCGGGCGTCTCCCGCAGTTTGAGCCGTAGGAGACGCGGGCTGGGTCAGGTGCCGGACCGGCGCGTGGCGGGCGCAGATCAGCGCGGGTCCAGGCCGCCGCTCCGGAATGCCTGGTGAGCGCCGTAGGCCTCGATGAACGCCTGGACGGTCTTGTACAGGTCAGCGAACGAGGCCGAGCGCCACTTGGATTTGCGGCCGTCGCGGTAGTGCAAGTCCAACCAGACATCCAGCCGGACCTGGATGCTGTCGGAAAAGGTCTTGCCGTTGACTCGCAAGCTGATCCCCGCGAGGCTGCCGAAGTCGACCGTCGCGACCGACTTCTTGCCGTCAATGTACTCCGCCACGCCGTCCGGGGTGATGACGAGCAACGGGTCGGGATCTGCCGACGTGCCGCGCAGGAAACCCCGCACCCGGCCCCTGGCCTTCGTGAAGACCCGCCAGCCCGCCGGGGCTGTCCCCTGTCTTGCCTGGCCCAGGATGGCCTGCGGATCGAGCATGCCCGGCTCCCGAATCCTCGGTTCCCGGCGATCTCGCGATCGCCGCGCATGCTCATAATCGCCGATCAGCCCGGGCTGACTTCAACGGAAGATGCGCGTCCTCCTCACGCGCGAGGCCAACCTCCAACCCTGATCGCGGCAGATCCGGATGTTCGGCCAGTGAAGGGGGACGTTACTCGAGCGCCTCCGGTGGGGCCCGATCCGATCAGGAATCGAGAAGCGCCACGGTGTGTTCGGGCCTAGCCTTTCGGTGGAAGGCCGACATGACACCGAGCCCTTGAGCGTCAAGAAAGGAAGCCTGAGATGCCCGCGACAAATGCCAAGACCGAGTCCGACAGCTTCAGCGCCGAGGAGCGTGCCGCAATGAAGAAGCGCGCCGCCGAGTTGCGCGCCGAGGGCAAGAAGGGCGCCAAGAAGGCCGATGGCTTGCAGGCGGTCCTGGACAGCATCGCGGAGATGGCACCGCAGGATCGTGCGCTAGCTGAGCGCGTGCATGTGACGGTGAGCGCGACCGCCCCCGAGTTGTCGCCGAAGACCTGGTACGGAATGCCCGCTTACGCGAACGCGGACGGCAAGGTCGTCGTCTTCTTCCAGAACGCGGGCAAGTTCAGCTACCGCTACTCAACCCTGGGCTTCCAGGACGCGGCGAACCTCGACGACGGCGACGTGTGGCCGGTGTCGTACGCGCTTAAGAGGTGGAGCCCCATGGTGGAAAAGAAGGTCGCCGAGCTGGTAAAGGCCGCGATCTCCTGACCGGTGCCGCAACCGCCGCGGAGCGCCCGCATCGTCCTCGGGTGCAGCGGCTTCGGACGGCTCCGCCTCAGCCTCGCTGTCACGACCTACCGTGCCGCAGCTCTGAGCGCAGTCTCGCACCCAGTCACGGCGGGACGACCGCACCGACCCAGGCACGAGCGGACTTACGCGTCTGCGCACACAGCGGCAGTTCCGGCCGGGCCGCCGCCGCGTCAGCGCGACTTGCGGTCACGCAATCGGCGGCATGACCGACCGCGGCGTGCCGCCCATGACTGCGGCTACTTCGTGACCGTGTAGCGCACGTGGGTGGCGTACGGCGAGCTGTAGACCTTGGCCACCTCGAGGTCCATGTCCCGGTCGAATCCGTCGAACAGTCGCTTGCCCCCGCCGAGGATCACCGGAGCCGTCGAAATGACCAGCTCGTCGACCTTCCCCGCCGCCAGCGCCTGCCGGATGACGTCGGCGCCGCCGCCGACGGCGATGTCGCCGTCCCCGGCCGCCTCAGCCGCTTGGGCGAGTGCCGCGCCGAGGTCCGCGACGAACCGGAAGCCGCTCTCCGCCGCGGGCTGGTCCGCGGTGCGGTGGGTGAGCACGAACAGGGGCCCGGGGAACGGGTTGGTGCCGCCCCACGCGCCGGCCGCGTCGTACATGCCGCGGCCGACCACCCCGGACGCCACCGTCGAGACGAGCTCGTCGTAGAACTCCTTGTCGGGGCCGTGCATCGCGAAGTCGTGGCCGCCCTCGTAGGTCCACGGCCCGCCCATCACCCAGTAGTGCAGTCGCTCGCCACCCCGGCCCAGGCCGTATTCCGGCCCGTCGTCGGGACCGGTGACGTAGCCGTCAACCGACGTGGTGATGGATGCGATGACCTTGCCCATGGTTCCTCCTCCGTCAAGTGTCGCAAGGACAGACTCCGCAGGGGCCCCCGACTCATCGCGTCAGCCGGCGAGCGCGCACAAACTCGTTGCCCTTGTGGCCCGGTGCCCCCGAAGGGCGACGTCCAGCGAGTCAGGTTCATCGACCGGGGTCACACGTCATCTTCCAAGCGAGGTCTCCTCATCGCATCATCCGGACCTCGGCATGACAGACGCTCCAACGTTCCGGCCCCGTTCACCGTTCTCGCCTTCAGTAGCGACCGCCCCGCCTACTGACAGCGCCCGGCGCGCGACATGATGGGCAGGTGACCTCGGACGCAGGCGCGGATTGGGCCGGGTATTACGCGTGGTCCCCGGGCCGCCAGCCGCGGCCCATGCTGCTGGCGGCGTGCCAGCGGATCGGCGCCGGCGCAGGCCGCACGGCGGTCGACCTGGGCTGCGGTGGCGGCACTGACGCGCTGGCGCTGCTGGAGCGTGGCTGGTCGGTCCTGGCCATCGACATCGAACAGGCCGGGCTTGCCTTGCTCAGGGCTCGGATCCCAGCCGCTTGCGGCGAGCGGATCCGCCTAGTGTGCGCCTCCTTCGCCGATGTCGCCCTGCCGCCCGCGCACCTGGTCCATGCCGGGTTCAGCCTGCCGTTCCGTCCTCCGCCCCAGTTTCCGGACGTGTGGGAGCAGATACGCCGCGCGCTGGCGCCCGGCGGGATCTTCGCCGGGCAGCTGTTCGGCACCCGCGACAGCTGGGCGGGCGATCCCGGGATGACCTTCCAGGACCGCTCCGAGGTCACCAGGCTGCTCGACCGCCTGGAGATCGTCGAACTGCACGAAACCGAACGAGACGGCGAGGCATACAGCGGCCCCAAGCACTGGCACACGTACGACATCCTGGCTCGCGAACCAGCCGGACACGCCCACCCCGCGGGGTAACCCTCAACCATCGGCGAAAGCGCACCTGGCGGCAGAACCGGACGTTCACGCGAATGGCGCCGATGCATGAACATACGGTCCGTCAATCGCGCGCTGGACCACATCAGGGGCGGCCAGCTGCGCCAAGCTCGCTGGATAACTGCACGCGGAGCCGCCGTTATCCGCCTTTACGCCATCAGTTGACTGCTATCTGGTGGCAATACCCGAACTGGCCGATCTGAACGTGCTAGGGAGGTGTTACCATCTGCCGGCCAGGATCTCATGGCCAGGGTCACGGCGGGCAAGAATCGTCTCGGCGGAACGGGGCTCGCATGGGTCGTGTTGGCGTCATCATCCCGGTGCTGATGATGTGCGGGCTGCTGGTGTCGGCGTGCAGCTCGGAGAGTTCGGCTACTCCGAAGAAAACCAGTCCCGCGCGCGTCACCACGGAGACGGTTCGCATCGGTCGCTATACGCAGATATTCGATACGTCGCTTCCCGCGGATCCGGCGCAGGCGAGCGTCGTCGAGGGGTTCCGTACAGCCATGATCCTGTGGGACAAGTCGCAGGAGAACCTGATGCTGGTATCCCCCGTCACGGCCTATGTCACCGGCAGCGCGCTGCGCGGTCTTAAGGCTTCCCTCGTCAGGACGAAGGCCGACGAGGTGGTCCCCGGCGGGGCGGATCGCTTCTTCAAGACCCGTGTCGCCGTGATCTCCGGCACCAGCACGACGATCACCACATGCGACGACGGGAGCAAACTCGAGGAAGTGAACCCAAGCACGGGGGTGCCCGATCCGGCCTACAGCGCGGCTGCGAACCAGCAGTACCTCTTCGAGACGTGGCAGATGATCCGGCTGGGCGGCCACTGGGCCATCTCTGTCGTCTCCCCGGTGACGCTTCCCGACTCCCGCGCGAAACCGTGCCAGCCCTTACCGGCCCTTGACTACCGGCCGGCGACTTCGCGGGTGCCGCAGGAGAGCGTGATACCACCGCCGCCGTGTCCTTAGTAGCGCCACCGCATTCGGTTGCCGGGCAAGCGGCCGGACTTCAGCCGGACACCACACCAATAGACCGGCGTACGCCACATCCACTCAGAGTGGAGTGATCTGCGCGGAACGGTCCGGCGGGCGAAGCGAGCTTGTCTCGTGCTCAAAATCGGCGTTATACGGGTGATCGAAGACCAAATCACTGCCCTTTCGGCCGTATAACGCTAGATACACGGGTGATCCTCGCTCAATTTTTCGGAAGAGATATACGGAGATGATCACCCGTGTATCACTCGCTCGGTTCGCTTACGCCTTGGAACGCCGGTCGCGCTGCGTGATGACCGCTGGCTGCGACCGTCGGGCGGAATCCGCCGATATGGACGATTTTCGAGGGCGATTCCTCATGGCAGCGAGCGCACATAAAAGGTAGTTCTGGCCCGCCGGACCGATGGCCGCAGAGGACTGGCATGGCAGCGCGTGCCGGGCATGGCCGGATCACACAGGCATGCCCGGTCGACCAACCGGCTTATCACCGGGCCGAGCCCGGAACTGTCAAGGAGTCATGCCCTGGCGTAGGTGAAATTGAGCACGCCGTTCTCGAAGGCCGCCGAGGCGGCGGACCTGCAGCGGCACCTCGTGGCCGGGCCCGGCGCGCAGCCGCCTGCCGCAGCTGTGCACGACCGGGAAGACGGGTAGGTGCGGTTCGTTCGGCAGGCCTTCCCGGAACAGCCAGCTGAGCAGGGTCCCGCAGGACCGGACCGTGTCATGATGCTGGCCAAGCCGGGCTGGGGCGGCCCCAGCAGGGAGGCCGTATGACCGGGCCAGCGTCGGTGTCCGGTACCGATACCGGCGGCCGACCGGGGGAAGGATGCTCGCTGGGTGTCCCTAGTACGCCGGGCACCGGCATGCATCCCGTGCACGGTGGCGGGTGCTCGATCCAGCAGGACCACGGCCCCGCCGCCGGGGCAGACCAAGCAGCAGAAGGAGGCGCTTGATATGTACGTGGAGAACATCTTGGCGAAGGCCTCGGAGCATCTGTCCGTGCGTCGCGCGTTCGGCACCGCGTATGAGAAGGGACGGCATGCTCATCATCCCGGTCGCGCTGGTGGCCGGCGGAGGCGGCGGGGGCACGGGCACAGCACGTACCCTCAGCGGTGACTCAGCCGCCAGTCCCGATGGCCCGCCGGGGGTAGGCCCCGCAGGGCACGACGCAGCGTTGCAGGACTCAGGGCACCCGGACGCCGGCGGGGGCTTCGGCGGGCTGGTGCTGCCCTCAGGCGCCTATGTCGTGAAGGGCGACCAGGTCCGCTGGGTACCAGCAGTGGACGCGACGATCGTGGTCCTGGCTTCGCTGAGCCTGGTCCGGGTGCTCGCCCGCACCTGGACCCGCCGGCGCAGGCGCCGCAGTCGGCCCTGACATTCAGTTCCGGGCCGATCAGGGGACGGCCGGGCTGCGCTCTGCGGGTTCCGGGCCAGCGCCGGTTGTAGCGCGAGGCACCGGCGGCGAGTTCACTGCGCGCGAAAGCAGCTCATGAACTCCCGTGAGCCGTCCGGCGGCACCGGCACTGGCCAGGCTGTGCAGCGCGGGGTGCTGCCAGCGGCCAGCAACGCTCAGCCAGCGGCGCTGGCGAGCGCATTGTCGACCCAGGTCCGCAGGACGGCCAAGGGGGCGGCGCCGGTCTGCCGGGCGGTCACCTGCCCGCGGCGCAGGACCAGCAGGGTCGGGATGGCCTGGGCCCCGAACCGCTGCGAGATCTGCGGCGAGGTGTCGACGTTTACCTTGACCAGCTTGACCTTGCCTGCCAGGTCGCGGGCGAGTTGCTCGAGCGCGGGGCTGACCATGCGGCAGGGCCCGCACCAGGGCGCCCACAAGTCGACGATGACAGGAATCTTGGCGGCCTCGGCGACCTCGCCGAAGGTCGTGTCGTCGGCGTCAGCGATCCACGGCAGCGGCTGATGGCACTTGCCGCAGCGAGGCGTCCCGGCCGCTGCGGCCGGCACCCGGTTTGCCTGGCCGCAGTGCCCACACCGGATCAGCCCGCTAGCCATGGCTTCATTATCCGCGTCGGCGCAGGGGTAGCGGCATGCCGGCGGCGATCTGCCGGTACGCCACGGACGATGCAGCCTGTCGCGTCCAGCGCCTGCGCATGCAGCTCAGCGATGCCGGTCATGACGGTCCCGTGTGCTAGCCCCCCATGGGGTTGCGCATGGTGCGCAGCTGCTAGCCCCCCATGGGGTTGCGCATGGTGCGCAGCAAGATCTGCGGGCCAAGCTTCACGTTGTCCCCGGTGTGCAGCAGGTAGCGGGCCATGTCGACCACCTCCTCCACCGTCAGGAAGTTGGCCGGGTTGGCGCCGGGGACGACATAGCCCATGGCGGTGTCGACGAACCTGGGGCAGATGACCCAGGCCTTGATGCCGTTGTCGTGGTTGCCGTCCTGGATGACTTCGGTCAGGGCCACCAAGGCATGCTTGCTGACCCAGTAGGCGGCCAGGCCAGGGACGATGGCCACCCCGGCCTCGCTGCCGATGTTGATGATCTGGCCGAACCGCCGGGCCTGCATTCCGGGCAGCACCCCCGCGCTGAGGCAGGCGGCCGCCCGGACGTTGACGGCGAAGGCATGGTCCCATTCGGCCAGCGCGGTTTCCTCGAGCGGCTTCCACACCGCGTAGCCGGCGTTGTTGACCAGCACGTCGACCGGGCCGGCCTCGGCCTGGGCCGTTTCCAGCAGGCGGCCGATCGACTCGTCGCTGGTCAGGTCGGTGAGGACCGGAATGGCCACGCCGCCCCGCTGGCGGATACCGTCCGCTACCCCGGCCAGTTCCCTTTCCCGTCGGGCAGCCAGCACCACCTTCGCGCC
>WNGR01003966.1_pt1 | contig 39329 bp, 35 predicted proteins | sample 5407581 | NCBI WGS metagenome assembly WNGR01 (sample SAMN13153383, study PRJNA577476) | soil metagenome | isolation source: 80 cm soil or saprolite under Garry oak tree replicate 2 | place: USA:California | collected 2016-06-15 | reverse complement strand
CGTGACTCATGTTGGCGAGGAACGCGCTGCGCGCCCGGGCCACCCGCTCCGCCAGATCCCGCGCCGCGCGCATGGCCTGCTCGGCCGCCTTGCGGTCGCTGATGTCCTCGTACAGCGCCACGAGCGCGCCTTCGGCGGTGGCTTTGACGGCGGCGGCCGAGAGGCGGACCTGGATGGGGCGGCCGTCGTTGCGCCTGCGCTCTACTTCCACCCGCACGATCTCCCCGCCCCGCGCGCGCGCCTCGAGCTCGCCCGATTCCGAGCGGAGCGATTCGGGGACGATGAGCTCGTCGATGCTGGCCCCGACTGCCTCGAGGGCGCTGTATCCGAACAGCGCCTCGAAGGCCGGGTTGACGCTGCGGATGGAGCGTCTGCCGTCCAGGACGGCGATCGCCACGGGCGTGCTCGCGATCAGGGCGTCGAGGTAGGCGTGTTGCCGGGCCAGCTCCTGTTTGGACGATTCCAGCAGCACCGCGGTGCGCACCCGCTCGGTGAAGGTGCGGTGTGCGCGCCGGTGCACGCGGTCCATTCCCCAGGCGAACAGCACGACGATGAACGTCGCGAGCAGGTGGGGCCGGGAGTGTCCCTGCAACAGCAAGCCGATGGGCACGGGGACGAGGACGGTGAACAGGAGATAGTGGAAGCTGCGCCGGTCGCCAACCAGTGTTCCTGTCGCGCCCGCGACGATGCCGGCGAGCACAACCAGGATCATCGCCGCTTGGTCCAGACGGAGCTCCGGGATCGCGGCGGCGGCGCCGAACCCCCACGCCAACCCGACGCCGGCCACGGTCAGACGTACCCCCCGCAGCGCCTCCTCGGGCGACGCCGTGCGGCGGCCGAGGCCCAAGCGCCACCACGTGCGCAGCGCGGCGGCGGCCGTGACCGCGCCGACCCAGCCTATGGTGCGCACGAGGGGGAGGGAATTCCATACCAGCGCCGCCACGACCAGGACCAGCACGACGTGCAACGCCTCCGCGAGCGGGCCGCCCCGGAGCAGCTGCCCCAGCCCCGCACCGCGTATCTCGGCTTCCACGCGCGCGTCGTTCTCGCCAGCGCGAGCCACCGGATCCCCGGTCATGTCTCTATATGTGATCATCAGGTGTGCGGTGCAACATGATGGGACTGGGATAGGCGGGATAGGGCGTTTTTGCGGCACCATGGGGCGCCGGTGCGACAGGGTTACTCCGGCTTCGTGTCCGTCTCCAGGGCCGAGCGGATGGCGGCGAGCAGCACCTCGGTGTCCACCGGTTTTGTGAGTACCGGCGCGACGCGCATCGCCTCGACGCGTTTCCTGGTTTCGGCATCGGTGCGGCCGGTGACAATCAGCACGGGGATGGAGGCGAGCGTCTCGATCTTGCGCAGGCGTTCCAGGACGAGATACCCATCGCCCGCGGGGAGTCCCAGATCGAGCAGGATGAGGTCGGGATGCTCGCGGTTCACGACGGTCAGGGCCGAGGCGGCGTCGGCCGCCCGGGCGACGACGTAGCCGTTGGCCTCGAGCCGAGCCTGCAGGTCCGCGCGGGCGACGGGGTCGTCTTCGATGACGAGGATCTTCTGGCGGCCGGAGCCTCCGCGCCGCCGGGACGGTTTCATTCCGGGCCCTCCGGTACGGTGGACCACGTCGGGGCGCACTGCGGGCAGATCCCCATGACTGAAGTCCACCCGAGGGGGTCATTGGCCTCGGACTCTGGATCTGAGGCTAAGACACGAGCGACGTTTCCGCCAGCCGTGCAGCCGACGGGAGAAAGGTTAACCCTGAAGTCCCCGTGAGGCTTGGTCTTCACCCCATTCGAGACAGCCGGACTCGAGCCGACGCCCCTTGTCCACCGATGCTGCTCAGGGAGGCCAAGAGCGTTGTCGCATTGGAAAAAGGGGCGTCATTGCTGTTACGTATCTTTCAGCAACGAAAGGAGCACTGTGACGGCAACGAAGCCTCCTGGCCTGCCCCCACCGCTGGCGAGCGAAGCGCGGGACCGATTACTCGCCCGTGTCGCCTTCGAGGCCATATGGGAGCGCGACTTGGACAGCGACGTGGTGAGCTGGGAGGGGAATCTGGAGTCCATTTTCGGCTACCCCCGCGATGAAGTCGTGGATCACGTCACCTGGTGGCGCGACCGCGTTCACCCGGACGACCTCCAGCGCGTCGAGGAAGCCGCGTCTCAGGCGATCCATGGCGACGCCCCCGGATGGTCGAGCGAGTACCGGTTCCGACGGCGCGACGGCTCTTGGGCATGGGTGGCCTCGCGCTGCGCGATCGAGCGTGACGATCGGGGACAGGCCCGTCGCGCCGTCGGCGCCATGATCGACGTCAGCAAGCTCAAGGAGACCGAGTCCCGGCTGCGCCTCTTCACCGAGCAGATACCCGCCCGCGCGTGCGTCACCGATCGCGACCTGCGCGTCGTCTGGGACGCGGGCGCCGGGTTCTCGTCCAGCCCCTCGGCGGTGGGAAAGACGGTCCCGGAGCTATTCGCCCAGTCGCCCGACCGCGAGCGCGTGTTGGAGGGATGTTGGCGGGCGCTCGCGGGGGAGTCGTGCATGCTGGAGATCGACGACGGCACGGCGGCCGCGCGGCTCCAGCTCCAGCCATTCCACGATCCGGCCGGGAACGTGACCGGCGTCGTCGGCATAGCGGTGGACATCACGGACCGCGTGCGCCGAGAAGCGGAGGTCCGAGCCGGTCAGCGACTCTTGCGACAAGTCCTCGAGACGCTTCCCGTCGGCGTGGTGGTGCTCGATCGGGCAGGGGACATCATGCTTGGCAACCCCGCCGCCGACCACATCTGGGGAGGAACAATCGTCAGCGGGCGAGAGCGGTGGGTGAAGAGCAAGGGTTACTGGCACGCCTCGGGGCAGGCGATCGACCCGCGGGAATGGGCATCGCGGCACGCGCTGGACGAGGGGCGGACCAGCCGCGACGAGCTGATCGACATCGAGACCTTCGACGGTCGACGCAAGACGATCGAGAACTACGCCGCGCCCATTCACGACGGGGCAGGCGCCATCACCGGCGCCGTCGTGGTCAACGAGGACGTGACCGAGCGGGTTCGCGCCGAGGAGGCACTCCGCAAGACCGAGCGGTTGCTGGTGGACGCGGAGAAGCTGGGTCAGACCGGTGGCTGGGAGCAGGATCTCATCGGCCAGCAGTTCGTCAACACCGAAGCGAATCTGCGCCTCTTTTTCGGCGACGACCGGAGCAAGGGCGGCCGGCTCGAGGACTACGTCGAGGCGGTCCATCCCGACGACCGCGACTGGGTGATGCGCCGGCGCGAGCAGCTGCTCGCCGGCACCGGGTCCGGCGACATCGAGTACCGTGTCGTTTGGCCGGACGGCAGCGTGCACTGGATCTTTGGCCGTGCGGCGGTGGTCCGCGATGAGTCCGGCCGGCCGATCCGCGTGTACGGAACCAACGCCGACATCACCGAGCGCAAGCACGCCGAAGAGGAGCTGGCCCGGCGCGCGCGGCAGCAGGAAGCGCTATCGCGCAAGCTGATCGAGGCGCAGGAGGCGGAGCGCCGCGCCGTGGCCCGCGAGCTGCACGATGATTTTGGGCAGGTCCTCACGGCGCTCAAGCTGAACCTCCAGCGGCGCGACCGCGACGACTCCGAAAGTATGGCGCTCGTGGACGGCGCGATCGCGCGGATGCGCGATCTCGCCCAGGATCTGCGGCCACCGCTGCTCGATGAGTCCGGGCTCGAGGCGTCGCTCAGCTGGTACGTGGAGCGCGAGGCCAAGCGCGCCGGGCTCGCCTTCCGGCTCTCGCTCGCGCATCTCGAGCAGCGGCCACCGATCGCGGTGGAAACCACCTGCTTCCGCATCGCACAGGAGGCCCTCACCAACGTCATCCGCCACGCGCAGGCGCGGAGCGTCGAGGTCGAGCTCAGCGAGGCAACCGGCACGTTGCAACTCGTGGTGCGCGACGACGGCCACGGGGTTCGACGTCACCGCCGCGCGCCGACTTGCGGCGCAAGGGGCGAGCCAGGGACTGCTCAGCATGCAGGAGCGCGTCGCGCTCGCCGGCGGAGACCTGGAGATCGACTCGGCGCCCGGTCGGGGCACTGCCATCCGTGCGCGCTTACCGCTCGGGGCCGGAGGTGGCGCGTGAGCTCGCTGCGGCTCCTGCTCGCCGACGACCACGCGCTAGTGCGCGCGGGGATGCGCGCGCTCCTCAACGAGCTGCCGGGTGTCGAGGTGGTGGCGGAGACCGGCGACGGCCGTGAGGCGCTGCGGCTCGTCTGCGAGACAAGGCCCGACATCGCACTGATCGACATTTCCATGCCCGGGCTCAACGGCCTGGAGGTGGCGGCGCGGATCGTACACGACCACCCGACCACACGCGTCATTATCGTCTCGATGCACGGCGACGACGAATCCGTCCGACGCGCGCTGGTCGCGGGAGCAGCGGGCTACCTGCTCAAGAATTCTGACCGCAGCGAGCTGGAGCTGGCCCTGCGGGCTGTAGCCCGCGGCGATACCTGGCTGAGCCCCTCCTTGACGAAGCGCGTCGTCGCAGCGTACACCCAGGGCCCCCCCCAGCCCTCTGAGGGGTCCTTCGCAACGCTCACGCCGCGTCAGCGGGAAGTGCTGCAGCTCGTCGCCGAGGGTCATTCGAACAAGGAAATCGCCAGCCGCCTCAATGTGGCCCTGAAGACCGTCGAGACCCACCGCACCGAGCTCATGGAACGCCTCGGCATCCATGGCGTGGCGAGTCTGGTCCGCTACGCCATCCGGGTCGGGCTCGTGCGCGCCGAGTCCTAGGTAGTCGTTCCGGCCCAACCCGGGGCTTTTACCGACTTCGCCGTCGGCGACCCCCGGTTACGCTTCCGCGATGACGGTCCGCATCCTCCTGCTCGAGGACAGCGACGCGGACGCTCAGCTGGTGGACGTGGAGCTCCGCAAGGCGGGGCTCGATTTCACGGCTCGGCGAGCGGTGACGCGTGTCGACTTCGAGCACGCCCTGCGCGAATTCCACCCCGATATCATCGTTTCCGACCACCAGCTCCCGCAGTTCAGCGGCGCCGCGGCGCTGCCACTGGCGCGGGAGCTCGCGCCGGGTGCGGCGTTCATTCTTCTGACGGGCTCGCTCGACGAGGAAACCGCCGTGCAGTACATGAGGGCGGGCGCCGCGGACTACATCCTCAAGGATCGGCTGGCCCGCCTCGGGCCTGCGGTGCAGGGCGCGCTCGAGCGCCAGCGCGCTGCGGAGCGCATGAAGCAGCAGCTGCGCGAGCGAGAGGAATACTTCAAGTCGCTGATCGAGCAGGCGATGGATATCATCGCGGTGCTCGACGCTGAGGGCGCGATCCGCTACGCGAGCCCCTCGGTGTTCCCGCTTCTGGGCTATGTCCCAGAAGAGCTCGTCGGGCGGCAGCTACTCGACCTGGTGCACGCCGACGATGCCGGGACCACGCTTCGGGTGTTCGCCGAGGGGGTCGCGACGGGCAAGGGCGGTCGGCTCCTCGAGCTGCGGTTCCGCCACAAGGACGGCAGCTACCGCATCCTCGAAGCCCTCGGTCGCTATCTCCTGGAGGATCCCGTCGTGAGGGGGGTAGTGATCAACGCCCGCGACGTGACGGAGCGGCGGTCGCTCGAGCGCCAGCTCCTCCAGGCACAGAAGATGGAAGCGGTGGGCCGTCTCGCGGGGGGCATCGCGCACGATTTCAACAACGTGCTCACCGCCATCCTCGGCTGTGTGGCCCTGCTGCTGGATGGTCTTCCGACCCTCTCCCCTCTGCGACCCGATCTCGAGGAGATCCGCGCCGCCGCCGATCGAGCCGCTGGGCTCACGCGTCAGCTCCTCGCCTTCAGCCGCAAGCAGGTCCTGGACCTGCGCGTGCTCCACCTCAACGACCTCGTGACCGACATGGACAAGCTGCTGCGGCGGCTGCTGGGTGAGGACATTGTCATGGTCACGCAGCTCGACCCGGCCCTCGGAGCCGTGCGGGCCGACGCACACCAGCTGGAACAGGTGGTCGTCAACCTCGCCGTGAACTCCCGCGACGCGATGCCCGAGGGCGGTCGGCTCACGATCGAGACGCGGAACGCCGAGCTGGATGAGTCGTACGTACGGGAGCACGTGCCGGTACGGCCCGGGCGGTACGTGATGCTGGGTCTCAGCGACACGGGCACCGGGATGTCCGCCGAAACAATGTCCCACATGTTCGAACCGTTCTATACGACCAAGGAGGCGGGCAAGGGCACGGGGCTGGGGCTTGCAACCGTGTATGGGATTGTGAAGCAGAGCGGCGGCTACGTGTGGTGCTACAGCGAACTGGGCGAGGGAACGACGTTCAAAGTGTACCTGCCACGCGTAGACGCACCGATCGATCGGTTACCGGTCCGCGCTGCTGCGCGCCCCGCCCGCGGGTCGGAGACGATCTTGGTTGTGGAGGACGAAGCAGCACTGCGGCACATTATTCGACGTGTGCTCGAGAAGCGGGGGTACACGGTTCTCGAAGCCTCCACGTTGGACGCGGCGTCGACGCTCGCGCGCACCTACGCCGGTGCTATCCAGCTGCTGTTGGCCGACGTGGTGCTACCCGGGGGAAGTGGTCGCGCCGACCTGAAGGTGTTGTTCATGTCAGGGTACACCGAGGATGTGATCGTCCAGCGCGGCGTCCTGGCGCCCGGCACTCCGTTCATCAACAAGCCGTTCTCGGCTGATGCCCTGGCGGGGAAGGTGCGGGACGTTTCAGACGCGAGGTGACCGGATCGCAGCTCCGTGACTCTGGGCGCCAATGCGATTCGCCAAGAAGCTGGGCCTCGCGCGCGAGCAACAAAACAGCCGTAATCCATGCTTGACAACAATAGTTGTCAAGGCTACCATCACCTCATGCTCGACATCCAAGTCATCGATAATCCGGCGGCGGCGAACCTCATGCTCGACATCCAAGTCATCGATAATCCGGCGGCGGCGACGGTGGCCTTGGAGCCGATGCGAAGCCGACTCCTCTCCGAACTCGCCGCGCCCGCTTCGGCGGCGACGTTGGCCATGCGGGTCGGCTTGGCTCGGCAGAAGGTCAACTACCATCTGCACGCGCTGGAGGCGCACGGGTTGGTGCGTCTCGCCGAGGAACGCAAGTGGGGCGGGCTGACAGAACGCCTGCTGGTGGCGACCGCTGCTTCCTACGTCGTTTCGCCGAGCGCCTTGGGACCGGTCGCCATTGATCCCAATCGGGAAGTTGATCGGCTGTCCGCGAGCTATCTCATCGCCTTGGGCGCACGGGTTGTCCGCGAGGTGGCTGACCTGGTTCGTCGTGCGAAAAAGGCGGGCAAACGCCTGGCGACCCTGGCGGTGGATACCGAGGTTCGCTTCCGGTCGCCAGCGGACCGGGCGGCTTTCAGCGCCGAACTCGCCGAGGCCATCACGAAACTCGTTTCGAAGTACCACGATGAATCCACCCCCGGCGGCCGCGTGCATCGCCTGGTGGTCGTGGCCCACCCTGTGCCGCAAACGTCCAATCCCAAGGAGTCATCATGAGTGTGACGAAACAAGCCTCCGGCCGCCGTTCGGTCCAAGTCGAAGTCGAGGTCCCCGGCACGCCTGAGGAAGTCTGGCAGGCCATCGCCACCGGGCCGGGTATCTCGTCCTGGTTCGTGCCGACAAAGTTCGAAGAGCGCGACGGAAAGCCCGTCGCGGTGACGTTTAATTTCGGCCCGGGCCTGGAGCCCCGTTCTCCCGTGACGGCCTGGGATCCGCCGCGGATGTTTACCGCGCAGGGCGAGGGCTGGGGTGGCTCGCCGCCCATCGCAACCGAGTGGAGCGTCGAAGCGCGCGCGGGTGGTGTGTGCCTCGTCCGCGTGGTGAATAGCCTCTTCGCCAGCACCGACGACTGGGACAACCAGCTTGAATCCACCGGACTCGGCTGGCCCGGCTTCTTCCGCACCCTGCGGATCTACCTCACGCACTTCCGCGGCCAACGCTCCACGATCATGCAGTTCGTGGCTCCCGTCGCGGGAACCGAAGCGGAGGCCTGGGAAACGCTGACCGCGGCATTGACACTGAAAGGCTTGAGCGTCGGGCAGCGTTGGACGGCGCCCGCGGGTGTGCCGGCGCTCAGCGGCGTGGCGGAGTACGTCAGCCAGAGTCCGTACGACGCCGTGCTGCGGCTCGACAAGCCGGGGCCGGGCGTAGCCGCCCTTGGCGCCTACAACTTCGGCGGCCAGAGCATGGTTGCGCTGAACTTCTACCATTACGGCGATCAGGCGGCCGGAACCGTCGCCTGTGAGACACCACTGTGGCAGGCGTGGATGCAGGAACGCTTCCTTATGCCGACGGAGCTGAGCAAGAGCGAATGAGAAAACTCAAGATCATGGAGCACATGTCGCTGGACGGCGTGATCCAGCACTCCTCCGATGACGACGATTTCACCTACAGCGACTGGACGGCGCCCTATCGGACTCCCGCTGGCCGGGATGCAGTTCTTGCTGCGTATGGCGAGAGCTTCGATCTACTGCTTGGCCGTCGCACCTACGATCTCTGGTCGGCCTTCTGGCCAAAGGCGCCGAGCAGTCCGATGGCGGACCGCCTCAATGCGGCAACGAAGTATGTCGCTACGCACCGTCCGGAAAGTCTCGAATGGGGCCCGTTCGAGGGCGTTGGACCGGACATCGTCGAGGGCATTCGCCGCATCAAGTCGCAGGACGGCAAGGACCTTGTCCTCTCGGGTAGCTCCACGCTGACGTCGACGCTGCTCGAACATGGGCTTGCGGATGAAGTCCTGCTGATTGTCTCTCCGGTCCTGTTGGGCACGGGCAAGCGCTTCTTTGCGGAGGGAACCCCGGCACGCGCCTTCGAGCTCGTCAGCACGAGCACAACGCCGACCGGCATCATCTTCAGTACGTACAAGGTCGCCGGGCGCTTGAAGACCGCGTAGCTCGACTGTCACTACACCCTGGAGTGCTGCATGCACGTTCGTTCTGTCTTCTGACGTTCGCCCTGTCGTCGCTCGCAGCACTCGCGCTACCGCCGGCCGTACGGGCCGTCGGAAAGCGATTGGGGTGCTGAGAGTTGGGGAGCTCCCGAGGCAGGACTGGAGGCACAAATGAAATGCAAGAGATGGGACGCAAGGCTCCCGGGCGTGGTCGCGATGGCCCTCGCCCTCGCGTGCGAGAGCAGCGCGCCGATCGCAGCGCCCTCGACGTCGCGGGCTGACGCGCTTTCAGCGAGCGTCGGTGCGCCGACCGCCGCTGCCCACATCGGGTGGGAGATCTTTGGTTCGGCGGCGGCGACAGCGGCTGACGGGCTTAGGATCATTGTTACCGGAGCCGGGACGTTCGTCGCTCCGGCGGGCGACGGTGGAACCTCAAGCGCCGCGACCGGGGGTGGAAACTGGGAGACCTGGGATGCGAGCAACGTGGTGACGGGCAGCGGGACGTACCAAGTCACTGGCCTGGTGCGTTGGGAGCGAGCGCTTGCATCTAATCCGAACATACCTGGGAGCACGGCGGGGCTCGCAATCCTGAGAATTGAATATTCGGACGGCAGCGCCGGCACGCTCACGGTCAGTTGCGGGATCTCGGGGGCGCAGCCGGGTCGCATCGAGGGGGTTACGGCATCCAAGGGCTTCGTGGACTTCTGGAACCCCACGCTACCAGGCCCGAATGTCTTCCACGTTCTGAACTGAAATCGGGAGTGAGAAATGCATCCCCGGGGGCGACGACTTGGTCGCCCCCGTGTTGACGCGACTTCAATGGATCGTGATCTGCCCGGTCGTCAGCGTCTCCCTAGCTAGATCGTAGTTGCCATTTCCGGTCGCTACATCCCCGGGTACACCATCGAACACGCCCAAGACCGTGAGCTGCAAAGTAGCAACCCCCGGGCCACCGGGCGTGACCGCAACGACAAACGGGATATTGCGGAAGATCGACTGCACACCGGGGCCGAACGCGTTCAGCACTTTCACGGTGGCTGTGCCACTGAAGCTGTGCCCGTCGAGCGCCCCGCTCGTGACAGGCCCCTGCACGGCCATCAGGCGCAGTCCGAGGAAGTTCGCGTTGCCGGCCATGAGGCACGTGAAGTCTCCGTGCGCCGATCCGTCACCGGCGATCACTGCCGCGAAGCCGAAGTGCGACCCGTCGACGTCTCCATCGGCGTCGAGATCGGCGCTAAAGCTGGTGGTGCCGCCGCCCGTAACTTGGACTGTATGCGCCGACGGCGCAGCCGTGCGGTCGCTCGACATGGCGGCCCGCGGAGCGAAGGCATCTCCCGGAGCGGCGCACGCGCCGAGCCCGAGCGCCGCTGCCACTATCGCGGTGTAGTGCAGAGAGTGTTGCATGGTTTCTCCCTGGCGTTGACGGGGGCGGCTCGCGCCGCCCCCGTGGATGTGTGTCCTAATCGATCACGTGGAACGCCGTCCGGTTGGCATTTCCCGGAGGCGCCGGAGGTGCTTCGCGGTTCCAGTAGTCGACGAAACCTTTCGATGCAGTGACGCCTTCGAACACGGCGTCGGGGGTTCCCACGATATGGCAGCTGACGGCGAGTGTCCCCTCGCTGCCGTCCGAGTAGGCGATCTGGACCACGAGCAGCCCGGCGCGGACGTCAGCTTCGTTGCCGATGTTGTCATGCGACAGCGGAAATGTGCCTGGAGCCAAGGTGAAACTCACGAAGCCCGTCACTGTGTAGGTGCCGCTTCCAGTCGCCGCGCCACCGGCATCGAAGGTTCGCCAGGTCCCACCGCCGGTCACATCCTGTGCGTTCCCGGGATTGGAGCGATACGTGCCAGATCCCGTCAGCGTGATCTTCGAGAGATCCATGTTGGCGCGCGCCGAGGCCACCCCGCCGGCCGAGACGGTGCCCGTGCCGAAATCGACGCTGATGATGTCCCACCGCATGTGGTGGTTGCCGGCTGAAGCGCTGAAGTTTGGGGAGAGTCCGGCGGGCCTCGACGCCAGCAATGTCGAGGCTGGGGTTCCCTTCTCACATCCAAGGGCGAGGCTGATCAGCCCAACGCCCACGAGTCCTGCACTCAAGGTCCGCGCATTCATGGTGTGTTCCTCCTTCTGCGTGTGTTCCTCCTATTGCGTCCGCTCAGTCAGTGTCAACAAGGCTGTTTCAGGTGCGCCGGCGGGGGACGGGCTGCGCACCGATGGAAATGCGTTCGGGATCTCATGGGGGTTGGGAGAAGGGCGCGAACCGGCGTCGATCTCGACTCCGGTATGGAGCCAGCGGGAAGGATCGCCGCACGACGCACTGCTGTCACGCCTGGAGACCTCGAAACGGTGACTACGCCCAGGCCTCACACCGCGGCGGTAGAACGTAGCTGCTCGGAGACACGACGCAAGACGGGACCAGGTCCACAAGCCCTGCAGCGAGTTTCGCTGTGGGGCTTTTAGCGATCGCCCCCGGCGGCGGTTATGGTAGCAACAAGGATCCCTTTGCCGACAAGGAAGCGCCAGACAATGAATGGGGATACGACCCGCCGCATGTGATGCTGCTCGTCCCCGACCCGAACGTGAATTGACGTCGCCTTCTTGGTATGACCAGCCTGCGAGACGGGCCGCTCAAATCATGTAGGGCACGTCCGATCCGCTCGTTGGGTACGCGTACAGGAGATGCTTTAACTCCGTCACCGGTACACCGGACCGGATCGCCAGGGCAAAGAGGTTGATCACTTCCTCGGCGTGCGGGCCGAGCAAGTGGGCGCCTACGACGCGGTCCGTCTTGTTGTCGACGATCACCTTGAACATCGCACAGGTTTCGGCCACGCGACGGTTCGAGTACCAGCTCGACGTGTCCTCGACGTTGATGCGCACATCGAGTTCCTGTGCCCGTGCTTCGGCCTCGGTGAGGCCGACGCCCGCGAGCGGGGGAACCGTGAAGACGACGCTCGGAATGCCCCGATAGTTGGGTCTCTGTGTAATCCCCTTCAGCAAGTTTGAGGCGACGATCAACCCCTCGTATGCCGCCACTGGAGTGAGCGGGAGGCTGCCTACAGAAGCTGCCGCGTCGCCCGCCGCATAGACGCGCGGATTCGACACGCTCTGGAGAAACTCATTCACTCGCACGCCCCCGTCGGGCTCGGTCGCGACATCCGCCGCGCTGAGGTCGAGGCTCTCGGTGTTGGGCACGCGTCCACCGCCGTGGACAACCAGATCTGCGTCGATCGTTTCCCTCGGGCCCCCCACGTCCACTTGTAGGCGGTAACCGCCGCCGCGCTTCTCGAGCCCAGTCACTTCCGTATCGAGCCGGAGCTCGATACCAAGGCTCCGGGTGTGGTCCACGAGCCGCGTGACGAGGTCCGGCTCGAAATGCTGCAGCGGCTTCCCCCGGCCGATGATGGTCACCTGAGCGCCGGCCCGCCGCGCTACATGCGCGAACTCGAACGAGATGTATCCTGCTCCCAGGAACGCGATCCGCGGGGGCAGCTGGTCGAGGTCGAGAAAGGCGGTGCTCGTGAGCAGATACTCGTCGCCGGCAATGCCGAGGTGTCGCGGCTTGGCTCCGGCAGCGACCACGAAGTGCGGCGCCTCGAGCACCTGGCCGTCCACCGACAGCCGCTCCGGACTCACGAACCGCGCGGGCCCATGATAGGTCGCGATCCCAGCTTCCCGGAACGCCTTCTCCCGAGCGGCCGGCACGGGATCAGTGAAGGTCCGTTTGAACTGCATCAGCTCGGGCCAGGAGATATGCGCGTCGCCACTCACTCCCCGGCCCCGCATTCGACGGTGCCAGTCCGCGAGCTCCGCGGCGCCGACGAGCACTTTCTTTGGGTCACAGCCGCGCAACGCGCACGTCCCGCCGTATGGGAGCTCATCCACAACGGCGACGCGCCAGCCGGCTTTCCGGCACCGGTAAGCCGGCCCCGAGCCGCCCTCGCCTGTGCCGATCACGATGAGATCAAATGGTTCTGTCATGCCTGCAGGCTGAGCCCGATCACCCCTTTATGAGCGCTGGACTCCACCGTGCGCTGACCATCCTGCGGCCGAGTTCGAAGGCATCTGCCACGGAGATGACCGTGGTATCGGGATGTGTTTTCGTCCACTCCGTGGCAGAGTGGCTATCTGGAAAGAAAAAGATGAAGTGGCAGAAGGCCGCCATCGCCTTGAGGGCGTCCGCCTGAAAGGTCTCGGCGCTCGGCAGGAGGAAGGACATGACGGCGCTCGGGGGCTGGATCCGTTCGACTCCGTCAGGGGCGACGCGCAAGCGAATGCGAACGGTGCTTCCGGGCGCTGGCGATTCCACTTCTGCATTCAGGCCGAGGATCACCGGGATGAAGAGACTATCCCATGCGCACCACGTGTACAGCGTCCGGCCGTCGACTTTGAACCGATGCGGCATCTCGCGGACGGCTAGGCCCCCAAAGCCGATGATCTGCCCGTGTTTGTCGGCGAAGGTGAGGGATCTGAGGATCGGGTGTTCGAGCAGTCGGTCCACCGTGTTTGACGGAACCTCCAGGGCTTCCGCGAGCGATGACCTCAACACGGGCTCACCCTGGGCGAGCTGGCGATAGATCTCGAGGCCTAGGCGTTGCTCCTCCCCGGTCATGGTCGGAAGCCGCGCAAGGAGATCGGAGGCGAGGGCGGTTAGGGTCTTCACGCTGCGCAACACGAGAGCTTCGCGACGTCCTTCGTGAACGCCTGCGCCGCGAGCTTGATCCCTTCCGACAGTGTCAGATACGGGTGGAAGGTCGATGTGAGATCCTCGATCGCGAGCCCAAACCTGATCGCGAGCGCCGGCTCCGTGATCATCTCGCCCGCCTCGGCGGCCAGGATGTGCGCGCCGATGATCTTTTTGGTACCGGCGTCCGCCACGAGCTTGACGAATCCCCGCGTGTCGCGCGCCGCCTGCGCCCGTGCTACGTGCTCGAGCGGGAGCTTTGATGCCAGCGGCTCGATACCCCGGGTACGTGCCTGATCCTCTGTGAGGCCGACGGAAGCAACGGCTGGATCGGTGAACGTCACTTTCGGCAGTGCCGAGAGATCGTAAGGGCGCTCATTCCCGCTAAGGGCGTTCTGAGCCGCCAGTGCACCGCCGTACGCCGCCACATACACGAACATGGGGTCCCCGATCACGTCGCCTGCAGCATAAACGTTGGCGTTCGTCGTCTGCAGGAACTCCTTGACGACGATCTCTCCTTTCTTGCCGACGCTGACGCCGATCTTTTCGAGCCCGAACCCGGCCGTGTTGGCTCGTCGGCCTGTTGCGACGAGCAGTTGACTGGCGCGGGCGGTGCGCTCCTCGTGGCCGGCACGGAACTGGACCGCACAGCCGTCGCTGGCCCGGCTCACGCGGTGGATCTGGATGTCGGTGTACACTTCCACACCCTCCGACCGCAGATCATCACCCAGGGCGTTGCCGATCTCCGCGTCTTCCGCCGGCAAGACGCGCGGTAGCGCTTCGAGGATCGTGACCCGCACGCCGAGCCGCGAGAACATCTGCGCCAGCTCGAGGGCGACGGCGCTCGCGCCGATCACGATGAGTGACTCCGGCAGGCGCTCCAACGCCATTGCCGACGCATTGTCCAGGTAGCGGGCCTCGGCGAGACCTGGGATCGGCGGTGCCCAGGGAGAGGAGCCCGTGGTCACCACGATCTTGCCCGCAGTCAGCGTACGACCACTGGCGAGTCGAACCTCGAGACCGGAGATGAATGTGGCGCGCTCCTGGAAGAGCGTGATGGAAGGGTAGGCCCGCAGCACCTTCCAGTACTTGGTCTGCCGCAGCTCGGCCACGAGCGCATCCTTCCCGGCCCGCACCATCGGCCAGTCGGGCTGTCCATCGGTCGCGGGGATGCCTCGAAATCCGTGATGGACCCTGCGGTGCTGTGCCTCGGCCGCGCGGATGAGGGTCTTCGACGGCACGCAGCCGACGTTTACGCATGTCCCGCCGAGCGTCGCGCCTTCGGCTATCGCGACCCGAGCGCCCAGATCGGCGGCCGTGATCGCCGCGGCAAACCCGGCAGAGCCGCCCCCGACGATCAGCAGGTCAAAGTCCATGGTTAGTTCCTGCGTGCTGTGTCAGGTAGAATCGTGGCACCAAACCCGGTGAGTCGGGTGAGGTGGGCAGCGATCTGCGCCGGCTTGAGCGCGCGCGGGTCGTAGCGCACGACGCCGAGACTGTCGTCCAACGTTACGGTGGCGCTGTAGACGCCCGTGAGTCGCTTCAGGGCAAGGCGCGCCGTCGTGGGACAGCTCCCGCACGTCATCTTGGAGATGTGAAGCCGAACCGTCGCCGTGTCCAGAGCCTGCAGGGCGACGTTCGCAAGAACCAACGCGATCTTCAGTGATGACAACATGGTGAACCTCCTAACCCAGCACGAGTTTCGACCACCAGGGGAACGTAAGTAGCGGGATCGAGACGATCGTCGCGATCCACAGCGCCCACTTCATCCGGCGGCGGGCGATCGGCGAGGCACACAACGTGCCAGGCACGCACGCCACCCGTTCTTCCCGACGCAGTACGACGAAGCCAAAGCTGAGGGCGACCACAGTCCCGACCACGAAGTAAGGCCGCAGCGGTTCAAATGTCGCCGCAAGCCCTGCGCCGCTCAGTCCCAGCGCGACCGCGACGAGCGGTCCCGCACAGCAGAGCGTTGACGCCACCGCAGCAGCGACACCGCCCGTGGCGGCGAGGACGGTCTTAGTGACCGACGTCGGCATGATCTTCCAGGACCTCCAGGATCGGACACTCGGCCGTGGGTCGCCGGACCGCGCACGCGGCTGCCAGCCGCTCCAGCGTGCGCTTCATGCGCTGAAAGTCGCGGATCTTCTGTTGGACGACGTCGATCTTCTGTCTGGTTTTCCGCTCGACGGCATCGCAGGCGGCGCCGTGCCGGACGCGCAGCCCGAGCAACTCCTGGATCTCCTGCAACGAGAAACCGAGCTCTTGTGCGTGCTTGATGAAGCGGAGGCGCGCCACTGCATCGTCGGTGTACTGACGGTATCCGGATGCGGTGCGCCGAGGTGTGGCGACGAGGCCGCGCCGCTCGTAGTAGCGTATGGTTTGGACGTTCACGTCGGCCGCGGTCGCGACCTGACCGATGGTGAGGGGCATGCTTGAGGATAAACCATGTACCTAGGTACAGGGTCAAGGGGCGTTCTGAGTCAGTAATTGTTTGCCCGTAATGTTTGCCGGTCCATAGCTGCCGATGGTTGCCAATACGGCCTGTTCGCACAGATAAGTGCCGAAAAAACAACGGCCCCGCATGAAGGCCGTTGAATTCAAATCCCGCCGTCCCGACTGGTTGAAGACCAAGCCTCACTGCGAGTTCTGCAGTGGGGCTTTTTTTCGGACTGTACCTGCACTTAATGAGGCTCATTCCTACTTCCCATCTCTTTTTTCAAGAATCCTGTCGGAGCCTGTCATCCTGAGCGGAGCGCGCGGAACGCGCGCGTAGCGAAGGATCTGCTTTGCTTTCCCTTTGCTTCCGGCAGGTGCTCCCCGTAAGGGCTATCTTGGTTCCCTACGATGAGCGGTCCCGGCGACGAACTCCCCATGATGATCGACAAGATCCCCACGCTCGCGTGGTCCTGCCGGCCGGATGGAACGACCGAGTTTCTCAACCAACGCTGGCTCGACTACACGGGCCTCTCGATGGAGGCCTCGCTCGACTGGGGGTGGAAGGTCGCCATCCATCCCGACGATCTCGAGAAGCTGATGAACACGTGGCTGCGCCTGCTCGCTTCTGGAGAGCCGGGTGATGAAGAAGCGCGGCTGCGCGGGTCCGACGGGCAATACCGCTGGTTCCTGTTTCGTGCCGTGCCGATCCGTGATGAGCAGGGCAAAGTGGTCCGATGGTACGGGACGAATACCGACATTGAGGATCTCAAGCGGGCAGAGGGGGAGCTTCGCCGGATCGTCGATCTCATCCCTCAGATCATTTTCGTCATTCGGCCGGACGGCGTTCCTCTCTATGCGAATCGGGTGGCCCACGACTACACGGGGATAAGCCCGGAGGAGCTCCCGGGCACGGGATTTGGCAGCCGTCTCTCCCATCCGGAGGATGTGGAACGGCTGCGGACGATACGCCAGGAATTCCTCAGTCGTGGACTGCCGTTCGAGCTCGAAGGACGAATGCTCGGCAAAGACGGCGGCTACCGCTGGTTTCTGCTGCGCTACAACGCCCTCCGGGACGAACAGGGGCACGTGGTTCGCTGGTACGTCACCGCGACGGACATCCACGACCGGAAACACGCCGAAGAGAAGATCCAAAACGAGAACCTGGCGTTGCGCGAGGAGATCGACCGCTCGTCGATGTTCGAGGAGATCGTCGGGTCGTCCGCAGCCCTGCGCGGTGTGCTGGCGCAGGTCACCAAAGTGGCCCCGACGGACTCCACTGTTCTCATTTTGGGCGAAACGGGAACGGGCAAAGAGCTGATCGCTCGCGCCATTCATAAGCGGTCCGGCCGCGCGACGCGCGCATTCATCCGGGTGAATTGCGCGGCGATTCCGGCGTCGCTGATCGCGTCCGAGCTGTTCGGGCACGAGAAGGGTGCCTTCACCGGCGCATTGCAGCGACGCCTGGGACGGTTTGAAGCCGCCGACGGCGGCACGATCTTTCTGGACGAGATCGGCGACCTTCCCGGCGAAATGCAGATCGCGCTCCTGCGCGTGCTGCAAGAACGGGAGATCGACCGGGTCGGCAGCAGTCATTCGATCCCCGTGGATGTGCGCGTCCTCGCGGCGACGAACCGCGAGCTCGAAGAGGCCGTCGAGGCCGGCACGTTCCGGCAGGATCTGTACTACCGGCTGAACGTCTTCCCCATTGAGGTCCCGCCGCTCCGCGAGCGCGTCGATGACATTCCGCTGCTGGTCGAGTATCTGATCGAGCGCTACGCGAAGAAAGCAGGGAAGAGCATCCGCACGATCAAAAAGCACACACTGGAGCTGTTCCAGGCTTACGACTGGCCGGGGAACGTGCGGGAGCTGCAGAACGTCATCGAACGCGCCGTCATCTTATGCGATAGCGGCACGTTCTCGATTGACGAGTCGTGGCTCAAGGCAAAACCGGCGGCTCAAGGACCGACGCTCGCCGCGAGCGAGAAGTCACTGATCGAAGCCGCGCTCGCCGCATCCCGCGGACGGATCTCCGGTCTTTCAGGCGCGGCCGCGAAGCTCGGCATTCCACGTCAAACACTCGAATCGAAAATCAAAGCGCTCCGCATCGACAAACTCTGGTTTCGCGCTCGATAACGCCGACCGGTCGGCAATTGCTGATGACGTCAACATTCCCGCTGAGGGCAACACCCCGCCATTGAAGTAGTTAGCCACGGCCCATCGCTTGCTTTAGAAATCCGCAGGTGACTCTCAAAATCGAAACAGCATCCGACGGGCGGACGGCGACGCTTCGACTCATCGGACGCATCGAGTCCGCGTACCTGGGCGAAATACGGGCTGAACTCAGGCGGCACCGACTCCGGCTCGTGTTCGATCTGGACCAGGTGACGTTGGTGGACGGTGACGTCGTGCGCTTTCTGATCGCGTGCGAGGCGGAAGGTATCGAGCTGCTCCACGGCTCGCCTTACATCCGGGAATGGATGGACAGGGAACGCGAGGAACCCAAACCATGACCAGCACCAAGACCAGGGCTACGACGATCACCGAGCATGAGATGGAGCAGGTCGAACGGGCGAACGCCACCGGGCTGCAGCCAATCGTCTTCGTCCACGGTCTCTGGCTGCTGCCGAGCAGCTGGGACCGCTGGGCGGCGCTGTTCGAGGAGGCCGGTTACACCGCGCTCCAGCCCGGTTGGCCGGACGACCCCGACACCGTCGAGGAGGCGAACGCGAAGCCCGAGGTGTTTGCGCACAAGACGGTGGGGCAGGTCGCGGACCACTTCGAGACGATCATCCGCGGGCTGAACAGGAAGCCAGGCGTTATCGGCCACTCTTTCGGCGGCCTGCTCGTGCAGATGCTCGCGGGACGCGGGATGGCTTCGGCGACCGTCGCGATCGACCCGGGCCCCTTCCGCGGGGTGCTGCCGCTGCCGCTTACGGCGCTGAAATCCGCGTGGCCCGTCCTGGGCAACCCCGCGAATCGCAACCGCGCGATTCCGCTCACCTACGAGCAATTCCGCTACGGCTTCGCCAACGCCGTCAGCGAGGAGGAGGCGCGGGAGCTTTACAAGACCTTCGCCGTGCCGGCGTCGGGCGTGCCGCTCTTCCAGGCCGCGACCGCCAACCTCAACCCGTGGACCGAGGCAAAGGTCGACGTCGAGAACGAGGGTCGTGGGCCGGTGCTGATCATCTCCGGCGAGAAGGACAACACGGTGCCCTGGGCGATCGCGAACGCGTCGTTCAAGCAGCAGCAGAGGAACCGTGGGGTGACGGAGATCGTGGAGATGAAGAACCGGGGGCACGCGCTTGTGATCGACAACGGCTGGCGCGAGGTAGCGGACACGGCACTCGCGTTCATCCGCCGCTTCGTCTAGGACCACCTCATTCAGGAACGGAGTCGTATCATGAAAGCGACATTGGCAGTGTTCCTCGTCCTGGCGATGGCATGCGAGCCCCGCCAGCCGGCATCCCCCAGCTCCGATCGGAGCGTGGGATTGGAGGCGGACTTCAGCGCCGCCGCGAACCGCGGCGTGACGATCGTACTCGTCCACGGCGCCTTCGCCGATGGCTCGGGCTGGCAAGAAGTCATCCCACTCCTGCAGCACGATGGATTCAAGGTGATCGCTGTACAGAATCCGCTGATCTCGCTAGCGAGCGACGTCGCGACGACTCGGCGGGTGATCGACGCGCAGACAGGTCCCGTCGTTCTGGTGGGGCACTCGTATGGCGGCGCGGTGATCACTGGCGCCGGGTCGGGGAGTCTCAATGTCAAGGCACTCGTGTACGTCGCCGCCTTCGCGCCCGATGGCGGCGAGCCGGTCGGTGCGTTCCTGGGGCAGTACCCGTCGGATCTCGGCGCGGCGCTCGTGCCGGACGCAGCCGGCTTCGTGTACATCGACGTCGCCAAGTTCCACGACGTGTTCGCGGCCGATCTGCCGAGGCGCCAGACGGACGTGATGGCCGTCGCTCAAAAGCCGGCCGCGGGCGACATCTTCGGGCAGTCTGTTCCCGTCGCGGCGTGGAGGACGGTCCCTTCCTGGTATGTCGTTGCACGTGACGATCATGCGATCAATCCGGATCTCGAGCGCTTCTTCGCCACACGCATGGGCGCTCGGACCACGGAAATTCGGTCGAGTCACGTGCCGTTTCTTTCACGTCCGAGCCAGGTCGCGAGGATCATCGAACAGGCGGCGGAGACTGTAGTTCCATAGGCTCTACGATGCTCACCGTCGCGCTCGAGCGGCGGCGGTCGACATAGAGCTTTCCCATCACCTGACACGCCACGTATACGATAGACAAGGAGTCTCACCAATGACGAAAACAATTCTGATCACGGGGGCAGGCACGGGCTTCGGTAAGCTCGCCGCATTCGGCCTCGCACAGCGCGGGCACCGCGTGATCGCTACCACCCAGATCTGGCCCCAGGTCACGGCACTCCGCGATGAAGTTCGCGAGCACGGCCTCACCATCGAAGTAGACAAGTTGGACGTCACCTTGGAGCGCGACCGCACGCGTGCCGCAAACTGGGACGTGGATGTATTCGTCAGCAACGCCGGCACCATGGAAGCGGGTCCGATCGCCGAGCTGCCGCTCGACCTCCTGCGCTCGATGTTCGGGTGAACTTCTTCGGCAGCGTCGCGCTCGCCCAGGAGATCGCGGGCAGAATGGTTAAGCGGCGCCAGGGAAAAATCGTCTTCACTTCCTCCCTGGCGGGCCTGATCACGGTTCCCTACAGCGCCGGCTACTCGGCTTCCAAACATGCGCTGGAGGCGGTGGCGGAAGGACTGAAGACGGAGCTCGCACCCTTCGGCATCAAGGTCGCGACCGTCAATCCAGGATTCTACGGCACCGGCTTCAACGATCGGGGCGTTGAGGCCGCGGCACACTGGTACGACCCGGCGAAGAACTTCACGTCGCCCGACGCGTTCTCGGCCGCCGCAGGGGTCCTCGCACATCAAGCCGATCCGCAAGGAATCGCTGATCTGATCGTGGAAGTCGCGCTCTCCGACGACGCCCACAGCCGGAACGTACTACCGCGCGAAACGGAGGATTTCATCAGACGCTCGCAGACCGACGCGTGGGAAGCGAGGGTCTAGACATGCCACTCATACAACTCAACGTCTTCGAAGACGAGCTCACCTCGGACCAGACCAAAGAAGTGATTGAGCGGATGACGGACGTCATGGCAACGGTCGTCAGTCCAAAGCTACGCGAATTCACCTGGGTAATCGTTCATGAGGTGAAGAGCGGTTTCTGGGGCGTGGGCGGCGCGCCGCTCGGACTTGCGGATCTGAGGCGCGTCATCGGCGACTAGTTTCACGACCTCCACAAACTGACCAGATGTTCGCTTCGTTTAGTCCTAACCCTCGCAGAGGATGAGACGATGAAACAGGACCTAGCTGAAGCAGGTGGCGCATCGCGCCGAGAGTTTCTGGTCGCCGGCGCGGCCGTGTTTGCCGCCGCGGCAATGCCGGCGGCGACGGTTACCGCAGATGCAGTCCTCGCCAGTACCGAAGGAGCGCGTTCTATGAACACGATCACCACCAAAGACGGCGTTGAGATCTTCTACAAGGATTGGGGAACAGGTCAGCCGATCGTGTTCAGCCATGGCTGGCCGCTCTCGGCCGATGATTGGGACGCGCAAATGTCGTTCTTCTTGAACCACGGCTATCGCGTTATAGCCCACGACCGGCGCGGCCATGGCCGCTCCACCCAGACCGGTACCGGCCATGACATGGATCACTACGCCGACGACCTGGCGGCGCTGACTGCGCATCTCGACCTCAAGCACGCGGTGCACGTGGGGCACTCGACCGGCGGCGGCGAAGTGGTGCACTATCTGGCGCGCCACGGCCAAAGCCGAGTGGCAAAAGCAGTGATCATCGCCGCTGTACCGCCCTTGATGGTGAAGACGCCTGCGAATCCGGGCGGGCTCCCGAAGGAGGTATTTGACGGGTTTCAGGCGGCCGTCGCCGCCAACCGAGCTCAGTTCTATTACGACGTCCCGGCGGGACCGTTTTATGGGTACAACCGGCCTGGGGCGAAACCCTCTCAGGGGGTGATCTGGAACTGGTGGCGTCAGGGCATGATGGGAGGCGCCAAGGCGCATTATGACGGCATCGTTGCGTTCTCTCAGACGGACTTCACCGAAGACCTGAAGAAGATCACCGTGCCGGTCCTGGTGATGCATGGCGATGACGACCAGATCGTGCCTTATGCCGATTCGGGACCGCTGTCGGCAAAGTTGCTGAAGAATGGCACCTTGAAAACCTACAACGGCTTTCCGCACGGCATGCCCACGACCGAGGCCGATACCATTAACGCTGACCTCTTGGCGTTCCTGAAAGCCTGAGTCGGGGACGTGCGGCCCTCGTGGTATCGTCAGCACCGGCGGCAGCTCACGCGGCGGTCGGTGCTGCTCGGCTTATGGTGCCCAAGACCTGTGGTGAACGGTATTGCCGCCGGACTCGTGCTGTTGAGATAGTTGGCGCCTCGAAACACCTTCCGAGCGCCCTTCCTTACCGAACGCCGTTAATCAGCGGTCGCGGAGGGGGGGTGTTGCTCGTTTCACGACGAACGCCTGCTAACCTGTGCCCTTGACTTCGCATATCGTCGTATGGTACCCAGACCGTACCGGAGGGCGGGGGCGGCTTCGGAGCTAGGTCGGAACTCGTTGCGACAGGCGGATCTGCGGAGCTCCCGAGGCAGGACTCGAACCTGCGACCCGCCGGTTAACAGCCGGCTGCTCTACCAGCTGAGCTACTCGGGAATGTGCGGTGGACCAAATATCGTCAGCAGGACCAAATATCGTCAGCAGGGGGAGGTACTTCAACCGTGGCTGGGGCGCGGCGTGCTCCGGCCTGGGGCGGCACGCCGCCATTTGCGGGGCTCCGCTCCGAGCCGCTGCGGCGCCCGCCAGTCCACCGCATGTCGCAGCACCCAGGCGACGTCGTACAACCGCTCGAGCTGGTCCCGCGTCCAGGCGCGCGGCCGCGTATCCATGACGCACAGGGTCCCCAGTGTGCGGCCGCCGGTGTCGAACAGCGGCACGCCGGCGTAGGCGATCACCAGACCGTCCCGCACGGCCGGGGTGTTCGCGCCGAGCGGATGCCCGCGGGCGTCGTCGATCACGAGCGGCCGGCGCGACGCGGCGAGGTGGCGGCTGAACCGGTGGGCCAGCAGCAGCACCAGTGGGGCGGGCAGTCCGGCACTGCTCATCACGACGCCGTGACGCGGCCCCACCAGCGAGAGCGACACGATCGGCACGCCGAGCACGCGGGCTGCCAGCGCGGTGAAGCGGTCGAACTTTTCCTGGTCCGAGCGTCGCGTCATGCCGATCCTCGCGGCGCCGCGGTGGCGCCCGAGTCACGGCGCTCGCGTAGGTCCGCCACGATCGCGGGCAGCCGGTCGAACTCGGTGCGCTTGTCGAGGAACAGATCGGCGCCCGCCTCCAAGCACGTCGCGCGCAGCTGGTCGTACCCGTGGTTGGTGAGCACGACCACGGCGGGTTGCGGCATGAGCCGCTTTGCCGCCGCGACCACCTCGAGACCATCGCCGTCCGGGAGCCGCATGTCCACCACGACCATGTGAGGCTTCGCGCCGGGGAGGAGCCGCTCCGCCTCCGCCACACTCCCCGCTTCGAACACCTGCTCCACGTCCCACAGGTCGCGGAGCATTCCTGCCAGGCGCAGCCGAACCAGGCTGGAGTCTTCAACCAGAACGACACGAATCGCGGCGGGGTGCATGGCTGTGAAGTGCACAAACTGCACAGCGCCGACGCAACACGGTATCGGGGCGGGCGGGCACGGCCTGTACGGCCTGGGAGGCGACGTGTCCGTCGCGTCCGACAGCGGCACCGCGCTTCATGTCGTGAGGTCGTGCTCGATGACGTAGCGGACGAGATCGGCGTTGGTCTTGAGGTCCAGCTTGCGCAGGATACGGCTGCGGTATGTGGAGATGGTCTTGGGGCCGACCCTGAAGCCGGCCGCAATCTGCTTGTTGCTCTTGCCCCCACCGAGCAAACACAGCACTTGGTACTCCCGGGCGGAGAGATCCCGGTGCGCCCCGCTCGACGGACCGGCCGCGAGCGCGTCGGCGAGGCGCTCGGCGAGCGTGGGGCTCACGTAACGCCCCCCCGCGTGGACCTTCGCCACCGCCGCCATCAGGTCGGTGGGCGCTTCCGTCTTGGCCACGTACCCGGCGGCGCCGGCGCGCAGGGCCTGAATGGCGAGCTCCCCCTCCGGGTGCATGCTGACGACTAGCACGCGCACCTGGGGAAGGCGCTGCTTGAGCTGCCCCAGCAGCGTGAGGAACCCGGGCCCGGGCATCCCGATGTCCAGGATCAACACATCCGTACCGCTCCCCTCGAGCTTTCGCAGCAGATCGTGCCCCTCGGCCGCCTCGCCCACGACCCGCAGCGTGGTGTCCTCCGCGGCGAGCTGGCGGAAGCCGGCGCGAATCAGGTGGTGATCGTCGGCGATGAAGATCCGGATCATGCGCGACGCGGCATGATGAGGGTCAAAGTGGTGCCTGCGCCCGGGTTCCCAGCGATGGTGACGTTCCCGTGAAAATTCTCCGCGCGCTCCCGCATGCCGAGCAGGCCAAGGGAGCGGGAGTCGTGTAGGGCGCCCTCCCGGATGCCCCTTGTCCCTCGGGGAGCTCCACACGGCACTCGATGCCGGTGCGCGTGGCGAACTCGCGGGCCTCCCACTCGATCGCGGCGCGCAGGCCGAGCTCGTCCAGGACGCTGGGACGCAGCTCGGCGGCGACTCGCTGGATCCCCTGGGCGGTGCTGTCGATGATCGCCGTCATGCCGTCGAGCTTGCGTGTCAGCTCGGGGGAGGACTCGAGGACACGCTTCTTGAGCCAGAGCACGTCGATCTTCAGGGCGGTGAGCGCCTGGCCGAGCTCGTCGTGGATTTCGCGGGCGATGCGGGCGCGCTCCGCTTCGCGGGCCGCCTCGAGCCGCGCCGCCAGCCCGCGCAGCTGAGCGCGGTGACGCTCCAGCTCCGCCTCCGCCGCTTTACGCTCCGTGACGTCTTCGACCATGCCGACGAACCGCTGCGGCGCGCCGGCTTCCGCGGGGAGCGCCGACACGGTGACGTGGGCCCAGATCAACCGGCCGTCCTTGCGGCAGTAGCGCTTCTCGAACGTGTAGGATGATCGGGTGCCGCGCGCCAGCTCTGCCATCAGCTCGCGATTCTGGGGAAGGTCGTCCGCGTACGTGATGTCGACGTGCGACAGAGACCGGAGCTCCGCGCCGTCGTATCCGATCATCTCTTGGAACGCCCGGTTGCTGCGGATGAAGCGGGCGCTGCGATCGGTCACGGCAATGCCGACGGCCGACTGGTCGAACACTGCGCCGAGCAGCGCTTCGCGCTCGCGCAGCACCTCCGCGGCGCGCTCCCGCTCGATGACGCGGCCCAGCTGCGTGCCGATCTGGGACAAGACCCCGAGCAGCGCGTGGTCGGGCGCGATGGCATGGGGAGAAAAGAACTCGAGCACGGCGACGACATTCGGGCCGACCAGCACCGGAAACGCGATCCCGGCACGCAGGCCGGAGTCGGCGGCCGCGCCGGCGCGCGGGAAGTTGTCGTCGCGCGTCACATCGGGGACCCACGCCGCCTGCTTGGTGTGGAGGACGCGGCCCGGCAGCCCCGCGCCGCGCGGCAGCGTGGTCACCGCGGTCACGCGGCGGAACGGCTCCCGCAGCGACGGGCGGTCGTCGTGCCAGATCGGGCTGGGCCGCGCCAGCTCCGGCTCGTCTGGGGGCACGAGGTACACGTGACCCACCGGCCATCCCGTCACCCGGCAGACCCGGGCGACGGCCGTCTGGAGCGCATGCTCGGCGGTGTCCGCCGCGTTGGCGGCCACGGCGACGTCGTGCAGCAGCCGGACGAAGGCGACCTCTTGCTCCAGGGCTCCCTCGGCCACGCCCCGCTCCGTCACGACCGCCGCGAGTACCAGCCCGGTCACCGCAGTCAGGCCGAGGAAGGTCTGCAACAGGGCGAGGTTCTCGGTCGCGGTCGAGGCCACGAACGGGCCGAGCCCGCGCAGCGTGTACCCGACGGTCAGCGCGGCGACGATGGCCGTCGTCGTGGCGGTGCCACGGGTCCCGAAGCGCAGCGCGGCCCACACCACCACCGGGAAGACGGCGTAGACGTAGGAGAGCGGGTTGCGGAGCAGCAGTGCCGTGAGGAGCAACAGCGCGGCGAGCAGGCCCGCCGCCTCGAGCCCTCGCGAGGGAGGACGTGCCGCACGGGCCCACGTGAGCACGAGCGGTGCGACGAGCACGTCGCCCAGGGCGTCGCCCGACCACCACACGAACCAGAGACGCCGCAGCGCGTCCGGCGCAACGGCTCCGCTCGCCCACAGGCTCGCGACCCCGAGCGTGGCGCTGAGCGTCGTGCTCGCGAGCGCCGCGACCACGACGAGCGCGATCACGTCGCGCACCCGCTCGAGCGCGGGTCGGAAATCCACCACGCGGGCGAGCAACCAGGCGGCCGCGACCGCTTCGAGCGTGTTCCCCAGGGCGATCCCCGCTGCGCCGGCCGCGGACACGCCTGCCATCCAGTTGAGGAGAAACGCCCCCAGCGCGACGCCCGGCCAGAGGCGTAAACCCAGCAGGAGCAGGGCGGCGAGCGCGACCCCCGAGGGAGGCCAGGCGGACGAGACGACCGGCTGCGCCACGGCCGCGAGTAAGCCCACGCGAGCCGCGGCGAAGTAGGCTGCCGCAACGGCAGCGATTTGGAGGGCGTAGCGCAGACGGTGATTCATCGGCACCCGTGCACTTTGCGCAGTTAACGTCCTATCATGCACAACGGGCCGTCAATCGTCCAGTGTCGCCGCCCTTTGCGCAGGCTCCGGCCGCAACGGCAGCTCGGCCGCCACCATGCCGAACAGGATGAGCGCCCCCCCGGCCCACTGCAGCAGCGAGAGCCGCTCCCCGAGCACCAGCCAGGACGTGAGCGCCGCGAATAGCGGCTCGAAGCAGAAGATCAATGCCGCGCGCGCCGACGACATGTGTCGCTGCGCGGCCATCTGCAAGAGGAAACAGATCGTGCTCGCGAACAGCACCGTGTACCCGAGTGCGCCGACGAACCGGGGCGTCCAATCGATGTGCGGGCGCTCGAGCACTCCGGCCGCGAGTGCTCCCAGCAGCGCCGTGGCGGCGATCTGCCAGAACACGAGGCGCCGGGCGTCATGGCGCCGGGACAACGCCGTCACGGCCACGATCTGGCCGCCGAAGCATGCGGCGCAGATGAGCGTGAGCAGGTCGCCGCGGTTCAAGCCGCCCGCGTCCGGCGCCGTGAGCAGGTAGATGCCGAGCATCGCGAGCGCCAGCGCCGCCGCCGTGAGCCAGCTGGGCCGCTGCCCCAGGAGCGCCAGGGCGATCAGCGGCGCGAGGATCGACGACACCGCGACGATGAACGCCGAGCGCGCCGGCGTCGTGATCACCAGGCCTGCCGTCTGGGAGATGAAGCCCACGGCCACGAGCGTGCCCAACAGCAGGCCGCCCCGGAGCTCCGCGCGGTCGGGGCCGGGGCGAAAGCGGGTGCCCGGGGCGAGCGCCAGTGCCGCGATCCCGAAGCGCACGGCGATGAAGGCGAATGGCGTCGCGTCGGCGAGCGCGCTCTTGACGGCCACGAAGCTCGTCCCCCACAGCAACGTGGCCGTGAGGAGCGCGAGGTCCGCCTGGCGTCGCGTCACGCCAGATCCCGCAGGTATCGACCGGTGGGCGACTCCGCGACCCGCGCGATCTCTTCGGGCGGCCCCTGCGCCACGACCCGGCCGCCGGCGTCACCGGCGCCCGGGCCCATCTCGATCACCCAGTCGGCGCGCTTGACGACGTCGAGGTGGTGCTCGATCACGAGGACCGTATGCCCGGCGTCCACCAGCCGATCGAGCACCCGGCACAGCATGCGCACGTCGTCCAGGTGCAGGCCGGTGGTGGGCTCGTCCAGGATGTAGAGCTTGCGTCCCCGCCGCGCCCTCCCGCCCGCCAGCGCCAGCTCCCGGGCGATCTTGAGCCGCTGCGCTTCGCCCCCCGAGAGCGTGGTGGCCGGCTGCCCGAGGCGAAGGTACCCCAGTCCCACCTGCTGCAGGTGCCACAGTGCGCGCGCCAGCCGGGGGTGGCGGTGAAACCGGGCGAGCGCCTGGTCCACGGTCCATTCGAGCACCTCGTGGATCGAGCGGCCGCCGACCTTGACCTCCAGAGTCTCCTTCTTGAAGCGTTTCCCCCCGCACACGTCGCACGGCACGAACACATTGGCGAGGAACACCATCTCGATCAGCACGTGGCCCGCGCCCTCGCACGCCTCGCAGCGCCCGCCGGCCACGTTGAACGAGAACGTGCTGGGCGTGAAGCGGCGGGCGCGCGCCAGCGGCTCGGCGGCGAACAGGGCGCGCAGCTCGTCGAATGCCTTGATGTAGGTGACCGGGTTGGACCGTGGCGTGCGTCCGATCGGGGCCTGGTCGACGAGCACCACGTCGCTGACCGCTTCCCACCCCTCCAGCGCGCGCACCGCGCCGACCGGCTCGCCGAGATGCTGCTTGGCGCCGTGTACGCCCGTCAGCCGGGCCGCCAGCTGGCGGTACAGCACGTCGTGCACGAGCGTGGACTTGCCGGATCCAGACACGCCCGTGACCGCGGTGAGCGTGCCCAGGGGAATCCGGGCGTCCACATTCTCGAGGTTGTGCAGCCGGGCGCCACGCAGTGTGAGCCAGCGGCAGGCCGGCCGACGCGCCGACGGCACGCCGATGCGCTTCTCGCCGGACAGGTATTGGCCGGTGAGCGTGCCCGCGTCGCGCACACCCGCCGCGGGCCCCTGGTAGACGAGTCCGCCGCCCGCTTCGCCGCTCCCGGGCCCGAGCTCCACCATCCAGTCGGCGGCGCGCATCGCCGCCGGGTCGTGCTCCACCACCACGACCGTGTTGCCCGCGTCCGCGAGCCGGCGCAACAGGCCGAGCAGCCGGCCCGTGTCCGCCGGGTGGAGACCGATCGTCGGCTCGTCCAGCACGTACAGGGTATCGACCAGGTGGGCGCCGAGGGCGTTGGAGAGCGCGATGCGCTGCGCCTCGCCGCCCGAGAGCGTGCGGGTGAGCCGGTCGAGGGTGAGATATCCCAGGCCCACGTCGTTCACGAACGAGACGCGCGCGCCCAGCTCGGCCAGGATGTGGACGGCGACGGCGCGCTGGAAATCGGTGAGCGCGAGGCCGGCGATCCAGTCGCGCAACGCCCCGGCCGTGAGCGCGGACACCTCCGCCACGGTCTTGCCGCCCACGCGCACCGCCAGCGCTTCCGGCTTGAGCCGCGCCCCGCCGCAAGCGGGGCAGGTCTTGGCGAGCTGGTACTGCCGCAGGAACACCCGGATGTATTGCTTGTAGCGTTTCGCCTCGAGGCGCTCGAGGAAGGGGAACATCCCGAGGAATCGCCCACGCGCGCCGTGGAGCAGGAAGTGCCGGGCGTCGCCGCTCAGATCGCGCCACGCTGTGTCGAGCGGGATCCCCTTCACGCGCGCGGCCTCGCGCAGGATGCGGCGGCGGCCCTCGTAGCGCGGCTTGGTCCAGGGGTCGAGCGCGCCGCCCGCGAGGCTTTTGCGCGCGTCGGGCACGATGAGCGACTCGTCGTACTCGAGCACCGCGCCGAAGCCGTTACAACCGGGGCACGCCCCGCGCGGATTGTTGAAGGAGAACAGGATCGGGGTGAGCGCCGGAGCCGCGGTGCCGCAATTGGAGCACGTCGGGTGCGCGGAGAAACGCCGGCGGTCGCCGTTCTCGAGCGCCACCGCGACGCCTTCCCCCTCGCTGAAGGCCGTCGCGACCGCGTCCGTCAGGCGGCCCCGGTTCGGCTCGGACACGGCCAGACGGTCGACCACGACCAGGACGTCCTCCGCCTGCCGCACCCGCTCCTCGGCATCGGCCTGATCGAGGCGGACCATGGCGCCGTCCAGCTGGGCGCGCACGAAGCCGGCCGCGCGCAGCTGGGCGGCCACGTCCACGTCGGGCCGGTGAGCGCTGGAGGGAAGGGGAAACGTGATGATCAAGTCGGAACGCGGAACGCGGAACGCGGAACTGTCCCCGTTGTCTTCCTGTTCCGACTTCCGCGTTCCGACTTCCGCGTTCAATGCGTCCACCACCTCCTGCACCGTGTCCACCTTCACTTCCTGGCCGCACTTCACGCAGTACGGCGTCCCGATCCGCGCCCACAACAGGCGCAGGAAGTCGTAGATCTCGGTGGCCGTCCCGACCGTCGACCGGCTGCTGGTGGTGGGGTTCTTCTGCTCGATCGCGACCGCCGGCGAGATCCCCTCCACCGCGTCCACCAGCGGCTTGGGCATCCGCTCCAGGAACTGCTTGGCGTACGTCGAGAGGGACTCGATGTAGCGCCGCTGCCCTTCGGCATACAGCGTGTCGAACGCCAGTGTGCTCTTGCCCGACCCCGAGGGGCCGGTGACCACCGTGAGCGCGCGCCGCGGCAGCTCCACGGTGATCCCCTTGAGATTGTGCTGCCGCGCGTTGCGGATGATCACGCGGTCGGGGGACGATGGCATAACCCTGTAAACTAACAGGGGCCAGGGGTTAGGGGGTGGGGGCCAGGTTCATATGGCCGTTTTCCCGAGTCCCTAGCCCCCAGTCCCTAGCCCCCGTACTTTCGCCCCCACATGCCCCTCGCCCTCACCCCGCGGCTGCTGCGGCGCGGCCTCGAGCTGTTCGCCCTCATCTCCTGCCTCGGTGTCATCGTCGTCCTCGTCTTCTTCGGCCAAGATCTCGAAGCGTTTCTCGGCGGCCTCACGCACCTCCATCTGGTCTGGCTCATCATCGGTCTGGCACTTGCTTCGATGGACTGGTTCGGCGGCGGCACGCGGCTGTGGGTCGTGGCGCGGCACGTGCATCCCGGCGTGCGCTGGCGCGACATGGTGATCGCCGGCGGCATGAGCGCCTGGGCCGCGTACCTCACGCCGTTTCAGACCGGCGCCGGCCCCACCATGATGTGGGTGATGCGTCGCGCCGGCGTCCGCCTGCCCGAGGCGATGACCTCCACGTTCATGACCTTCGTGGCGACCGTCGCATTCTTCGCGCTCGCGGGACCGCTCGCCATCTACATGGGCGCCGGACGCTCGCTGGCGGAGCACAACGTGGTGCTCGGGATCACCTACTACGATTTGTTTCGCACCAGCCTCACCATCTTCGGCATCCTCGGCGTCCTCATGCTCGTCGCGATCATCTTCCCCGTGTGGCTGCGCGACGCGGTCCACTGGCTGGCGACACGTGCCGAGCACAAGAGCGGCCGGGTGGCGGCGCGAATCGAGCAGCTGCGGGAAGGGATTGACCGGGCACACGAGTGCCTGGTGGCGTTCGGGAGCCCGCGCGGGTGGCTCGCGCTGTTCTGGGCTGTCCTCCTGTCCGGGCCGTCACACGCCAACAAGCTGCTCGCCGGTTATGTCGCCCTGCGCACCCTCGGCCTGCACACCAACTTCGTCGACATCCTGCTGCTGCAAACCTTCATCACGTTTCTGCTCTACTTCGCCCCCACGCCGGGTTCGTCGGGGCTGGCCGAGCTGTTGTCGGCAGCCGTGATGCAGATCTACGTGCACCCTCCCGAGCTGCCGACCTACACCCTCGTCTGGCGCTTCATCAACAGTTATGCGACGGTGATCGTGGGATCGCTCCTGTTTTGGCACTGGATCAAGCGTGGCCTCGTCGGGCGCGAGGAGGCGGTGATCGCGGGTGGGCCGGAGCCCTGAGGCTCGTGGGCGTAACCTGTGTTTCCTTGCGCGGTTACGCGGCCGGGCGTAACTTGCGGCGCGGCCTGTTTCGGACTCTCTTGGACGCTTCAGATGTCGCTGCTTGAACTCGGTGGCAACAAGTTCACGATCCCGGTAGGTGAGGTGGTGCTCGGCAGTGATGCCGGCTGCGCCATCCCCCTCTCGGGGGCCGGTGTCTTGCCCCGACATGCCGTGCTCCAGGGCCAGGCCGACGGCCAGGTGATAATCCGCAAGGCCACGCCGGCGGCCGACGTGCTCATCAACGGCGTGCGCCTTGGTGCCGAGCCGACACCGCTATTGCACGGGGACAAAGTCGAGGTCGGCGATCACGAGCTCACGTTCGTGGACGAGCGCCGCTCCGGGAGCACGCAGTTTGTGCAGGCCTTGAGCCTGCCCCAGGGGGCGGGGGCAGGGGCAGTGGGCCCGGCGAGCGGGGGGGCAGGGGGGGCGGTGCAGCCGCAACCCGGCGCCAAGGCCGCGGCGATCGGGACGTCCGGTGGCCGCGTCGTGAGCCTCACGGACGGGCGCGAGTACGTGATCACCGGCACGTCGCTGGTGTTCGGGCGGGAAGCCGGATGCGACGTGGTGGTTGCGGGGAAGGATGTGTCCCGCCGCCACGCGGAGATCGTGCACACGCCCCGGGGCTATCTGGTGGTGGACTCGAGCACCAACGGCACGTTCGTGAACGAAGAACAGGTCCAGGGCCAGCGCATCCTCGCCCGGACCGACGTGATTCGCATAGGGGAAGAGCAGTTCCGGTTCTACGCGGAGGCGGCTCCGCTCACTGCCAGTTCGTCGCCGTCGGCCGCGTCGGGTGTCAGCCCGGAGCAGTTGAAGCACACGATGCACGGGATGGACGCCGCGGCGCCGGCACGGCCCTCGGGCGCGGCGTTCGCGAGCTTCCTGGTGCGCAGCGGCGGCCTCATGGGCCGGCGCCTCCCGGTGAAGACGCCGGTGGTAAACCTGGGGCGCGCCGACTACAACGATATCGTGCTTCCGGACCCGTCGATCTCCACCAGCCACGCCAAGCTGCAGCGCCGCGAGGGCGTGTGGATGCTCGTGGACCTGGACTCGACCAACGGCACGTTCGTCGAAGGAGAGCGCGTCAGAGGCGAGGCGCCGCTCGGGCCCGGGGCCATCGTGCGGTTGGGGGACGTGCAGCTCCTGTTCGAGCCGGCGGACGAGAAGCAGGGTGTCTTGAAGGGGGGCGGCACCCAGGTGCTGCGGACACCCCACTCGTCGGCTCCCCCTGGCCCTCCCGCTTCCGCCGCTCCTCCCTCAGCCCCGGCTCCCCCGGCCTCCCCCGCCCGCTCCGCGCCGCCTCACGCCCCGGCCGGCCCGGCCGGTCCGGCCGGCCCGGCCGCGCCGGTGCGCCCGGCCTCGGGCGTGCAGCCGCCCGGCCCCGCCCGCCCCGGCACGAAGCCTGCTCCCCGACGGCCCGTGGGCCAGCAGCCGCCGCCACCCAAGAAGGGGAAGGGCTGTGGCTCGAGTGCGGCGGTCTTCGTGATCGGTGGCGCCGCCGCGGTCGTGCTCCTGTACCGGTTGCTGGCCTAGCGGAGTCCCGTGCATATCACCTGCGCAGGTCGGACAGACGTCGGCATCATCCGGTCGGGGAACGAGGACAACTTCATCGTCGTCCCGGACCGGGGGATCTTCGTGGTCGCGGACGGGATGGGGGGGCACGCCGCGGGCGAGGTGGCGAGCGAAATGGCGGTGCGCTTCGTCGCGCGGGAGCTCGGATCCCTCAAGGGGCTCGCCGACGACCAGGTAGCCGACCGCATGCGAACGGCGATCCGGGCGGCGAACGGCGCCATCTTCCAGCGCACCCTCACCGAGCACGACAAGCGCGGCATGGGAACCACCGTGACCGCGCTGGTGCTGTACGGCAGCCGCTTCCTGATCGGGCAGGTGGGGGACAGCCGCGCCTACCTGTACCGGGACGACAAGCTGGTGCAGCTGACGAAGGATCATTCGTATGTGCAGGAGCAGGTGGACGCGGGCTATCTCACGCCCGAGCAGGCGCGCTCACACCCCTACTCCAACGTCATTACCCGCTGCGTGGGCGCGAACAGCGACGTGATGCCCGACGTGTACCTCGGCACGGTGAAGCCGAGCGATCTGTTCCTGCTCGCCTCCGACGGACTCACCGGGATGCTGGACGATCCCCAGCTGGCGGAGCTGCTGGGCGGTAAGCGGATGCCCGAGGAGCAGGTGGACGAGCTGATCGGCGAAGCCAACCGCCACGGCGGGCTCGACAACATCACCGCGATCGTGGTGCGGGTGGACGCGGTCGATGCGAGCGGGAGAGGGAGCGGGGGGGGCGATGGTGGGCAGGTGACGAACCCCGGGGGACGATCGCGCTAGGCCTGCTAGGCGGTCAGCAGCGGGCGCCCCTCCTCGAGTCGTGCCGCCATCTCCTCCCGCGGCGTCATCACCAGTTCCACGATACCCTTCGCCGGCACCGTCGCCGCCCCGATCACGAACACCCGCAGCCGCCGCGCTGAGCGGTACAACTCGCCCGCGACGCGCGGCAGTCCCAGATGTGCGCCCGCGTCGGCCCCTCCGAGCTGGGTCACGGCGCCGTCCCGCTTCACGAGCGGCAGGTCGAGCGCCAGCATGTCCGGCTTGGCGGGGAAATCGAGGAACAGCTCGCCCGGCGCGAGGCCGACTTCGCGCGCCAGCCGATCCTCCACCCGCTCCAGCAGGTCCGGATCGTCGGAGGGCCAGGCGGGCGTGGCGGCCGGGAGGTCCGTCGCCGGGAGGTCGAGCGCGCGCTTTGCGAGGCGGCGCTCGCGCAGCGCCCGCGCCAGCCCGGTCGGGTCGTCGCCCATCAGCTCGTGGATCAGGCCGTCGTCCGTGGCGAGCGCCACGGCGTCGGGGGAGAGGCGCCGGCCTGCGATGGCGCACCGCACCAGCCGCTTGAACATGCCCGTCGCGCTGCGGACCGCGTGGTGCCAGTAGACGTTGCGGTACATCTGGTACTTGGCGAACAGCAGCGACTCGAGCGCCGCGAGCCCCTTCTCGTGGAGCGCCAGCGTCGGGCGCCCGTCCGGTCCCGCGGCCACGGTGAGCGCTGCGAGCAGCCGGTCCACGTCGATCACGCCGTACGGCACCCCGCACATCCACGCATCGCGGGACAGGTAATCGAGCTTGTCCACGTCGAGCGAGCCGGCCACCAGACCCACGAGGGGGCCGCGCGCCTCACCGCGGATCAGGGGCAACAGCCGCTCGGCGGGGGTCCCGAGCTCGGTGAGCCGGTCGGCGAGCGCGCCGCTCGTCAGGTGGCGGGCGGCGAGCGCCTCGTGACGCGGCAGGCCCGCCTCCTCGAGTGCGTGGGAGAAAGGGTAATGACCGATGTCGTGCAGCAGCGCGGCCAGCTTCAGGCGCGCCCGCTCGGCGGGGTCCGGCCGCACGTCCCCCGCGTCCTCCAGGGTATCGAGCACGCGGCGGGCGAGGTGATATGCGCCCAGCGCGTGCTCGAAGCGGCTGTGCGTCGCGCCGGGGTACACCAGGAACGCATGGCCCAGCTGCCGCACGTAGCGCAGCCGTTGCACGGCGGGGGTGTCGACCACGGCGAGCGCTTCGGGGTCGAGCCGGATGTTGTTCCAGAGCGGGTCGCGGACGACCTCGAACCGCGTCAACGCGCCGGGCCCGCCTCTCGCACGGCGGCGTGCACGTGCTCGCGGAACTGCTCGAAGTTCTGACGGAACATCTGCGCGAGTCGCGCCGCCTGCGCGTCGTACGCTGCCGGGTCGCTCCACGTGCCGCGGGGCAAGAGCAGCGCGTCCGGGACCCCAGGCACCGTGAGCGGCACCTCGAGTCCGAACACCGGCTCGGGGGCGGTGGGAGTGCGGTCCAGCGTGCCGGCGAGCGCGGCGCGCACCATGGCGCGCGTCAGGCCTAGGCGGATCCGCTCGCCCACCCCGTAAGGCCCGCCGCTCCAGCCCGTGTTGACGAGCCAGCACTGCACCCCGTGCTGCGCGATCTTCTCCCCCAAGAGCGAGGCGTACACGTTGGGAGCGAGGGGCAGAAACGGGGCGCCGAAGCAGGTGGAGAAGGTCGCCTTGGGCTCCGTGACGCCGCGCTCCGTCCCCGCCACCTTGGCCGTATAGCCCGAGAGGAAATGGTACATCGCCTGCGCCGGGGACAGCCGGGCCAGCGGGGGCAGGACGCCGTAGGCGTCGCACGTGAGGAACACGATGTGCGACGGATGCCCCCCCATGCCGCCGGGGACGTGGTTCGGCACGTAGTGAATCGGGTACGAGGCGCGTGTGTTCTCGGTGATCTCCGCTGAGTCGAGATCGACGGCGCGCGTCACGGGGTCCACCACCACGTTTTCGAGCACCGTCCCGAACATCCGGGTGGCGGCGAAGATCTCGGGCTCGCCCTCGCGCGAGAGCCGGATGACCTTGGCGTAGCATCCCCCCTCGAAGTTGAACACGCCCAGATCCGACCAGCCGTGCTCGTCGTCCCCGATCAGCGCGCGCTCCGCATCGGCCGACAGGGTGGTCTTGCCGGTGCCCGAGAGGCCGAAGAACAAGGCGGCGTCGCCGGTGCGGCCCAGGTTGGCGGAGCAGTGCATCGACAAGACGCCACGCTTCGGCAGCAAATAATTGAGGATGGTGAAGACCGATTTCTTTAGCTCGCCGGCGTACCGCGTGCCGCCGATCAGGATCGTCCGCTGCGCGAAGTGGACCACGATGAACGTGCCGGACTGGGTGCCGTGCAGCGCCGGGTCGGCGTGCAGCTCCGGAGCGTGCAGCACCGTCCAGGCGGGAGCGAAGGACGTGAGATCGGACGGGGTGGGACGGAGGAACATGTTGTACACGAACAGGGCGCACCACGCGTTCGGCGTGACGAAGCGGATGCCGAAGCGGTGATTCGGGTCCGCGCCCGCGAACAGGTCGCGGACGAACAGCTCCTGCGCGGCGAGGTGCGCGAGCGTGAGGGCCTTGAGGCGCTCGTAGTGCTCCGGCGCGAGCGGCTGGTTCACCCGACCCCACGCGATGTCGTCGCCGGTGGAGGCCTCGCGCACGATGAACTTGTCGTTGGGACTGCGGCCCGTGTGCGGAGCGGTCACCGCACAGAACGCGCCGCCCTCGACGATGACGCCCTCGCCGCGTCGCGCCGCGTGCTCGTAGAGCTCGGGCGGCCCGAGGTTCCAGTGCACGGGGCGCTGCGGTACGAGCCCCGCCGCTTCCAGGGCGGAAGCGCGCTTCCCTTCGGCCGGGCGCGTGGCGCGGGCGGTCATGGGCTGGAGGGAGGCCCGGTCTGCGGTCGCCGGCCGTGCTCTTGGGCGTCCACCGCGGCGATCACCGCCATGTTGACGATGTCGTTCACGTCGGAGCCCCGTTGCAGCACGTGGACGGGCTGGGCCATCCCCACGAGGATCGGCCCGATCGCGTCGGCCCCGCCGATGCGGTCGAGCAGCTTGTAGCTGATGTTCGCGGCGTCCAGGTTGGGGAAAATCAGCACGTTCGCCGTACCCTTGAGCTTGGAGAACGGGTACGTCTTCATCAAGATCCGTTCCACCACGGCCGTGTCCGCCTGCACCTCTCCGTCCGCCTGGAGGGTGGGCTCGCGCTCGTGCAGCAGGGCGACGGCCCGCTGCACCTTGTCGGCGGCCGGGTGGCGCACCGAGCCGAAGTTCGAGAACGAGAGCAGCGCGACCCGCGGCTCGATGCCCAGGCGCTGCACGAATTGCGCGGTCGCCGAGGCGATCTCCGCCAGCGTTTCGGCGTCGGGATCGATGTTCACGGTGCAATCGGCGAAGAAGAACGTCTGCTGCGGCAGCACCATCATGTAAATGCCGCTGACGTGGCGGCGACCCGGCTCCGCCCCGATGACCTCGAGCGCCGGACGCATCGCATCGGGATAGTACATGTCCACCCCCGCCACCACGGCGTCGGCCTGGCCGGCGCGCAGCATCAGCAGCGCGTGGTACATCGGGTCGCGCACCCGGTCGCGAGCTTCGCGCAGCGTGATCCCCTTGCGGCGGCGCCGCTCCCACAGCTCCTGCGCGAAGCCGTCGAGATGGGTGCTGGCGCGCGGATTCGCGAGCGTGATCTCCTCGAGCGTCACGTCCGCGTCGTCGGCCTGGCGGCGGATCGCGTCCGGGTCGCCCAGCAGGATCGGCTCCGCGATGCCGTCGTCGGCGAGGATGCGCGCGGCCTTGAGGATGCGGGGGTCGTCCCCTTCGGGGAACACGATGCGCTGGGGGGACTGCTGCGCCCGTCCCGACAGGCCGCGCATCACCTCGCGCGCACGCCCGAGGCGCGCGTCCAGCTCGGCGCGGTACTCGTCCACGTCGATCACGCGACCCGCCACCCCGGAGCCCACGGCCGCCCACGCCACCGCCGGCGCCACCCACAAGAGCACCCGCGGATCGAACGGTTTGGGGATCAGGTAGTCGGCACCGAACCGCAGCCGCTCGACGCCGTAGGCGCGCATCACCGCCTCGGGGACCTCCTCCTTGGCGAGGGCGGCGAGCGCGCGCGTCGCGGCCATCTCCATCTCCTCGTTGATCTTTCGGGCCCGCACGTCGAGCGCGCCCCGAAAAATGAACGGGAAGCCCAGCACGTTGTTCACCTGGTTCGGGTAGTCGGACCGGCCGGTCGCGATGATGGCGTCGCTGCGGGCCCGCCGCGCCTCCTCCGGGCTGATCTCAGGATCGGGGTTCGCGAGCGCGAACACGATCGGCCGGGGCGCCATCGCCTTGAGCATCTCGCCGGTGACGATCCCGCCCACCGACAGGCCCACGAACACATCGGCGTCCTCGAGCGCCCCGGCCAGGGTCCGGGCCTTGCCCCGCACGGCGAAGCGACGCCGGTACTCGTCCAGGTCGTCGCGGTCGGCGTGCAGCACGCCCCGCTCGTCGCACAGCGTGATCTGGTCTCGCGGCACGCCCAGCCGCACGTAGTGCTTGGCTGAGGCGACCGCGGCGGCGCCGGCGCCGGCGAACACCACGCGCACCTTACGGATGTCCTTCTGCACGATCTCGAGGGCGTTCAGCAGCGCCGCCCCCGTGATGATCGCCGTGCCGTGCTGATCGTCGTGAAACACGGGAATGGACAGCTGCTCGCGCAGCGCCTGTTCCACGTAGAAGCAGTCGGGAGAGCGGATGTCCTCGAGGTTGATCCCGCCCACGGTGGGCTCGAGCAGCTGGCAGAAGCGCACCAGCTCGCGCGGATCGTCGGAGCCGACCTCGAGGTCGAACACGTCGATGTCGGCGAACGCCTTGAACAGGATCCCTTTGCCTTCCATCACCGGCTTGCCGGCGAGCGCCCCGATGTTGCCGAGTCCGAGCACCGCGGTGCCGTTGGTGACCACGGCCACGAGGTTTCCCTTGGCGGTGTAGCTGTAGGCGTCGGCGGGGTGGGCGGCGATTTCGCGGCACGGCTCCGCCACTCCCGGCGTGTAAGCGAGCGAGAGATCGCGCTGGTTCTTGAAGGGCTTGGTCGGCGAGACCTGAATCTTGCCCGGCCGGCCCTGCGAATGGTAATCGAGGGCCTCCTGGCGGCGGATCGACATCGAGGACACAAGTCCTTTTTTGTGAAGGAGTTATGCTATCCG
>WNGR01000672.1_pt1 | contig 39329 bp, 26 predicted proteins | sample 5407581 | NCBI WGS metagenome assembly WNGR01 (sample SAMN13153383, study PRJNA577476) | soil metagenome | isolation source: 80 cm soil or saprolite under Garry oak tree replicate 2 | place: USA:California | collected 2016-06-15 | reverse complement strand
AGATCGCGTTTGCAATGGCCGATCTTCTCGCCGTCCAAAAAGCCGCGATCCACAAGCAAACGCTTCATCACCCCGCGACCATGAGATTGCACAAACTCATCCACCAGCTTATAGAGCACCGGAGCTTCATGGTCCTTGCCGGCCGTCAGGTGCAGCCCGCCATACAGGAAAAACTCTCCCGCACGATTGGTATGCAGCAGGGTCACCAGCTTGTAACAGCGTCGCCAGCAGTAGGCTTTCTGTTGCTCGTGGGTCAGCTTGGCGGAATCGACCGGATGATTCTGCTCATCGAAGAGCAGCAGCGAAGAGCCTTCGTAGCGGTCATTGTCGGGCACGAACAGATAGCTGGCATCGCCAATAAAGATACCTTCCGCATCGAACGCGTGGTGCTGCTTAAAGATTCCCACGACCTCGCGGTTGAACCAGGTCTGCAGTAACTGCGCATCGGTATCCCCAGCCAGCTTGCGTAGATAGTCCTGGTCGCAGGGCGTCTGGCGATCGTAGTCATTCTTTTCATTAAACCCCGCACAGCGCAGGGAGATGTCGCCGGTCTCCGGATGGGTCGCCTTGTGACCCATGGCCGGACCAAAAGCCTCGATCATGCTGCTGGAGCGCACCAGGAAGGGAAAGGCATGAAAGTGATGCTCGCCGTGAAAACGCATGGACAAGTTGCTAGCCATATAGACCCACAAGGGCACATCGTGCCGCTCGCGTGGTGAGGGGTAGCTCTGGGCCAGCTTGTCCAAAATCTTGCGTTCGGTGATCGCTCGGAAGAAGTCGGCTTCGCTGACTTCGCCGATGGCATCGACGTAATCAAACTCGCCTCGACGAAACGCTTCGAGCACCCGCGCATCATCGCGCTCAAACAGCATCGCAGCGGATGTCGACAGCCCCGACTCAGTCATCTCAAGGCGCCTCGCGACGCAACTCCTGGATCTGATCCAGGAGGGCCAGGATGCGGTTGTAAAGTACCGATACTGCGGTCCGGGCCCGACGAAGTCGAGCATACTCCTTACTTTTCTGACGGATCTCGGCGACCCGTGCGGGCGGCAAAGAACGCATGCGGTGGCGCCCCTGCTCACTCCAAGTCAGAACGAAATTGCGATGCAGTTGGCCGCGGGTGCAACGGCAGTGAGGCGTTCCGCAGCGGCGGGCGATCTGATAAACACTGCCCTTGACCAACGGGGAGCGGCCTAAGACAACTTCGAGAGTCTTCTGTAGCCGCTGCAAAACTTCGAGCAGTTCCTGGCGCAAACGGCTGAGCTTCAGGTGTTGCTGTTTATCCTGCATGTATAAATATATATATTACATGCAGCAAAGCGCGGGTCAACAAACAAAATCGTAGGCTGAGCCAAAAATGTACGGAGGGGCTAGCGGATCAATATCTTCATTGCCGATTCCGTTGCGCGCACCGATTCTCCGTTGTGAACGGAGAGTTCGCCCTCACGCCGGTCTTGTCGTTCGGGGAACGCGAGTGGCGGAATTCCTGGGATCGCTATGCTCGCCATAAACTTGATCTCTCCTCAGGCGGTCTGTTTCTTCATAGTGGGTAACTGCAATCGCGCCACCAATTGGCTTGTATAGCTATCTCAAGCGTTTACAAGGGGATACGAATACCGCGGCGATCGGACCTTCACTGCGTGACAGAGAGTGACTGCCTCGAAACCAGACACGGTGCCTGGAACTGAGGCAATCGAAACCGACACGAGTTGGTGAGTCGGGATTGCGAAAAACTGACCTACATCCTTGATTAGGCTGAGATTGCGAAGCGAGCGTCGATAGCTCGAACCGCTGGCATGACTATTGCATGTCGAGGTTCGGCAGCTGGAATGCGCGCTCGTAAAATGCCGGCTACTGGAATGGGAAAACAGATATGGATTGTGTCGCCAGAGAGGGAATTCAATTTCCGGACAGCAACAGGTACGTAGATTACCGGCTGCCAAGGGTTCGAAGAAACCGACGATTCTAGTCGTCGACGATGAAGTTGCTTCGGGTCAAGTATTATCGGTGAGACTCAAGCTTGCCGGATTTCGGTCTTCGTTTATCTCTTCGGGTGAACAGGCGCTTGGAATTCTAGAAGGCAATCACGTGGACGCAGTACTTTCCGATCTGAAAATGCCTGGCTTTAGCGGACTGGAGCTATTGACAAGAATTCGACGCGACTATCCGTCGCTTGCGTTTCTTTTGTTGGTGGGACGCAACGATGCCCATATTGGTGCGCAGGCGATCAAGGACGGAGCAGACGACTATCTCCTCAAACCCGTGGAGGCCAAAGATGTATTGAGGAATCTACGGCGGGCCTTGGACAGGAAACGGGTTGAAGGGGAAGCGCTCGAGTTGCAAAAACGGCTTGAGCAATTGGTGTTCGAACGAACCGCGCAACTCAGCTCCGCACTCCAGAGCGCGAAAGAGAGCTACGAAAATACCTTGCTCGCGTTGGGGGCGGCGCTGGACCTGCGAGATGGACAGACCGCCGATCATTCCCGGCGAGTCTGTCGGTACTCGCTCGAAGTCGCCAAGCGCATGGGTTGCTCGGAAGTTCAGCTGAAGAGCCTTAGTCAAGGCGCCCTTTTACACGATATCGGGAAGTTGGCTATCCCAGACTCAATTCTCTCGAAGCCCGGCAAGCTCACGTCTGAAGAATGGAACACAATGCGAGGTCATGTGCAGATCGGATATGACCTAGTGAGCCGCATCCCGTTTCTCCGCGATGCGGCGGTCCTCGTGCTAAGCCATCACGAACGGTACGACGGAACCGGATATCCCCGAGGCCTGCAAGGAGAACAGATCCCGTTGAGTGCGAGGATTTTCGCAGTCGCGGACGCGTTTGATGCCATGACTTCGCCGCGGCCCTACCAGGCCACGAGGCTCGTATCGCAGGCAATCGAGGAGATTGCTCTAAAGACCGGTCGGCAATTCGACCCGCAAGTCGTTCAGACGTTTCTTGGCATACCGACAGAAGTCCTGAAAGAGATACACGGAGAACAAAAGGAACGAACGTACGCTAGACCTGCCGTAAGACCGACGGAATTGGAAACGTCCGGCCGCATCGGCATTCCTGTCGCCTTGTGGTTAACCGACGCTGCTGTTTTCCAAGTCGCTGTCTGCGAGGATTCGGTAGAGCTTCGCGCGGCTTATGCCCAGAAGCTCCGCCGCACGCACCTTATTCCCGGCAAGACTTTCGAGGACGCGATGAACGTGTGCCCTCTCGACTTGGTCGAGCGTGGCGACGGTTCCTTCGGGATTGATTTCAGAAGGTTCTGTATGACGGATGTATTCGGGCAGATCTTCAATGTCTACCGCTTCTCCGTCGGTCATCATGCAGGCGTTTCCGAGAACGTTTTCAAGCTCGCGAATATTTCCTGGCCAAGGATAGCGGGAAAGCAGCGATTGCGCCCGGCGTGTTATTCCACGGACCGGTTTTCCGTATTGCGCGGCGAAGCGTTTAATGAAGTGCTGTTGAAGCATGTGCAGATCCTCCTTCCTTTCAAGCAGCGTCGGCAGCGTGATATGGACCATGGATAGCCGGTAGAAGAGGTCTTCCCGAAAGCGCTGTTCCTTGATCATTGCTCGGAGGTCTCTATGCGTTGCAGCGATCACTCTGACATCGACACGGCGGACGGAGGGAGAACCGACACGCTGGATTTCCTGATTTTGCAGCACCCGAAGAAGCTTTGCTTGCGCAGCAGGGGACAGTTCGCCAACCTCATCGAGCAGAACGGTACCGCCGTTCGCCGATTCAAAGATTCCGGCGCGGTCCTGAACGGCACCCGTAAAGGCACCCTTCACGTGACCGAACAGTTCGCTTTCCGCAAGGGTCTCGACGAGAGCCGAACAATTGCAGGCAACAAACGGGCCTGACGCCACAGGGCTCATTTCATGAAGCGCCTTTGCGGCCAATTCCTTGCCCGTCCCGGTCTCGCCAGTAATCAGGACAGTTCTGAAATGTTGTGCGACACGCCGTATTCGGCGAAACGTCTCGAGCATGGGAGCGCTGCGTCCAACCATCGCTGCAAATTGGTATTTGTTAAGAAGGGCGTTCTCTAGCTCAAGGCAGTGCTGTCGATTGCGTAATTCCGAGAGTAGGGACTCCACCCGTTCCTGCAGCTTCTCAGCTTGGACTGGCTTGTTCAGATAGTCACAAGCCCCTTTCTGGATTGCTTCGACGGCTGATTCGGAGCTGTAGTGTCCGGTGAGAAGGATAACTTCGATGGCAGGGTCGAAATCGATGATCCTTTGAAGAAGATCCATGCCACTCATGCCAGGCATAACCAAGTCTACGATGACTAGTTGAGGGTGCTTTGCGTGAACGAGATTGAGGCCAGTCTGCGAGTCGGAGCTGGTGAAAACGACAACATTGTCCTGCGAAAGCAAAGTGGCGATGAATTTAAGATGTTGTTCGTCGTCGTCGATAGCGACTACTCGTAGGGCAAGATCGGTATTGTTCTCGTGATCAACTGGAAGCATCGAACGCTCCGCGACACAGTCAACAGATTCTAAGTCTGCCTAATTTAACGACAGTAACTTACCGAGAGAAGATCATAGGTGGAGTGCGCAACGACATTGGCAAGGGCCTTGCCGGATCGTCGGCGATCTTTTTTCCAGCCTAGTCCTAATTCCCCAACGGTCCAAATCGGATCGCTACAGGCTTAGCATGACAGGGGTTTTCGATCGGAGCCCACGTGCGTCTTGCTTCGTATATGAAGCAAGACCCAGTTTGCCTCATGGCAAGACTTGATACCGAATATCTTTTAGAGAAAATATTTTATTACTTCTCTAGAACTATACGCACCGCGATGAGGCACGGCGCCTCGTAGGATGAGCGCCCGGCGATTTACCCTGAGCAGATTGGAGTGCGAATGCAGACCCACAGATGGCCTCGACTCGACGCGAATTCCTATTGAATGAAGAAACTCGACCGCCTGGATTGGGCGGAAGGCTTAACACTGTCCACGTTCGGAGTTCGCGCCGGAGTACGTGTCAACGTCTTGGGAGTGCTGCCGCGCGTTCTCCCCCTGCTCCCTCCTGGGTGGAAGAAGTCTCACCGAGTCATCGTCGAGCGATTGTATTCGTTGGTGGTGGCACAAGGTTGCGAGCGCGCCGGAGTGCGCCGTCTACACCTGCTCTATGCGGACAGCACACGGATAGCGCGGGACGCTGCGTTGAACCGAGTGCTGGCAACGCTGGAGACGGATCTCCACCGATACACCGCGGAAGCGACGTCCGATATGACCTTCCTCCACGCCGGGGTGGTTGGCTGGCAAGGAAGTGCGATCATGTTCCCCGGTCCCAGCCTCAGTGGTAAGACAACGCTAGTCAGAGAAATGCTGCGCCTCGGCGCAACGTACTATTCCGATGAGTTCGCTGTCGTGGATAGCTCTGGCTTGGTGCATCCGTTCGCGCGCCCTCTGGGAATCCGGGAGGACTCTTCCTATGCGCAGACCAAATACTCGGCCGAAGAATTGGGAGCGACATCGGGTGTCAAACCGCTGCCCATGGGCATGGCAGTGATATGCAAGTACGAGGCGGGGGCGCGGTGGCAGCCAGCTCCGCTTTCTCAAGGTCAAGGAGCACTGGAGCTATTGACCAACAGCGTCGCGGTTCGAAGCCAACCGGATCAGACTCTCAGGAGGCTCCAGAAGCTTGTCAGACACACGATCTTCATCCAAGGGACGCGCGATGAGGCCCACAAAGCAGCCGCGTCCATCTTGAACCTATCGTGCGCGCATAAATGACTGGAGACAGTATGAAAGAACGGCAATTTCCTCGGGCTCGTCTGAATTGCCTCTCGCGAGAATTCGGCAAAGAGGTCCTGGTCTACGACCTGCAACGGGATGTGGGCCACTGCTTGAATTCGACGGCGGCGGCCACCTGGAAGCTATGCGACGGCAACAATAGTCCATCGCAGATCACAAGGACGCTTTCAAGGCAGCTGTCAGCGCGAGTGGACGAATCCGTAGTGCGGCTGGCCCTGGACCTGTTGGCGAATGCCAATCTGCTCGTTGAACCGAAAGTGCCGGTTGAGTATCTTTCGCGTCGCGTTGCTGTACGAAGGATTGGCATAGCTGCAGCGATCGCTTTGCCTCTGGTGACTTCCATCGTGGCGCCCATGCCTGCCCAGGCAGCGTCATGCTTGCATAACAACCAGCCATGCGCCAACAGTGCAATGTGCTGCTCGGGCGTTTGCGTTCCAATTGTAGGCCGTTGCCTTGGTGGTTGAGCCTTTCTCGGCAGGTAGCCCATCACGCATCCTCCAAATCCCGCTGCCTCTGATTTCATTCTGACCTATCCCCGCGCTGCGCGTGAAGCGAACGCGCATACTTGCGGAGTGGACCTCGGGATATTTCCTATGCAGCCGTCCTTCTCGCTGCTTGCTGCGCCTTCCGATCTCCTTAGCAGTGATCCGCGTCATGATCGTTCTCCAGCGCCGTTACTTCCGCTGATTCTTGGGACGCTCTTTTCTGCGTTCTTGCTCAGCCTCCCAGCGTTTCTCTTCCTCGGCCACTGTGGAATGTGGGAGAACGCCGAGACGCTGTGGCAATCCCTGCTTTTTGCGCTCTTCTTCTCGCCGTTCAACTTCGATATAAACATCGTCCGGGTCGCGCCATTTTTTCTCGAACTCGCGACGCTGCTTCCAGAAGCGGCCCTCGTCGAAGCGTTCGCTGTCAGCCAGGTGCTCGGTGAAATCGGCGTTCATGTCGCAGCGAACTTCTTCGATCTCGACTATGGCGCACTGGACCGACTTCTTGTCGGCACAGGAAAACTTCTCCATGCTATGCAAGAGTGTGATGACATGATCCACACCCTCATTCAGCATGAACAGGCTTTCGTAAATACGTAGCTTAGGGGAACGTGCGGACAGTTGCTTGGGAAACGGGGAACCGATACCTTCATTCCTAGCCATCGCTGCCTCCTAGTAGGTGATGGTGGTCAGGGGCGCGTAGGTGCTAGTAACACTTGCGCGTCCCGCTTGCGATGCGCCTCCCAGCTCTATGCTTGAAGCGCTACAAGCAAAAGACTATCTCTATCGACGTAATGTTGTCAAGGGCTGTTCATTGGCAGGACTGGGGCGCGGCAGGTACAATCCGACTCATGGATCCCAACGTGATTTCGAAAGTCATGCAGGAGATGGGCCGTAAAGGTGGCAAAAAGGGCGGGAAAAAGGGAGCGAAGAAGCGCGCAGAGTCCCTCACTCCCGAGCAGCGGAGCCAAATCGCGCGAAAAGCAGCAAAGGCTCGGTGGGTGAAAGCAAAAAAGAAAAGCAAAAAGTCTTGAATTACGAAAGGGATGAATCCGAGGGCGAGAATGATAGCCGTCTTTGAGATTGCACTTTAATTCCTCAGGGGCTCTGTTCCTTCACCCAAGATGCGTAGATACCGGGGATACGCAAACAGACGGTCTCTACGTTTGCCGGTGGATTCTTTCGCGATTTTGAGTTTGGTGAGTGTTTCGAGGGTACTCGTGACGGTGGGGATAGATAGTTTGAGGTGTTTGCAGCAGGACCAATCTTGGTCAGTGGATGTGCTTGCAGGTATTCGTGAACGGCCAAGCTTGATGCAGCCTTGCGTCCCATGGTTCGAATCTTTTTTCGGTCTGCCTCGAAAAGATGAAGAATTTGAACGGCTGCATCGGCTGCCTGACGCGCCGTGGCCTCTGTGCCTTCCAGAAAAAACTCGATCCATTCTTCCCAAATCCCTTCCGTTCGGACGCGCTGAAGGAGATCGTAGTAACGTTGGCGGTGGGTCTTGAAATAAAGACTGAGGTATAGCAGCGGCTCACGCAGGATGCCTTTGGCGCAGAGAAGCAGCGTAATTAGCAAACGACCAAGACGCCCATTTCCGTCAGGAAAGGGGTGAATCGTTTCGAACTGTACATGGATGAGCCCGGCCTCGACGAGAGTGGGCAGTTTGTGTTTTTCGTCATGAAGGAAATGTTCAAAGCGGTCGAGACATTCCATCATTCGTTCTGGGGGAGGAGGGACAAATGCAGCATTTCCCGGACGGCTACCGCCAATCCAGTTTTGTGAGCGGCGAAATTCGCCGGGTGTTTTGTTTGCGCCTCGTCCCCCACGTAGCAGGATTACGTGAATCTCTCGAACTAGGCGCAACGACAGGGGAAAACCTCCCTTGATGCGACGGAGACCATGTTGCATCGCCGCCACATAGTTGGAGACCTCCTCAACGTCGTCGATGGGAACACCGGGCACTGCTTCATTTTCGAACAGGAGCAAATCCGAGAACGAAGATTTGGTGCCTTCGATCTGGGAAGACAGAAGGGCTTCTTTACGGACATAGAGGTACAGAAAGAGTCGGGTATCCGGCAGGAGTGTCGTCAAGCCATCCAACCGTCCGAGGGCCTGATTTGCCCGGTCGAGATGTTGGTATAATCCACTAAGATCGACAAGCGGGTCCGGGGGCAAGGGTGGCGGCACAAATGCCCGCACCATCTCACCTGCTGTTGTCGTTGAGACGTATGTGCCAAGCCTTGAATTCTTCTCGTTGGGCACTGGCGTTATACCAGCTCCCTTTAATAAGCCGACTTCTTATTAAAACATATATCGCCTTCCTTTAATAACACTTTTAGTGACAGCCTCCTGAACAAGTTTCATCACAATTCTCATGAATGATATGCAAGGCTTTCTTCTTGACTTGAATCCAACAGCCTCATACCATTTTTCTCTAGGCCTAGACTAACATTGCTTCACGACGGAGCACTGCTCTTTTATGAAAAATCGCGAACAACGAGATCTCTTTCCCGGTGCGCTGGAGATGATGATTCTTCGCACCTTGAGGCGGCAGCCTCTTCATGGGTATGCGCTCGCACAACATATCAAGCGAACTTCGAACGATCTACTCCAGATTGAAGAGGGTTCGCTCTATCCCGCTCTCCAGCGGCTTCTGAAAGACAAGTTGGTCAAAGCCGAGTGGGGAATCTCCTCAACAAATCGCCGCGTGCGGATTTACAAACTGACCCCGGCAGGAGCAAAGCATCTGGCGCATGAAGTATCGCGATTTGAAAAGATGCTGGAAGGGGTTGCACGCGTCCTGGCGCCGGGTGAATCATGAATTGGCTGAAACAACTGTTCTCTCGCCGGCACTTGTACGACGATCTCTCGGAAGAGATTCGCGAACATCTTGAGGAAAAAATCGAGGAACTGGTCGCCAGCGGCATGGCAAGAAAGGACGCGGCGGCCATCGCTCGCCGCGAATTTGGAAATGTGACTCTGACTGAGGAGAACAGTCGTGAAATCTGGCGCTGGCCTTCCATTGAGAGTTTTATCGCAGACATTCGCTACGCCCTGCGGACTCTCCGCAAAAGTGCGGCCTTCACGGTAACCGCGATTGTTACTCTGTCGCTCGGAATCGGTGCAAACACCGCCATTTTTATGTTGCTCGATGCGATCCGATTGCGCAGCTTGCCCGTGCAAAACCCGCAGGAACTCGCCGAAGTTCGCATCACAGACGCCGGACATCAGGGCATGGGCATCAATCAGCAATATGGAGAATTGACGCGGCCTCTGTGGCAGCGAATCCGCGACCAGCAGCAGGCCTTCTCGGGCGTATTTGCTTGGAGCGTGAACCAAAGGTATGTAGGCCGGGGAAGTGAGATGCGGCACTTCAAAGGGCTTTGGGTCACCGGCGATTTCTTCCAGGTATTGGGAGTCAGGCCCTTCCGTGGACGACTGCTGATGCCTGAAGACGAAGGCGCTTGTCCCCCTACCAGGGCGGTTGTTGGCTACTCGTATTGGCAGAGCGAACTGGGCGGGCGCGACCTTTCCCCTACGATCAGACTTATTGTGGACAACGAGCTGGTCGAGATCATCGGCGTAACGCCACCCGGATTTTTGGGGATGGTCGTTGGCGATCACTTCGATATCGCGCTCCCATTTTGCCAGCCGAAAGAAGAATTAAGTCGGCACATTTTCGATGTCTCGGTGATGGGCCGTCTGAAGCCCGACTGGACCATTCAACGGGCCACGGCAGAAATGGATGCGCTTAGCCCTGGCATTTTCGAAGCCACCGCTCTCCTGGACCGCGACGCACACACCATCGAGACCTACAAAAAGTTCAAGCTCGCGGCGTACCCGGCCTCAACTGGTGTCAGCGCTCTGCGGGATTATGATCGCTCGCTCATGCTATTGCTGGGCATCGCAGGACTCGTGCTGCTGATCGCTTGCGCGAACCTTGCTAACTTGATGCTGGCTCGCGCGAGCACCCGCCAGCGTGAAATGGCGGTTCGGCTCGCGTTGGGTGCCTCGCGCAGCCGCCTCCTAAGGCAGTTGCTCACGGAAAGTCTGTTGCTCGCGGCAACGGGTGCTGCTCTCGGTATCGTTTTGGCGCAATCATTGAGCCGCGTACTCGTGTGGTCCTTCTCGACCGAGAGTACAGAAATAAATCTGCGGATCGTCACAGACTGGCGTGTGCTGCTTTTTGCGGCTGGTGTAGCGGGTTTAACGTGCATCGTTTTTGGAATCATGCCCGCATTACGCGCCACGCGCGTCGAGCCCATCTCTGCTATGAAGGCCGGCGGCCGAGGAACCACCGGAAGTCATGAGCGCTTTTCATTGCAGCGGCTGCTGGTTGTTACTCAAATTTCGGTTTCGCTGGTGCTCTTGGTCGGCTCGCTACTCTTTGTCCGCAGCTTTCGCAATCTGATGACCTTCGATCCGGGAATGCGCGAGGGCGGTATCACCGTGGCGTTTCTGGGATTCTGGCAATCGGATCTGCCGCGGGATCGTTGGGCGAACTTCCAGAAGGAATTGCTGGATGAAATCCGATCAGTGCCTGGAGTTCTGAGCGCGGCAACCACCACCAACGTTCCGCTCTCGCAAGGTAGTTGGACACATGGCGTTCGCGTCGGATCGCAGGAAGGCAATTCTAAATTCACATGGGTGAGTCCGAACTATTTCGAAACCATGGGCATTCCGATTGTCAGGGGGCGTTCTTTTACCCTGGACGATACCACGTCCTCACCGCGAGTGGCAGTAGTGAACGAGACTTTCATCCGCCGCTATTTATCTGGCGTCGAGCCCATCGGACAGACGCTGCGCACCGGGCAGGAACCTAACTATCCTTCCACCGTCTACGAAATTGTCGGCGTCATACCAGATACAAAATACAACGACCTGCGTGGTCAGATTCCGCCTATGACGTTTGCCCCAGCGTCGCAGTTCCCCAATCAAGGCCCTTGGTCCAACGTGATGATCCACTCGAATCTTACGCCAGCGGCGATTGCCGCGACTGCTAAGCGCCAGATCGCCGGAAAGCATCCCGACGTCATCACGGAATTCGTCGATTTTCAGAGGCAGATTCGCGATGGGCTTGTTGAGGAGCGACTCATGGCAACGCTGTCGGGATTCTTCGGCTTACTCGCGGTGCTCCTCGCAGTGATCGGACTCTACGGCGTCATTTCCTACATTGTCGCCATGCGCCGCAACGAGATTGGTATCCGCATGGCCCTTGGAGCGAGCCGAGGAGATGTTGTCGGCATCATCGTCCGGCAAACTCTGCTGCTGCTCGTTCTTGGCGTCAGCGCTGGCGTTGTCCTTGCTCTCGCTGCCGCTCGAGGCGCGAGTTCGCTGCTCTTTGATCTGCAACCAAACGATCCATTCAGCTTTGCCTTGGCAACCGTCGTGTTAGTTGCCATCGCATGGGTTGCCAGTTTTGTGCCAGCCCGCCGCGCTGCGCGCGTCGATCCGATGGTTGCATTGAGATACGAATGATGGAATGAACGTATGTTCGTTGGCATTGCATCGATCCTATCAAGTGAATCATGAGTTGGCTGAAACAACTTTTCTTTCGCCGGCACCTGTACAATGACCTCTCGGAAGAGATTCGCGAACATCTTGAGGAAAAAATCGGGGAACTGGTCGCAAGCGGCATGTCAAAAAGGGAGGCGGCTGCCATCGCGCGCCGCGAGTTTGGGAATGTAACTTTGGTTGAGGAAGATAGCCGCGAAGTCTGGCGCTGGCCCTCGATTGAAGACCTCGTCGCAGATCTTCGCTATGGCCTGCGCACGCTGGGCAAGAATTTAGGTTTCACCGCCATCGCCGTATTGACACTTGCGCTTGGCATTGGGGCAAACACGGCAATTTTCTCCGTCGTGAACGCCGTTCTTCTCCGCCCACTCCCGTTTCAGAACGCCGACCGTCTCGTCCGAGCATTTGGGAAATCTCCCATAACCGATGCGTCTGACGTCTCGCCGGCAGACTTTCTCGATTACCGCGCTCAGAACCATGTCTTCGATCATTTCGAAGGCATCATTGATGGGAATACGATCTTCAATCTTGCTGGCAGAGACAACGCTGCACAAGTAAAAGGCGCTGTGGTGACGTCCGGTTTCTTGCATGCCCTAGGCGTCCAACCGCTGCTAGGCCGTACGTTCGTGGCCGCGGACGAAGGCGTAAGCAATCCCCAGGTTGTCGTCCTTGGCCGTCGTCTGTGGCAAGAACGGTTCGGAAGCGATCCTGGAGCAGTGGGGCAATCATTGGATCTCGACGGTAGCCGCATGACCATTGTCGGCGTTCTGCGGGAGGATGTTCCACTTTTTTCCGACGCGGACCTCTGGATTCCCGCGCCATTTGAAGTCACGGGCATGACATCGCGGCCCTCACGGTTCCTGCGAGTGATTGGTGTATTGAAAACGGGAACAACCATCTCGCAAGCCCAGGCGGAATTGGACACAATTGCGCTCCGCCTCGGGAAACAATACCCCGATTCGAATACCGGCTGGAGCATTCGGCTGGTTCCCCTGCAAACTGCGCTTGTCGGAGATGCGCGCGCGGCTCTGCTGATTCTTCTCGGAGCCGTAGCGCTCGTTCTCCTCATTGCCTGTGCCAACGTTGCGAGCCTCTTGCTTGCTCGCAATACCTCGCGCACCAGAGAAATCGCGATCCGTGCGGCGCTCGGCGCTGGGCGCCTTCGACTTGTGCGGCAGATGCTGACCGAGAGTGTCTTGTTGGCGCTCGCTGGCGGCGCGGCCGGAATTGTCCTGGCCTTCTGGGGCGTGGAGCTCCTGAGAACGCTAGGGCCCGAGAATCTGCCGCGGCTCAGTGAGGTGAGCGTCAGCGGAACCGTCCTGGCTTTCACTGGGGGCGTCGCAATCCTCACGGGAATTCTTCTCGGACTCGGGCCTGCCCTGCAAGCGAGTCATCGGGATACGACGCAAAGTCTGAAGGAGGGCGGCGCAGCAGGGCAATCAAAATCCAAACATCGTGCGCACAACGTGCTTGTGGTTGCTGAAGTTGCCTTATCACTCGTGGTCTTGATCGCATCCGGCTTGCTCTTGAATAGTTTTTGGCGGCTGATGCATGTGAATCCCGGCTTCGACCCATCGAATATCGTTACTGCGCAGATTTCAGTGACCAGTGCTGCGCTTAAGGCCGAATTCCAGCGCCGGGCGTTTTTTGACAAATTGCAGGATCGACTCGGGTCGATTCCTAAGGTCGAATCTGTTGGCTTCGTATCGGAGTTACCGCTTAGCGGTCAAGCAAACGACACCTACGTCACAATTGGCGAGCATGCGCCGGTAAGCCCAGCGGACCGCCCGGACGCCGACATCCGCATTGTGGCGGGGAACTATTTTCAGGTGATGCGCATCCCGTTGTTGAGGGGTCGGGAATTCACGATCCGAGACACAACCGATTCGTCCCTTACAGTCCTCATTAACGAGCCTTTCGCGAAGCGATTTTTCGGCGACGAAGATCCGATCGGGAAGCATCTGAAGATTTTTGAAGGCAAACCGGAATTCGTCACACGCGAAATTGTCGGCGTCGTTGGCGGGATCAAACACTTCACGCTGCAGGAAGCGCTCCGGCCTGAAATGTTTCTCCCCTACGCGCAAAACCCCGCCTTGAGAATGAACGTTGTCGTTCGCGCCGCGGGGAATCCGCTAGCGATCGCGTCCGCGATACGAACGACCGTTGGCTCGATTGATCCTGATGAGGCAACCTCAGCGTTTCGCACGTTAGGCGAAATTGTTTCCACATCGGCAGCAGGCGACCGCTTCAATGCATTTCTGCTCGGCGCCTTTGGCGGCATCGCGCTACTGCTCACGGCTGCGGGAATATTTGGCGTTCTTTCATACGTGGTTACGCAGCGAACCCGCGAAATCGGCTTACGCATGGCTCTGGGTGCACAACGTCGCAACATATTAGGTGCGATCGTCGGCCGCGGTATGTTCCTCGTATTGATTGGAATAGGCATCGGGCTTGCCGCTGCCTTTGCATTTACGCGCTGGATGTCTAGTTTCCTTTTTGCGGTCAAGCCGACTGACGCGCTGACTTTCGTGGCTGTGAGTGGACTACTCGCGACTGCCGGCCTTCTTGCATGTTATTTGCCTGCAAGGCGGGCGATGCGCGTCGATCCGATGGTGACGTTGCGTTCTGAATGAAGGCACGAAAACGATGATTCGGGCGACCCGACGATCGCCGGAGCAAGGAAGCAACAAGTCGTGGATCGGTCGTGAGCGGTTCGCGGTCGCCAACATTTCGAGCACCTTCTACCGTTTGAGGGGAAGCGTGCCATCCCATTCTGGGTGCGGAACGAACGCTGTTCTTTTTTGCCAGTTTCCTCGAGCGATTCCATTCAAGTCCCAGACGACAAGGCCGTTTCGCACCGTGAGCTCGCATACCAGCTTTTGGCGACCTTCGAGCCGGCCGCCTAAACTGTCCACAAAGCCGAATTTTCCCTTTTCTATTCTGATCACGGAAATGTCGGCTGAATCTCCGACCGAAATATGCCCAAGATCCTCATGCTTGATTTCCTTCGCTGGATTCCACGTAGAGCGAAGAACAACGTCCTGCACAGACATGCCAAAGTTCAAGAATTTCGACATGACGTTCAACATGTCCTTCATCCCCGCGTTCATGCTGCCAACGTGCAAGTCCGTAGAAATGGAATCGGGCAGAAAACCCTGGTGGACGGCGGGCACCGCTTGATTGAAAACGAAGCTGCCACCACCGTGTCCCACGTCAAAAATGACGCCACGTTTCTTGGCTTCAAACAAATAGGGCAGCACTTTTCCGCTTGCGTCGAGCATGTGAATGAAATCGAGGTACATGTGGGTGGAGATGTCGCCCGGCCGAAGGCGCGAACCGACTAGCTCTTCGTAAGGGCGTTCTGGCCGGAACCTCCCGAAATCGACCATTACAGGCAATCCGGTGAGTTTACCCGCTTCCAACGCGTGATCGACAGCAGTCCATTCTGGGCCCTCGAAATGAGCGGTTTTGAAACCGACGATGATGTTCGGATACTGGTTGGCCATCGCGGCCGCTGCCGGAGAATCCATGTCCTGCGTGTTCTGTTCGACAGGATCTCCTTCCATCCCGCTTCCAACGATGTTCAGGAAGGCCAGAACACGGGTTTTTGAGCGATCGATGACGCGATCCTTGAAGTCCGAGAAATTACGCCAGCCGGAACTTCCGGCGTCAACGACCGTGGTCACACAACTTCGAAACGTAAAGTCATCGGGATAGACGCTGCTGTCACCGTCGTAGGCACCTTTCCGGCCGGTGCCCGCGTAGTTATGAGTGTGAATGTCTAAGAGTCCTGGTGTCACCAGCAATCCGCGAACGCTGATAACTTTGTTCGCATTTTCGACGGAGATGTCCTTCTCTATCGCCGCAATCTTATGATCGCGAACGCCGATGTCACGGACAGCCCGAGTTCCGCTTCGTGGATCGACAACTTCTCCGCCCTTGAGCACCAGATCGTATTTGCTTTGCGCCGCTACCCATGAAGGAAATAACAGAATTGCGAACAGGAGGTACACACGTTTGGGAAGGAAAAAGCTGCCTGCATGTCCGCGCGCAAATAACGCCGGAGAGTCTCTGCGATTTTTCTGGAAGGTGCGGGCGATGTTGAATCGCAAGATCCTGTCATTGTGCATAGTGGACCGAGGCGGGACCTTAGCACGGTCCTGAACAAGCGATTTAGGGCAAATGTCCTACGCAGAAAATTAGTGGTGGTCGTATGTTAGCGATAACGGTGATTGGTTGATCCGGCGAGCTTGATAAGGCCGGATCGATTGCGGAAAAAGTTCTCTCCGAGTCCGAACGCAGCGGTGACGTGAAGCTCTCACGTGTGCTGGGTGCTATCATGTTGAACCTTAAAATGCAGCACCACTTGATGCACAGAGCAGTATTGCTAGCAGCAAAACACTTGTGTCTCTGGAGATGTGCTCAGGGCGGAAGGACGCTTAGAGGCAGAGCGGCGAGTGGTACACGGATGAAGATGCTAGCAATTTTCTCCGCTCTCTTGGTGCCGACGCTTGCGAGCGCGTATCCAGACGGCCCTGCGATGGCGCTCTCCGAGTATCAGAAACAAGAGTGGCACGTGGAAGATGGTCTTCCGCAGAGTAACGTCCGCACGATCATCCAGGCGAAGAACCGGCTTCTGCTCGTCGGCACGTCCGAAGGTATTGCAAGCTTTGACGGCCTCCGCTTCGCTCCATTTCGGTTCGGCTCCTCTTTGGACAACAGCCATGAACCGGTAAACGCAATTTTGATCAGCAAGCGCGGAGATTTCTGGATCGGAACCGACGATCGAGGCGTCATCCTGCAGCGCGGCAAAGAGAATATCGCCGTCAGCGAAGAGGCAGGCTTCCACCAGGAGCGCGTGCGGGCAATGTTCGAAGATCGCGCTGGAATTATCTGGGTAGCCACGCAAAACGGAATCGAACGAATTGTTGAAGGAAAGATTGAATCGTTTGGTTCGCTGGGGCTGGTCTCCGGAGACATTACCGAACCTTTTGCGGAAGACGCGAACGGACGCGTGTTTATCGTCACCTCGAATGGCCTTTTTCTAAGCGACCACGCAAGCGTAAAGCCCTATCCGTTACAGAACCGCGCGATGGGAAACGCGACAGCAGTGTTTAGCGGAGGCAAGAGTACCGTGTGGGTTGGCCTGCAGCGCGGACTCCTCAAGTTGACGGAGATTTCGACCAACAGGCACGCCGAAGAGTTGCTGCGGGGCGTACACGGGCCAGTCACAACACTTCTCGGGGACACCGACGGCTCGATTTGGGTAGGCACGCAAGGCCATGGGATCTGCCACGTGTCACCGACGGGAGATATTTCGCACTGGACGACGAGCCAGGGCTTGAGCGACGACATCATTCACACCATGTTTCAAGACGACGAAAATAATTTGTGGATTGGCACGTTGAGCGGCGGCTTCCTACGATGGCGAAAGTCAGCACTGATTCCATTCGGCCAACCAGAGGGACTTCCGAGTAGTTTTGCCGCAAACGTATTGGCAGACCAGCACGGCGACATTTGGTTGGGCACGTGGGGCAGCGGACTGCTAAGAATTCGAAAGGGCAAGCTCCAGCAGGAGCGCCTGCCCGGCGCACTCTTCAGTGACCCGATCCGCGCACTGAGTGAAGACCGAAAAGGTCAAATCTGGATTGGCACCTGGTTCGACGGACTGTACAGGTACGATGGAACGTCTTTCACGCATTTTCTTACGGGCGGGGAGTCGGTCGTAAATGCAGTCAGTGCCCTTTACAGCGATCAGGCAGGCGACCTGTGGGTGGGAACTTACAATGGGCTGATTCGATTCCCGACGGGCGTTCCGGAAAAAAGCAAAGGTCAACCATTTCTCGCGGGGATGTTAATCACATCGATAAAGGAAGACCAGGATGGTTCCATCGTTGTGGGAACGTTCAAGGGCCTCTATCGCATCCGCCACTCCGTGGTCGAACCGATCACACAAAAAGACGGACTCTCCAATCCCTTCATTCTTTCGGTCTCCGTGGACAATTCTGGAGGAGTTTGGGTAGGGACAAAAGAAGGAGGTGTTGATTTTGTTCGGGGACGAACGGCAACGCACGTATCCCCGGAAAGCGGGATGCCTGGGTATCCGGTTTTTTCCGTGCTGGATGACGGTCACGGCATGCTCTGGGTCAGCACGACCCGCGGCCTCCTGCGCGTGCCGGTCCAGCAGATGCACGATCTGGTTGACGGACGCCGCAAGACGGTCGATGCACTGCTGCTTGGGAAAAACGATGGGATGCGCAGCAGCGAGTGTGGCGGCATGTCGCAACCGCCCGCGACGCAAAGCAAAGACGGCGCTCTTTGGTTTGTCACCGCAAAGGGATTCGTGCACACAAATGGCCCACAAGAGACTTCTTCTGTGCCGTCTGCCGAGGTGTTTGTCTCGGGCTTCGCGATTGAAAACAATTCTCTGGAAGCATCTGACCGCGTAGCTTTGTCGCCAGGAGCCGGTGCGCTCGAGGTGAAGTTTGACGCCATCCGCCTGTCGAATCCGTTGCAACTGCAATTCCGCTACAAGCTGGACGGCTATGACCGCGATTGGACCACAACCTGGGCGCGTCGCGCGCTCTATCAGCACTTGCCGCCCGGCAATTATCGTTTTCTTGTGAGCGCTCATGATGCGGGGCAGGCCTGGAATAAACACATCGCTGAAGTTTCCGTGGTGCAGAAGCCATTCTTTTATCAAGCGGCGTGGTTCTACGTCTTGGTGTTGGTCAGTCTGGTTTTGCTGGTGATAGTTGTGTTCCGCTGGCGCATTGCCCGAGTAAAAGGGCGGCTGAAACTCATCATGGAAGAACGCAACCGAATTGCCCAGGAATGGCACGATACGCTCATGGCCGGATTCGCCGCCATCTCTTGGCAGTTGGAGGCGACGCAAGCAGGCATTGCAGGAGACTCGAACCACACAGCATCCTCGCTCGATCTAGCTCGAAACATGGTGCGGCATTGTCAGACCGAAGCGCGCCGCATCATTTGGGATATGCACGACGGACCTGAGCCTGTCGGCCCGCTATCCTCGGCTCTGTCCAAAGCCCTCGATGGAATGAGTGCCAGGTTGCAGGTCAAAACGCAGCTGCGCATTATTGGTGAGGAGCGGGTTCTTTCGCCGCTTGCTGTGCATCATCTCACCTGCATTTGTCAGGAAGCCGTGACAAACGCCACCCGTCACGCGGTCCCCACCAGCATTCAAATTATCTTGGAGTACCAGCCAACCGCCATCACTCTCTGTGTGAAGGATAACGGCCGCGGATTTCGACTAGCCGAAGCTTCCTTGCCTGGCCACTTCGGCCTAACCGTGATGGAAGAGCGCGCGAAAAAAGCGGGCGGGACATTTCAGATTCGTTCCTCCCCGGACGCGGGCACTGAGGTTCTGGTCCACGTTCCGGCGACAGCGGCGGAGCAAGCATGACCGGCTCTCCAGTTAAGATTCTCCTGGTGGAAGATCACTTCATGGCGAGGATGGCGCTCCGATCGATCTTGAGCGGGCGATCAGATCTCTTGATTGTTGCAGAAACAGACAATGGCCAAGAGGCGATTCGGCTTTACGGCAAAATGCGCCCAGACGTTACGATTATGGATCTCGCGATGCCGGAACTGAGTGGCTTTGAAGCCATTGCAGCGATCCGCAAGCAAGACCGCAATGCAAAGATCGTTGTGCTGACGAATTTTGAGGGCAGCGAAGATGTATATCGCGCACTGAGCCATGGCGCGATGGCCTACCTAACCAAGGACACCAGCGGGCAGGAGCTGATCACTGCGGTTCTGACCGTTCACCAGGGGTCACGATACCTACCGAGAGCCGTGCGCGACACGCTTGCCGAGCGCATTCCCTGTTCTGAACTCACACCGCGTGAACACCAGGTATTGGCCTTGATCTCGCAGGGGAACAGCAACAGAGAAATTGCCTCTAATTTGCAGATCGCCGAGAAAACTGTCCGCATCCACGTCAGCAGCCTGCTGGCCAAGCTAGGGGCCCGCGATCGAACGCAGGCAGCCATATTTGCCATCCAGCGCGGGTTTGTCCACCTGGACTGATCTTCCCGAAAGCGCAGGTTCTTCGAAGCGGTCTAATGAACGGCCCGGCTATGAAGCCGCGCCGGTGAATTCTCTTTTCTAATCCCTCTCTCGTTTACAACTTAGGTCTGATGTCCTATCTCAGCCTCGGTCATAAGGCCGATGACAACAACCGGATCGCGTGGTTGACTCTCAGACAAGAAGTCGGCCGCTTGCGAGTGACGGCTCAGGGAACCCACTCGAATTGCATTTCAATCTTGGGAGCAGAGGTCAACGTGGTCCAACGGAAATTCGTTTGGTTGTGTATGCCATTGATGCTTTTGTGTTTTGTGGCGTGTACTGCGGCCAACGCGCAGGTCGCAAACAATACGTCTCTCGTGGGAACAGTTACCGACCCGGGCGGTAACGCTATCACTGGAGCCAAAGTGACGGCAACCAACGAAGGAACGGGCGTCACCTACCCTGGGACCACCAATGGTGATGGCTACTATTCGGTGGATTTCATTTTGGCTGGGGTCTACGACATCGTTGTGGAGCATCCGGGTTTTACCAAGACGCTGCAAAAGGGAATTGTAGTGCAGAGCAATCAAGCAGTTCGCACTGACATCGCCCTAAAAGTAGGCGAGGTAAGCGACATCATTACGGTTGAGGCGACGACGCCCCCGATTTCAACGGACGACGCGACCTTGCTCGAAACACTCGACGGCCGGTCCATCACTGATCTGCCCTTGAATGGACGCGACGCACTCAGGCTCGCAGCGACGACCTCGAACGTGACCGTCGGGCCAAAATCGGACTTCACAGGGATTCCACCCGGCGAGGACTTTATCGGTGCAGGCACGCGCGAAATCACGAACAGCCTGACGCTGGACGGCATCACCATCATGAACAACCTGATTACCGTCACGTCCGTGACTCCGAATCTAGACGCAGTGCAGGAAGTTCAGATTCAAAACGGGAATTACACGGCGCAGTACGGCAGTTACATGGGCGTCCACGTCAACCTGACCACGAAGTCCGGCACGAACAGCATCCACGGCGCGCTCTATGAGTTCGTTCGGAACGATTTGTTTGATGCACACCCCTATTTTGATGCCCCGGGATCCGCGAAGCAGCCACTGCGCATAAATCAGTTTGGTACGGAAGTCGATGGACCTGTCTATCTGCCCAGGATCTACGATGGCCGCAATAAGACATTCTTTACCGCGTCTTACGAGGGTCTGCGCCAGATCAAGAGCCTCACCCTAAACGGCACAACGCTGACAGACGCTATGCGCGGCGGAGATTTTTCATCACTCCTGCCTGATACGCAGCTGATGAACCCGTACACCGGACAGCCGTTCGTCGGCAACATCATTCCGGCGCAATACATGAGTTCAGTGGCACAGAAACTTCTCCAGTACCTTCCCCTGCCGCAGTCGGGCAACACTTTCACCAGCAACTCGCCCTCGAACATCACGACGAACAAGACGCTTGAACGCATCGATCAGACGATCGGAGACAAGGTGCGTCTATTTGTGCGCTACGACTGGGAAAACCTGACTTTTTTTGGCGGCGGTGATCCCAATCCTGTAAACCTGACATCAGGTCCTGCGAACAACAGAAACATCGCCTTTGGTTATACGCATATTTTCAGCCCCAGCCTTGTGAACGACTTCAGGCTTGGTCGAAATCACCTGGTCACGAACGCGTTGAATTACTTCGCTGTAAAGGGTTTGGCCACCGCGGGTACGGATTTAGGTATTCCTGGGTTTACGGGTGACACAACGTTCAGCAATCCCGGTATCCCCGACATAAACGTCGACAGCTATATCGGCGCCGGAAATGCCGGAACGAACTGGCTCCAAGACGATACCACGTGGCATGGCTACGACCAGATCAGCTACACACACGGCAAACACAACATCATGGCCGGCCTTGAATTTAGAAAGCTGACCACCGGGCGTGCTGCCGCAAATAGTCCACGCGGCGTTTTTAACTTTACTGGCGAACTTACTGGTAACGCTGCGGCGGATTTTATCGTGGGCACACCCGCCAGCGATCAGACACCGCTACAGGAAATCAAAGGAATCGTCGCGGAGTGGCGCGATGGTTTCTTTGTGTTGGACAACTGGCAAGCGACACGAAAGCTCACTTTGAATATCGGACTGCGGTACGAGTTGCCAACCGTGCCTTACAGCGTCAACGGGCAAGCTCGGATTCTCAACGCGGACGAGACAGCATTGATACCCAACACGCTACCGTCTCCCGGGTTTCAGTTCATCAAGGCGAATCACGACAACTGGGCGCCGCGCCTGGGATTCGCCTATCGTCTTTCTGAGAAGACTGTCGTTCGTGGCGGCGGGGGTTTCTACTACAACCCGAACCAGACGAACAGCTTTACGTTGTCGACGACGAATCCGCCATTCGGGCTTTCAGCGACGTATTCCGCGGTCGCGCCGTACAACACCTCCGGATGCTTGCTTTCCTTTGACGATCCGACTCCTTCTTCGTGCCTCAACGGCGCTCCTGCCGTGTTTAACGTCTTCAGAGAAAACCCGTATCTGCCTACGCCCAGGATGTATCAATGGAATCTTGGGGCGGAGCGTGAGCTGTGGAGACATGCTGGGTTCGAGTTGCAATATCTCGGGTCGCATTCCCTGCACCTCGATCGGAGCTACTATGACAATCAGCCGACGCCTGGTCCTGGATCGATTCAGTCGCGGCGCCCCAATCAGCTTTGGGGTCAAATTCGCACGATTCAGAACGACGAAATCGCCAACTACAACGGATTGACAGCAATTTTCCGGCAGCGCATGAGCCGTGGACTCCAAGTCCTCGCGAGCTATACGTGGTCTCATACACTCGACATTTCCTCCGACTCGAATGATGGAGGCTACCCGGTCAACGCATACGATTGGCATGCCGACTACGGAAATTCGAATTGGGACATCCGGCACAGGTTTGTAGCAAGTTTGGTCTACGATTTGCCAAAGTTTGCGGGGCAAAACTGGCTGGTGCGCGGTGTATTTGGTAATTGGCAGTTCAACGACATCACAACGCTTCAGAGCGGCAAACCCATCAACGTCACGATGTCGGCAGACGTAGCCAGCATCAGCCGCGCCGGGAACCAGCGCCCGAATTTGGTCGGGAAGCCCAGCGCGGATTGCAATACCAGCCACATATCGGACTGCATCGACATCACTGCGTTCGCGACTCCGGATGCTTTCACTCTAGGGAACGCGGGCAGGAATATCTTGAACGGACCAAGCTACCTGAACACGGATCTGTCCTTATTTAAAGTCTTTCCGCTTCGCGAGCGCATGAAGCTTGAATTTCGCGCCGAGTTTTTCAATGCATTCAATCGGCCGCAGCTGGCCAATCCGAACGCGACGATTGGAGACTCATTCGGCCAGATTCAATCAACCGTCGCGGACAACCGGGACGTCCAGTTTGGACTGAAATTTGTTTTCTAGGTTCCCCAAAAAAAACAAATAACCCCTAACTACCCCTGTTCGGAGAGGCGGAGGAACAGCCGCCTCTTCGGACATTTGTGGCCGATTCGCAGAATCGCACGGATCTTGACGAGACCAGTTTGCTGAGGGCAATTCGTGTAGTCTTGAGTCCAGGAGGGAAAACATATGGCCGCTCGAATTTTGAAGCGCCCGATCACACGGCGCGATTTGCTCAAGTCCAGCAGCTTGCTCGCACTGTCCGGCGTAGTACCGGCTCAAGCGATTTCGGACGAGGTGTTTTCGGCGGAAGCAGGCTCGCACAATCTTGATGTTGGTCCGAGTATCTACGAATCCATCGGCGTCCGCCCGATCATAAATTGCAAGGGCACCTTCACCATCATCTCCGGCTCGCAAAGCCTTCCGGAGGTGAAGAAGGCTATGGATGAGGCTTCCAGGCACTACGTGCAAATGGACGAATTGATGGAAGCTGTTGGCCAGCGCTTGGCGGAGATCACCAAAGCGGAATGGGGAATTGTCACCGCGGGGTGTTCTGCTGCAATTACCAACGCCACGGCTGCATGCATTGCTGGCTCAAATCCCGAACGGATGCAGCGCCTGCCCAACCTGCAAGGGCTCAAGAACGAAATTATCATGGCGAAATATTCCCGCAATGTCTACGACCATGCGGCGCGCATGTTGGGCACGACCATTGTAGAAGTGAATTCCGTCGAGGAGCTGGAGCGGGCGTTTAATGCTCGAACTGCGATGGTTCTTATTTTTTCTTCGCCACAGGCGGAGCAGGGGCCGCTAAGCATCGAGAATACTTGCAGGGTTGCAAAGGGCAAGGGAGTGCCGGTGCTCATTGACGCAGCCGCTGAGGTGCTGACCATTCCCAACCACCACTTGCGTCGCGGCGCCACAATGGTGGCTTATAGTGGCGGCAAGTGTCTGCGCGGACCGCAATGCGCCGGGCTACTTTTGGGCCAAAAGGAGTACGTTCGCGCGGCCTGGGCGAACAGCGCCCCCCACCACGCTTTTGGAAGGTCGCTAAAGGTTGCGAAGGAAGAGATCATGGGCATGCTCGCCGCTGTGGAAATGTGGGCAAAGCGCGATCAGGATGCCGAATGGAAGATTTGGGAAGCGTGGCTCGCCTACATCAGTGATCGCGTAACAAAAATTCCGGGCGTCACTACCGAATATGTGCAGCCCGTCGATCTGTCTAATCACGCGCCGCAGCTCCGCATCACATGGGATGCCGCATCTCTGAGGGTTACCGGCACGGAAGTTATGAACATGCTGTCCGAACGGAATCCGCGCATCTTCCTGGCGGGCGCCAAAGGACGCAGGCCCGATGAGATGGCGAGTTCCGTGAGCATCATGCCTTACATGATGCAGCCCGAGGATCACAAGATTGTTGCGGAAGCTCTCTACCAATTGCTTAGCAAGCCGCCCAAATTTGAAAATCCGGTCATTCCGATTGGCCAGCCGGAAAATGTTGCCGGCGTTTGGCATGTTCAGATCGAACATCCCCTCGGCACGGCGGGGCATTTGTTCTTCGTGGAGCAAATCGGTAACGTTCTGCAGGGTATCCATGAAGGAGAAACCATACGAGGCGAATTGAAAGGAAGTGTTCACGCCGCTAAATTGCAAGTGGCGAGCGTGCATCCAATCGAAGGGACATCGATCGAGTATTCGTTCGCAGGCATTTCCAAGGATGGAACGATGTCCGGAACCGTATCGATGGGAGAATACGGAACCGCGCGGTGGAAAGCGAGCCGCACTAACGAGGGCGCGCGGCTTTAACGATTGCGACTTCTTTCTTGCGACCTGCCCGCGGTCCGGAAACGTTGACCATTCGCTTTCGCCTCCAATTGCAAAGGTGCTGAGCGGCGAATCTTCGCACACGTTTAGGACGTTTCCGGCGCTCGTCGGAATCAGAGCCGCATTCGGGAACGGTCCGCGCAGCGCCTTGATGTTGTTTTGATCCACCAACACTTCCACAAGGAACTTTGGGCGGCGGAAGCCAAAAGCGACGGCTTCTGCTTCCAAAGCGAGCGGCTGCTCTACGGTAGGGAACTGGAGTGTTCTTAGGGCGGAACCAGGAAAGCATCTGTACGGCGGTGCCGGCTTTAAGTGCGCGGCACAAGCGAAGCACGCTCTTAAGCGTACGTCGGTACCACTGTCGCCTGTGTGAAGGGCACGGCTTTTTCCTGTTTGTCGCATTTAAATCATCGTTTAAGCAATTCGAACAATTCCACGCGAGAACTTTCTCGACATCGAGACAAAGAATCTTTAGCATTCCGTCATTCAAGACCGTGTTTTGCGATGAATTTTCAGAACGAGGCAGGGAACTAGTGAATTCGCACAATTCCATTCCCATCCAAGCGCCGGAGATGAACCGAGAATCGCTGCAAGTTACAGCGATCGCCTTTGGGCGGCGCGGCAGCGCCGTGAATTTCGCACATGCTCGTGCAGCATTTTGGCTGGCAAGCGGCGCTCCGGACGATGGGTCTATTGGTAGTTGCGATTGCTCTTCCAGCCCCCTTCTTTGCAAAAGACGCGCCGCAGTCGAAAGAGAATCGCGCAGCATCCGACCTGGCGAAGTCGCGGGACGCATTTCTCGCGATGCCTTTTTTCCTTCTGACTTTGGGCAGCATGTTTTTCATCGCAGCGGTCAGTGGTACCCAGCAAAATCTAAAGTTGTTCTTGAGTTTGGATCTTCATTTTACGCAGAGCCAGGCCACGAGTCTCTTGTCGCTGGTATTGGGCTTCAGCATCGTCGGGCGTTTGCTTATGGGTTGGTTGGCAGATTATTTTCCCAAGAAGCTTGTCATGTTATTGATCTAGTTGTTGGTAGGAGCTGCCATTCCTCTATTGCTTGTGAGGCACTCGCAAGCAGCCATGTACACGTTCGCCGCAGTGTTCGGGATTGGGCTCGGCGGTGACTACATGATTGTGCCTTTGATGACCGCGGAGATTTTCGGCATACAAGTTCTCGGCCGCCTGCTGGGGGTGATTTTGACCGCGGGCAGCGTGGCCGAGGCTCTGTCTCCCTGGCTGGTTGGACGCTTGCGGGACACGACGGGAAGTTACGGAGGTTTTCTCGCGCTGATGGGCATGGCCGCGGTCAGCGCCGTGGGCGTTGCGGCGCTGCCCAAGGGACGGAAACCCGCATGACCGCGCTTCCAATTCTGCGGCTGGGGACCGTCAAGGACGTCGCTCATTTTCAAGAGCATGTTCGGTCGCTCGGCTTGACGATCCCCTGCGATCGCGAACTGCTTAGCGGACCCGACTCCGCGCTGCGATGGCCGCTCTCGCGAGGCGGAATCAAAATCGGCAACCGGATCGCAGTTCAGCCGATGGAAGGATGGGACGGCACTCCGGATGGAAATCCGACCGAGCATACGATCCACAGATGGAAAAAATTCGGCACGAGCGGAGCGAAACTGATTTGGGGATGCGAGGCCGTCGCGGTCTCACACGAGGGGCGCGCGAATCCGAATCAGCTGGTGATTGCGCCGCACACGCAAAAGGGATTAGCGGGATTACGAGGGGTCCTTGTCGAAGAACACCGAAGGACGACGGGATCCGACCACGGGCTATGGATTGGGCTGCAATTAACACATTCCGGACGCTACTGCCGTCCGAACAAGCACGACAGGCCCGAGCCGCGCATTCTTTATCATCATCCGATTCTTGATCGAAGACTGGGATTATCTCCTGATTATCCAACTCTCACGGATGGCGAGATCGGCGCAATCATTGAAGCATTTCATCGGGCGGCGAAAATCGCACTTGAATTGGGTTTCGATTTTGTGGACATCAAGCATTGCCACGGATACCTGGGACATGAATTCCTGAGCGCGCACACCCGGGATGGGCAGTACGGCGGAAGCTTTGAGAATCGCACGCGATTTCTTCAAGAAGTTGTGCGCGAGATTCGCACGGGCGCGCCAGGGCTTTCGATCGGCGTGCGGCTCTCTGCTTTTGACACTGTGGCATACCATCCCGACCCGTCGCGATCGGCGAATGGCAAATTGGGCCCAGGAATTCCCGAAGCGCATGACCACTTGATTCCATATCGCTGGGGATTCGGCGTCAATCCGTTCTGTCCTACAGAGATTGATCTAACCGAGACGATTCGGTTTTTGACTTTGCTCGAGGAAATGGAGATACGGCTGGTGAATCTAACGGCGGGGAGTCCCTATTCCAATCCGCATATTCAGCGGCCAGCACTCTATCCCCCATCGGATGGATATCAGCCGCCAGAAGATCCACTCGTTGGTGTCGCGCTGCAGATGAGCGTCACGCGACAATTGAAGCAACTCTTTCCCAACCTGATTGTGGTGGGATCTGCTTACAGCTACTTGCAGGATTTTCTGCCGCATGTGGCGCAGGCCGCGGTGCGGGAGGAATGGGTCGACGCCGTCGGTCTGGGAAGAATGATTTTGACTTATCCGGAGCTGCTCCGCGAGGCAAGCGAAGGAAGAATCGTCGAACACAAGCGGATTTGCAGAACGTTCAGCGATTGTACGACCGCGCCGCGGAACGGTTTGCCCTCGGGATGCTATCCGCTGGACAGCTATTACAAGAATTCCGAACTGGCGGACCGATTGAAATCCGCGAAAGCGAAGCGATGAAAATCGATTCGATCTCTCAACGGCAACACCTTGGCCGCAAAGTGCAGGGCATGGCCGCAGGACTCTTGCCGTTTGAAGCGGACGGGCGAATCGCCGTCGAGGCTTTTCAGAATCATCTGCGCGCCACGCATGACGCGGGACTGGTGAACGCGGTGAACATGGACACCGGCTACGTGAACTATCTGAGCGATTCCGAAAAACAAGACGTGCTGCGATGGACCCGGGAGGCATTAGGGAAAGACGTGCCGTTTGTGGCCGGTGCCTACATCGAAGGGCAGACGGATGACGTTGTGGATCTCTATCGGAAGCAGATGGACGCTATTGTTACGCATGGCGGGATTCCAATCGTGTTCCAGACGAGCCGTTTACATGGGAAGTCCGCGCAAGAGAAAGCAGCGATCTATCAGATGGTGAGCCGAGGATATCCACACGTGCTGGCCTTCGAGCTGGGCAGGATGTTCGCCTCAAACGGCGAGATTTTTGACGAGGAAATGGTTTGCCGTTTGATGGACATTCCGGAAATCAAAGGAATGAAACATTCCTCGCTCGACCGGCTGGTCGAACTCGAGCGGCTGGCGCTACGAGATGCGCGCCGGCCGGATTTCCGCATCTACACGGGAAACGATTTGGGCATCAACATGATCGAATACGGTTCCGACTATTTGCTGGGGCTAGCAACGTTCGCTCCCCGGAAATTTGCGGAGCGCGACCGGCTCTGGGAAACGGCTGATCCCGCCTACTACGCTCTGTCGGATGCGCTCCAGTATCTGGGAAACGTGGCGTTTCGCAGGCCGGTTCCCGCTTACAAACATTCCGCTGCGGTGTTCCTGCACTTAACGGGGAGAATCCCTAGCGATCTGACGCACCCAAAGAATCTAAGACGCCCGGTGTGGGAGGCAGAAATTCTCCGAGATTGCGCCCAGCGTCTTGGTTATTGAGCAGCATGCGATCGGTGACCTAAGCTTCGACGCACATTCGGCTGGGCACATGACGGGTGTACGGCCGAACTTAGAAATCGCTGCCCCGCACGAACAGCCACTGTGGCCAGGGCCAAGGCTTTGACCTTCTACTTAGAAGTAAATCCAGATGTGGCGCATCTGGGCAGGATCGGCAAGTTAGACTCATCTGGTCATCGCCCGAACCGAAGGCAGTATGGCTAAGTGATACCAGCGAGAAGCCGGTCGCACGCGCAGCTAAAACTATTACCGTCTCAGGCTGGGAGCTCATTACGTTACGGGTATGCCGTGCCTGACGCTGTGAAGCCCCAATCACGAGGCGAAGAATTGAGAACCCTGTCACCTGGGGCTCGTATAGAATGCGCAAGCCGTCGACTTTCTGAAGCGCGTGGTTTGTTCCAAAGTGAGTAACCATACACATTGAAGAGAACATCTAACGGCCGTGTGGGAGATCTTTCGTCGTAAGCCTCGACCGCTGCAGAAAGTAACGACCGGCCGGTTCGAAATCGAGCGGAACGGTGAAGTCGCCTATCTGGAATACAGTTTGAGCGGAAACATCCTAGAACTGACCCACACGGAAATTCCTGAAAAATTGCGTCATATGAGCCTTGCGTCATCTCTAGCAGAGACTGCTCTGCAATGGGCAAGAGAGCACAACCTCAAGGTCGACATTATTTGTGCGACGGTGCAGCAATATGTGGCGAAGCACCCGGAGTACTCGGATCTCGTTATGCATTGATGTGGCGAATTCACGGCGCGACCATGATCTTCAGAAGATCGAAGACCGCCGTCTCGCCCACTTCCAAATGCTTGTTTCGACAAAGTAATCCGTGAAAGGCACTGAGCGAGTGACTTTGTTGTTGATCTTGATAGCGGATTCATACAGTCGATCGGAATTCCCCGAGAACTTCACGTTCTTCGGCGCCTCCGTCGGCAATGCGCTTCTGCGGGTCTTTGATTCACCATAGAGTGTCCCTGAGACACTAAATCGGCTCGTAGACTTCCGGTAGTGCGGCGACGGCCCCGGTGATTTGGGGGAGCGGTCGTTTCCCGAATGAGGAGTTCTGGCGCGACGGCAAATTCTTCTGGGTAATCCTTGAAGCCTTGCATGCGCTGGAGAAGGATGCGTGCCCAGTTGATGCAGGTGTCGGAGCGCGAGTTTGGCTTCATCCCCCTCAAGGTGACAGCGCGGGGACCAGATGACCTGCGTTTCGCTTCAGAACGAGCTTTGGGTGCCAGCGGCATCTGGTTTTGCGGCTTCTCGCCCCTTCGTGCTCGGAGAGCCTTCGATCTCGGGGCGGTCCTGAAAGGGAGGATCCGCGCTGCGTTCGAAAGGCTTGCAATCAGCGGTATGGGCTGCCAACTATTTCGGCCTACGGGTGTTTACTTCGCGCTACATCTCCTAGGGCCTATGTCCGTTAAGCGAGGAAATGGATCCTAATGAAGCTCAACAGAAGATCGGAAAAGTAACCGCCAGCTGGGAAGAGATCAACGTGTGACATAGATTGGAAGTTCGTGGTGTTCGCGAGCTATCCTGTCCCATGGCGGCAGAGCAGCAAGGGCCGCCATGAGGAAAACAATGGTTACACGACGTGAGTTTCTTGACGCACTTGCAGTCGGAGCGACGGGGCTAGCGATAGGAATGAAGGCCAAGAGTTATGGCCGGATCCTCGGCGCAAATGATCGGCTTAACTTTGCTGTGATTGGACTGAATGGGCGCGGGTATGCTCATCTCTCGTCTCTCAAGGCGAACAAGAGCGCTGCCCGCATCTCGCATATCTGCGATGTGGACGGCAACATTCTGAAAAAGTTCGCCGACGCTGTGCAGCGCGAGATGGGCGAGTCACCGGCGGTCGAGAAAGACTTTCGCACGATTCTCGAACAGAAGGATGTGGACGCCATCACGATTGCCACTCCTGACCATTGGCATACACCCATGGCCATCGCCGGGTTGCAGGCGGGCAAGCACGTCTACGTAGAAAAACCTTGCAGCCACAATCCTGCTGAAGGACAGATGCTCGTGGAGGCGCAGCAGAAGTACGGAAGGCTTGTGCAAATGGGTACGCAGCAGCGCTCTTCGCCACACAGCATAGAGATCGTCGAAAAGATTCACAGGGGCATAATCGGCAGGCCCTACCTCGCGAAAGCATGGTACAGCAATGTGAGGAAGTCCATCGGCACGGGCAAAGAGGCGCCGGTACCGGCCCAACTGGATTGGGAGCTGTGGCAGGGCCCGGCGCCTCGCCGTCCCTATAGGGACAACGTGCATCCCTACAACTGGCACTGGTTTAGAAGCTATGGGACTGGCGAAACGCTCAATAATGGAACGCACGAAGTGGATGTATGCCGGTGGGCGCTGGGCGTGGACTATCCGAAGCGGGTTACTGCGTCAGGCGGCAGATACCAATTCAAAGACGACTGGCAGTTTTACGATACGCTGGTGACAAGCTTCGAGTACGAAGACAGGATGCTCACCTGGGAGGGCAAGAGCTGCCAGGGAATGAAATACTACGGCCGTGACCGCGGCTCGGCCATCATGGGAACGACCGGCACAGTGGTCGTGGATCGCGATGGCTACGAGATCTACGACCTCAAAGGAAATAAGACGAACGAGTTCAAGGCCGGCAGCGCGACGTCATCTGCCGACCTCCTCGGAGCCGATTCCATGACCGATGCGCACTTCGCGAACTTCATCGCGGGAATCAGGAAGGGCGAGAAGCTTAACGCTTCAATCTCTGTAGGGAATATCGCCGTTACGATGCTGCAGCTTTCGAACATCGCATGGGAAGTCAACCGGGAGTTGCATCTCGACACGAAAGACGGGCGGATCCAGGGCGACACGGAAGCGATGAAGATGTGGGGGCGCGAGTACGAGAAGGGCTGGGCACCACAAGTCTAAGATGCAGAGGTGCAAGCGGGGTGATGAGGCGCAAATGAAGAATACTTTTTTCCGCCGCAATTTCGTTCGCTCCCGTCCACTGGTTGCGGCAGCGTTCACTGCTTCGTTCCGGCGTCATCCATTGGAGCATCCAACTGGGGTCCAACTCGGCCTCTTTGCGGCTCCTTCCGTGGTCTACTTGTCATAAGGTCAACTCAATGGGACTTAACGTGTGACCTTCAAACTCGGGAGCCCAGGGTAAACCAAAAGCGAGACCCGCCAGCTTCTAGTCGCCAACGCTTGGCGATGCACTATGGCGCTCGACATTCACCTCTTTTTCTCGCAACACGGGTAGACTAGGCGATTCTTGCCTCGCGAAGTCCTGTTCGCAATGATGGAGTCCATGAGGTTGCAGAGCATTCTTGGCGAACTCTGCTTGATTGCTTTATCCCTTCCGAGCGCGTAATGCGCGTTAATCCTGCGTTCATCTGTGACTCGGTAGCTTGGTTGTTGGATTCTAGAAAACAAGAAAAACGGAGTATTCCTTTTTCGACTTCGCCCTTGGCACAAGCGAAATCAGGACTGCGCGCCCGGAGATTATAAGTGTGAGTTCGGCGGACATGCGACAAGGGAGCTCTGACACACGAGATGATCAGGGGTCGGAACAGCTTAAACGTTGGCTCTTGCAAGGCGAAGATGGCTGCTGCTGCGCCGACATCAATTCTTGACAGGCTCCCTGGGTCAGGCACTAACGATGAGAGATAAGCTCCTGAAAACAAAGCGTGCACTAGCAGTCATTGGTTGTGGTGCGGGATTTTTCTTGTGGACGACCATGTCACGGGCCGGCCAACAGGAGCCGACCGCGGCGGCCCAATTCGCTTCCATTGCGGTGCCGAAACAGTCCGCGCCGACCGCTGCAAATACAGCTGTGCACCTCACGCTTGAAGATGCTCTCGCTCGTGCCAAAAAAAATAGCACGCAGTTTCAAGCAGCGGTTACAGATGCGGCGATTGCACGTGAAGACCGGTCACAAGCCCGTGATGCGCTGCTGCCAAGCGTTGGGTCAAATACTGGAGCGATCTACACGCAAGGCAATGGTGCCGGCAATCCAGTGCGCTATATAGCCAACAACGCGGTCCACGAATACGTCAGTCAAGGGAATGTTCACCAGGTCATCGACTTCGCGGCGTTCGCAAACTTTCGCCGGGCATCGGCTGCCGCAGCTGTTGCCCGGGCACGTGCGGAGATTGCTGCGCGGGGTCTGGTGGTCACAGTCGTGCAAGGTTATTACGCGGCCGCGGCTGCACAACAAAAGGTACAGGCAGCGCAGACAACCGCCGAAGAGGGAGACCGCTTTCTGAAATTGACACAAGACCTGGAACACGGCGGGGAAGTGGCTCATTCCGACGTCATTAAAGCCGAGCTCCAAACACAGGATCGCCACCGTCAATTACAAGAAGCGCAACTCGCACTCTTGAATGCGCGGCTCGACCTCGCCGTTCTGATGTTTCCCGATTTTAACGACAACTTTGAGCTCGCCGACGATTTGCATACCAATCCGGCTCTTCCAACTCTCGAGGAAATACAGCAGCAAGCGGCGCGCGACAATCCTGATATACGGGCAGCCCTTGCCGCAGTGCAGCAAGCCGGCCACGACGTGACTGGCGCGCGCGCGGGATATTTACCGTCCCTGAGTCTTGATTATTTTTATGGAATCGATGCGGCGCGCTTCGCGACGAAAACAGACGGCCTGACAAATCTAGGTTCTTCCGCTTCGGCCACCTTGAGCCTTCCCTTGTGGAACTGGGGAGCCACGCAAAGCCGGGTGAAGCAGGCGGAGCTTCGTCGTACGCAAGCACAGCGTGAACTTTCGCTAGCTCAGCGCAAGCTCGTCGCCGAAATCCGTTCTCTTTACGCGGAAGCGGAAACTTCGTCGATGGAACTGGGTGGCCTGAGCCGGTCCGCTGAACTTGCGGCAGAGAGCCTCAGGCTGATCACTCTTCGCTACAAGAATGGCGAGTCCACCGTGCTCGAAGTTGTGGACGCCCAAACCAGCTATGCACAAGCGAATATCGCTTATCAGGACGGAGCGGTCCGTTATCGGGTCGCCTTAGCCAATTTGCAGACGCTCACGGGAGTATTAACGACTCCATGAAACGACAACTGAGCGCGCGCGTACAAATGCAGTTCACGGCGTTCGTCCTGGCCGCTCTGCTGGGAGGTTTGCTCTGGTTCTCGATCGGCTGCAGCAAACAGGAGAAAGAGAAAGAGCCCGTCGTCAGCGTGCAAACTATGCCTGCGCAACGATCCGAGATTTCTCAGGTTGCGTCCGCGGAAGCAGTGGTCTTCCCCTTGCAGCAGGCTGTCATCGCGCCGAAGATCACGTCGACGATCACCGCGTTTCAGGTGCAGCGTGGCAGCCGAGTGAAAAAGGGACAGCTGCTTGCCGTTTTGGAAAACAAGGATCTCGCAGCGGCAGCGGAAGCGAGTAAAGGCGATCTCGATCAAGCCGAAGCGTCGTACGTCACGACCGTCAACTCCAGTTTGCCTCAGCAAATCCAAAAAGCGGAGCTCGAGGCTGCGGCTGCCAAGGCTGCGTTCGACGCGCAGCAGAAAGTGTATGAGAGCAGAAGAGATTTGTTTCAACAGGGAGCGCTTCCTCGTCGTGAGCTGGACGCTGCGGAAGTCGCGCTTGTGCAGGCCCGCAGCCAGAATGAGCAGGCGCAAAAGCAGTTTGCGGACTTGCAACGGTTGGGCAAACAGCAAGCATTGAAAGCTGCCAAGGGTTCACAGGAGTCGGCCCAGGGGCACTACCGGGCTGCCGCCGCGCAGCTCAGCTACTCAGAAATTCGTAGCCCCATCGACGGCGTGGTCACGGATCGGCCGCTCTATGTGGGAGATCTCGCGACCGCAAATCAACCGATCTTGACCGTGATGAACACATCGAAGTTGATCGCCAAAGCGCACATCCCACAATCCGAAGCGGCGGCTTTGAAAGTTGGTAACCCGGCAGAGCTGAAGGTGCCGGGGCTGGATGATCCCGTCAAGGGGCGTGTGAGTCTTGTCAGTCCCGCTCTGGATCCGGGCAGCACCACAATCGAAGTATGGGTCGAGTCGTCGCAACCAAACGGGGCCGTGAAACCCGGGATGACCGTCGAGGTCTCGATGATCTCCAAGACGGCGAAGGACGTGGTCGTGGTGCCCACGGCCGCCATTTTCAAAAATGCCGAAGGTGCTGACTACGTCCTCCTGGCAGGATCGGATGGCAAGGCGCACCAAAAAACGGTTCAATTGGGAGTTCGCAACGCCGAATTAACCCAAATTGCCGCCGGCATCAGTTCCGGGGATCTGGTGATCACGTCCGGGGGATACGCCGTGCCCGACGGCACGCAGATCAACGTCGAGAAACCCGGCGCGGACGAAAAGGATGTCGCTGATAAGGACAAGAAACCGGACAAGGCTGATCGTTCCGCGAAACCACAGGCTAATAAGGACAAGGAGTAAGGCGCATGGATTCCCGGCGCGAAGCTCCTCACACTGCGACGAGCGCCAACAAAGCGGGTACACCCTGGTTTCAGCGGCTTTCCCGCCCCATTTTATTCTTGACTGTCAGCCTGGCGCTGGTGGGCGCCTATCTCGCCTTCACGATTCCCGTTTCCGTTTTCCCAAATACTGATTTTCCGCGCATCGTCATCGGAGTCGACAATGGCGTTATGCCGATCGATCAGATGCTGGTGACAATCACGCGCCCCATCGAAGAAGCCGTAAACAGCGTTCCGGGCCTCCAGAAGGTTACGTCCATCACAAGCCGAGGATCTGCCGAAGTCGATTTGTTCTTCGACTGGAAGTCCGACATGATTCTGACGCTGCAACGCGTGGATGCGGTCGTCGCCCGGCTGCAACCGGAGCTCCCGACGACAGCGAAAGTAGAAACGCATCGCCTAACGTTTGCTGTCTTTCCGATCATCGGTTATAGCCTGACGTCAGACTCGATGCCTCCGAACAAACTTTGGGAAGTCGCAACTTACGATCTGAAGCCGCGCATTAACCGGCTGGATGGCGTTGCATCCGTGATCGTCCAGGGCGGACGTATTCCGGAATTTCAAGTGACGCCCGACCCCGCGCGTCTGCTGACCGCAGGTGTGACGGTCCCAGATATTCTGGATGCCATTCGCCGCACGAATTTGATCGATTCGCCCGGCTTGATCGAACACGGCCATCAACTTGTGCTGGGACTAGTCAGCGGACAGGTGCGCACTCCAGAGCAGATCGGGCAGATCGTCGTCAAGAATTCACCCGCGGGAGTGCCGATTCGACTCGGCGACATTGCGAAGATTGCACCTTCGGTTGCTCCCGTGTACACGATCGTCACGGCGAACGGCAAGCCTGCTGTGCTGCTCAACGTCAATCGCCAGCCCGAGAGTAACACGCTCGACGTCGCGAACGAAGTGCACGCCTTAATTCAAGAGCTGACGCCGTCGCTGCCTCCAGGAGTGCATCTCGAACCGTTTTACGACCAGTCCACAATTGTCCACGATTCCATCGCCAGCGTGCGTGATGCCGTGCTGATTGGAATTGTGCTGTCTTCCGCTATTCTCGTGTTGTTCTTGCGCGATTGGGGCACTTCACTGGTTGCAGGATTGGTCATTCCGATGACCTTGCTTATCACCTTCATCGTATTGAAGTTGACGAATCAGAGCTTCAACTTGATGACTCTCGGCGGGCTTGCCGCCGCAGTTGGCCTGGTGATTGATGACGCGATCGTGGTCCTTGAAAACATCGTTTTACATCGCGATGCCGGGCAAAGCCACTTCCACGCTATACAAAGCGCATTGGGCGAATTGACCGTACCGCTCATCGGCTCGACGATCACGCCAATTGTGGTTTTTCTTCCTCTAATTTCGATTACGGGCGTCACGGGCAGCTTCTTCCGCGCCCTCGCCGTCACCATGACGGTTTCTCTGCTTACGTCTCTCTTTCTTGCCTTGTCGTGGACGCCGACGCTCAGCCAGTATCTGGTGCGTCGCAAAGGTGCTTCCGTAATTCCTGGTGATTCTTCCGAAGCTTCCCCCGATATGGCGGCGCTGCTGGCCACGGAAGAATCACATCTTACTGGCTTTTTTGGACGCGTCGTGGAGTTTTACGGACGGACGATGCAAGCCATTCTGAAGCGGCCTTGGGTTTTGGCTGTGAGTTCCGTTGTGATCGTCGTGCTTACATTTGCCTGCTACAAATATCTCGGAAGTGACCTGCTTCCGGAGATGGATGAAGGCGGGTTTATTCTGGACTACTTCACGCCGCCGGGGAGTTCGCTTGCCGAATCGAACCGCATCCTTCTGCACATCGAAGAAATTCTGCACGCCACACCTGAGGTGGAGAACACTTCGCGGCGCACGGGCCTCCAACTGGGTCTTGCCGCGGTTACGGAGGCCAATAGGGGAGACTTCACTGTAAAGCTGAAACGCGGTCGCAAGCGTGGAATTGACGACATCATTGCGGACGTCCGATCGGAGATTGAGCAGAAAGAACCAGCCACAAAAGTCGAATTTATTCAGATCCTGCAGGACATGATAGGTGATTTAACCAGCCAGCCTGAACCGATTGTCATCAAGCTCTTTTCGCGCGACGGCAAACTTTTGAACGACACTGCGCCAAGAGTGGCAGAGGCTATTGGAAAAGTGCATGGCGTCGTGGATGTTCTGAACGGTGTGGAAAATACCGTCAGCGGTCCGGCTGTGACGTTTCAAGTCAATCCGACGGTGGCTGCGCGGGTTGGTTTTACTTCCGAGGAGGTCGCTCTCGATGCTGCGGCCGTTCTTGAGGGCGAGCCTGCCGCGACGCCGGTGATTCTCAACGATCGCGCCTATACGATTCGCGTTCGTTTTCCCGAGCAAAACCGCGCATCACTTGATAGGATGGGCGATACATTGCTCACAAGTTCTACCGGCCGGACCGCGACACTGGGCTCCCTGGCCACGATCTCCACGGACCCAGGTGAGACTGAAATTCTGCGAGAAAATTTGCAGCGGCTAGTTCAGGTTACCGGACGTTTTGACGGCGTCGATCTTGGCACGGGGATCGCAGCCGTACAGAAGGCAGTGAATGAACTTCACTTGCCTTCTTCCATCCGCGTGGAATATGGCGGCACGTATCAGGAACAGCAGAAATCATTCCGCGATCTGTTGATGGTCCTATTCCTGGCGCTTCTGCTCCTATTCGCGGTTTTGCTCTTCGAATTTCACACGTTTTCGGCGCCGGCAGCGATCCTAGGTTCGGCCCTGCTCTCAAGCTTCGGCGGATTTGTCGCGCTATTGGTCACGAATACGACCTTCAATGTGGCTTCGTTCATGGGCATGATCATGGTCATCGGGATCGTTGCGAAGAACGGTATTTTGCTTCTTGATGCGGAGCATCGTTTCCGGGGTCTTGGCTTTTCTGCTCAGGACGCCATGATTCAAGCGGGCCGCCGCCGCTTGCGCCCGATCGTCATGACGGCGCTGGCCACGATAGCCGGAATGTTGCCTTTGGCGTTCGCCATCGGGGCGGGTTCGCAAATGCTGAAACCGCTTGCGATCGCCGTTATTGGAGGACTACTCAGCTCGATGGTCTTGTCGTTGATCTTCACTCCAGCCATACACTTCTATCTTCAGCCCAAAGAAGCGGCTCAGGGTTAGTTATCTTCCAAAAGGAAAATATGTGGGCAAGGCGAATGTTAGGGCTTGGCGGCTGCGTCGCGGAATTTCGCAGCTTGTTCTGGTTGTTTAAGGGCTATGTATTCTTCGCCTAGATCTTGTTTTGCGTTCTTTAGCCATGGATTTGAGCTATCGGCTCTTTTGCTCAGAATGTTGTATCCGGCGAGCGTTTCCTTTAATGCGTCTGCGTATCGCTTTTCACGAAGTAGCGTGCGGCCCAGTTTAGCTTTCCCGATTCCAACGTTCTGGTGGTCGGCGGGCAGAGTGATTGCGTAAACGTTCAGCGCGTCGCGATAGAGCTCTTCTGCTCGTTCGTACTGCCTTCGTTCCAGGTAAACGCCAGCGAGATTTGCTTCTGCGATACCGATAAATGAATGTCCGTTGGGATATACGGCGCGGTAGATTTCCACCATTCGCGCAAAACACTTTTCTGCTTCGTCGAGCTTGCCCTGCTGCAGTGCGACTTTGCCGACCTCATTCAACGCAGACGCCACACGCGGATGTACCGGGCCGTATACTTTCTCCTGAATTTGCAGCGCTTCTGTCGCAATGAGACCGGCCTCGTTGAATTTTTGCTGCGCAACCAGGGCACGTCCCACCATCGTCAGCGCAGACGCCGTTTCGGGATTTTCCTTTCCGTACCACGCCCGGATAATGTCCGATGCCTGTCGATAGAATTGTTCGGCCTCCGGATAGTGACCCCATTCGTACTGATTCGCGCCGAGGTTGATCAGATCATCCGCCACGTGCGGATGCCGCTCTCCGTAGAGTTGGCGATCCATTTCGAGGACGCGGCGATTGATGGAATCCGAAGTCGCGTAATCGCCGGTATAGAAATGGCAATTCGCAAGTTCCGTGAGGCTCGCTGCCAGATCGGCACGAACGCCGCCGGGTGCGGACTGCAAACGCACTGCTTCTTCGAGTATGGGAATGGCCTTTG
>WNGR01000614.1_pt1 | contig 39335 bp, 34 predicted proteins | sample 5407581 | NCBI WGS metagenome assembly WNGR01 (sample SAMN13153383, study PRJNA577476) | soil metagenome | isolation source: 80 cm soil or saprolite under Garry oak tree replicate 2 | place: USA:California | collected 2016-06-15 | reverse complement strand
GCACGGGGCGAGTGGGAGCTGGAGACGCACCTCAATTACACGCAGGTCGGGACGACGGCGTTCGACGGCCGCGTGGCGCCGACGGAGGGTCAGACCCGCCTCGCCGCCGAACTGACCCACGGTCTCACCGACCACTGGGAGCTTTCGGCTTATCTGCTCGCCGCCCATCGCTCCGCGTCGGGGGTCGACTTCGCCGGGTGGCGGATGCGCTCGCGCGTCCGCGCACCGGAGACGTGGCGGCTACCGGTGCAGCTCGGGTTGAGCCTCGAGCTGGAGGCCACGCAACCGGCGTTCAGCGACAGCCCCCTGACCGTCGAGCTCGTTCCCATTTTCCAGCGGCGCGTCGGGCGGTGGCAGTTCACCGTTGACCCGGCCTTCGAGCGTGACCTCTCCGGGCCCGAAGCGTCGGAGGGCTGGGAGTTCGAGCCTCGAGCGCGCGCGGCCGTGACCGCGAGCCGGACGGTCACGCTCGCGCTCGAGTACTACGGCGCCCTGGGCCATCTGGGGGCGATCCTGCCAGCCGAATCCCAGGTCCACCAGTTCTTTCCGAGCGTGGAACTGCGGCTCGGGGACGAGCTGTCGGTGGACCTCGGCGTCGGCGTGGGCGCGACGGCCGTAGGTGACCGGCTGGTGTTCAAGTCGCGGCTTGAGATCCCGCTGGGAGGGGAGCGCCGCTGAGAATCACATGGCCCCCAGTGATTGGTTGCCGTTTCTCACCGTCCTCGCCGACCGCGCGGACGAGATCGCGCTCCGGGACTTCCGCAAGAAAGGGCTCCGGGTCGAGGACAAGCCGGACCGGAGTCCCGTCACGGACGCGGATCGGGCGATCGAGGAGACGGTGCGTACGGTGACGCGCCAGCGGCACCCGGAGCTGGGACTGCTGGGGGAAGAACAGGGCGCGTCCGCGGGCAGCTCGGCGGCGCGCCTGATCGTGGATCCCATCGACGCCACCCGCAACTTCGTGCGTGGCATTCCCGTGTTCGCGACGCTGCTCGCAATCGAAGAGGGAGACGAGGTCGTAGCGGGCGTGGTGAGCGCGCCGGCGCTCAGAACCCGCTGGCACGCCGCCCGGGGCGCCGGGGCGTTCCGCGAGGGCGCGCGCCTCGCCGTGTCCGGCGTGCGCGCGCTCGAGCGCGCCCTGCTGTTTCACGGCAACCTCGGCCCGGCCGAGGGCGCCCCGCCGCGGGGGATTTTCGAGCTGATCCGCGGGGTCGAGCGCACGCGCGGGTTCGGCGACTTCTACCAGCACATGCTCGTTGCGGAAGGGGCGGGTGAGATCGCCATCGATCCCGTGATGCAGCCCTGGGACATCGCGGCGGTGCAGGTCGTGGTCGAGGAAGCAGGTGGCCGGGCCACGACGCTGTCCGGCGAGCGATCGATCTATGGGGGCAGTCTCGTGACCTCCAACGGACCGCTGCATCAGGCCATATTGGACACCTTGACCAGCACGGTCGCGCCCGGGAGCTGAGAGCACGCGGAGTCCTACTTCGTTGCAGCCTGATACCGCTTCGCCACCTCTGCCCAGTTGACCACGTTCCACCACGCCGCGATGTATTCGGGACGCCGGTTCTGGTACCTGAGGTAGTAGGCGTGCTCCCACACGTCGAGCCCAAGGAGCGGGATCTTGCCCTCGATCAACGGGCTGTCTTGGTTCGCGGTGCTCAAGATCTCGAGGGTGCCGCCCGCGAGAGCGAGCCACGCCCATCCGCTGCCGAATCGGGTGGCGGCGGCGTTCGAGAGCTGCTCCTTGAACTTGGCGAAGTCGCCGAAGGTTTTCCTGAGCGCGTCGGCCAGCGCGCCACTCGGCGCGCCGCCCCCGGCACTGCCGGCGGGCGCCATGATGGTCCAGAACAGCGAGTGATTGTGATGGCCGCCGGCGTTGTTGCGGACCGCGGCGCGGATGTCGTCCGGGACGCCGGTGATGCCGCGCAACAGCTCGTCGAGCGTCTGCTGGTGCAGCTCGGGATGCTTGTCGAGCGCGGCATTCAGGTTGTTGACGTAGGCCTGATGGTGCTTCGTGTAGTGGATCTCCATCGTCTGCCGGTCGATGTGCGGCTCGAGCGCGGCGTAGTCGTACGGTAAGGGGGGCAGCGCGTGCTTCTTGACGCGCTCCCTCGCGGTGGCGGTTCCAGCCATGATGCCCTCCTGGGTGTTGAGCTTGTGGACCGGATGAACCCGCGGCGCGGGGCGAATGTTCCCGCTTGATTCCAATTGAAGCGCTCGTATTTTCCCGAACCGGTTGCTCCGTTCCCCTGTCATGGGAGGCGCACGATGCCGCTCTTTTCGGCCGCGGGAATCCAGTTTCTGCTCCGCTGGTTACACTTTCTCTCCGGCATCACGTGGATCGGTCTCCTCTACTACTTCAACTTCGTGCAGGGTCCGTTCTTCGCCGAGGCGGACGCGTCGACCCGGAGCGTCGCGACGCAGAAGCTCGTGCCGCGGGCGCTCTGGTGGTTCCGCTGGAGCGCGATGGTGACGTTTCTGTCCGGCCTCACGATTTTGATTCTGCGGCGCGCGAGCTGGAGCGATCCCTGGGGGATCACGATCCTGACCGGCGCGGCGTTCGGCACGGTGATGTTCGTGAACGTGTGGCGGGTGATCTGGCCCAATCAGAGAACCGTCATCGCCAACGCGGTCGCGACTGCCGGGGGTAAAGCGGCGAACCCAGCGGCGGCCGGCGCGGCCCGGCGGGCGTTCCTGGCGTCCCGCACCAACGTCGTGATGTCGTTCCCGATGCTCTTCTTCATGGGCGCGGCGTCGCATTTCACGCTCAACCCCGCCGGCAACCGCGGTCTGTATGGCGTACTGCTGCTCGTCGTGCTCGCGTTGCTCGAGCTCAACGCGCTGGTGGGCACCGCCGGGCCGACCAAGAAGCCGATCGAGACGATCCGGGGAGTGATCGTGACCGGGATCGTGACCGCCGCGGTCATGTATCTCATCGCGCAGGCCGTGCTCGGGACGCCGGCCACGTAGCCCCGCGTGATCGCCGGGCGCGCCGTGCGGGTGCGGCTCCAGCTCCCCGTCGAATTCCGACTGCCGAGCCGCGACTAGAGGGCGGGGCGGGTATGGCTTCGGTCACTCTCCGGCGCCTGAGCAAGACCTACGCGGAGGGGGGCGGGGGGGGCGGGGGGGGCCGGGGGAGCGGGGGTGGGCGGGCGGCCGCCGGACCGGTGCTGCGAGACCTCTCGCTCGACGTGCGCGACGGGGAGTTCCTGGCGCTGCTGGGGCCGTCGGGCAGCGGTAAGACGACCCTGCTCAAGTGCATCGCTGGGCTCGAGGAGCCGAGCGCAGGCGAGATTCTGATCGGGGAGCGGAACGTCACGCAGCTCGCTCCTGCGGCGCGGGACGTCGCCCTGGTGTTCCAGCACTACGCCCTGTACCCGCACCTCACCGTTCGGGCGAACATCGCGTTCGGGCTCGAGGTGCGGCGGGTGCCCGCCGCCGAGGTCACGCGCCGGGTGCAGGAAGCGGCGACACGCCTCGGCATCGCCGCGCTCCTCGATCGCCGTCCCGGAGAGCTCTCCGGCGGCGAGCGCCAGCGCGTCGCGCTCGGCCGCGCGGTGGTGCGCGAGCCCCAGGTGTTCCTGTTCGATGAGCCCCTTTCCAGCCTCGACCCACCGCTCCGCAGCGAGCTGCGGGGCGAGCTGCTGGCGTTGCACGCCACGCTCGGCGCCACGATGATCTACGTCACCCAGGACCAGCGCGAAGCGATGACGATGGGTCAACGGATCGCCGTGCTGCACCAGGGGCAGCTGCGTCAGGTGGGGACGCCCGCGGAGGTGTACGAGCGACCCGCCGACGTGTTCGTGGCGCGCTTCGTCGGCAATCCGGGGATGAACGTGCTGAAGGGGCGGGGACGCGGGACGGAGGCGGGGAGCGGGATGGTCGACCTCGGTGGCTGGTCGGTCGCCGTGGCGCTGGAGCACTACGAGGGGGAAATCCATGTCGGCGTGCGCCCGGAGCACGTCACGCTCGGGGCGGCGAATCCGGAAACAGGGTCGCTCGAAGTGCGGGCGGTGGAGCCCCTCGGGCCGGAGACACTCGTGCATCTCGACGCCCGTGGCCAGACGCTCGTCGCGCGCGTCCACGGCATCCCGAATCTCCGCCGCGGGGACAGGGTCGGCGTGACGCTGGATCGCTCCCGCCTTCATCTCTTCGATGCCGCGGGGGAACGCTTGGGATGAGCGCCACGCCGCGCGGAACGGGGTGGCGCGTCGGGGCGCTCGCGGCGGTGGGGGTCGCCGCGCTCCTGCCGGTTGGGGTGACCCGGTGGGCGCGCCTCCGCTCTGAGCGGGCCCTCGCCGCGCGCAGCGCCGCGTCCACTGCGGCCTATCTGGCGCTCGTGACGCCCGCCGGTCCGGGCGGAGCCGGGTACGACCTCGCTCGGCTGCTGATCCGGTCCCGCGCGCTCGACGAGTTGCCGGGGTTGCACGCCCGAGTGGAGGTCTATCACGGAACGGCGCCGCTGGTGCACGCGACCGCGCCGGGCCTGGCGCCCGAGACGCTCGACGCGCTGCGCCGCCGGGCAGATGTGCCCTGGGCGGGGGCGGGGGCGGCGAGGGGGGGGCGCGTCGCGCTCGCGCCGCTGTTCGACCGCCAGGGATGGGACGTGGTGGGAGCCGTCGCGGCGCGGGCGGACGTGCCCGACGCGCTCCTCGCCGCCTGGCTTGCGGTCGCCGTAGTGTTCACGCTGGTCGCCGGCGTGCTCGCGGTCCGCCCGCTGGGCGGCCGCCCCGACGCGCTGCGGCCGGCGTTCCGGCGCTACGCGGCCGCGGCCGGGTTGCTCGGCTTTGTGGCCGGCGCCGACGTGCGCGCCATCGCCCGCGACGCGACCGACCTGTGGCTCGCCGACGCGCGCGTGCTGATGCAGGACGCGGCGGCGCGATTGCCGGAGCTGCGCTCCGCTCCCGCGAGCCTCGCGCCGATCGCGCGCGATGCCGAGGTGGTTGTGGGGGACAGTGCCGGCGCGGGGGCCCGGCGGCGCGACGTGGCCGGTCTGCCGCGCGCCAGCGTGGCCGTGCGCCTCGCCCCGGGGCGCTGGGCCGAGGTCCGCACCGCGCCGGACGAAGCGCGGGCCTGGGGGTGGTTCGCGGCGGCCTTCGGGCTCGCGCTGCTGGGGCCCCTGGGCGTGGCGGCCGCGGCGTGGGGGGCGCGCGCGGCGACGCGGCCGCGCTACCTCCGCGAGACCACGGCGGCATGGGGGTTCCTCGCGCCCTCGGCCCTCCACCTCGCCGTATTCTCGCTCGTCCCGATCCTCTTCGCCTGCTACCTCTCCGTGCACCGCTGGAGCCTGATCGAGCCGGTGCGGCCGTTCGTCGGGCTCGACAACTATGCCCGCCTGCTGCGCGACCCTCTCGTGTGGGCCGCGCTGCGCAACACGGTGCTGTACGTGCTGTACGTGCCCGTGTCGGCGGCCCTGGCGCTCGCGGTCGCCCTGGCGCTGCGCGGCCGGTCGCGCGGTGTGCGGGCGCTGCGCACCGCGTTCTTTCTGCCGTCTGTGGCGTCGGCGGTAGCCGTCGCGCTCGTGTGGCAATGGATCTATCGGCCTGAGGGTGGCCTGCTCAACTCGCTATTGGCGCGCGCGCACGTGAGCCCGGTGGACTGGCTCGGCGACGCGCGGGCGGCCCTGGTCGCCTTGATGATCGTGTCCGTGTGGGCGCACGTCGGTTATCAGATGACCGTGTTCCTGGTCGGACTGGAGGGGATCCCACAGGCCTACCTCGACGCCGCGCGGGTGGACGGCGCCGGCGCCTGGCAGCGGTTCTGGCGGATCACGTTCCCGCTGCTCCGGCCCGTGACCCTGTGGGTGCTCGCCACCGGGATCGTCGGCGCGTTCCAGGTCTTCACCTACGTGTACGTGCTGACCGGCGGTGGTCCGCAGCACGCCACCGACGTGGCCGTTTACCGGATCTATCAGACGGGTTGGGAGTTCGCGCAGTTCGGCTCCGCGAGCGCTCTGGCGCTGCTCGTGTTGGTGCTGCTCGGCGGCGTCGGGTGGATGCAGTTCCGGCTGCTCGCGCGGCGGGCAGGGGGGGCGGGGGGGCCGGGGGGGGCGGGGGGGGCGCGTGCGTAGGCTGCTCCTGCTCGCGATCATGTCGCTCGTCGCCGGCATCATGGTGGCGCCATTCCTTTATATGGTGGCGACGGCGGCGAGCGATGCCACGAGCTTCGCGCCGGCGTTCGGGGCGCTGCCGTTCGCGCGCTTCGTCCTCAACTCGGGGCTGATGGCGGCGGGCGTGGTGGCGGGCCAGGTGTTGACGAGCGCCATGGCGGGCTATGCATTCGCCCGGCTCCGCTTCCCGGGGCGCGAGCGGGTGTTCCTCGGGTACCTTGCCGCGCTGGCCGTGCCGGGCATCGGGCTGCTCGTCCCTCGCTTCCTGATCATCGGCGCGCTTGGCTGGGTGGACACTTATCAGGGGCTGATCTCGACGGAGCTTGTATCGGTGGGTGGGATCTTCCTGCTGCGTCAATTCTTCCGGACCCTGCCGCGGGACCTGGAAGACGCGGCCCGGCTCGAGGGGGCGGGGGAGTGGACGATCTTCTGGCGGATCATGCTGCCGCTCGCCAGGCCCGCGCTCGCCGCGCTCGCCGTGCTGGGCTTTGTCGATCAATGGAAAAGCCTGCTGTGGCCCCTCATCGTGACCCGGTCCACCGAGATGCGCGTCCTGGAGGTGGGCCTCGCGACCTTTCACGGGTTGTACGCGGGAAACGGGCCGTATCAGATGGCAGCGGCCGCGGTGGCGGTCGCACCACCGGTGGTCTTGTACTTCGTGGCGCAGAAATACTTCATTCGCGGGATTCAGTTGACAGGCGTCTAGACCGGAAACTCAGTTCCCACTTGATATCTCGCCCGTCCCCCCCCGCCGCCCATTGAATCACCGCATGCCCGGTCTCCAACCTCTTCACTGTGCACGGGACGTCCGCCTTGCACGCCCCCGTCCTCATTCCTTTCGGTACCGCGATCGTCACGGCGTATGGGCGGCTGTCCAGGTTCACCGCCTTCGCGCGCAGGGTGCGGGTTGTCGCGTCCCACGTTTCGTCCACGAGATCCACCGCGCCCTGGACGACGTGGCGCGTGGTGCCGATCACCTGCGGGCGCGCCGCCGCCGGGCGCACCGCCACGACCAGTGCGCTGCGGGGCTCGAGCGTCGCCGCCAAGGAGTCTTTCGGGTCGGCGAGCGGCGCCTCGCGCCACACGTCGTAGGCGGCGAATCGCGCGCCGGTGATACCGAGCGCTGCGAGCGGAACGACCACGTCGCGCGGGTCGTCCTCCCAGTTCACAAGCACTACCGTCCACCAGCGCGGCGCGCCCTCCGCCACCCAGCCCGACGGCGGCCGGTCGCGCCGCACGCTCCAGATGCCGCCCCCCCCCGACCCGCCGCTGGCGGCAACGCGCACCGCGAGCACGTTCTCCCCGCCCCAGTTGAGCGCCTCGGCGGGCACGCGATAGCGTCGGTAGGCCTGCCGTGCGTTGGTCTCCCCAACCTTCACGCCGTTAAGGAAGGTGTCGTCCGCATCGTCGATCCTCCCGAGCTCGAGATAGACCTTCGGTCCTTCTCTCGTTCCGTCGCCTTGGTTCGGTAGCTGGAAGCGCGTGCGATACCACGCAACGCCGCTGTAGTCCGGGTGCCCAGCCTCGTCCCAGCGCTGTGGCACGGTGATCGTCTCCCACGCCTCCTCGTCGAACTCTCGGGTGCCGTACGCGGCGTCCTCGCCGGTACGGAAGTGCCACGGCCCGGGGATGGGGTAGACGGCGTCGCCGCGCACGAGCGCGGGCGCCAGGTCCCGCTCGAGCGTCGTGCCGCCCACCGGGCGCCCGGCGACGGGCGCGACCGGCAGCACGCGCTGCAGCAGCGCGGCGCGCTCCGGGAGGAGCTTCGGGAGGCTGTCGGAGAAGAGCGTCAGTCCGCCCGACACCGCGACGACCGACGCCCAAACGCGGGCCTCGGACGCGGAGAGCGGCAGGCCGACGGCGAGGCAGGCGGGATCGTTGAGCCACGAGGCGCGGTGGTAGAAGCTGCGCAGCGCCGCGGCGCGCACGGCGGCCTGGACGCCCGCCCACGTGGGGGTCGCGTCGGGGCCAATCCGCATGCCGTTCACGAGCCCCGCCGCGTGTTGCAGCGGCGCGCCGCCGCCGAGCAGGAACGCCTCGGTGCCCAGGCCGTCGCGCAGGGCAGCAAGCCCGGCGCGGTAGGCCTCGGCGTGAGTGAGTCCGCCGTAATGCGCCGGCCCGGCCGTGGCGCAATGGAGGGCGTCGATCTCAAGGTAGTCGTAGCCCCAATCGCGCACGACCTGGCGCGCCAGCTCGGTGAGCCATTGCTGCACCTTGGGGTGCGCGCCATCCAGCGCGTACAGCTTGCCGCCCCAGGCCTCGCGCGTATCCCACGCCAAGGGCCCTGCCGACGTGTCTCGCAGCAGCCAGTCGGGGTGCGCGGCCGGCACCCCTGAGCGCTCCGAGACGGCGAACGGTGCCATCCACAACCCGGCTTTGAAGCCGTTCGCATGGATTCTGTCGGTGAGGGCGCGGTGCCCGCTCGGAAACTGCTCGTTCGTCTCCCAGTCGCCCGCGGCCTTCTGATAGCCGTCGTCGACCCGGATGTAGCGCAAGAAACGGCGGTCGAAATGCGCGGCGCAGAACTCCGCGTTGGCGACGACGTCCGCCTCGGTGACCGCGCTCTCCAGCCCGCTCGCCGAGCACCACCCGGCGGGCGCGACCGACTGGGCGAGCCGCTCCTGGTCGAGCGGTGAGGGGAGGGCGAACACGGCGCGGAGCGCGTCCAGACCGTCGCCGTCCGGCGCGTACCCGATCCGCAGGCGGGACGCGTCGCCCGCGGGACGGAGCGGACGGGTTGGCAGCCAGGCGCTCACGGCTTCGAGTCCGTCGCGCGAGAGCGCGACTCTCGCCTCGCCTGGCTCTCCCGCGTCGAACGCCAGGCCGAGCCCGCGACCGCCGCGGGTCAGGCCGAGCGCGCCGTGACTCGCGAGGTCGTGCGCCTCGCGGGTGCCCACCGCCACGAGGCGGCAGGCGTCGCGCGACTGGTAGCCGTTCACCAGCGCGACGAGCGGACCGTCTCCCGGGAGGGCGGCCACCTCGGGAACGCGAAAGAAGCGCACGCCCTTCACCGTCGGGAGATAGCGGTCGGGGAAGATCGTCACGGTGATCACGGCCTGGGGTGATCCTGCCGTCTCCCCGGCCAGAAACTCCGCCTCGACCCACACACCGGCGACGCGCCCCCGCACCACGACCGCCGTTCCACCCGGGGGACGGCGACTTCCGACCGTGCTATCTTCCAGCTCGGCGAGCGTGACCGGCTGGTCCCCGACCCAAGCGACGACCTCGGCGTCCCGGAGGAGCGCAACGGGTTGGGCGTCGCCGTAATACCACAGGGACCAGCGGCGGCGGTCGTCGAGCTCGAAGCGCATCCGTCCGGCCCGAACCGCCCCGGGCGGGCGAGGGCGGTCGAAGGCGGTCAGGGAAAGGGTTCCAGTGAGGAGCACGAACGTGCGACGGTCCATGATTGCAATGTTGGCGGGCCTGGCGGGTTTGTCTACGCCGCTCCTCGCCCAGTCGGGCGGGGTCACGGCCGGCCTGGCATGGACGGTGGGCGGGGGCTGGCAGGTAGAGGGGGCGGATGTGGGCTACGCGCGCGCGCTGCACGCGGGACCGCTTTCGGTGCTCGCGCTCACGGCGCGCGTCGGCTCCTTCATCGACGAGGGCGCGATCGTGGGCGGCGGGCGCGGTGTCGTCTTTGGCGTGACGGTCGCGGGCCGCACGCCGATGGCGCACCTCGCGGATCTCGGCGCGGACTCGAGCGCCACTCAGCTCGGCTTCGACCTGACGCTCGAGGCGACGGGATACGCCGGGTCGCGCAACCCGCTGCCTGTGGGGTCGCCGTGGGCTGCCGTGTCGCCGCTGCTCGGACTGCGGGTCGGCGATCCCAACGGCGCGCAGTACGCCCTGGTGGTCGGTCCGACGGTGTTTTTCGGCGCGATCACCCAGGTGCGGCCGTTTCTCGGGCTCCGCTTCGAGGCGCCGCTGGCGCGCCAGGAGCGCCATCCCTAGGTTAGCGCACGATGGTCGTTCCCTCCCTCGATACCGAGCATCCCGGTATCCGGGTCATCGCTGAAGTGGCATCGGTGCTCCAGTCGGGCCTCGCATCGGGCGAGGCCCTGCACGGGGTCGTCGGCGCCCTGCGGCGTGGCCTGAACCTGCGCCGCTGCCGCCTCTGGTTGCGCACGCCGGACGGGACCCGCTACACCTCCGTGACGAGCCCCGACGACGAAGCCGAGCTCCCGGGGTACGGGCCACCCGTCGCCGAGTGGGTGCGGCGCGGCATGCAACGCGAGGGCGTCCCGGGCGGTTCGGTCATGCGGCTGCCCCTGGTCCACGAGGACGAGCTGCTCGGCGCGCTCGAAGTGATCATTCCCACGGGGCGCTACGAGGGGATCGCGCACGACGTCGTCGTCGTCGTGGCGCGCCTCCTCGCCCCGCTGATCGCCACGACCGAGCTGTCGCAGGACCTCGCTTCCGAGGTGGCGCTGCGCACGCACGAGATGGAAGCGCAGCGCAGTTTCGCCGCCCAGATCATCGACTCGCTCCCCGTCGGGCTGTACGTGATCGACCGCAGCTACCGCATCCGCGCCTGGAACCGCAAGCGGGAGGCGGGCACGCAGGGCGTGTCGCGCGAGGAGGCGATGGGCCAGGAGATCTTCGACGTGCTGGACCGCCAGCCGCGCGAGCTGTTGAAGCGTGAGTTCGACCGCGTGTTCGACACGGGCGAGCTCCAGCAGGTCGAGATGGAGTCGGGAGCGAGCGGCGAAGTGCGCCACTACCGGATCACGAAGATCCCGATGCGGCAGGACGGCACCACCATTTCCCACGTCATCACGATCGGCGAGGATATCACCGAGTGGCACGAGGCGCAGCAGCGGCTCGCCGAGACGGAGAAACTGGCTGCCGTGGGGCAGCTCGCGGCCGGCGTGATGCACGAGATCAACAATCCGCTGGCGACGATCCTCGCCTGTTGCGAGGCGCTGGCCCTGCGCAGCGAGACGCTCGTGGCGCCGGAGCGGCACGCCTACGACGAATATCTCAAGATCATCGACACGGAGGTCCAGCGCTGCCGCCGCATCGTCGAGAGCCTGCTCGACTTCTCGCGGCCGAAGGCGGGGGAAAAGAAGCCCGTCGACGTGAACGCCGTGGTGGAGCACACGCTCTTCCTCCTGAAGCATCACGCCCGCTTCAAGCGGGTGGAGGTGGTGCGCGAGCTCACGCCCGGGCTGCCGGCGGTGCACGCGGACCAGGAGCGCCTCATCCAGAGCTTCATGGCGCTGATGCTCAACGCGATGGACGCGATGGATTCGCGCGGCACCCTCACGGTGCGGAGCGGCAAGAATCCCGACCGCGCGGACGAGGTGCTGCTCGAGTTCATCGATACCGGGAAGGGGATCACGCGCGAGGACCTGCCCAAGATCTTCGAGCCGTTTTTCACCACCAAGCCGCAGGGCCGGGGAACGGGCCTTGGACTGTCGATCTGCTACGGCATCATCGCGGAGCACCGCGGCCGCATCGACGTCGAGTCGCAGGTCGGCGTCGGCTCGAACTTCAAGGTGTATCTTCCGCTCGGATGAAGATCCTGGTCGTCGAGGACGACAAGACCGTAGGGCAGTACGTGAAGCGCGGGCTCGCCGAGGCCGGCTACCATGCCGACCTGGTCGGCGACGGGGCCGAGGGGTTGCGCCTGTCGGCCGGCGGGCACTACGACCTCCTGGTCCTCGACCTGCGGCTGCCCAAGCTCTCGGGGCTCGAGGTCCTGCGGACGCTGCGGGATCGCGAGAACGGCATCCCGGTGCTGGTGCTGACGGCGCAGGACACCGTCGACTTCAAGGTGCAGGCGCTGAAAATGGGCGCGGACGACTACGTGACGAAGCCGTTCTCGCTCGAGGAGCTGCTGGCCCGGGTGGAGGCGCTGGGCCGGCGCCCCAAAGCGATCGCGCCACCGGTGCTCAAGGTGGCGGACCTGACGCTCGATAGCGGCAGTCGCGAAGTGCGCCGGGGGGGCAAGCTCATCGAGCTGACCCCCAAGGAGTATGCAGTGCTCGAGTACCTGATGCGCCACCAGGGGCGCGTCATGCCGCGGACGCTCATCACCGAATACGCCTGGGACTACCATTTCGACCCCGGCACGAACATCGTGGACGTGGTGATCACGCGGTTGCGAAAGAAGATCGACCACGCCCGCGAGCCGAAGCTGATTCACACGGTGCGTGGTGTGGGATACATCGTGAAGGCGTGAGATGCAGACCCTGCGCGGACGGCTCACCGCCTCGTACTCGGCGGCATTGGCGCTGACCCTGGCCGCGTTCGCGGTGCTCCTGTACCTCGACCGGCGGAGCGCGTCCTACCAGGATCTCGACCAGCGCATCCAGTCGGAAGCGACGCTGACCGCCGGGATTCTCGCCGAAAGCTACCGGGCCCGCGGGTCGCTCGTACGGGCCGACACGTCGGGGCGGCCGGTGCTGATCGCGGACGTCGCGGCGTTGCTCGAGGCCGTACCCGACTTTCTCATCATCACGGCGCGCGACGGCAGCCTGCTGTTTGCGTCCCCCGATGCGCGGGCACTGACGTTCCAGCAGGTCGAGCAGCTGGGGCGGCTCGCGCGGGCGCCGTTCTCCGGACGCGCAGCCGGCACGGTGCGGCTCGAGCCGGACGGGCCGAGGATGCACTACGCCATCCACTATCTCGTGGAGGCGGGGCCGCAGTTCGGCGCGATCCTCGCGGGTGCCAACGTGCGCTCCGCGGAGCTCGGGCCGGAGCAACTGCTCTCCACCTTTGCGCTGATCCTGCCGCTCGGGCTCGTGTCGGCCCTACTCGTCGGGTCCTGGATCTCCCGGCGCGCCCTCGAGCCGGTGGACCGGATCATCACGGAAGTCCGCGAGATCTCGGACGGCCGCAGCCTGCACCGTCGGCTCGCCGAGCCGATGGTGAAGGACGAGCTGGGGCGGCTGGCGGAGACGCTGAACCAGATGATGAGCCGCCTGGAGCGGAACTTCGCGGCGCTGCGGCGCTTCACCGCCGACGCGAGCCACGAGCTGAAGACGCCGCTTACCGTGCTGCGCGCGGGCGTCGAGCGCGCCATCACCACCCCGAACATGCCTCAGGACACGCTCGCCGCGCTGGAGGAGACGCTGCAGGAGATCAAGCGGATGACGGAGCTGGTGGACGCCCTGCTCACCCTGGCCCGCGCCGACGAGGGGACGGCACCGCTGCATCGCGCGCCCGTGGACCTCCGGACCATCATCGAAGAGGCGCGGGAGACGGGCGAGCTGCTCGCGGAGCAGGCGGGAGTGAAGATGGACGTGGCGACGCCGCCCGACCCGGTGATCGTGCCGGTGGACGCGAGCCGCATTCGCCAGCTGATCCTCAACCTGCTGACCAACGCCGTGAAGTACACGCCGGCCGGCGGCCGCGTGCGAATGCAGCTGGTCCACGCAGACGGCCGCGTGACGCTCACGGTCGCCGATACGGGGATCGGCATCGCGCCCGGCGACCTGCCCCACATCTTCGACCGGTTCTGGCGGGCGGACTCGGCGCGCACGCGCACGGGCGAGCGCTCCGGCGCCGGCCTCGGGCTCGCCATCTGCAAGTGGATCGCTGAAGCCCACGGCGGCCAGATCGAGGTCGTGAGCCGTCCGGGACGGGGCACGACGTTCACGGTGACGCTGCCGCGGGAGGCGCAGCCGCCACAATCATAACCCGGCCGATCGCCTTCACTTGGGAGCCGGCGCCGGCGGCGCGGCCGGAGGGCACCGAGCCCTCGTCCCGGCTGTCATCGTTTTGTAATGCGGCTTCCACTAGCGGTGTAGGGTGCCTCCGCTGTATTTCATACGCCGTCACCGATCGCGCCCCGGAGGACGACAGCCGTGTTCGACACCCTGATCGAGTCCAAGCGGAAGAGCAACAGCAAGCGGTTGTTCGGCGTCGGCTTCATGTCGCTCACGATTCACACCGTGATCATCGCCGCCGCCGTGTACGCCACGCTCAATGCCGGCCAGACTGACAACAGCGTGAAGGTGGACACCACCGTTGTCTACCTGCAGCAGCAGCAGCAGAAGCCGCCGGAGCAGCAGCCGGTCCAGCTCGACATTCCGCTCAAGGGCTTCCAGACCGTGGTGGCACCCGACGTGGTGCCCACGAACCTCCCCCCGGTCAACTTGCAGGAGCACTTCGATCCCAAGGACTACTCGGGCAGCGGCGTCGAGGGCGGCCTCGGCAGCGGCATCGTGCCGACCGGGAACGAAGTGTTCATGGAAGCGATCGTGGAGGAGAAACCCTCGGTGCTGTCGGGGCCGGTCCCCGTGTACCCCGAGCTCCTCAAGCAGGCGCAGATCCAGGGGCGCGTGATCGTGCAGGCGGTGATCGACACGCTGGGTCGCGCCGAGCCCAACACCATCAAGGTCCTGCAGAGCCCCAACCCGGGGTTCGACCAGCCATCCAGGAACTACGTGCTCAAGACGCTGTTCCGCCCCGCGCGCGTGCACGGCCGGGCGGTGCGCGTCCTGATCAACATTCCGATCGATTACAAGATTACCCAGGGCCGCTGAGCCCCGTCATCCGCTGCCGGTGCAAAGGAGCCTGCGCACATGAGTCTCTCGCTTTACGACCTGTTCATGACGATGGGCCCGTTCGCGAAGTTCATCGTCGTCGTCCTGGCGGTGATGTCCATCTTTTCGTGGACGAGCGCCTTCCAGAAGCTCTACCAGATCATCAAGTCGGAGCGGGAGACGCGAAAGTTCGCGCCCGAGTTCTCCCGCTTCCTGCAGGAGGAGCAGCTCGACGGCGCCATCAAGCTGGCCGAGCGGCAAAAGCGAAGCCACGTCGCCCGCGTGGTGGGTGAGGCACTCTCCGAGGTGAAGCCGCTGCTGCGCGATCGCGCCACGATCACCGCGGCGGACATCAACTCGGTGGAGCGGGCGGTGGAGCGCGAGATCCTGATCGTCGCGGCCGAGCTGAAGCGCGGCCTCGGCATCCTGGCGACGACGGGCTCGACGGCGCCGTTCGTCGGCCTGCTCGGCACCGTGATGGGGATCGTGAACGCCTTCACCGGCATGGCGGCCTCGGGCGGCGGCGGCTCGCTGGCGTCGGTGTCGGCCGGCATCGCCGAGGCGCTGATCACGACCGCGTTCGGTCTGATCGTCGCGATCCCGGCGGTGTGGCTGTACAACTACTTCACCACCAAGATCGACTTCCTCTCGGTGGAGATGACCTACACCTCGAAGGAGCTGATCGACTACCTGATCAAGAGCGTCGGGTCGGAGTTCGGCCGCTCGATCTTCACGAAGGAGTTCCAGACGCAGAAGGCGCAGTCGACCAGTGGCCCTATCAGCCACTAGCGCCCGCGCGGCCGTCAAGGCCGACATCAACGTCACGCCGCTGATCGACGTGATGCTGGTGCTCCTGATCATCTTCATGATCGTGACGCCCATCATCGCGAAAGGCTTCCAGGCCACCATCCCGCGCTCGGCCAACCCGGAGAACCGGCCCGAGGGGCCGGACGAGATCCGGCTCGGCATCGACCAGGACGGGAAGTTCTTCCTCGACGTGGGCGCGGGCCCGAAGCTGATCTCGGAAGCCGAGCTGCCCGACCGGTTGGCGTCCCTGTACGCGAGCCGCACGATGGACAAGATCCTGTTCCTGAAGGCCGATCAGAACCTCGACTTCGCGCGGGTGCAGCAGGCCATCGAGATCGCCCGGCGGGCGGGCGTCCGGGTGGTCGGCGCCATCACCGAGCAGAAGCAGTCGCTGACGCGCAAGAAGGAGGCGAGCTGACCGATGGCGATGACCTCCACGGGCGGGGGTGAGGGGCTCAGCTCCGACATCAACGTCACGCCGCTCATCGACGTGCTGCTCGTGCTGTTGATCATCTTCATGATCACGCAGCCGCTGTCGCGCAAGGCGTTCGACGTCCAGGTGCCGCCGGAGCAAGCGACCAAGCAGAAGTCGCAGCCCTCGTCCCAGATCGTGCTGGAGCTGCGGAGCGACGGCTCCTACGCGATCAACGGGCAGCCGTACGCGCTGAACCAGCTCGAGCAGGCGTTCCACCAGATCTACGACGTGCGGCCCGCCAAGCTGTTGTTCATCAAGGCGGCGCCGAACCGGAAGTACCTGGACGTGATGCAGGCCATGGACATCGCCCACGGCGCGGGTGTCCAGGTGATCGGCTTCACGCCCGCCGAGCAGGCCAAGCGGTAGCCCGCCCCGTGTGGGGCGAGGGTGGCCGGTGTCGGGGCGTAGCGTGCTGCGCCCCGACGTTGTTTGCGGTGTATTGTATCCCCGGATGGCGGCTCCTCCGACCTCGACACCGACTCCCCTCCCCGGCCTGCGGCTGCCGGTCGCCCGCCGGCGGCTCGGCGGCGGCGCTGCTCTCTCGTTGCTCGTCCACGCCGGCGTGATCGCGCTCCTGGTGCTGCGCGGCCGCGAGCTGCTCCAGCGCGCCGGGGGCGGGGCCCCGGGCGAGCGCGGCGGCGGGGCGGCGGGCGGACGTCCCCCCGTGAACTTCTTCACCCTGCCCCCGGCAGCCGCGCCAGCGGCCGTCGCCGTGCCGGCGGCGCTGCGGGTGTCGCCGTCCGATCTGCGGGCGTTGCGCGACATCCCGGTGGACCTGCCGCGCATCGAGCTGCCGCGCGTGACGCTGGCCCCCGGGGCGGTCGTGGTCGCCGGCGGGCCCGGCGGAGGAGCGGGGGCGGGACGGCCCGGCGCCGGGACCGGCGCCGGGGCCGACGTGGGGCCTGGAACGGGAGGCGAAGGCGGTTACATTGTTCCCGCCCAACCCCGGCGGGTGCTTCCCTGGCCTCCGAAGTGCGCGTCCCGCGGGCCGATGGAGGTGCGGTTTTGGGTGGCTGCCGACGGGAGTCCGACGCGGGTGGAGGTCGAGCCGGCTCCGCCGGACGCGCGCTGTCGACAGGAGTTCGTGGACCTGATGATGGAGACCCGGTTCTACCCGGCGCGCAAGAACGGGCAGCCGGTCGCGAGCGTCTTCTCCATCCGCTACTCACGCGGTAACTAGATCAGTTACCCGCCCGCCCTCGCGCGGGCTCCAAGGAGCCGACAACCGACTATGCTGATCCCCCTCGTCCTGGGGCTGAGTGTTCTCGCCCTGGCCGTCGCCGTGGGTCTCGCGCGCTGGGTGCTCGGGCAAGACAACGGCACCCCCCAGATGCGCACCGTTTCGGACGCGATTCAGGAGGGCGCCGCCGCGTTCCTGCGGCGCCAATACCGGACGATCTTCTCACTTAGCGTCGTCCTTGCCGTGCTGATCTTCGTGCTGTACGCGTTCTTCCGCACGCCGCATCCCGGCGAGCCGAGCGCCACGACGATGGCGCTGTGGACCACGCTCTCGTTCGTGCTGGGCGCGGTCTGCTCGGGGATCGCCGGGCTCATCGGCATGTTCGTCGCCGTGCGGGCGAACATCCGCGCGGCGAGCGCGGCGCGCTCCAGTCTCAACCGGGCGCTGCAGATCGCGCTCCGGGGTGGGGCGGTGAGCGGCCTCTTCGTGGTGGCGATGAGCCTGCTCGGCGTGGGTGGGCTGTACACGATCGTGCACGCCGCGAACGTGGTGCCGCCAGAGCGCATCCCGCTGCTCATCGTGGGCTACGGGTTCGGCGCGTCGTTCGTGGCGCTCTTCGCCCAACTGGGCGGCGGCATCTACACCAAGGCCGCCGACGTCGGCGCCGACCTGGTGGGCAAGGTCGAGGCCGGGATCCCGGAGGACGATCCCCGCAACCCGGCGGTGATCGCGGACCTGGTGGGAGACAACGTGGGTGATTGCGCCGGACGCGGCGCGGATCTGTTCGAATCAACGGCCGCCGAAAACATCGGTGCCATGATCCTCGGTGCCGGGCTCGCGGCCCGGAACCCCACGGCGTTCGGGGGCGTGGCGGCGCTCGGCGTGATGCTGTTCCCGCTCGTCGCACGCGCGTTCGGCCTCGTGGCCTCGATCATCGGCATCATGGTGGTGCGGTCGCGCGAGGATGAGGATCCGATGCACGCGCTGAACCGCGGCTACTGGGGGACGGCGTTCCTCGCGGGGGTCGGGTTCCTCGTGGCGACGCGGTGGCTGCTGAACCCGGCGATCGCACCCGAGGCGTGGTGGCATTTCTTCCTGTGCGGCGTGATCGGCGTGCTCACGTCCGTCGCCTTCGTCTACATCACCCAGTACTACACCGAATACCGCTACCGTCCCGTAAAGTCGATCGCCGCGGCGTCCGTGACCGGTCCGGCGACGAACATCATCGCGGGCTTCGCCGTCGCGCTCGAGTGCACCGCGCTGCCCACGTTCACGATCGGCGTCGCGATCATCGCGTCGTACAAGCTGGGCGCATCGAGCGGGCTCGAGCACTCGGGGTTGTTCGGCACCGCGGTGGCCACGATGGGCATGCTCGGCACCGCCGCCTACATCCTCGCGATGGACACCTTCGGGCCCATCACTGACAATGCCGGCGGCATCATCGAGATGTCGCATCAGCCCGAGGACATCCGCCGGCGCACCGACCGGCTCGACGCCGTGGGCAACACGACCAAGGCCCTCACCAAGGGGTACGCGATCGGCTCGGCCGCGCTCGCGGCGTTCCTGCTGTTTTCGGCGTATCTGGACGAGGTCGCCGCGCTCGGCTCACCGCTCGCCGCCGTGGACATCTCGAAGCCCGAGGTGTTCGTCGGCGGTCTGCTCGGCGCGATGCTGGTGTTCTGGTTCTCGGCGCTGGCGATCGGCGCCGTCACCAAGGCCGCGGTGAACGTGATCAAGGAGGTGCGTCGCCAGTTCCAGGCCGACCCCGGCATCCTCAAGGGGACGTCCAAGCCCGACTACGGCCGCGCCGTGGACATCGTCACGATCGGCGCGCTCAAGGAGATGGTGGCGCCGGGCCTGCTCGCGGTCGGGATGCCGATCGCCATCGGCCTCGTGTTCAAGGGGTTTCACGTCGGCGCCGAGACGGTGGCCGCGTTCTTGATGGTGGGCACCATCGGCGGCATCCTGGTGGCCACGATGCTGAACAACGGCGGCGGGGCGTGGGACAATGCCAAGAAATACATCGAGGCGGGTGAGTACGGCGGGAAGGGCGGCCCCGCCCACAAGGCGGCCGTCGTGGGTGACACGGTCGGCGATCCGTTCAAGGACACCGCTGGCCCGTCGCTCCATGTGCTCATCAAGCTGCTGAGCACGGTCACGCTGGTGCTGGCGCCGCTGTTTGTCTAGCGTCACGCAGCTGTTCCGCCGCAAGACCGTCGACCAGTGCATCGCCGACGGTGAGGCCGGGGGCGGCCTGCATCGCTCGCTCGGACCGCTGCAGCTCACCGCGCTCGGCATCGGCGCCATCATCGGTGCCGGGATCTTCGCCGCCATTGGGACGGCGATCAGCGGCGACGCGGGACATGTGGGCGCGGGGTCGGCGATCGTCGTGTCGATCATTCTCGCCGGCGCCACCAGCGCGTTCGCGGCGATCACCTATTCCGAGTTCGCCGCGATGATCCCCATCTCGGGGAGCGCCTACACGTACGCGTACGCGACGCTGGGAGAGCTGGTCGCGTGGATCATCGGCTGGGACCTGATCCTGGAGTACGCGGTCGGCAACATCGCCGTGGCGATCGGGTGGGCGGGATACTTCGACTCGTTGCTGCGCGGCGTGGGGGTCGAGATGCCGCGCTGGCTGGTCACGGACCTGTGGACCGCCGTGCGCGACCCCGCCTTCGTCGCCGCGGCGCCCCACGTCGGCCCGATCCCCGTGATCTTCAACCTTCCCGCACTCGTCATCGTCGCCGTCATCACGTGGCTGCTCGTCATCGGGACGAAGGAATCGGCCTGGGTGAACACCGTGATGGTGGCGATCAAGGTGGGGATCATCGGGCTGTTTCTCATCGTGGGGCTCAAGTACGTGCGCCCCGAGCAGTGGACCACGCCCACCTTCGCGCCTAACGGGTTCAAGGGGATCAGCGTCGGCGCCGCGATCATTTTCTTCTCCTACATCGGCTTCGATGCCGTCAGCACGGCGTCCGAGGAGGCGAAGCACCCGCAGAAGGACATCCCCTTCGGCATCATCGCGTCGCTCATCGTGTGCACCGTGCTCTACATCGCGATTGCCCTGGTCCTCACGGGCATCATCCCGTGGGACCAGCTGAACGTGCCGGACCCGCTCGCGGTGGCGCTCAAGTACATCCACGCCGACTGGGCCGCGGGTGTCCTGGCGCTCGGCGCGGTGGCGGCGATGACCTCGGTGCTGCTGGTGTTCCAGCTCGGCCAGGCCCGCATCTTCATGTCCATGGCACGGGACGGGCTGTTGCCGCCGTGGGCCGCCAGGCTGCATCCCAAGTATCAAACGCCCCACATCACGACGATCATCACGGGCGTGTTCGTCGCGCTGTTCGCGGCCCTCGCCCCGATCGGGGTCGTGCTCGAACTGACCAACATCGGGACGCTGTTCGCCTTCATGCTCGTCGCGCTCGGCATCATCGTCTTGCGGCGCAAGGACCCCGACCGGCCGCGGCCGTTCCGCACTCCTTGGGTTCCCTTCCTGCCGCTCGTGTCGATCGGATTCTGCGTCTACCTGATCCTGAGCCTGCCCCTGCTGACGAAGCTGCGATTCGTCGCGTGGCTGGCGGTCGGCGGGCTGATCTATTTCCTGTACAGCGTGCGCCACAGCCGCGTGCGGCGGCTCGGCCTCGACCCGCAGTGAAGCTCCACACCAAAATCGTCGTTGGGCTGGTCGCAGGCGCGGCGTGCGGCGTGTTCGCCAACGCGCTCGCCGGTGGCGCATGGTGGATGCGTTGGATGCACGTCGACCCGGCCGCGGCTGCTCCCGTCGTGCGCTGGATCAGCGACAACGTGGCCGGTCCGGTGGGCCAGGTGTTCCTGCGGATGCTCCTCATGACGGTGATCCCGCTCGTGTTCACGTCGATTACGCTCGGCGTAGCGGGGATCGGTGACATTCGCAAAGTGGGACGGGTCGGAAGCCGGACGCTGGCGTACTTCCTGATCTCGACCGCGCTGTCTGCCGGCATCGGGCTCGCGCTCGTCAACGTCTTCCAGCCGGGGGCCGGGCTCCCGCCCGAAGTGCGGGAGCAGCTGATGACGACCTACCGTGCCCAGGCGCAGGGCCTGCAGGCGGCCGGTACGACCCATTTCGGCGTAGACACCTTCGTGAACATGGTGCCGCGCAACCCGATTCAGGCGGCCGCCGGCATGGACCTGCTCGGGGTGATCTTCTTCTCGCTCGTGTTCGGCGCCGCGTTGACGCTCATCCCGGAGGAACGCGCGCGGCCGCTCATCCGCGTGCTCGACGCCGTAGGCGAGGCGGTCGTGAAGATCATCGACCTCGCGATGAAGCTCGCCCCGTACGGCGTCTTCGGCCTGATCTTCTTCACCACCTCGATATTCGGCTGGGGGATTCTGAAGAGTCTCTCCAAATACGTCTTGGTCGTGTTGTTCGGGCTGCTGCTCCACGGGACCGTGAGCCTCTCCCTATTGGTACGCTTGCTCGGCGGTCTTTCGCCGCGCGTGTTCTGGAGCCGGATCCGCGCGAGCATCGTCACCGCCTTCTCGACGAGCTCGAGCAACGCGACCCTCCCCACCAACATCGCCGTGGCCGAGGAGGAGCTGAAGATCCCGCCGAAGATCGCTGGTTTCGTCCTGCCCCTTGGCTCGACGATGTGCATGAACGGCACCGCGCTCTACGAAGGCGTGACCGTGCTCTTCCTCGCACAGGTGTTCGGGGTGGCGCTCGACCTCGGCACGCAGGTCGTCGTGCTCGTGCTGAGCGTGATCACGGCGGTCGGCGCCGCCGGCGTCCCCGGCGGCTCGCTCCCGCTCCTGATGGTCGTGCTCGCGACGGTGGGGGTGCCGGCCGAGGGGATCGCCATCATCCTGGGCGTGGACCGGATCCTCGACATGTGCCGCACGACGATCAACGTGTGCGGGGACTTGACGGCAGCGGTCTATGTGGCGCGCACGGAAACGGATTGGGATCCGAGAACCGTCAGCCCTGAAGTGAGACTCGCCCCGGCGGCGTAGCCTTATTCCAGCTCCGTCGCCAGCTTCAGCGCGCCGACGGCCGGATCGATCCGGTTCGGCACGAGCCGCGCCCGCTTCACGTGGACAGCGAGCCGCTGGCGAAAGGCTGCAGTGAGCGGGGACTGCACCAGGAGCAGGCCACCGGCGATCGCGACCGGCACGGGCGTCGAGCCGGGGAAGTGCCGCTCGAGCGCCGCCACGAGCGCCACCAGCTCCCGCGCCGCGTCGTCCAGGGCGCGTTGCGCCACCGCCTCTCCTTCGCGCGCCGCGTTGAGCACGTGGGGTGCGAGGGCGGCCACTTGCGCCGGCGTGGCCGTGGCGGTCCAGCGGACCAGATCGTCGAAATGCTGCAGGCCGAGCGCCGCGAGCAGGCGCGCGAGCAGGGTGGAGCCCTCGCCCCGCCCGTCCTGCGCCCAGGCCGCCGCCTCGAGCGCCCGGCGGCCGAGCCAGTAGCCGCCGCCCTCGTCGCCCAGCTGCCAGCCGTACCCCCCGGCGCGATGCAGGCCGCCGTGCGGGTCGCGTGCATAGGCGATCGAACCCGTACCGGCGTTCACGAGGACCCCGGGGCCGCGGCCGAACGCCGCGCTCAGCGCCACCTCGGCGTCCGCGAGGACGCGGACGCGCCGCGCGAGCCCGACGTCACGTAGCGCCGACTCGAGCTCTGCCTGCTCTTGCGCCCGGCCTGCCCCCGCCGCACCGACCACGGCCCGGTCCACCGGGAGTGCGAGCGCGGCCTGCGCCGCCGCGCGCCGCGCGGTTTCCGCGAGGACCGCTGCGGACGCCGTCGCATTGCCCGGCTTCATCGAGGCCCCGGGGCCCTCCGCGCGACCGAGCAGGCGTCCGTCCGCGAGCCCGATGACGACGGTCGAGTGGGAGCCCCCGGCATCGGCGCCGAGGAGAACGACGGAATGACGGAACGACGGAACGGGGATGCGGCGCTCAGCCCTCATCCCCATTCCGTCCTTCCGTCGCCTTTCGTCATGAGAGACGACGCAATCCCGACCAGGACCGTCACCCCCGTCCCGAGCGCGACGTACCACCACCACGCAAGCCCGGGAAGGGCGCGCCACGGCACGCCCAGCACGACGGGGATCATGACGGCCACGCTCACGAGGATCGCGGCGATCACGTCGCGCTGCCGCGCCCGCGGCCACAGCCCGCCGAGCAGGTAGGTGCCGAGCAGGCCGCCATACGTGATCGAGACGATGCTCAGGGCCAGTTGCACGACGGGCGTGTTCTGATCGCGGAACGCCATCGCGCCGGTCACGAGCACCGCCGTCCAGAACAGCGTGAGCCAGCGGCCCACCCGGAGCAGATGCCCGGGCTCCTGCCGGCCCGCGAGCGGGGCATAGAAATCCAGAGTGGAGGCGGAGGCGAGCGAGTTGACGGCGGAGGCGTGACTGCTCATCGCGGCGGCGAGAATGCCGGCGACGACGAGCCCGGCGAGGCCCGCGGGGAGCTGGGTGATCACGAACGAGGGGTAGATCGCGTCGCCCCGCATCCGGCCGTCGTCCGCGCCGGCGAGCCAGAGGCTCGTGCCCACGAGCAGGAACAGCGCGAACTGCAGGATGATGAACACCCCCGAGCCGACGAGCGCACGTTGCGCGTCCTTGAGGCCGCGGGCCGCGAGCAGTCGCTGGACGATCAGGTGGTCGGTCCCGTGCGACGCGGCCGAGAGGAGACCCCCGCCCACCACGCCGCCCCAGAACGTGTACAGCGCCGTGAGCGACGGCCGGAAGTCGAGGGTGACGAGCTTGCCCTCGTGCCAGGCCCGCGCGAACACGCCGGCGCCGCCCGCGAGCTGGGTTGCCACGATGAGCGTCGCGATCCCGCCCAGGAGATACACGCCCAACTGGATCACGTCCACCCACACCACGGCCCGCAGCCCGCCGACCCACGTGTAGATCAGGGTCACGACGCCGATCGCGAGGATGCCGGCGGCGAGACTCCAATGCGTGATGATCGCGAGCGGGATCGCGGTGGCGAAGATCCGCACGCAGTCGGCGAGCGCCCGTGTGAGCAGGAACACGCCCGACGCGGTGCGACGCGCCGCGGTCCCGAAGCGGCGCTCCAGTCGCTGGTACGCGGTCTCCTGCGTGCCCTCGAAGTAGCCCGGGAGGAGCAGGGCGGCGACGCCGATCCGGCCCACGAGGTAACCGAAGGTGAGCTGGAGGAACGTGAGGTCCCCCCGGGCGGCGATGCCCGGAATGGAGATCACCGTCAGGGCCGACGTCTCGGTGGCCACGATCGACAGCATCAGGGCCCACCACGGCAGCCCGCGATGCCCGAGGAAATAGTCGCTCGCGTCGCGCTGGCGGCCTGCGCGCACCAGCCCGAAGACGACGACGGCGACGCAGTACGCCGCGATGACGGCTACGTCGAGGGGGCGCACCGGCGGACAACAAAAAGCCCGCGACGTGCGCGGGCTTGGAATGCCGATTGTAAGGGGGCCAACGGCCTCAGACCGTGAACGACGATCCGCAGCCGCAGCCGCCCGTGGCGTTCGGGTTCTCGAAAGCGAACCCCGACTCCTGGAAGTTGCTCTTGTAATTCAGCGTGACGCCGTTCAGGTACTGAGCGCTGAAGCTGTCCACGAAGCAGCGCACACCTGCGCTCTCGATGACGACGTCGTCCTCGCCCGGCTTGTCTTCGATATTGAGGCTATAGCGGAACCCCGAGCACCCGCCGGGGAGCACCGCGATGCGGAGCCCTGCCGTCTCGGGTGAGACCTTCTCTTCCGCCATGAACTTGCGCACCTCCACGGCCGCCTGCTCGGTCAGCGTGAGGGTGACGGGCGTCGTGTGCTGCGTCGTGGCCATTGCGATCCTCCAGTCACATGCGAACTTAGAAAGGCCCGTCGAGCCTGTCAACTCTCTCGCCACCTAGGACCGCGCGCTCATGCGACTTACGCCCGCCGACTGGTCGATCGTCGCGCTCTACTTCCTGTTCAACGTGGCCGTAGGCCTGTATTACAAGCGCCGCGCCGGCCGCGACACGGCCGAGTTCTTTCTCTCGGGGCGCAACGTGCCGTGGTGGCTCGCCGGCACGTCGATGGTGGCGACGACGTTCGCGGCCGACACGCCGCTGGCGGTCACCGGCCTCGTGGCGCGGAACGGCGTGGCGGGGAACTGGCTGTGGTGGAATCTCCTGGCGAGCGGCATGCTGACGGTGTTCTTCTACGCCCGCCTATGGCGCCGCGCCGGCGTGATGACCGACATCGAGTTCTCCGAGATCCGCTACGCCGGGCGGCCGGCCGCCTTCCTCCGCGGCTTCCGGGCGTTGTACCTGGGCGTGCTGATCAACTGCATCATCCTGGGCTGGGTCAACCTCGCGATGGTCAAGATCCTGCAATTGCTGTTCGGCGTCGGCAAGCTCGAGGCGCTGGCGCTGGTGCTGGGTCTAATCGCGCTGACATCCGCCATTTCGACGCTCTCGGGTCTGTGGGGCGTCCTGGTGACCGACCTGTTCCAGTTCGTGATCAAGATGGGGATGGTGATCGTCCTCGCCGTCGTGGCGGTGCACGCGGTCGGCGGGATCGACGCGATGAAGGAGAAGCTGGCGCTGCTGCCGGGCCACGGATCGGTCCTGAGCTTCGTCCCCGACGTCGGATCGGCGTGGATGCCCTTGATCACGTTCTTCGTCTACATCGGCGTGAACTGGTGGGCCACGTGGTACCCGGGTGCCGAGCCGGGCGGCGGCGGCTACATCGCGCAGCGCATGTTCAGCGCGAAGGACGAGAAGCACTCGGTCCTGGCGACGCTGTGGTTCAACATCGCGCACTATGCGGTGCGCCCGTGGCCCTGGATCCTCGTCGCCCTGGCGTCGCTTATCCTGTTTCCCGGCCTGGCCGACCCCGAGACCGGCTACGTCCGGGTGATGATCGACTACCTCCCCTCGTCGCTGCGCGGCCTGATGGTGGCCGCCTTCGCGGCGGCGTACATGTCCACCATCGCCACGCAGCTGAACTGGGGTGCGAGCTATCTCGTGAACGACTGCTACCGCCGCTTCCTGCGGCGCGACGCGACGGAGCGGCACTACGTCCGGGCGTCGCAGGTCGCGACGGTGCTCCTCACCGTGGTCTCCGCCGTCGCGACCTTCTACATGGGCTCGATCGCCGGCGCCTGGAAGCTCTTGATCGTCACAGGGGCCGGCACCGGCACGGTGCTCCTGCTGCGCTGGTATTGGTGGCGCATCAACGCGTGGAGCGAAGTGTCCGCCATGATCGCGGCGTTCGCCGTGTCGGTGCTGCTGCAGACCGCCGGAGGCTTCGACAGCGATCGGCCGGTGGACTTCGCCTGGATCATGCTCATCACCGTCGCGATCACCACCGGAGCGTGGCTCGCGGTCACGTTCCTCACGCGCCCCGAGCCCGAGGGCACGTTGGTGGCGTTCTACCGTCGCACGCGGCCGTCCCGCGCGGGGTGGGGCCCGGTGGCGGCGCTCGCGCCCGACGTCCGGGCCTCCGCGGACGGGCTCGCGAACCTGCTCGACTGGGCCGCGGGGTGCGTGCTGATCTATGGCGCGTTGTTCGGGGTGGGGAAGCTGCTGCTGCACGAGACGCTTCCCGGCGTGGCGCTGCTCGGGGTCGGCGCGATCGCCGGAGCGGTTATTTATCGCGATCTGTCGCGGCGCGGCTGGGGCAGCGTCGTGGAGTGAGTCGCCTCACAGCTCCGGTCGTGTGAGCGCGTCCACCACCAGGTCGGCCACGCGGGGCCGCACGCGCAGGATCGCCGTGTTGGCGCGTGTGGGATGGACCCGGTTGGTGAGCAGGATGATGAACAGGTCTCGGTCCGGGTCCATCCATAGCGACGTCCCCGTGAAGCCGGTGTGGCCGAACGAGCGCCGCGACAGTTTCGCGCCCGCGCTCGAATACCCCGAATCCGACGGCGTGTCCCAGCCGAGCGCGCGCGTCGATCCCGGCACGCCAGACTGCCGCCGCGTGAACTCGGCCACTGTCTCCGAACGGATGAGCTGGAGCGAGTCCCAGGAGCCCTCGTTCAAGAGCAGCGCCGCGAAGCGCGCGAGGTCGAGCGCGTTCGAGAACAGCCCGGCGTTCCCCGACACGCCACCCAGTCGGGCCGCGCTCTCGTCGTGCACTTCGCCGCGCAGCATGCGGTGCCGGAACACCGTGTCGAGCTCGGTCGGGGCGATCCGGTCGCGCCACGCCGCGGGCGGCCGGAACCGCGTCGCACGCATCCCGAGCGGCCCGAAGACGCGCTCGTCGAGGAAGCGGTCGAAGGGCTCGCCCGTGATGCGCTCGACGGCCTGCATCAGCACGATCGCGCTCAAGTCCGAGTAGCGGTATTGCGTTCCCGGCGGGTCGAGGAGCGGTGCCGTGTCGACGAGCGCCAGGGCGGCGCCGCGCGTCGCCGTCGAATCGTACAGCGGGAGATCCGCGGCCAGGCCCGCCGAATGGGTGAGCAGCTGCCGAATCGTGACGCGGTCCTTCTCGGGCCCCCGCAGCTCGGGCACGTAGCGCTGCGCGGGGGCGTCGAGGGCGAGCCGCCCCTCGTCCACGAGCAGCATGCAGGCCGTCGTGAGGGCGATGACCTTCGTGAGCGAGGCGACATCGTACATCGTTCCCGCCTCCACCGGCCGCGGGTCGTCCACGCCGTAATGCCCCACCGGCGCGACCAGCGCGAGACGCCCATGCCGCCCGACGGCCACCACCGCGCCGGGAAACGCCCCGCTGTCCACTTGCTCGCGCAGGTACGCGACGACGGCCGCGAGGCGCGTGCTGTCGAAGCCAAGGCTCGCGGGCGCCGCCGCCGGAATGCCGGCGCTCGCCGGGACCGGCGGGGCAGGTGCCGTCGCGTGGCACGCCGCCGCCACGGCGGCGAGCGCGCTCCCCCGCCAGAGCTGCCGGCTCACGGCCGGGTATCCGTCACCTTGACGCCCCAGCCGACGCCATAGTCGGGTGGGATGCGGGTCGGGAGGTGGCCGGTGATGGGCACGCGGCCGAGCAGCGCGAGCGCGACGGCGCGCTCGCTCGCCCGCGCGCCGCTCCACGCGATGAGATACGACTTCACCGCCGGGGTCTGGTTGAGGAGATAGGGGCTGCCGAGCGACACCAGCACCGTCGGGCGGGCCGCGTCGGTTGCGGTGATGAGCTGAGCCAGGGAATCGGGGAGCGCGATGGTGCCGCGCCCCGAGAGCGGCCGCACGTTTGCGACGAACACCGTGGCGGGCGACCGCGCGATCACCGCGCGCGCCGAATCGTAGGAGAGCGGTCCCGACATGGGCCAGAGCCGGAAGTACTCCACGGTGTCGCCCCCCCGGTGCAACAGGTCGGTGAGATACTGACCGGCGCCGCCGCTCAGCTCGTCGGCGTACGCGATCAGGGCGATGCGGGAGCGTCGGGCGCGCAGCGCGTGCAGCCGCCCGCCCGCGTCGCGCACCAGCGTGAGGGCGCGGGCGGCGAGATCGTTGGCGGCGTCCTGCCACCGCTTGCCACCGACCACGAGCATGATCGAGTCGAGCGGCACGGTGCGGCGAGCGAACAGGCCGAGGCGCTGCTTGATGCCGAGCAGGCGGCGCACCGACTGGTCGAGCCGCGCCTGCGCGATCCGCCCGCTCTCGACGGCGGCGGCCATCGCGTTCACCGCCGAGTCGGGATCGGCGGGGATGAGCAGCAGATCCGATCCCGCGAGGAAGGCCCGCACGGCAGCCTCGCCCGCGCCGTACGCCGTCACGATCGCGCCCATGTCGAGCGCATCGGTCACCACCAGGCCTCCGAAGTGGAGCGAGTCGCGCAGCAGGCCCGTGAGCACCGCGGCCGACATCGTCCCGGGATCGTTGGACCCCGTCAACGCCGGAAACGCGATGTGCGCGCTCATCACCACGTCCGCCCCGGCCGCGATTCCGGCGCGGAACGGCACCAGCTCGAGCGAGTCGAGCCGGGGGTAGCCGGCGGCGATCACCGGCAGCCCGATGTGCGAGTCGGTCTGCGTGTCGCCGTGTCCCGGAAAGTGCTTGATCGTGGCGAGCATCCCGTACTCGTGCAGGCCCCGCACATACTCCCGGACGAGGCGTGACACCGCGCGCGGATCCTCGCCGAACGAGCGGGTGTTGATGATCGGGTTGGCCGGGTTGTTGTTGACGTCGGCGTCGGGAGCGAAATTGATGTGGATCCCCACGGCGCGCCCCTCGCTCGCCGCAGCCGCCGCGATGGTGTAGGCATCGTGCGGGTCGCCGGTGGCGCCGACGGCCATGATGTGGGGGAACGAGGTGCCGCCCACCACGCGCATGCCGGCCCCCCACTCGAGGTCCGCTGAGACGAGCAGGGGCACCCGGGAGCGCCGCTGCAGCGCGTTGAGCTTGGTGGCGATGTCGAAGGGCGAGCCGGCGAACACGATCACGCCGCCGATCTCGAGCGAGTCCACCCAGCGCGCCGCAACCTGGAAGAGCGAATCGTCGAGCGCGGTGTAGCTCCCCGAGAGCCGCGGCATCACGAGCTGGGCGACTTTCTGCCGGACGCTGAGGCTCGCAAGCAGGGAGTCGACGGAGGGAGGGACGGGGGATGGGGGAGGGACGGGTGGGGCTGACCGCCCGACCGCCGGACCGCCGGCACATCCCAGAACGACCGCCAAGACCAGGAGCCAATGCGTCCGCATCATCTCTCGCTGTTGGGGTTGCTGGCCGGCGTCGGACCGCTGGCCGCGCAGGTTCGGCCGGGGATCGAGGTGCTGCTCGCCGACTCGATCCACCTGGTGGCTGGGAAGCGCGTCGCGCTCCTCACCAACCAGACGGGGGTGGACCGGCAAGGCCGGCGCGACGTCGATCTGTTGCGCTCGACGGCAGCGGTCGAGCTGCGGCTGCTGTTCAGCCCCGAGCACGGCTTCCGCGGCGCCGAGGACCGCCCCGGCCTCCCCGACGGCGTCGATTCGGCGACGGGCCTACCAATTTATAGCCTCTATGGCGGAACGCCCCTCCCGGACGTCGCCGCGCTCGACTCCACGGACGTCGTGCTCGTCGATCTTCAGGACATCGGCGCCCGATACTACAGCTACCCCAGGGTCGCCGTGTTGCTCATGAAGGAGGCCGCGCGCCGGGGCAAGCCGATCGTCGTGCTCGATCGACCCGATCCGCTTGGGGGCACGGTGGTGCAGGGGAGCGCGCCGGCGACGCCCGGTCCGCTGGCGGGAGTCGCGGACTTCCTGCCCGTGCCGATGCGCCACGGCATGACCCTCGGCGAGATGGTGCGGATGGCGAACGCCGTCTACGCCATCCACGCCCGCCTTACCGTCGTGCCCGCTGCGGGCTGGCGGCGCTCGCAGTACTACGATGAAACGGGGCTGCCGTGGGTGAAGCCCTCTCCCAACATGCCGGATCTGGAGAGCGCGATCCACTACGCCGGCACCTGCCTGTTCGAGGCGACGAACCTGTCGGTGGGGCGCGGCACGGACTTCGCGTTTCAGGCGATTGGGGCGCCGTGGCTCGACCCGGCCAAAGTGCTCGCGCGACTCGGGCCAACTCCTGGCGTCGCCCTCGACACCGTGACCTTCACGCCGCGCGCGCCCACCGACGGCAAGTACGACGGGGTGGCGTTGCTGGGCCTCCGGCTGCGCGTCACGGAGCGGCGGCGCTACGACCCGGCGGCGACGGCGGTGGCGCTGCTTGTCGCGATCCGGGCGGCGCAGCGTGATTCGCTGCGCTTCAACGCGGCACGCTTCGACCAGCTCGCGGCGGGGCCGGCGCTGCGTCGGGCGATTCTCGCGGGGCGCTCCGCGGGGGCGATCGCCCGCGCGTGGCAGCCGGCGCTCGCGCGGTTTCGGCGGGAGCGGGGGAAGTACTTGCTCTATTGAGACTCCGGCCCCGTCCGGCTACTTTCCCCCGGCTATGAATTTGATCCCCCAGAGGGTGCGGGACGCTTTTGGCAGGACGCTCGATCCCCTGGCTCAAATGCTGATCCGGGTCCACGTCCGGCCGAACGTCATCACCACACTGGGGACGCTCGTCGTCGTGGCCTCCGCCGCCGCGTTCGCGCTCGGCGCGGTCCGCTGGGGTGGGTTTCTGCTGCTGTTCTCGGGCGTGTTCGACATGGTCGACGGTCGCGTCGCGCGCCAGGGCAGTATGGTCACGACGTTCGGCGCCTTCTACGACTCGACCCTCGACCGGGTCGGCGAGTCGGTGCTGTTCGGCGGGATCGCCACCTACTTCCTGCGCGGCGGCGTCGCCGCCAACCGGCTGACGCCGGCCGTGCTGGCGTGCTTCGTGGCGCTCGCGGCGTCGCTGCTGGTCTCGTACACGCGGGCGCGCGCCGAGGGCCTCGGGCTCACGGCGAAGGTGGGCATCGCGCAGCGCGCCGAGCGGGTGCTCCTGCTGGGCGCGCCGACGATGTTCTTCGGCGCCGGGAACCACGGCGTGTTGTTCTTTTGGATCGTCGTCATTCTGGCGCTCGCCACCTCGGTCACGGTGGTGCAGCGCGTGATCTATGTCGCTCGCGCCGCCGGCGAGCCGGCCGCGCGGCGTGTCCCCCCCCTCCGGCGGGACACGCTGCCCGGCCACGCCCCGGCGCTGCAATCGCGGAAAGGACCGTGATCGTGCCACAGCAGGGGGGGGCCGGCCGGGACATCGCGCCCGCCAAGGGGAAGCTCGGCGTGATGCTGGTAGGGTTGGGGGCGGTGTCCACTACGTTCATCGCGGGCGTCGAGAACGTGCGACGCGGCACCGCCCTGCCGATCGGCTCGCTCACCCAGATGGGGACGATCCGCCTCGGCAAGCGCACCGATCACCGCGCGCCGAAGATCAAGGAATTCCTCCCGCTCGCGGACCTGAAGGACCTGGCCTTCATGGCCTGGGACCCGATCCCCGATGACGCCTACACCGCCGCCCGCAAAGCTGGCGTGCTCGAGCCGCACCATCTCGAGCCGATCGCCGACTTCCTCAAGGGCATCACGCCGTTGCCGGCCGCCTTCGATCGCAACTATGTGAAGCGGCTGAACGGCACACACGTCAAGAACGCCCCGACCAAGCGGGAGCTCGCCGAAGAGCTGCGGCAGGACATCCGCGACTTCAAGCAGCGCTCGGGCGCGGACCGGCTCGTGATGATCTGGGCCGCCTCGACCGAGGTGTTCCTCACCCCGGGCCCCGCGCACCAGAGTCTCGCGGCGTTCGAGCGCGCGATGGAGTGCAACGATCCGGCGATCGCGCCGTCCATGCTCTACGCCTACGCGGCCCTGATGGAGAACGTCCCGTTCGCGAACGGCGCGCCGAACCTCACCGTGGACATCCCCGCCCTGGAGCGCCTGGCCGAAGAGCGCCGGCTCCCCATCGGGGGCAAGGACTTCAAGACCGGGCAGACGATGATGAAGACCGTGCTCGCGCCCGCCTTCAAGGCGCGGATGCTCGGCCTCGCCGGCTGGTACTCGACGAACATCCTCGGCAATCGCGACGGCGAAGTGCTCGACGATCCCGAGTCGTTCAAGACGAAGGAGGAGTCGAAGCTCGGCGTGCTCGAATACATCCTGCAGCCGGACCAGTACCCCGAGCTCTACGGCAACGTGTTCCACAAGGTGCGGATCAACTACTACCCACCCCGCGGCGACAACAAGGAAGGGTGGGACAACATCGACATCTTCGGATGGCTCGGCTATCCGATGCAGATCAAGGTCGACTTCCTGTGCCGCGACTCCATCCTGGCGGCGCCCATCGTGCTCGACCTCGCGTTGTACTTCGACCTGGCGCAGCGGGCCCGGCTCTCCGGGATCCAGGAGTGGCTCTCCTTCTACTTCAAGAGCCCGCAGACGGCGCCCGGCCTGTACCCCGAGCACGACCTCTTCATCCAGCAGACCAAGCTCAAGAACACGCTGCGCTGGCTCAAGGGCGAGGAGCAGATCACCCACCTCGGCATCGAGTACTACGAGAAGGCGTGAGCGTCGCGCAGTACGTCGTCACGGCCGCTGGCCTCGGCGCCATCGCCTGGGTGCTGTGGTACTTCCTGTTCACGCGCGGGGGAGGGGGGGGGCCCGTGGTGGCCGCGTCGCTGGCGGACGGCGTCCAGGAGGTGCATGTGACGGTGAAAGGCGGCTACACCCCCGACACCATCGTGGTGCAGGCGGGCAAGCCCGTGCGCCTGCAGTTCTACCGGGACGAGACCGCCGACTGCTCGGAGCGGCTCGTGCTCGAGGATTTCGGCCTCGACGTGGCGCTCCCCGCGTTCCAGACGACCACGGTCGAGTTCACGCCGGAGGAGGCAGGCGAGTTCCGGTTTCGCTGCGGGATGAACATGCTGAAAGGCTTGCTCGTGGTGGAGCCCGCCACCGCCGACCGGCGGCCGTCCGCCTCGCCGCACAAGTTCCATGAGTAAGGCGCGTATCGTCCTCCCGATCGAAGGCATGAGCTGCGCCTCCTGCGCCGCGACGGTGCAGGAGGCGCTGGGGAGCGCCTCGGGCGTCGTCGCCGCGACCGTGAACTACGCCACCGGCAAGGCGGCCGTGGACTACGACGACGCGCAGACGCACGTCGCCGAGCTGATCAAGACCGTCCGCGCCGCGGGCTACGACTGCGGCCGGGCGAGCGTCACGTTCGGGGTCGAGCAGCTGCATTACGCGTCGAGCGTCGCGCCGCTCGAACAGGCGCTGGGCCGGGTGCCGGGGGTGATCCGCGCGGCCGCGAACCAGGCGACGGAGACCGTCACGGTCGACTACATCCCGGGCGCCGCCACGGCGGAAGCGCTCGAGGCCGCGGTCGCGGAGGCCGGCTTCCGGGTCGCGGAGCCGATCGCGGCCGAAGATCCGGTGGAGCGGGAGCGGATCGCGCGGCAGCGCGAGATCCGGACCCTCACCTGGAAATTCGCCCTGGCGGCCGGCGTGGCCGTCGTGAGCATGCTCGGGTCCATGCTCCTGATGGCGCAGCAGCCCGACGACACGATGAAGCAGATCGACCTGCTGGGCCGCCTGCTCATGCCGCTCGCGCTTCGCCTGCAGGAGCTCGTCGCGTGGCGGGCGGTGATCGACGCGCAGTGGCTGAAGGCTGGCCTGGCGGTGATCACGCTGCCCGTGGTCGTGTGGGCGGGCGGGCAGTTCTATCGCGGGGCGTGGAGCGGCTTCAAGCATCGCACCGCGGACATGAACACGCTCATCGGCGTAGGCACAGGGGCCGCCTACGTCTATTCGCTCGCTGCCACGGTGGCGCCGGCGGCGTTCACGGGCGCTGGCCGTCCCGCGGACGTCTATTACGAGGCCGTGTCGGCGATCATCGCCCTCATCCTGCTGGGGCGGCTGCTCGAGGCGCGGGCCAAGGGCCGCACGTCCGAAGCCATCCGCCGCCTCGCCGGGCTCCGGGCCAAGACCGCGCACGTCATCCGGGAGGGCCGGGAGCTGGAGATCGCGGTGGAGGCGGTCGTTCCGGGCGATCTCGTAATCGTGAAGCCCGGGGAGAAGATCCCGGTGGACGGCGTCGTGACCGAGGGGGCTTCGGCCGTGGACGAGTCGCTGCTCACCGGCGAGCCGCTGCCGGTCGCGAAGAAAATCGGCGACGACGTGATCGGCGCGAGCCTCACGACCACCGGCAGCCTCACGTTCCGCGCCACGCGCGTCGGCAAGGACTCGGCCCTCGGCCAGATCGTGCGGCTCGTCGAGGACGCCCAGGCCACCAAGGCGCCGATCCAGCGGCTCGCCGATCAGGTGGCGGGCGTGTTCGTGCCGATCGTGATCGCTCTCGCGATCGCGGCGTTCGTCGCGTGGTTCGATTTCGGGCCCGCGCCGGCAATCGTGTTCTCGACCGTCGCGCTCGTCACGGTGCTGATCATCGCCTGCCCGTGCGCCCTGGGGCTGGCGACGCCGACGGCGATCCTCGTGGGAACGGGGAAGGCGGCCGAGCACGGCATCCTGATCCGCAGCGGGGAAGCGCTCGATCGCCTCTCGCGCGTCCGGACCGTGCTGCTCGACAAGACGGGTACCATCACCGAGGGGCGCCCGACGGTCACCCACATCGTGACGGCGAAGCGTCCCGATGGCACGCCGCTGTCGGCCGCCGAGGCGCTCAAGTGGGCCGCGTCGGTGGAACAGCGCTCCGAGCACCCGCTCGCCGGGGCGATCATCAAGGCGGCGCAGGACCGGCAGGTCCAGCTCCTCCCCGTCGACAAGTTCGCCCTGATGGAAGGACGCGGGGTGCGCGGCACCGTGGACCGGCGCATCATCGAGGTGATCTCGCTGCGTCACGCGCGCGAGCGCAGCCTCGAGCTCGGCGGCCTCGGCCCGGACGGCGACCGGCTGGCCGCCCAGGGCCGCACGCCGGTGATCGTCGTGGTGAACAACGCCGTCTATGGCGTGATCGCGATCTCCGATCCGATCAAGCCGACGGCGAAGCAGGCGATTCACTACCTCCGCAAGCTCGGCCTCGGGGTGATGATGGTGTCGGGAGACTCGAAGCGCGGCGCGGAGGCCGTGGCGCGGGAGGTGGAGATCGACGAGGTGCTCGCCGAGGTGTTGCCGTCGCAGAAAGCGGAGCTGGTGAAGAAGCTGCAACAGCAGGGCCGGCACGTGGCCATGGTGGGCGACGGCATCAACGACGCGCCTGCCCTCGCCCAGGCGGACGTCGGGATCGCCATCGGCACCGGCACCGACATCGCCATGGAGGCGTCCGATGTGACCCTCATCCGGGGCGACCTGCGCGCGGTCGTGACGGCGATCCAACTGTCCCGGCGCACGATGCGCACCATCCGAGCGAATCTCTTCTGGGCGTTCGTCTACAACGTGATCGGCATCCCGGTCGCGGCGGGGGCGCTGTATCCGTTCTTCCGCGTCCTGCTCTCGCCGGTGCTCGCCAGCGCGGCGATGGCGTGGTCGAGCCTCAGTGTGGTGCTGAACAGTCTGACGCTGCGGAGGTTCCGTCCGGTATGGTCAGGATGAACGGATAACGGTGACCCTATGAAATACTTCCATCGCACGACCCTGAGCCCCGACGCCGTCCTGGCGCAGGCCCGGGGGTTCTTCGGCGTCCGCATGGCGCCAGCCGACGAGGCCCCACGGCGGCGCGCTTACGCGGGCGCGCTGGGGCGCGTCACGATCACGGCGCGCGCCGAGGGGGGACACTACACGTTCGTGGAGGTGAGCACGGACCAGGTGGGAGAATCCGAGCTGGACAGGCTGGCGAAGCGCTTCCTCGCGGAGGTGCACAAGCAGGTGGAGCCCGCGCACGAGCTTCGCGGAGCGTACTAGCCGGCGACCCTCGCCCCGTACCCCGCTGCTTCCACCGCGCGGACCAGCTGCTCGCTCGTCGCGCTATCGTCGTTGAAGTCGACTTCGGCCTCGCCCGTCACCAGGTCCACGATGGCGGAGTACACGCCGCTCGCTCCCTGCAGCGCCTTCTCGACCTTCATCTGGCAGTGGCCGCACGTCATGCCGGTCACGCGCAGCTTGAGAGTCGCCATGCTTGCCTCCTGCGTGACCCCGGGGCGTCCCCGGGGTTGGTCTCCCCCGACTACCGTCGGGCGCGCTTGATTTGCCCGCCCCGCTCCGCCAAGTTTCACGCCCACTACAATTTACGTCATGGCATCGCGCGCCGCTCCGACCCGAGAGTCCCCGCCTATCCCGGCGGGGCTGGCGCGCGCGCACCTGCTCGAAATGTATCGCTTCCTGCGGCTCACGCGCACGCTGGAGGAGCGGCTCACGGCCCTGTACCGCCAGAGCAAGGTCATTGGGGGCCTGTTCCGCTCGCTCGGCCAGGAAGGCGAGTCGGTCGCTTCGGCGTACGCGCTCGAGCGCGGCCCCAACCGGGACGTGCTCTCGCCCCTGATCCGCAACCTCGGCTCGATGCTCGTGATGGGGGCGCAGCCGGGCGAGATCCTGCGGCAGTACATGGCGAAGGCGGGGAGTCCCACGCACGGTCGGGAGATGAACGTCCACTTCAACGACCTGGAGCGCGGGTTTCTGGGTCAGATCTCGCACCTGGGCGACATGATCCCCGTGATGACGGGTATCGCGCTGACGTTCAAGCTGCGGGGCGAGGCGCGGGTGGGGCTCGTCTATATCGGCGATGGCGCGACCTCGACCGGGACGTTCCACGAGGGGTTGAACTTCGCGGCCGTGCAGAAGGTGCCACTGGTCGTGATCGGCGAGTACAACCGCTGGGCCTATTCCACGCCGCCCCACAAGCAATTCGCGGTGCAGCACCTCGCCGACAAGGCGCAGGGCTACGGGATCCCAGCCACGACCGTGGACGGCAACGACGTGCTGGCGGTGTACGAGGCGACGAGATCCGCCGTGGAGCGCGCCCGGCGCGGCGAGGGCGTCTACTTCATCGAGGTGAAGACCTACCGGCGCAAGGGCCACGCCGAGCACGACGACCAGCACTACGTTCCGCGGGACGAGCTCGAGCGTTGGGCGAAGGAGAACGATCCGGTCGATCGCTACGTGAAGCAGCTCCTGGCCAACGAGTGGGTCGAGGAACGCGAGCTGAAGGAGATCGACGAGCGGGCCCGGGCGGAGATCGACGAGGCGACCGACGCCTGCGTCGACGAGCCCCTGCCGGCGGCGGATTCGGCGCTCGCCGGCGTGTACGTCGACCCGCCGGCGGCGCCGCGGCACTGGTATCGGATTCTCTGATGGCCGACGTCACGTACCTCGAGGCGCTGCGCCAGGGGCTGTGGGAGGAAATGGAGCGCGACCCGCGCGTCTTCATCCTCGGAGAGGACGTGGGGCTGTACGGCGGCGCGTTCAAGGTCACCGACGGATTCGTGAAGCGCTTCGGCGAGTCGCGGGTGATCGACACCCCGATCTCGGAAGCGGCGATCGTGGGCGCGGCGGCGGGCGCGGCGCACATGGGCCTGCGGCCGGTGGCGGAGATGCAGTTCATCGATTTCATCTCCTGCGCCTACGACATGCTCACGAACTACGTGGCGACCGCCCGCTACCGCGCCGGCCTCGCCACTCCGATCGTGGTGCGCGGGCCGTGCGGCGGCTACGTGCGCGGCGGGCCGTTTCACTCGCAGAACCCGGAGGCGGCGTTCTTCCACACCCCCGGGCTCAAGATCGTCTACCCCGCCACGGCGCGCGACGCGAAGGGGTTGATCAAGGCCTCGATCCGCGACGACGATCCGGTGATCTACCTCGAACACAAATGGCTGTACCGCCGGATCAAGGAGCTGCTCCCCGAGGGGGAGGAGATCCTCACCCCGATCGGCGAGGCGCGGCTGGCGCGCGAGGGGAAGCATCTGTCGATCGTCACCTATGGGGCGACGGTGTGGAAGTCGCTCGAGGCGGCGGAGCAGCTCGAGAAGGAGGACGGCCTGTCGACCGAGGTGCTCGACCTCCGCACGCTGCTGCCGATGGACGACGCCGCGATCATGCGCACGGTGCAGAAGACCAACAAGGTGCTCCTCGTGCACGAGGACACCCGCACCGGCGGCGTCGCCGGCGAGATCGCGGCCCGCATCAATGAGCAGGCGTTTGCGTGGCTCGACGGGCCGATCATGCGGGTGACGGCGCACGACGTGCCGCTGCCGTATGCACCGACGCTCGAAGACTACGTCCTGCCCCAGACGGATGACATTGTGAAGGCGGCCCGCTGGCTGGCCGCCTATTGAGGAGCAGTCATGGCTCGCGTAGACGTCCTCATGCCCCAGATGGGCGAGTCGATCGCCGAGGGAACCTTGAGCAAGTGGCTCAAGAAGCTCGGCGACGAGGTGAAGCGGGATGAGCCGCTGTTCGAGATCTCGACCGACAAGGTGGACGCGGAGATTCCCGCGCCCACCGCGGGCGTGCTCGCGGAGATCAAGGTCCAGGAAGGCCAGACGGTCCCGGTGCAGACGCTCGTAGCAGTCATCGAGACTGACAAGGGCAGCGCGGCGGCCGCGGGCCCCTCCGCAGCAGCCCAGCGGGCGCCCGCTGCTTCAGGGCCCGCGGCCGCCGCGCCGCCCCCCTCCGCAGCAGCCCAGCGGGCACCCGCTGCTTCGGGGGGCGCCGCCCCTGCCGCGGCACCGCCGGCGAAGCCTGCCCCGGTCCCGCCTAAGGGCGACGGTGCCGAAACCGCCGAAGAGCGGCTGCGCCGCCGCTCGACGCCGCTCGTGCGCAAGATCGCCGCGGAGCACCAGCTCGACATCTCGACCATTCCGGGCACCGGATTCGCGGGCCGGGTGACCAAGCAGGACATCCTGGGCTTCATCGAGACCGGAGCGAGGGCACCGGCGACCGCACCCGCCCCTCGTCCCCCGTCCCCCGTCCCATCCACCGGCCCCGTGGTCCATCCCGCCGTGGAGCCCTGGCCGGGCGACCGGGTCGAGCCGTTCTCCAAGATCCGCAAGATCACCGCCGACCACATGATCATGTCGCG